>ERZ840096.311-NODE-311-length-78161-cov-12.915269_pt1 | contig 78161 bp, 56 predicted proteins | sample MGYA00519878_ERZ840096 | MGnify/ENA primary metagenome ERZ840096 (study PRJEB31850, sample SAMEA3708865) | human gut metagenome | biome: human gut; feature: human-associated habitat; material: faeces | place: China | collected 2014 ...
GCATAAAGTGTAAAGGATGTCCTTGCACAAAATGTAAACGATGTTATTCTTGACAGCGTGGTCGCCCCTACAGTTGTTGGGATTGTCAATTCATAGAAATTGCGTAGAGGCGATGTGAAATGAACGCAGTTTGCAGGCGGTCTGTGGTCTGCGTTTACCTGATAACGATGGTGTAATAAGAAAGTATGAAAGGGGAATCCATCCTATGAAAATCTTTGTAACGGGTGTGAATGGCCAGTTGGGTCATGATGTGATGAATGAATTGATCCGCCGCGGGCATATAGCCGTGGGCAGTGGTTCGAAGGCGGTGTACAGCGGGATGGCTGATGGAACGGCAGTGACGACGGCGCCGTATGTGTCTTTGGATATTACCGACGCTGATGCCGTACAGCGGGTCATAACGGATGTGCAGCCCGATGCAGTCATCCACTGTGCGGCTTGGACGGCTGTCGATTTGGCCGAAGATGATGACAAAGTGGCTCAGGTCCGGGCTGTCAATGCCGGCGGGACGCAGCATATTGCCGATGTCTGCAAAGAACTGGATTGCAAGATGCTCTATCTCAGTACGGATTATGTGTTCAACGGCCAGGGGACGGAGCCGTGGCAGCCGGATTGTAAGGATTACCAGCCCCTTAATGTCTATGGCCAGACGAAGCTGGAAGGGGAATTGGCTGTATCACAGACGCTGAAAAAATATTTCATCGTCCGCATTGCCTGGGTATTCGGTCAGAATGGCAAGAATTTCGTCAAGACCATGCTCAATGTCGGTAAGACTCATGATACGGTCCGCGTCGTCAATGACCAGATTGGGACGCCGACGTATACTTTTGATTTGGCCCGGCTGCTGGTGGATATGATGGAAAGCGACAAATATGGTTATTACCATGCGACCAATGAAGGCGGGTATATTTCTTGGTATGATTTTACCTGTGAAATCTATCGCCAAGCCGGCTATACGACGAAAGTCATTCCTGTCACGACGGAAGAATACGGCCTGTCCAAAGCTAAACGGCCCTTCAATTCCCGCTTGGATAAAAGCAAACTCGCCGCCAATGGCTTCCAGCCTTTGCCTGATTGGAAAGATGCCTTGAAGCGGTATTTGGAAAATTTAGTGTCTCGTGGCTAGTGGTTCGTGGCTCGTTATGGACTCAGATGCCGCTATGCGGCGATGGATTCAAAGTGACAACGACGCTTCGGGATAACCCTCAGCGCGTAGCGGGCCGCCAGCCTCTGCTGTCCGTTTTGGCAGCCGTCCTGCGCCTCCCGTTGGTCGTCACTTGACGGGCCAAAAAGGCTTACAGGACGTCCCCTACGGATGCCGTTGCGCGGCAACATTTCATAATTGTATTACGACCGTGTGCTACTCGTCATAAATTCTGGCCATGCCCAGAATTCACGCGGGACGCCTTATCAGGACGTCCCCTACGAAATCGCATGCAGACGATAAAAAAATTATGCGGCTGCAAGTCGCAGCTGTAGGGGCCGTCCCAAAGGGCGGCCCGCTGTGAACAGGTGGAAATTATGCCTCGTTCTTCCGAACGGGCGCCCCACGTGGTCACCCCTACAGTTGTTGGAGACTGTCAATTCCCAGGAGTCGTGGCGGGCCACCTGCGGTTCTGTGGACCGTAAAAAAATACAAGACTCCGATTTGCGGCTTGCGTTTAACTAAATATGTTATAATAAAGGAAACATGCATGAAGGGAGATAACTATTAATGGGTCAGATAAAGGTTGAAAAGAATGTGGGCGATATTGACGGGCTTTGTGTCATTACGCCGACGGTCCATGGCGATGGCCGTGGATATTTCATGGAAACGTATAATCAGAAGGACATGGAAGAAGCGGGATTCCATATCAATTTTGTTCAAGATAATCAGAGCATGAGCACTAAAGGCGTACTTCGGGGACTTCATTTCCAGAAGCATTTCCCTCAGTGCAAACTCGTCCGTGCCGTCCGCGGCAGTGTCTTTGATGTCGCTGTCGATTTGCGCCGTGATTCCAAGACTTATGGCAAGTGGTATGGCGTCGAATTGACGGAAGAAAACAAGAAGCAGTTCCTCATTCCGGAAGGCTTTGCCCATGGCTTCCTAGTCCTCAGCGATGTCGCTGAATTTTGCTATAAAGTCAATGATTTCTGGCATCCCAATGATGAAGGAGGCATGGCTTGGAACGACCCGGAAATCGGCATCCAGTGGCCTCAGCTCGTGGGTGAATATAAAGGTTCGCCCAGTGCCGCCGGTTATCATCTCGAAGACGGGACCCCGTTGAACCTGAGTGATAAAGACCAGCAGTGGCTGGGCCTGAAGGATACGTTTTCTTTCTGATTGGTGGAAAGGCGGGGTGAGTTCCATGCAGAATATCATTGCTGTGATTTGGGATTTCGATAAGACTTTGATCGACGGGAACATGCAGGACCCGATTTTTGAGGAATATCATATTGACAAGGCGAAATTCTGGCAACATGTCAATGAATTGCCGGCGCGCTATGCCAAGGAAGGCGTCAAGGTCAATGCCGATACGATTTACTTGAATCAGTTCATCAAGGATGCGCAGAAAGGGATTTTCAAGGGCCTGAACAATGAAAAGCTGAAGACATTTGGTCAGAAACAGAAATATTATCACGGCGTCCCGGAAATCTTCAAGAACCTCCAGCGCGTCGTCGAAGACAATCCCAAGTACCGCGAGTACAACATCAAGGTAGAGCATTACATCGTCAGTACAGGTATGTCGGCTATCATCAAAGGTTCGGCAGTCATGCCCTATGTCGAAGCTATCTGGGGCTGTGACCTCATTGAAGGGCTTGATGGAGAAAAGCATAAGATCATCAGCGAAGTGGGCTACACTATCGACAATACGACCAAGACGCGGGCGCTGTTTGAAATCAATAAGGGCGTGCCCCAGCATCCGGAAATCGACGTCAACGCCAAGATGTCCGATGCTCTGCGGCGCGTCGCTTTCCCCAATATGATTTATATTGCCGACGGGCCCAGCGATGTGCCGGCCTTTTCGGTAGTCAAAAAATTTGGCGGATCGACCTTTGCCATTTACCCTAAAGGAAACAGCAAGGCCTTCTGCCAAGTCGAACAACTGCGGGAAGATGGCCGCATCGATATGTATGCTGAAGCCGATTACCGCGAGGGTACAACGGCTTATATGTGGCTGACCCACAAAGTCGACGAAATCGCCGAACGCATCTATAAAACAGAAAAAGAAAGCCTGGAAGGAGCCGTCTCGGCTGCTCCCAGACATTTGGTGTAATATGGTAATACAGAAAAAAGGGGTTGTCGCACGAAGGCTTCTGCCATCATGCGAGGGCCCTTTTTCTTAAATGTTTGAGGTTTGATGTATGATGTTTGAGGCGATGGCTTTTAAATTTTGTCCCCTCCACATCAAACTTTCAACTTCAAACTTCAAACTCAAAAAGGGCTTGTCACACGTGCGACAAGCCCTTTTATCATCTCCGCGGCGGTGGTGGCCGGTGGCCATGGTGCGGCGGTGGTGGACGGTGCCAGCCCCAATCACGGTAAAAAGGGCCGCCCCAGTTCCAATAGGTGTCCATATACAGTTGGGTCAGGTAGGCGTTGTAGGCCATGCGTTCCAAATCGGCCTGGGTGACGACGGAGATGCGGCGCGATGCCGTTTCTTTGATGTCGCCGACGGTGACGTCCGCCAAGATGTCGACTTGGCCTGTCTTTACGGGGATGATTGTGTTGTCTTCTCCGATTTTGGCGACCGATTCATTGAGGCTTTTAGCTGTTAGGTCATAGGGGACATTGCCGGGTGTCTGCAAGGCGACGAGGCCCTTGCTGCCCAAGGCCAGATAGCGCGGGTAGATAATGATGCGGCTCTTTTTCATCATTTTTTCGGCGCTGCCATAAATCAGGCCTTCATGAGCTGTGTCCATGCGCCAGACGGAACTCTTATCTTTGGCAACTAAGTATTCGCCAATCTGTTCTGTTGTCTTGTCGTCATAGGCCCGGACGCGGCGGAAATACTTGTCCGTCAGGTCTTTGTCGACGCGGAAATAATAAGGCCTGGTTTTCGCATCCAGCCCGGTCCGTTGGGAATCAATGGTCTGGAGCAAGGTCGTCACGTCTTTATAGGTCGAGCCCTTGGTCAGGTAGTATTTGTCGATAATCTTGCCCGTATGGCCGGCCAAAGGGTCCGTCGGTACACTGGCCTTGGCTGTATCAGCCGGATTAGCGGCCTGGACCTGTGCGGCTGGCTCGGCTGGACCCGTTTTGGCAGCTTCGTCGGCAGCCAGTCCGGACAAGGTCGTGCAGGTGCAGAACAAGGCGGCCAGGATAGCCTGTTTCCAAATTTTCACGATAACACCTCCTTCTTCATTTTACTATAGCGCGTCGCCGAGGCAGCCGTCAATATACCGTGAAAAATTGCACGAGAAATGGACAGACCTGTCTTAGTTTACAAACGTATAACGGGTTTATTGAAAAATACTTATCAGAGGCATATAATAAATAGTGTATACAATTTGCATATAAAAATGCCATATTTTGTCACTATTATACGAATATATTTGATGAAATAGACTGAATTGCTTGAACTCATTGTGACATCATAAGGCGTGCAGGAGGTTTTATCATGAACAAGACGTATAAAGTCATTTACAACCGGACGCGATGCATGTATCAAGTCGTATCCGAACTTGCCAAAGGCCGTACCAAATCAGAAACCCCAGAAATGCTGAAAACCGTTTTCAGCAAACACGGGAGCCTGGCCCGAGGCATCGTGATGACCGTCTTGTCCATGAGCCTGGCTATGCCTGTGGGGGTGGCTGTACAGGCTGATGGTACGACTGCCGGGAGTACAGGGAGCGGGGATGCTGCTGCCACCACGGATACGGCCAAGCAGGTTGTAGTTGCCCAGGGTGACCGTATCACTGTGACATCTTCCACCGATACAACAAACAATACCATTACCTATACCATCAGTGCCAATGGTGACGGTACCATTACCGCTGGCAATACAAATCTGGTGACTGGTGGAACGGTTTATACGGCCGTGAACGGGCTTAAAACCACAATTGGCAGCCTGCGTACCGACGGGAAGTATATTAGAACGGCGAACTCGATTTCTGCCAATCTTTCTGCGTTGGATACGCAAGTTAAGAGCAATACGGATGCTATTGATACGAATACCAGCAACATAAAGAAAAATGCCGATGCCATTAATCAGGAAATCAGTGACCGTCAAAAAGCTGTGAAGGATATTAATAACCAGATTTCCACTCTCTCAGGCAATGCGGTACAGTACAGTGATGATACTAAAGGCAATATCAATTTGGGTGGCGCTTCCGGCACTACGATTTCCAATGTGAAAGCGGGTGCTCTCTCTGCTGATTCTACCGAAGCCATAAATGGTGCTCAGCTGTTTAAGACTAATACAGACCTGGCTAATGAAGTAACTAACCGTACTAAGGCTGTCAGCGACCTGGAAACTAAACTGACTTCCGGCGGTACCAACAGTCTAGCTACCAAAGCCAATGTAGATGCGTCCAACATTGGCAAAAATATCGACACCTCCAGCGAAACTACCGATGAAGCCAAAACGAAAAAGCAGAAGAAAAATGCCACACTCTGGGGAGAAGCCCTAGGATTTGGTGCTATTGAAAAGGGCGATTCTATGCTTATTTCTGGCGACACACTGTATAGTGAACTCCGTCCTTCGGCAGATGGTACATACCGCTATATCAGCAATGCAAATACGACAGCAGTGAACTTGATTCATCTGGACTCTGCTCTGAATGCATTGGGCGTAGAAATGCTAGTAGATTCTAATGGAAATCCTATTCAGTATACTTCTACTCTGTACAAGTATTTCAAGGTCGATCCGGAAACCACAACCAATGAAAATGGTACTAAGACCTATGCTCCTGACGCTGAGGCTAACGGCACCAACTCTGTTGCCATCGGGCCCAATGCCAAGACGGAGACATATACGACTACTGTGACTTCCGGCGATACCACGACCATCACGGAAACGGCGGCAGATCATGCGGTAGCCATCGGCGACGGCGCTACGGTCAATGCGGTTGGTGACAAAGGCATTGCCCTGGGAAATGGCGCGGTAACCGGCGAAGCGGAAGTCACCGCTGCAGAAGGAACTACAACCACCACTACTGACGCCAAAGGCGGCGAAAGTAGTGCTGCCATCGGTGACAGTGCTAAGGCTAATGGTGATCAGTCCGTAGCTTTAGGTGCCAATGCACAGGTGCTGAATCCCACCGGAACTGCTGTGTCAACAGGCAGCACTGCCATCGGCAGTGGCGCGAAAGTAGACGGCGGCAGCAACTCCATTGCCTTGGGCACAAGTGCTGTGGTCAACACTGTCTCAGACGCCATGGCCCTGGGAAATGGAGCCACGATCAACAAGACGGCTACCGGCAGTATCGCTATCGGTAAAGAAGCCGTGACCGGCGGTGTAGATAAACCCATTACGCTGACCAATGGCACCACCGGGACTCTGGCTGCAGCAGGCGGCGAAGATTCCATTGCCATCGGCAACGGCGCAGTCAGTGAAGGCAATGAAGCACTGGCACTTGGCAAAGATGCCAAGGTAACCAATGGAGCCACCGGCGGTGATGCGGCAGCAGCCATCGTCAAGAAAGGTTCGGCAGCTATCGGCGATGGAGCAACCGTCGCGAACTCCGCAACCTCCATGGCCATCGGCAATGGAGCCAGCATCACAGAAGGTGAAAATACGACCGTCATCGGTAGTGGTGCCAAGGCGACGCAGACGAAACAGGCGTTTGTGGCAGGCTATCAGGCATCCTCGGACAGCAGTGCAGACAGCTCTGTTGCCATCGGTGATAATGCCAGCACGCACTCGGCTCGAACCACCGCCATTGGCTATAAGGCAGAAGCTCACAATGCAGATTCCATCGCCATCGGCAGTGAAGCGAAGACCGACGATAACGGCGGCGGCATCGCCATCGGTAATAAGACATCCGTTGCTCAGGGCGGCATCGCCATCGGCAATGCGACGCAGGCAAGCAATATAAGCTCCTTAGCGATCGGCAATGGTGCGGTAGCAAATGTCAATCAGTCAATCTCGATAGGTTATAATGCTGGTGTCAACACGACAGAAGATTACAAAGAACGAAACGGTTCGCTCGTTGCCATCGGTACGTCGGCCGGCAATAACGTCAAGGGCATGCAGAATGTAGCCGTTGGTGCATCTGCCGGCAGCTCGGTACTGAGCAGTAACAACATCGCCATCGGTACCAATGCGGGCTATGGCATCAAGAATGTAACGAGTGAGACGGATACAAACCCGCAGAATGGTTACAATATCTCCATCGGTGCGGGGGCAAATTACACAGAAGGCAATACGAATCAGAACATTGTCTCGTCGATTGCCATTGGCCATAATACCCATGCGGTAAATCGTGCTGTTGCGTTGGGAGAAGGTGCATCGGCGCAAGGCGACTCGGGTATGGCCTTGGGGAATAGTGCGACGAGTTCTGGCTCTGGTAGCATTGCTATTGGTAATACAGCTAGTGCATCAGCTGGCAATATTGCTCTCGGTGCTGGGGCAGTTGCAACGGGTACTCCTACAGGAACTGGCAAATGGACGAATTCCGTAGCACCATCGTATTACATTTCGGTAGGCGGCAAGGGAAATGCTTCAGACAACACAATCACCTTGCGAAGAATCTCGAATGTAGCGGATGGCTCGGCAGATCAGGATGTCGTTACCGTCAAGCAGCTGCAGAAGGTGTCGGATGATCTTGAGAATACGATCAAGGGCATTGATACGACACAGTTGAAGACCTATTCTACGACAGAAATTGATAATAAAATTGCAGCAGTAAATCAGAACATCAAAGATTCCGGAATAAAATATTTCTCCATTAACGCTGCTTCCCAGTCGACCAACTCCAATAATACGGGTGCAAATGGCGATGGCGATGCGGATGCCATGGCCATCGGCCCCAATGCCAAGGCGAGCAGTGTAAAGGCGCTGGCAATTGGCAACAATGTTTCAGCCAGTGGTACAATGAGCATCGCCATCGGCACGGCCAGCAATCCATCCACGGATACGACTACGGCTGAAACGCCGCATCCTACCTCGTCGGAAGGTACGAGCAGTGTAGCTATCGGTACGTCGGCCATTGCGCAGACCAATGACTCCATCGCTATCGGTACACGCGCGGCAACCTATACGGCCAATACAACAAGCACTCCAGTCTCGACTGTCGGTGTACAGTCCGTTGCCATTGGCTTCTCGGCAGAGACGCGCGACGATAATGCCATCTCTATCGGCACGAAGTCGAAGGCAAACAGTGCGGATGCGGTTGCCATCGGTGATGGGGCAGAGGCACTGAATACGAGTGCCGTTGTCATCGGCACATCGAGCATTGCCAACGGAAGTGACTCTGTCACGATTGGCAAGTCGAATAAGAATGATGGACAAGCAGTCCTGACTACGGGTAATTCCAACAGCATCACAAACAGCCAGCGCATTCAAAACGCAGTAAATAACAGCGGCGTATACGGCTCCTCCAATAATATCCAGTCTGTTTCCTCGTCGAACTCCAGCAATGCCATCACCGATGTGTATGCCGTGGGCAATTCCAACACGCTGAATCAGAACGGTGAAAAGAATGTCCTGAGTGATGTATCCGTATTGGGCAACAAGAATACCATCGAGAATGGTACGGCTGGTGCCTACACGCAGACCGTGAAGCAGATTGCCGTTGTGGGCAGTGGCAATGCAGTCAAGGGCAATACACAGGTGGACGCCACAACTTGGGGAACGGTGCAGCGCGATACGATCCTTGGCTATGACAACACCGTCGATGCAACAAAGCAATCGACACCCGTATCCAATCTCCAGATCCTCGGCAACGATGTACAGGCTACGCTCGGCAATTCGGTCTATCTCGGCACAAAATCCTCTTTCACAGCTTCAAAGTCGGCCACGGCGGAAGCCCTCCAGCTGGCAAAGGAGCTGGGGGATACGGAAGCACTTGCCTCGGATGAATACAAGAAAGCCACGACAGAAGCAGAACAAACGGCCATCAAGCAGAAATACGAAGCCCAGTATATCCATGCGGCCAACATCGCGGCCATGGATCAGGGCGGCATTTCTGCCGGCATAACTAACTACGATAAAGACTACACTTATGGCAACGACAGCGCCTACACCTATGCAGGCAGTCAGGCAACCGGTGTAGTAACGGTGGGCAGCAAAGATGCCACCCGCCGCATCCAGAACGTATCCGCCGGTCTCGTCGGCCCCAATAGCACCGATGCTGTCAACGGCTCCCAGCTCTACGCCCTGACCCGCCAGATCCGCTTCGGCGGCGATAACTCTACGTTTGGAGATGTAGCAACCAGTGATGTCAACGTGGTAGCCAAAGGTTCCAACGAAAAACTGGCCATCACCGGCGGCGCAGAAGGTGTATCTAACACGACCACCACGGATGGAAAGTCTGTGACCACCGTAGACGGCACTAAGATTGCCGACAAGAACATCGCCGTCATCGCAGAAGACGATGCCCTCCATGTCAAACTGGCCAGCAACCTCAAGAATCTGAACACCGCCCAACTGGGCAAGACCACCGCCACCACGACAAAAGCGGATGACGGTACAGAGACAACGACCTACAGCTATCAGGAAACCCTGAAGCTCGACGGCACTGGCGACAACGGCGGCACACTTGCACTGAAAGATGCAAAGGGTGAGAATGGCGTTACGCTCCGTACCAGCGGTGCGACAAAAACGGCTGATGTGACTGGCACGGAAACGAGCCGTCTCCTTGTCAACGACAAAACCGTAGCCACCACCGACGACGGCCTGAAATTCGGCGGCGACACAGGGACCGAATCTGCCCTGAAGCTAAATAATAAGCTCACCGTCAAAGGCGGTGCTACGACCGGCTTATCCGATAATAACAATATTGGCGTCGTTTCCGATGGCACTGGCACGCTGACGGTGAAACTCAATAAGAATGTCAATCTGGGGACGGATGGCAGCCTGACTGCTGGCGCTGTGACGGCAGCTACCGTCACCACTGGCAACAGCAAGCTCGACAATACCGGCCTGACCATCAAAGACGGTCCAAAGTTTACCAGTAACGGCATCAGCGCCAATAGCCAGCAGATTAAAAACGTCTTGGCAGGGACGGATGATACCGATGCTGCCAACTACAGCCAAATCAAGAAAGCAACAACGACGCTGACCACCGGCAAGAATGGTAACGTAACCGTTACTGCCAATACAACACCTACTGCTGATGGTCATACGAATTACACCATCGCTGTGGACAATTTGGCCGTGAAAGCCAATGGCACAGGGAATACCACTGTGGCCCTGGCCAATGGAATCAATTTCCAGAATGGCACCAACACCACGGCAACGGTCGGTACAGATGGTACCATAACCATCGAAGCCACCCACAACAAATTGGATTCTACGTCCTATACGGCGTCTAAGCCGTCTGATTCCAGCAACAAGACGACGCTCAAGCTGAAGGATACGGACAGCAACGAAACGACGCTGAACCTGACCGATACCTATACCACCGTTTCCAAGAATACGGATCATACCATTACCTTCAAGCGCAACGATGGAAGCGAACCTGTCAGTATCTCTCTGGATGACCTCAATGGTGCCAGCAAAGACGCACTGAAAACGGCTGAGGCCAAAGCAACCACGACGGTAATCAAGGGTACCAACGTTGATAGTGTAGATGATGATACTACTTCTGCTGATGGTCACCATATCTACACGGTGAATGTCAGCAATCTGGGAGTCAAGGTGGCCGATGGACAGAAGACCAGTGTAGCACTCAGTGATGGACTGGTCTTTGGCAATGGTACAAACACCACAGCTTCTGTGGGTCAAAATGGTGCCATTACCTTCAATGTGTCCAATGATGCTATCAAGACTCAGGCCAAGGATGCCATTAATATGAAGGCCGGTACGAATGTGAACGTAGGAACAGAGACCAGCACGGACGGCCTTTCCAAGACCTTTACCATCAGCGCTACTCACAATGCGTTGAAATCAGCAACTATTACACCAAAGTCCAATGATGTATCCACGCTGACCATTACCGGAAATGATGGGGACAGTGCAGCTGTGGATATCAAAAATACCCATCTGACGGTAAGCAAGGATTCTACGGCCAAGACAGTTACCTTCACCAGCAACGACGGCACCACTCCTGCGACAACTCTGAGCCTCAGTGACTTCGGGGCAGCCAGTACCACTGATATGACTGCAGCCGCTGCTAAAGCTGCAACGGAAGTGAAAGCCGGGACCAATGCAACCCTGGGAACATTGGAAACAGATCAGACTGACCAGCACAAGATTTACACGGTGAATGTGGACAACTTGGGCTTGAAACAGAATGGAACAACCGTAGGAACCGGCACGGGAGTATCCCTGAAGAATGGCCTGAATTTTACTGACGGTACTAATACTACAGCCAGTGTGGCGGAAAATGGTACCATTTCTTACAGTGTTTCCAACGATGCCATCAAGGCCCAGGCTAAAGACGCAGTGGTGGTGAAGGCTGGAGATAACGTTTCCATTGATACGCCTACCGATGCAAACAATGTGAAGACCTACACGGTCAAAGTTAATGATTTGAAACTACAGGCCAATGGGGAAGACAAAGGCACCCGGAAGCTGGCTGAAGGTATCAATTTTGCCAATGGCAAGAATACTACAGCCACGGTTGAAGATGGGAAAGTCATTTACAGTTTAAATGATACCCTGACGGATTTGACCAGTGTGACAGTGAAAGATACTGCAGGCAATCAGACCCTGGTTTCCGGAAGCGGTGTAACCATTACTCCGGTCACGGCAGGGGCACAGTCCATCTCTTTGACGACTAACGGCCTCAGTATGGGCGGACAGCAGATTACGAATGTAGCCAGCGGCGGTGAAACAGAGAGTAATGCGGCCAACATTGGCGATGTCAAGCGCCTTGTGCAGGCTTCTGCTTCCGGCACCACCGAAACCGGCTTCAACGTCAAAGGCGATGATGCAACAGCTCAGAAGGTAAAACTGGGCAAGCAGCTCAATGTGATTGGCGGCACCAATAAGGCCGAAGAGCTGTCGGACAATAACATTGGTGTTGTGACTACAGCTGATGCTGAAGGCAATGCTACTCTGACAGTGAAACTGAACAAGAATATCAACCTTGACTCTGTGAAGGCTGGTAATACAACCTTGGATACCAACGGTGTTTCCAATGGCAAGATGAGTCTCACTGGTACTGGCATGACGATTACCGACACAGCTGCCAGCAAGCAGATTTCTGTCACCACCAACGGGGTCTCCATGGGCAGCCAGCGCATCCAGAATGTGGCCAATGCTGAGGTTGATACCGATGCTGCTACCCTGGGACAGGTGAAGAATGCCCGGACAGTTGTGGCTGGCGGGAGCAATGTGGCTGGTGTGGATTCATCGGAAGACAAGGCTACACATCAGATGACCTACACGGTGAACGTGGACAATCTGTCGGTGAAGGCCAACAAGGAAGCGGCGAAATCCGTGACGCTGAAAAACGGCCTGACCTTCAACAACGGCACCAACACCACCGCATCTGTAGGCGACAAGGGAGAAGTGAAGTACGATCTGAACTCCACCCTGACCGGTTTGACCAGTGTCACCGCTGGCAACAGCACATTGGATACCAATGGCCTGACCATCAAAGATGGCGTAGCAACTAAGGTGGAAATTACCAGCGACAACGTCACCATGGGCGGCAATATTATTCATAATGTGGGTAACGGCGTTGATCCTACCGACGCCGTGAACAAGGGCCAGCTGGATGTCCTCCAGAACCAGGTCACTGGCGGCTGGAACCTTGCCGGAAAGAATTCGGATGGGAATGATGTGACAGCCAAGATTGGCGCCGGCAAGACCGTGACCTATGAAAACGGCAACTACACCAAGGCTGTGGTCACGAAAGATGACAGCAACAATGCCACGGTGAAGGTGGATGTGACTACGGGCACCTTTGGTTCCGGCACTGGCGATAAGGCTGGGACGGTTACGTCCACGGCTGATGGTCTGGCAACGACAGGGGATGTGGCCAACGCAATCAACAGCGCTTCCATCAATGTGGTGGCCGACAATACGCCGGACAACAAGACTTCCGTCAAGGCCGGGGAAACTATCCATTTTGCCAAGGATGACAACCTGACTTTGATCCAGAATGGTACTACCTTTACCTATGGACTGAATCCAGAAATCAGTATTTCCCAAGTCACCACGTCCGATGCGACGAATGGGTCCACGGTTCAGGATGCGAAGGGTATTACGACCACTGACGCCGCAGGCAATACCTATATCCAGAATGGGCAGGGGATCACCCTGACACCGTCTGACAAGACCAAGTCTCCTGTGAAACTGACTAATACTGGCCTGAATAATGGCGGCAATAAGATTATCGGAGTTGGAAAAGGTACAGATGATACCGATGCGGTCAATGTGGCCCAGCTGAAAGAAGTCAATGACAAGGTGGGCAGCGGCTGGCAACTTGCCGGTAATGACGGACAGAAGGTTGCGGATATCGGTGCTGGCAAGAAGGTGTCCTTCAAGACGGACAGCCGGTATCTGACTGCCAATACGGAATCTGCAGGAACTGATGCAGCAAATGTAACCTATGGACTGAAAACCAAGACACTGACGGCTGCGGATGGCAAAGTATCTGCCGTTGATACGGCAGAGGATGGTCTGGCTACCGCCAAGAACGTGGCGGAAACCATCAATCAGACTTACTGGACCGCGGCTTCCGGAAAATCCGGCAGCGGCAGCCGGACGGATGAAACGGCCAACCCTGTGGACAAACAGATTTCGGCCGGAGATACGGTAACCTTCAATGCCGGGAACAACCTGTCCCTGGTCCAGAACGGAGCTTCCTTCACCTATGGGCTCCAGGCGGATCTGACTGGTATGAATACTATTACCTTTACCCCGAAAAATGACGCTGACGGACATCCTATCAGTCTGGTCATCGGCAAGCAGAAAGACGGGGTAAGCAACGATGAAGGGTACTACATCACCGGTCTGGACAATACATCCTGGAACCAATCCAATTATGTGAAGAACCGGGCGGCTACGGAAGCACAGCTGGCTGATGCTATTAAACAGGTTACTCTGGCTTCTCAGTCCGGCGGATTTAAACTGTCGGACGATAACAATAAAGAAGTTTCCCAGGTACTGGGCCAGGCTATCGGAGTTGTAGGGGACAGCAATATTACCACTACTGCGGAAACGACGACTACGGATACCAATGGGCATATCAAAGTCAGCCTGAACAAGACGCTGAACCTGACGGACCAGGGCTCCGTGACCATTGGTTCCAGCCAGGTTTCGGATGGCAGCATTGTACTTAATAATACGGATGCTACTAAGAAGATTACTCTGAACAGCAAAGAAGGTACAGCTTCTATTGGTGGTGTGACAGTAAATGGTGCGGCAAAGACGGTCAGCGGACTTTCCAATACAGAATGGAATGTGAAAACAGCGGCAGATGATGGATACAAGGGTTCCAACAAGGCGGCTACTGAAAGCCAGCTGCAGACGGTCTACAACCAGGCCACCAAGACTGCTTCTGAAAATGAATTGCATACACTGGCGAAAGAAGGCGGTTATACCGTCGATGACAATCATCAGGTATCCATGGATGTGGTCAATGGCAAGGGAGAAACGAAGGACAGCATAGTCATCAAAGACCTGGCCAAAGCCAGCGAAGTGGGGACTGTGAGCAACATTGCCAAGGACCTCCAAAACAAGAATGGAGATACGACTAAACCCACTTCCGTTGTGGAAGCCATCAATAACCTGAATGACAAGGTGGGCGATAAAAACTATTTGAATGTGAAGGGCGAGGAAATCGCCAATGGCGACAGTGCCACAACTGCCATCGGCAAGCTGAACAACCGGATGAATGATATTTACCAGACGGCCGGTCAGCATACCACCGTTTCCAATTCGGACAAGAATCTAGTCATCAAGCCCACTACTGATAATAAAGGGAAAACCAATTATGAAATCAACCTGTCCAAACAGGTTACCCTCGGGGATGTGAAATTTGATGGAGAGAAAGGTTCTATCGAAGCCAAATCTGTGAAGGCCGATTCCTTTACTTCCGGGTCCACCGTGGTCAACAACGACGGTGTCCAGGTTGGCAAGGGAACGGCTTTGACCAGTGATTCACTCAAGGTCGGAGGTAATACGTATGTCGATAACAAAGGCCTTAATGCCAATGGCAATGCCATCCGCAACGTTGGAGATGGTAAAGACAATGGTGATGCGGTGAATATGAAACAACTCAATGAGGTTAAATCCGATTATAAGGCGGCGGATACCGAACTGGCTAAGGCTATTCAGCAGACCGACGCCGGTCTGAATGAAGTGGGCCGGGCTGTCAACAAGCTGGGCAACCGTTTGAACCGTGTCGGGGCCGGGGCAGCTGCATTGGCCGCTCTCCATCCGGGGACCTATGATCCCAATGATAAGTGGGATTTCTCGGCCGGTATCGGTCATTATCATGACGCCAATGCCGTGGCTATCGGGGCTTATTATCATCCCAATGATACGACGATTCTGTCTATTGGCGGCAGTATGGGTGGCGGTGAAAATATGGTCAACGCCGGCATCACCTGGAAGATGGGACGCAGCGGTCATGAACAACGGGCAGCTCAGCCTGTGGTTACGCATCCGGTCCAGGCGGCTCCTGCCGTGCAGCAGGCCGCTCCGGTCCGTCCGGCGCCTGTTACTACTCCGGCACCCGTTGTCACTTCGGCTCCTGTCACTACGCCAGTTCCGGTGAAAGCGGTCGTTCCGGCAATGCCGGCTCCGGCTGTGACGACAACGGCTATGACAGCCGCTCCGTCTGGCGATACGGCAGCCTTGACTCAGATTTTGGCACGGCAGACGGCTATCTTGGAAAAACTGGCTCAGAACTAGTCCCAGGCTGCCCGTCCGGCAGCGGCTCACGGCGACGATATTTTCCCCGATGTGCCTGACAATCACTGGGCCTATGCTTATGTGGCCAAGTTGGAAAAAGCCGGCGCGCTCAAGGGATTCAAGCGTCCGGCTGTGTTGAAGAGTCCTATGATGACGCGTGATGATTTCGCGTCGGTATTGTACACGGCCATGGCCAACGGGGCCACGACCAATCCGGCCTTGAATGGCGACGATAGCCTGAACCGGCTGGCCCAGGAATTCAAAGCGGAATTAAAAGATGTCAAGCCGTAAGGCTATTCGCCTAAGGCGTAGAGTATGTCTGCGGCGACGGCATTGAGGTTGTATCGGCTGGTGTAGCACACGAGGGTTCCTTGGGACGCGGCCTGCTGGCAGGCTTTGCGGACCAGGGCGTGGCCCGTGTGGTTGGTGTTGATGATGAGCACGTCGGCGCCTTGCAGTTTTTGGACGTCGAAGTGCTTGTTTTCTAAAATCATCCAATGGGGGAAGTGCGTGCGGACTTTGTCATGCCACAGGGCGCTGCCTCCGGCCAGACAGACGCGGAAGCCTTCCAGGGCCTTTTCCAGGCGCGACGTGTAGTCGTCGGGCAGGGGAAAGGCCCTTTTTTCGACGTCTTCCTGGGGACAGCGCGTTTCCCATTCGCGCAGGGACTGTTCCAGCGTCTGGACGTAGCCGTCGTAATTTTCCTGCAAGGTCTGATAATAGGCCTGGGTCTGGGCTAGTTCATCGCGGAGCCGGGCGGCATCGTCGTCGGCGACGGGCGGCGTGTCGTCGTAGACCAGGCGGATGACACCGAAGGCCAGGACGATTTGGCCGGCCGTATCCAGAACGCCTGCCAAGGTCAACGCTTCTGCCGTATTCGACGGCATACGGGGCTGAGTCACTGCCATGAGGCCGCGGACTTTGTGGCCTTCGATGGCCGTCGGCCGCGGGAACTGTTCTACCGTAATCGTAGCGGCTTTCACCGTGCCTGCTGAATCAGTCCGGCTCAGATCGTAAACGGCTTTGCGCGGCGTGAAGGATTGCTGCGTCAGGCGGCACGTGCCATCCATGCAGCCCGTCTTGTCCGGAAATTCGATGTACCCGTCTTTTTGCAGCTTGTCCCATAACCGCGCTGCCGGGACGGGGCGCCCTGCCAGGCAGAGCATTTCGCCATATGGCAAGAAACATTCATTGCCGCGGCACGACAGTCCTGTTATTTCATTGATATACATAAGCTGTGTGATTTTCATAATATGATTTCTCCTCGCGTCCATAGAATATGTTTCTATTATACGGCAGGCCTTGGGGCTTGAATAGGGGCGGAAACATCTTGTTATGAAGGGAAATTCACTCCATTTATAGTTCTATGAAGAAAAAGTACAGAATTTTTTGTGTCAAGGAGAAAAAATTATGATAGAATAAGGGGGTACATATGCAGAGTATACTAATAGAGGAGGTGCGCCGATAATGATGAAGCGGAATATCGTTCTCGTCGGCATGATGGGGAGCGGCAAAAGTCATATTGGCCGCAAGCTGGCCCAGCGCCTCGGCTGGCAATTTGTCGATACGGACCGGCGTATTGAACGGGCTGTGGGCATGACCATTGCCGAGTTCTATGCCAGTGCCGGAGAAAAAGTTTTTCGCGAACGGGAAATCAATGTCCTGCAGCAAGTCAGCCGCTATCATGAAGCTGTCATTTCCTTTGGCGGCAACTTTCCCATGAATGTCGGTACTTATCGAATCCTGCATCGTCATGGATTTATCGTCGCTTTATTGTCCGAACCGTTCCGCGTGGAAGAACGGGTCAGCCGTCATATAGGCAAGCGGCCGACTGTCGATTATGAGAATCTTCATGATTTCGTCCACACGATGATGAAACAGTGGGAAGAGGTCTATCCGTACTGCGACTGCGTCATTGATACGACGCGCGGGGGAGCGTCACAGATCGTCGAATCCATTGTCCATAAAATCAACGAAAGGCATGTGCAATTCATTGCCCGGGAAAAGAAGGAGAATGATGTAAAATGATCAACAAAATCGGAGTATTGACCAGTGGCGGCGACGCTCCTGGTATGAATGCGGCTATCCGCGGCGTCACGCGGTATGCCATCCAGAAGGGTCTCACTGTCGAAGGCATCATCCGCGGTTATGAAGGCCTGCTTAGCCATGAAACGCGCCCCTTGGGCCGCCGTGACGTCGGTGCCATCATCCATCGTGGCGGCACCATGCTTCGGACAGCCCGCTGCCTGGAATTCAAGGAAAAAGAAACGCAGAAGAAAGCCGCTGCCTACCTGCGTGAACTGGAAATAGATGCCCTCGTCGTCGTCGGTGGCGACGGCTCCATGCGCGGTGCCCAGGCTTTGAGCCGCTGGGGCATCCCGACGATTACCATTCCCGGCACCATCGACAACGATATGATGGGGACGCAGTATACCCTGGGGTTCGATACGGCTGTCAATACGGTCCTGGAATCGGTCAATAAGATTCGCGACACGGCGTTCTCCCATGACCGCGTCGCCGTCATCGAAGTCATGGGCCGCGAAGCCGGTTTCATCGCCCTCAATGCCGGCATGGCTTCCGGTGCCGAAGCGGTCCTGGTCCCGGAACATCCCGTCGATCTGGCTGCGCTTTGCCGTCACCTGGAAGAATCGCACCGCATGAAGAAATTGAGCAGCATCGTCATCGTCGCCGAAGGTGCTGCCAAAGGGGCTGATGTCGTCGACTACATCAAAGAACACACCTACCTTTCGCCGAACTTGACCGTCCTCGGCTATGTCCAGCGCGGCGGCGCTCCGTCGGCTTATGACGCCATCATGGCCGGCCGTTTTGCCCAGAAAGCCGTCGACAGCCTGCTGGCTGGCACGTACAACTGTGTCGTCGGCCTCATCGATAACCGCGTCGTAGCGACGCCGTATTCGGAAGCCGAAGCCCTGCGCTATCCCATCGACGAAAATCTGTTGAGCCTGGTCCATCTCTTAGGGAGATAAGGCGCCTGCGGCGCCGTTTGGCGTGCAACGTGATTCGTTTGCCGTGGCTGTGCATAAAGGAAATGCTCCTTGTGCACAGCCTCTTTTTTTGCGAAAGCTCTCACAAATACAGGTTTGGGACACCCACAGGATTCGCGCGGGCCTCCGCTTATGGAGGCCCCTACACCGCGGCCTGCGGCCAGCCGACTGCGTTTGTTTATTACGGCAAACGAACCACGACCCACGGTAAACGACGTGAAAAAGGGGGTATGCATGACAACGGCAGCCTTCGTGCGATAATCCCCTTCAATGCGTTGACATCTTATAAATATGCACGTATAATAGAGTAGCGTATATATTATCATATGTTACAGAGTGTCATTTAGAGGAGTGTTATCATGTCGTTTGATTTTAGTCTGATCTGGAACTCATTGCCCCTGCTGTTAGCCGGTGCCGGTGTTACCATTGAAATCACGGCGATTGCTGTCGGCCTGGGTTTCATTTTCGGCCTGATTACCAGTGTCTGCCGTCTGTCAGGCGTCAAGGTCCTACAGGTTATTGCCGTCTGCTACGTCAATATTATCCGTGGTACGCCTATGCTGGTCCAGATTTTCCTGATTTATTTTGCCCTGCCCATGGTTATCGGTGAACGTATCAATCCTTTCGTCGCTGCCGTCGCTGCCTGCTCGATCAATAGTGGGGCTTATGTTTCGGAAATTTTCCGCGCTGGGATCCAGTCTGTCGATAAAGGCCAGATGGAAGCCGGCCGGTCCCTGGGCTTATCGTGGATGCAGACCATGCGCTACGTCATCTTGCCCCAGGCTTTCAAACACGTCATCCCGCCGTTAGGCAACGAATTTATTTCCATGACCAAGGAAACGTCCCTGGTTTCGGTCATCGGCTTTGAAGAATTGACCCGCCGCGGCCAGCTCATCATCGCCAAGACCTATGGTTCTTTTGAAATCTGGCTTACGGTTGCTGCCATTTACCTGGTCATGACCTTGACCATTGCCCGTCTTGTAAGCTATTTGGAACGGAGGTTCGCAACGGATGATAGAAATTAAAGGTTTGAAAAAAAGTTTTGGCAAGCACGACGTCCTCAAGGGCATCGACTTGACCATTCAGGATAAAGAAGTCGTCGTCATCATCGGCCCGTCTGGTTCTGGTAAGAGTACGATTCTGCGCTGCATCAATTATCTGGAACAGCCGACGGCTGGGGAAATCATCGTCGACGGTATCAGCATGAGCGATGCCAAGAGCATCAACAATATCCGCAAGGAAGTCGGCATGGTCTTCCAGCGCTTCAATCTCTTCCCGCACATGACGGTCTTGCAGAACATCATCTTGTCGCCTATGAAGACCCGTGGTGAAAGCAAGGAAGAAGCGACGAAGACGGCTATCCAGCTGTTGGAAAAAGTCGGCTTGGCCGATAAGAAAGATGCCTATCCCGAAACCTTGTCCGGCGGCCAGCAGCAGCGTGTGGCCATTGCCCGCGCGTTGGCTATGAAGCCGAAGTTCATGCTTTTCGATGAACCGACATCGGCACTGGACCCGGAAATGGTCCGCGAAGTATTGGACGTCATCAAGGATTTGGCCAAAGACGGCATGTCCATGGCTATCGTTACCCATGAAATGGGCTTTGCCCGGGAAGTCGCCGACCGCGTCCTGTTCATCGATGAAGGGAAAATCCTCGAACAGGGCAAACCGGACGACATCTTCTTCCACCCGAAAGAAGAACGGACAAAACTCTTCCTGTCGAAGATATTGTAGGAGGTGCGCCCCACAGGGGCGCACGCAGGCCGCAGTTCGCGGGTCGCATTCACAGCTCGCAGGTCGCCCACGTGCGACCCCTACAGTGGAAAAATGAGGTGTTGTACGAAGGCTTCTGCCATCATGCAGGACCCCTTTCTCTTTATAGTTTGTAGAAAAGGGATTTAAATTTTTAATCATCCGCTAACCACTAACTGCTAGCCACTAACAACTTAAAAGGGCTTGTCGCATGTGCGACAAGCCCTTTTTTATGTACGGGTTCTGCGGGATTCCCACAAGCGGGCCGCCCTTTGGGACGGCCCCTACGATGCAGCCATAGGCTGCGAGCCACGAGCCACGAGCCACTAACCACTAACCACTAACCACTGCTTTTTCAAAGGCCGTGCGGGCGGCGTTTATGGTTTTTTCGATGTCTTCGTCGCTGTGGGCGCCGGAGACGAAGTTGGTTTCAAATTGGGACGGTGCCAGGTAGATGCCTTGTTCCAGCATGGACAGGAAGTAGCGGCGGAAGGCGTCCTGGTCGCTGGCTTCGGACGTGGCGTAGTTGGTGACCGGGACGGCGCTGAAGAAGACGCTGAACATGGTGCCGGCCCGATGGACCTGGACGGCAGCATCGGCCTGGGCAGCGGCGTCTTTGAGGCCGTCTGTCAGGATTTTCGTTTTGGCACAGGCTTTTTCGATGTAATCCGGGTCTTCTGTGATGAGGCGCAGCGTTTCCAGTCCGGCTGCCATGGCCAGGGGGTTGCCGCTGAGGGTACCGGCCTGGTAGACCGGGCCGGCCGGCGAGACGCAGTCCATGATGTCTTTACGGCCGCCATAGGCTGCGACGGGCAGGCCGCCGCCAATGATCTTGCCCAGGGTCGTCATGTCCGGGACGATGTGATAGATACTCTGGGCGCCGTGCAGGGCCGTGCGGAAGCCGCACATGACTTCGTCGAAGATGAGGACCGTGCCATGCTTCTGTGTTTCCTCACGCAAGAGCTGTAAATAGCCTTCTTCCGGCAGGACCAGGCCCATGTTGCCGGCAATGGGTTCGACGATGACGGCGGCAATGTTGTCTCCGCAGCGGTCCATGAGTTCCCGGAAGGCGTCGGCATCGTTATAGGCGACGGTCAGCGTATCCTTGGCCGTGCCGGCTGTGACGCCTGGGCTGTCGGGCTGGCCGAAGGTGGCGGCACCGGAACCGGCTTTGACCAGCAGGCTGTCGCCGTGGCCGTGATAGCAGCCGATGAATTTCACGATTTTATCGCGTCCCGTATAGCCGCGGGCGGCGCGGATGGCGCTCATCGTCGCTTCCGTGCCGGAATTGACCATGCGCAGTTTTTCGATGGACGGGTAGATTTCTTTGACCAGTTTGGCCAGCTGCGATTCAATCAGCGTCGGGGCGCCATAGCTCGTGCCGCGCGTGGCCGCTTCCTGCAGGGCCTTGACGACGCGGGGGTGGGCATGGCCGACGATCATGGGACCCCAGGAACCGACGTAGTCGATGTACTGATTGCCGTCGATGTCACAGATGGTACTGCCTTTGGCCCAGGCGATGAACGGCGGCGGACAGCCGATACGGTTATACGAGCGGACCGGGCTGTTGACGCCGCCCGGCATGAGGGTCTGCGCTTCGGCAAAAGCCGCAGCTGATTTTTCTAAATGGAGCATGGGAAGGCCTCCTCATTCTTTGATGTCTAAGTTGAATACATTCCGCAGTTCACGGACGACCCGGTCTTCATCGGGCGTGTTGGCCGCTTCGACGGTGCGCCGCAGGGGAGCGCGCAGGATTTTGCGGACCAGGATGTGGGATAAGTTCTCGACGACGCGGAACTGGTCGTCTGTCAGTTCGGGCAGTTTGTTGCGCGCCCGCTTGACGAAATGGCGCCGCGTCCGTTCGGCCTGCTGGGACAGGCTGAGGACGACGGGGCGGACGGACAGGTATTGATAGCGTTCAATCATGGTGTCCACGGCTTCGTCGACGATATAGCTGGCGGCAATGGCTTCGCGCTGACGCGTCGCTTCGTTATCGTGGACGACTTCCTGCAGGTCGTCGATGTTATATAAGGTCACGCCGAGAATCTGGGTGATTGCCGGGTCGGCGTCGCGCGGGACGGCGATGTCGATGATCAGCAGGGGCCGCCCTTGGCGCAGTTCCTGGAAACGCTGCAGCCGCGGGACGGTGATGACATAGTGCGGTGCGCCAGTCGAGGCGATGATGATGTCGACATCGGAAACGACGGACTGGACTTCTTTATAGTGGACGGCCTGGCCGCCGACGTCCGCCGCCAGTTCCTGGGCCCGATCCAGATGGCGGTTGACGATGTACAGCTTGCCGGCACCTTTGCCTAAGAAATTCTGGGCTGTCAGGCGGGCCATCTGGCCGGCGCCGTAGAGCAGGAGGTTCCGGCCAGAGAGGGAGCCCAGGCTTTTTTCGGCCATCTGGACAGCGGTATAGCTGACGGATACGGCATTGTAGGCAATGTGCGTTTCCGTCCGGACCCGTTTGCCTGTGGCGATGGCCTGCTGGAAGAGCATGTTGAGGATGGCACTGGTCGCACCGTTTTCATGGGCCATGACGTAGGCCTGTTTGACCTGACTGAGTATCTGACCTTCGCCGAGGACCAGTGAGTCCAGGCTGGCGGCGACGGTGAACAGGTGGTGGATGCAGGCTTTCCCCGTATAGCTGTAGAAATACGCCGGGTCATAAGCCGGGCGGCCGGCCAGGTCGAGGAAGAAGTCGCGCAGGGCCTGTTCGTTGTCCCGGATGTCGTCGACGACAGCGTAGACTTCGGACCGGTTACATGTCGACAGGACGACGGCTTCGCGCAGGCCGCCGTAATCGTCGAGATGCTGCAGGCCCTGGTGGATGGCGTCCGGCGTCATAGTGAAGCGTTCCCGGATGGCGACGGGGACGGTCTTATGGTTGAGGCCAAGGATGACGAGGTCCATCGTTAGGCCTCGACTTCGCCGTTCTTCAGCCACTTAGCGACGTCGACGGCGTGGTAGGTGATGATGATGTCCGCACCGGCGCGCTTCATGCTGGTCAATTCTTCCATGACGATGCGCTTTTCGTCGATCCAGCCATTGCGGGCAGCCGCTTTGACCATGGCGTATTCGCCGCTGACGTTGTACGTGGCAATGGGCCGCTGGCAGCGCTGGCGGGCCTGGTAGATGATGTCCAGGTAGGACAGGGCCGGCTTGACCATGATGATGTCGGCGCCTTCTTCCAGGTCGAGGTCGATTTCCTTCATGGCTTCGCGGCCGTTGGCCGGGTCCATCTGATACTGGCGGCGGTCGCCGAAGTGCGGTGCCGAATCGGCGGCGTCGCGGAAGGGACCGTAGAAGCCGGAGGCATATTTGGCGGCATAGGACATGATGATGGTGTTGATGAAGCCTTCTTCATCCAAGGCCTGGCGGATGGAGGCGATGCGGCCGTCCATCATGTCCGACGGGGCGACGATGTCGGCACCGGCTTCGGCCTGACTGACGGCGACTTTGTTGAGCAGTTTCAGCGTGGCGTCGTTATCGACGTAGTGGTCTTTGATCTGGCCGCAGTGACCGTGGTCGGTGTACTGGCAGAGGCAGACGTCACCGACGATGACCATGTCCGGCAGGGCTTTCTTGATGGCCCGGATGGCGCACTGGACCGGGCTCTGCGGGTCCCAGGCGCTGGAACCGATTTCGTCTTTGTAAGCCGGCAGGCCGAAGACTTCGATGGCCCGCAGCCCTAAGGCATAGATGTCTTCGGCCAGGCGGACGGCGTTGTCTACGGACAGGTGATAACAGCCGGGCATGCTGGGGATTTCTTCTTTGACATTCGTGCCGGGGACGACGAAGATAGGGTAAATCAAATCGTTGAGGCATACATGGTTTTCCCGGACCATAGCGCGCAGGGGAGCGGAAAGGCGCAGGCGGCGGGGGCGTAAGGTATTCAATTTCATGACTGTTTGATTCTCCAATCTGTAATACATTCAGCCAGGCCGGCAATGGTGTAGGTCTGGGCTGTCACTATTTTTTTCAGGCCCGCTTCCTGACAGGTACGGGCCGTGATGGGGCCGATGCAGGCGAAGGTGATATCATCCAGGTCGCTGGCCTGGGCCTGGCTCAGGGAGAGGAAACTGCGGACGGCTGACGAGCTGGTGACGGTCACGACGTCGATGGCACGGCGGTCCAGGAGGTCTTTCAGGACGGCGCCGTTTTCGCTGGCTTCGACAGTGCAATAGGCCTGGCAGACATCGACGACGGCACCCCAGCGGCGCAGTGTATCGGGCAGGACCGATCGGGCTTCTTTGGCCCTGGGGATGAGGATGCGTTCTTTGCCGGAAAGGTGCGGCTCCAGGGCGGCGGCCAGGTCTTCGGCACAGTAGGCGCCGGGGACGACGTCGGCCTGGAGGCCGTAAGCTGTCAGGGCCTTGGCCGTGGCACTGCCGATAGCGGCCAGTTTGGCCCGGCCCAGGGCACGGCTGTCGCGGCCGTGATGCTGGAGACGGCGGAAAAAGGCATCGACGCCGTTGGTGCTGGTGAAGATGACCCAGTCGTAATGTTCCAGGTCCGCTATGGCAGTATCCAGTGCCTGGTAGCCGTCTGTCGGCGGCGTGATGCGGATGGTTGGCACTTCCAGGCAGCGGGCACCCAGTTCTTCCAGGCGATGTGTCAGGTCCGGCGCCTGGGCGTGGGTCCGGGTGACGGCGATGGTCAGGCCGAAGAGGGGCTTCGTGTCGAACCACTGCATGGACGGCCGCAGGGCGACGACGTCGCCGACGATGAAGACGGCCGGTGCCTTGAAATGGCAGGCCGCCGCTTTTTCGGCGATGTCTCCGACCGTAGCCACCAGCGTTTCCTGGTCGGCCTTGGTGCCCCAGCGGACCAGGGCTGCCGGCGTCGTCGCAGGCCGGCCGTGGGCGACGAGCTGCTGGGTGATGGATGGCAGGTTGTGGACGCCCATGAGGAAGACCAGCGTATCGACGGCCGTTGCCAGTTTGTCCCAGTGAATCGATGACTGGCCTTTGGTCGGGTCTTCGTGACCTGTGACGACGGCAAAGGACGAAGCCGCCGTCCGGTCGGTCACGGGGATACCGGCATAGGCCGGGGCGCCGATGGCCGACGTGACGCCTGGGATGATTTCAAAGGGCAGGCCCGCGTCGTGGAGCGCCCGGCTTTCTTCGCCGCCGCGGCCGAAGACGAAGGGGTCGCCGCCTTTGAGACGGACGACAATCTTGCCTTCTTTGGCTTTGGCGATGAGCAGGTCGATGATTTTATCTTGGGACAAGGTGTGGTCGGCCGCTTTTTTGCCGACATATATTTTTTCCGCTGTTGGCGGAGCAAATTCTAAAAGGCGCGGATCGGCCAGATAGTCGTAGATGACGACATCGGCCCGTTCCAGGACCTCCCGGCCCCGCAGGGTGAGCAGGCGGTAGTCGCCGGGACCGGCGCCAGTGAGATAAACGATACCGTTCATAGAGAGAACCTCCTTAATAGGTCGGGATGATGCCCAAATCAGTGAGGATGCGGCGGCCGCCGTCGTCGAGGAGTGTGCAGGCGGCCTCGTGGCCGATGGCGGCGCTGTCCGCCGCGGAGCCGCGTGTCGTCGTGCGGCAGACCTGGCTGCCGTCGGGAGCGGCGATGATGCTCTGCAGCGTCAGGATGCCGTCCTGGACGGTGCCGTAGACGCCGACCGGGACCTGGCAGCTGCCGTTGATGGCGGCCAGAAAGGCCCGTTCGGCCGTCGTCGCAGCGGCGGTGCCTTCGTCATTGAGGAAGGCCAGGGCCTGTTTCAACGATTCGTCGTCTGCGCGGGTTTCGATGGCCAGGGCGCCCTGGCCGACGGCGGGAATCATCGTATCGACGGGCAGGAGCTGTGTGATGCGGTCGGCCCGGCCCAGGCGCTGCAGACCGGCTTCGGCCAGGATGATGGCGTCGTATTGGCCGTCGTCGAGCTTCTTCAGGCGCGTGTCGACGTTGCCCCGCAGATCGGCGACGAACAGGTCAGGCCGGGTGTGGAGGAGCTGGGCCTTGCGGCGCAGGCTCGATGTGCCGATGCAGGCACCGGCCGGCAGGGCGGATAGAGAAGCATATTTATTGGATACAAAGGCGTCGTGGACGTGGTGACGGGCTGTAATGGCTGCCAGGCAGAGGCCGTCAGGAATGGCAGCCGGCAAGTCTTTCAGACTGTGGACGGCCAGGTCAATGGTGCCGTCCAGGAGGCGTTGTTCCAGTTCTGTCGTGAACAGACCTTTGCCGCCGATGCGGGCCAAAGGGACATCGAGGATTTTGTCGCCTTGCGTGACGATGTGCTGGAGCTGGACGGTCAGTTCCGGGTCGTGCCGGCGCAGGGCTTCGGCGACGTAGTTGGCCTGCCACAGGGCCAGCTGGCTGCGCCGCGTACCGATAGTCAGATTACGTTTCATGGTTTTTCCTTTCCCAGGCGGCCAGCCGCTTCCGGAGGAGGGAGCTGGCGGCGTCGATTTCGTTGTTTTCTACCAGGTCCATGACGTCATCGGTCAGGGCCTGGCGCCAGAAGGCCTGGCGGTCCCGGCTGGTCGCGAGGAGGGCCTGGCCCTCTTTGCGGATAGCGGCCAGTTCAGCCATCCAGCGGCCATAGCGTTCGTTGAAGTGCTGTTCCAAGTGCTTCCGGAGCCAGCGCGAAAAGGCCGGCGCCTTGCCGTTGGTGGAGATGGTGAGCTGCAGGTCGCCCTGGCGGACGATGGAGGGCAGGGTGAAGTTGCACAGGTCCGGGACGTCACAGACATTGAGCAGTTTCCCCTGGGCTTTGGCAGCAGCTGAAACGGCTTGGCTGACGGCCTCGTCATCGGTGGCGCAGATGATGAGGAAGAAGGTGGTTTCATCGCCAGGCTGATAGGTCCGCCTTTGCCAGGACAGTTGATGTTCTTCGGCCAGAATCTGCAAAGCTGGTGTCAAGGCCGGTGCAATGACCGTTACGACGGCCCCTTCATCGAGGAGACGCCGTACCTTGCGTTCGGCGACGCTGCCGCCGCCGAGGACCAGACAGGCCTGGCCGGTAAGATCGAGGTTAATAGGATACATAAACGGAACTCCCTTTCAAAGTTGTACGCCTTCTATTATACCATTATAAGAGGAAAAAGCTGTAGTAAATACAACAAATTTCTGAGTGAAAAAGAGGCTGTCTTTGTGTGACAGCCTCTTTTTCGAGTATTAAGTTTGCAGTTTGTAGTAACTTCATGCCAACAACTATGAAAAGCAACCTCTCAGTCAGCATCGCTGACAGCTCTCCTATGAGGAGAGCCAGTGGGTTACGAGAGCAGGCCGCCCTTTGGGACGGCCCCTACGATTTCTTATCCCTACGAGTCCTTAGCGGATGAAGTTGGTCATGATCTTGGCTTCTGTTGCCGGGGCTTCGATGCCTGCTTTTTTGCCGGCTTCGATGCATTTCAGAATCCAGGCCATGTTGCGGCCGAGGGTCCGCATGATCTGCAGGCCTTCTTCATCTTTCTTGACGTCCTCCGGCGTATTGCCGTGGACCATGGGCCAGTAGTTGGAAGCGACGCTGACCATCTGGTGGTAGGACAAGTATTTGTTGAGGACGTCCAGCGTGGCTGTCGTGCCGGCACGGCGGGCCGAGGTGACGGTAGCGCCGACTTTATGGGTCAGGTCTGCACCGGCTTTACCAGCCAGTTTATCCATGAAGGAGATGATTTCACCAGACGGCGAAGCCCAGTAGACCGGCGAGCCGATGACCAGGCCGTCGGCGGTTTTCATTTTTTCGGCGACAGCGTCGACGATGGCGTCATCGGGAAGGGCATGGACGATTTCTGCATCGATGCCGTTTTCTTTGAGCGTATCGGCGACGACAGACAGTGCTGTATAGGTGCAGCCTTTTTCGCGGCGGCTGCCATTCAATAAGATAACTTTCATGGGAATCCCTCCTGTAAATATCATGATTACATGATATTAGTTGTCATAACTAATAAGACAGCTATTATCAGTTTGAAGTTAAAAGTTTGATGTTTGATGTAGATGGAATTTAAAGGCCCTTACGTCAAACTTCATACGTCAAACTTCAAACACTAAAAATAAAGAAAAATGTATGATGACAGAAGCCTTCATACAATAATCTTTTGCAAAAATACTATAGCACAGAAAGGGCAAAAAAGCAAATACGCAGGCCGCTGTTCGTGGTTCGCAAAACCAGCCGCTAACCGCTAACGGCTGATTTTTCCTTATACGCATAGCGTAGCCTATATTTATGATATAAAAGTATCAAAATATAAAATTTAAAATGATATTTTTATTGCATATAGTCCATGGAAATGGTATCATAAAGTCATCAAGAAGATTCCTTAGCCAAATACGTGAAAGGGAGTATGACTCATGAATACCATTACGCCTATGGATTCGGCGAACCAGGAAGTGTGGATCGGCGTCGACGTCGGTACGACTGGCGTCCGGGCCATTGCTTATACGGAAGACGGGACCAATGTCTGCTCGTCGGAAGCTTTTTATCCTTTGTTGACACCCCATCCGGACTGGGCCGAAGAAAGCCCGCTCCAGATCCTGGAAGCCGTCCAGGAAGTCATCAGCAAGACGGCCGCTCAGCTTCGCTATAAGAACAAGGAGCTGGCCGGCATCGCCCTGAGCACGGTCATGCACAGTTTCGCCGGCCTCGACGAAGGCAAAGAACCCCTCATGGACATGCAGACCTGGGCTGACAGCCGCAGCGCGTCTATTGTCCGGGAAATGAAGAAAGACGAAGGCTTGTGCCGGTCTTTCTATGAACGGACGGGCTGCCCCATCCACGCCTGCTATCCCCTGGCCAAGATCATCTGGCTGCGCCAGAACCAGCCGGAACTCTTCCGCCAGATGCGCTATGTCGGATCATTGAAAGATTATTTGTTCTATCACTTGACGGGCCAATGGGTCATCGACAAGTCCGCAGCCAGCACGAGCGGCATGTACAACGAACGGACCTTGGATTGGGATGATGAAATCCTGGCCTATGCCGGTGTCACTAAAGACCAGCTGCCGCCTGTCGTATCGACAACGTACAGCCAGGGGCTCTGTGAAGCTGCGGCCCAAGCCCTGCATCTGCCAACGGGCCTTCCCGTCGTCATCGGCGCCACGGACGGTGTCTTGGTCAACGTCGGCATTGGTGCCGTCGAACCGGGCCAGCTCAGCGGGACTATCGGGACCAGTGGGGCCCTGCGCATGCTGACCCGCCAGCCCAAGACAGACCCGCAGATGCGCACGTGGTGCTATAACTTGACAGATGACATGTGGGTCGCCGGTGGAGCTATTAACAATGGCGGTATGATCCTGCGCTGGGTCCGCGATAAAATCTGCCATTACGGTGGCAGTGCCCTAGAAACGCTGGATATCGACCCGTATGATTTGATGACCATGAAGGCAGAACACGTCGATGCCGGCGCTGACGGACTCATCTGCCTGCCGTACTTTACGGGCGAACGAGCTCCGTACTGGAATTCCGAATTGCGGGGCATGTTTTTCGGCTTTTCTCTCAATCACAGCCGGTCTCACATGATCCGCGCCGTCATGGAAGGCATCTGCTACAGCCTGAACAGCGTCATGGCAGCTCTCAAGGAATTTGGCGACGTCAAGGACATCCGCGTCAGCGGCAGCTTCACCAAGTCGAAACTGTGGCTCCAGATTTTATCGGACGTCCTCAATCAGCCCATCACCTTGCCGGACAACAGTGAAGGCGCTGCTTTCGGGGCGGCCGTGCTGGGATTCATTTCCAGCGGCAAATTGAAGAGCATCGCCGATACGGCCGACTTGGTCCACGCCAAGAAAATCTATACGCCTATCGAAGAAAACGTAGCCGTCTACCAGCAGCTCTACGACATCTTCGTCCGGCTCTACCATAACTTGCAGGGAGAATTTGCCGACATTACGGCATACCAGCAGAAATTATAATTTCCAGTGAAAAGGAGAGATACCTATGGCACTTCACGATATTGGCGTCGTCGGCATGGCCGTCATGGGCAGTAACCTGGCCCTGAACATGGCCGACCACGGCTACGACGTTTCGGTCTACAACTATACGCCGGATCTGACGGAACAGTTCCTCAAGGAACGGCCCCATGACAAGATTACGGGCTACTTCGAGCTGAAGGATTTCCTGGCTTCCCTGAAGCGGCCGCGCAAAATCATGCTCATGATCATGGCCGGTGCGCCTGTGGACAGCATGCTCGACCAGCTGCTGCCCCTCCTGGATACAGGTGACATCATCATCGACGGCGGCAACTCCTATTTCGGCGATACGCGCCGCCGCTACGACCGCTGCAAAGAAGACGGCATCCATTTCTATGGCATGGGCATTTCGGGCGGGGAAACGGGCGCCCGCCGCGGTCCGGCCATCATGCCGGGCGGCAATAAGGAAACGTATCCTGAAATCCAGCCCATTTACGAAGCCATTGCGGCCAAAGCGGCTGATGGCAAGCCGTGCTGCACTTACATCGGCGAAGACGGCGCCGGCCATTACGTCAAGATGGTCCACAACGGCATCGAATACGCCGATATGCAGCTCATCGCCGAAGCTTATTTATTGCTCAAACACGTCGGCGGTTACGATAACGCCGCCATTTCTAAGATTTTCCATGAATGGAACCAGGGCGAACTGAAGAGCTTCCTCATCGGTATCGCCGCGGATATTTTCGCCGAAGACGACGAAGCAGGCGGACAGGTCCTGGATAAGATCGTCGACGCCGCCGGTCAGAAGGGGACCGGCCGCTGGACGAGCATCGAATCGATGAAACAGGGTGTCGATATTTCCATGATTACGGCAGCCTGCAATGCCCGCGTCATGTCCAACGCACCAGGCCGTGCCAAAGCACAGGATGTCATTGCCAAGCCGGCCCTGACGACCCAGAGCGGCCCGGACTTCGTCGAAGCTGTCCGCCAGAGCCTGTATGCGGCCAAAATCGTCGCCTATGCCCAGGGCTTTTCCCTCTACAAGAGCGCTTCGGAAACGTATGACTGGCACCTCGATTACGGCGCCATCGCTTCCATTTTCCGGGCCGGCTGCATCATCCAGGCCGAATTTCTGACCAAGATCACCGAAGCCTATGACAAGAATCCGGAGCTGGACAATCTCTTGTTCGACGATTTCTTCCTGGCTAAAATCAATGCCAACCAGGGCGCCCTGCGGCAGATCATCGGCCTGGCCATTGCCAACGGCCTTCCCATTCCGGCCTTCTCGGCTTCGCTCCAATACCTCGACGCCTACAGCAGCCCTCAGGTCGGAGCCAACCTCATCCAGGCCCTGCGCGACTATTTCGGCGCCCATACGTTCCAGCGCGTCGATAAAGCCGGCACCTTCCATCACCATTGGCATGAACATTATACAAAATAAAGGAGGTTTCTCATTATGCCACTCGTCATACTCGCTATTGGCATTCTCGTCTTATTTTTCCTCATCGTCAAAGTCAAGCTCAATAGTTTCCTGGCCTTGCTCCTCGTCGCCGGTGCCGTCGGCCTGGCCGAAGGCATGCCTATCGACAAGCTCATCCCGACCATTGAAAAAGGGCTGGGCGGGACCCTCGGCGGCCTGGCCATCGTCGTTTCCTTCGGTGCTATGCTGGGCAAGCTCATGGCTGAAAGCGGCGGTGCCCAGCGCATTGCGACGACACTGATCAACGTCTTCGGCCGGGAAAAGGTCAAATGGGCTGTCTGCCTGACGGGCTTCATCGTCGGTATCGCCTTGTTCTATGAAATCGGCTTCGTCCTGCTCATCCCCTTGGTCTTCACCATTGCGGCGGAAGCCAAGATTCCTCTGCTGGAAGTCGGTATCCCCATGGCTGCGGCCTTGTCGGTCACGCACGGCTTCCTGCCGCCTCATCCGGGCCCGACAGCGATTTCCATCATTTATAATGCCGATATCGGCACGACCCTGGTCTATGGTGCCATCATCGCCATCCCGACGGCCATCGTCGCCGGCCCGCTGTACTGCACGCTGACGCGGGACATCAATCCGGAAATCCCCAAGGGCATGTACAACCCGAAAATCTTTAAGGACGATGAAATGCCTGGCTTTGGTATTTCCGTCTTCACGGCGCTGGTCCCGGTCATCCTCATGGCTGCTTCGGCTATTGCCAAATTAACCATGGGTGCCGATGTCCCGGCCCGCCATATCCTGACCTTCTTCGGTCAGCCGGACATTGCCCTGACCATTTCCGTCGCCATCGCTATCTATACCTTCGGCCTGGGCCGGGGCAAATCCATGGAAGATGTCATGAAGACTGTCCAGGATGCCGTCCTGACCATTGCCATGATCTTGCTCATCGTCGGCGGTGGCGGTGCCTTGAAACAGGTCCTCATCGACAGCGGTGTCGGCACGTACATCGGCAACCTCGTCGCCGGTTCGGATTTGTCGCCGCTGCTCCTGGCCTGGCTGGTCGCTGCCGTCATCCGCACGGCCTGCGGTTCGGCTACGGTAGCAGCCCTGACGGCTGGCGGTATTGCTGCCCCTATCTGCGCCGTCACCGGTGCCAATCCGGAACTGATGGTCCTGGCTACGGGCGCCGGTTCGCTCATCTTCAGCCCGCCGAATGACCCTGGTTTCTGGCTGTTCAAGGAATTTTTCGGCCTGACGGTCAAACAGACAGTCCGCACGTGGTGCGCCCTGGAAACAATCATTGCCGTCATGGGTTTAGCTGGTGTACTTGTTTTGAATCTCTTTGTAGGCTAAAATAAAAGTGAATATGAAAGTAGGAGGGAAGACGATGGAAGAAATGAAGCTCCAGGTATTTCCTGTCCTGCGCAGTGCATACGGCGGTCTGACCAAGTCAGAGCGCCGTATTGCCGATTATATTGTCGATCATCCCGGCGAGGTCATGGAAGAGACCGTAGCGGACCTGGCCGTTCATGCGCAGAGTTCGGAAATCACCATTTCCCGGTTTTGCAAGAAATTGGGCTGCAGCGGGTTGAAGGAATTGAAGCTCATGCTGGCCGCCGATTTGTCGGCAGCGCCGCAGAAGGACTTCCACGATATCCAGGCCGGCGATACGGGCCGCCAGGTGGCGTCCAAGGTTTTTGCCAATATCGCCGAAGGTTTGCAGGATACGCTGAGCCTCCTCGATTATGATGCCGTCGATGAAGCGGCCCGGCTCATCTTGAAGGCCCGGCGGATTTATGTCTTTGGCTTCGGCAATTCGGCGACGGTCTGCATGGATATGGCCACGCGGTTCCTGCGCCTGGGCCTGGCCATCCGGGAATATGCCGATTCCCATATGCAGGTGACGGCAGCGGCGCTCATGACGCCAGCAGATGTCGTCCTGGCCGTGTCCCACAGCGGGGCGACGAAGGAACTGCTCCAGTCCGTCCGGGCTGCCAAAGCGGCCGGCGGCAAGGTCATCGTCATCACCAGCCACGGCCAGTCGCCTTTGGCCGGGGAAGCCGATGTCTGCCTGTGCGGCATGGGCCGTGAAGTCCAGTATACGTCGGAAGCCGGGGCATCGCGCCTGATCCACATGGCCATCGGCGACGTCCTCTATACGCGGATCGCCATGCAGGAAGAAGGCCTTTTCCGGGACAATATAAAGAAGATGCGCCAGGAAATCGGCAAGAAGCGGCAGTTATAATCGCAGCTACGAAAATCGGCAGTTCTGTGGTACAATAAAGACGACTTATTGCAAACAGAGGAAGGATGATCAGAGGGTGAAAAAATTCTTGGAAATGGCGACTATCGTCGAGAATGAAGCCATTATTCCCGAAGTCTGGAAAATGGTATTCCATGCGCCGCAAATTGCAAGAGAAGCGCGGCCCGGTCAGTTTGTCAATGTCCACCGCGATGGGGGACAGACCTTTTTACGCCGTCCTTTCGGCATCGTCGATGCCGATACGGAATCGGGCAATGTGACTATTATTTACCGCCTGGTCGGCGTCGGTACGGCCGAAATGAAGACCTTGCGCCAGGGCGATGCACTCAGCGTCGAAGGCCCGTTAGGGGAAGGCGTCTTTACGACGACACCGGGCAAGGTCCTGCTGGCTGGCGGCGGCGTCGGCCTGGCACCGCTCATCTTCTTGGCCAAGCGCCTGGACCATCCCGTCGTGCTCGTCGCCGGAAAGACGGCAGCCGAAACGTTCTGGACGAAGTTCTTTGAACCCTATGCCGGCCGGATCTACGTGACAACTGACGACGGCTCGCAGGGCATCAAAGGCTTTGCCGTCGATGCGCTGCCGCAGATTTTTGCCGATCAGCCCATCGACCGCGTATCGGTCTGCGGCCCGACGGTCATGATGAAGACCATTGCCCAGGCTTCGGCCAAGGCCGGCATCGCCTGTGAAGTATCTATGGAAAAACGGATGGCCTGCGGCATCGGCGTCTGCCTGGGCTGCACCTTTGAAAGCCAGCTCGACGGCAAGCGCTATAAAGTCTGTGCCGACGGTCCTGTTTTTGACGCGAAGGAGGTCTTTGCATGATCAGCGAACGGATTGCCGTCCAATTCGCCGGGATTTCCATGAAGACACCGGTCATGGGAGCCTCGGGAACCTTTGGGTTCGGCGTAGAATACAGTGATTTTCTCGACCTCGACCACGTCGGGGCCATCATTTCCAAAGGCATCACGCCGCTGCCGCGGCCGGGAAATCCTGGTGTCCGCGTCGCCGAAACGCCGGCAGGGATGCTCAACTGCATCGGCCTGGAAAATCCGGGCGTAGCAGTCTTTAAGCGGGACATCCTGCCCAAGGTCCATGAAGCTTGCCAGACACCGCTCATCGTCAATATTTCGGCCGGTACTGCCGAAGAGTACGGCGAATTGGCAGCCCAGCTCGACGTCGATGGTGTGGCCGCCTTGGAAGTCAATATTTCCTGCCCCAATGTCAAAGAAGGGGGCATCGTCTTCGGGACCCAGCCGGAAGCGGCCGCTGCGGTTACGCGCAGTGTCAAGGACCATACGAAGAAACCGGTCATCGTCAAGTTGTCGCCGAACGTCACGGATATTACGGTCATGGCTAAAGCCGTCGAAGCGGCTGGTGCCGATGCCGTATCGCTCATCAATACCCTGACGGGCATGGCCATCGACATCAAGAGCCGCCGCCCCCTGTTGGGCAACATCACAGGCGGCCTGTCCGGCCCGGCTGTGAAACCCATTGCCCTGCGCATGGTATGGCAGACGGCTCAGGCCGTATCCGTCCCTATCCTCGGCCTGGGCGGCATTACGACCTGGCAGGACGCCGTCGAATTTATGCTGGCCGGTGCCAGCGCCGTCGCCGTCGGGGCCCATAACTTCGTCGACCCCAGAGCCGTAGAAACCATCGCCGAAGGCCTGGACCAGTATTGCCGCGACGAAGGCATCGAACACATCCAGGATATTGTAGGGGCATTGGAGATTCGTAGTTAGTGGTTCGTGGTTCGTGGTTCGTGGTTCGTGATTCGTGATTCGTAGGGGCCGTCCCAAAGGGCGGCCCGTTGTGGGAATCCTATTCACGAACCCGTCGGGTATATGTAAGACTCCCGTGACCCATTGGCATGAGCGGGCCGCCCTCCGGGACGGCCCCTACAGAAAAAGGGCTTGTCGCACACGCGACAAGCCCTTTTTCTATCACTTCTTATTCTTTTTTCTCGATGCGAAGTCGCCGCCGGCCTGGATGACGTTGACGACGACGATGAGGATGATGATCGTCGCCAGCATGACGTCGGGACGGAATCGCTGGTAACCGTAGCGGATGGCGATATCCCCGAGGCCGCCACCGCCGATGGCGCCGGCCATGGCCGATGCCCCGATGAGGTTGACGATGAGGACGGTGATGTTATTGATGATCGTCGGCAGGGCTTCCGGGATAAGGACCTTGCGGATGATCTGGAAGGGCGTAGCCCCCATGGATTCGGCCGCTTCGACGAGGCCGAAATCGACGTCGCGGATGGACGTTTCGACGAGACGGCTCAGGAAGGGGATGGCGACGATGGTCAAGGGGACGCAGGCTGCCGTCGTACCGATGGACGTGCCGGCAATGAGGCGCGTCAGCGGGATGATGGCGACCATGAGGATGATGAACGGAATGGAACGGATGATGTTGACGATGGTTCCAAGAATCTGATTGATGAAGCGGTTTTCCAGGATATGGCCTTTGCTGGTCGTGACCAGGGTGATACCCAGGGGAATACCGATGATGCCGCCGATGATCGTGGCGACAGCGACCATATAGAATGTTTCTTGAATGCCTTGGAGCATTAACTTAATTATTTCTTGGGACATAACCTAAAACCTCACTTCCAATCGGTAATGTTTTGATATACGAGAATGCCTTGGCCTGTGTTTCCATATCGCCCATGATGACGACGATGAGGTAGCCGAAGGGTTCATCCTGGATATAGTCGATGTTGCCATAGAGGACACTGACTTCGACGTTGAACTTGCGGACGACGTCGGCGACGACGGGATCGTTGGTGGCAGCGCCTTTGAAGCGCAGGCGGACGAGCATGTTGCGGTCCGGTGCAGGCTGATTGGTGACGCCCAGGTTCTTGATGCCTGCCGGCAGTTCCATGTTGATGATGGACGTGACGAAGTCTTTCATCGTCTGGGACTGAGGATTGGTGAAGATGTCGACGACGCGGCCCATTTCCTTGATGACGCCGCTTTCGATGACGGCGACGCGATGGCAGATTTCCTTGACGACGGCCATTTCATGGGTGATGACGACGATGGTGATGCCCAGGCGCTTGTTGATGTCCTGGAGCAGTTCCAGGATGGATTTCGTCGTCTGCGGGTCCAGGGCGGACGTCGCTTCGTCGCAGAGCAGGATCTTCGGGTCGCTGGCCAGGGCGCGGGCAATGCCGACACGCTGTTTCTGGCCGCCCGAGAGCTGGGACGGGTAATTGCCGGCCCGGTCGCTGAGGCCGACCAGGTCCAGAAGAGATGCGACTTTCTTTTCGATGACGTCTTTCGAGGCCCCAATCAGTTCCAGCGGGAAGGCAATGTTTTCGGCAACCGTACGGGATGATAACAGATTGAAATGCTGGAAAATCATGCCGATGTTCTTGCGTTCTGCCCGCAACTGGGATTCACTCATCTTGGTCAGGTCCTTGTCGTCGATGATGACCTGGCCGCTCGTCGGCTTCTCTAACATATTGATGCAGCGGACCAGCGTCGATTTGCCGGCGCCGCTCTTGCCGATGATACCGAAGATTTCGCCGTCTTCGATGGTCAGGTTGATGCCTTTCAGGGCCTGGACCTGAGCCGAGCCGCCGTAGGTCTTGGTAATATTTTTCAGTGTAATCACAATATCAACTCCTTAAAATAGGCGTAACTAGGGAAAAACAACAACAAAAAAGGCCGTCATGCAGATGACGGCCGTATATACGGTTTCATTTCATCTGTCGGAATGTTCCGTTGGAATTGGCACCTTCCCGATAGGGGGTTGCCGCAGCGTCATCGGGCCAGTCCCTCAGCTGCTCTGGATGAAGGGTATATGGTTGTTGCGTCTTATAATAGCACGGATGGCCGGACTTGTCAATGGAAAATCGTTATTGTGCCCAGTCGCCATGGGTAAAGACCGGCACCGTCGTGCCGTCTGACTTGGTCCCGGTGATGGTCAGGTCCGGCGAACCGACCATGAAATCGACGTGGATCATGGAATCGTTGAGACCGGCTGCGGCGATGGCGTCTTTGTCCATATCGGCGCCGCCAGTCAGGCAGGTCGGATACGATGCGCCCAGGGCCAGGTGGCACGAGGCGTTTTCGTCGAAGAGCGTTTCATAGAAGAGGATGCCCGACAGGGAAATGGGGGAATGGTAAGGGATGAGGGCCACTTCGCCGAGGCGGCAGGCGCCTTCGTCGATGGCGATGAGCTTCTTCAGGACATCTTCACCCGTTTCGGCGGCTGCGGCGACGACTTTGCCGTCTTTGAAGGTCAGGTGGAACTTGTCGATGAGGTTGCCGTTATAGACCAGGGGCTTGGTGCTGTAGACCGTGCCGTTGACGGCGTCGGCCTTAGGCGCGGAATAGATTTCTTCCGTCGGGATGTTGGCGTTGAACAATAGGTGGTCTGCCGTCTCTTCCATGCCGCCCTGCCAGATATGGCCGTCCGGCAGGCCGAGGGTCAGGTCCGTCCCCAGGCTGTTGGTATAATGGAGGCTGGTGAAGTGCTGATCCGTCATCCAGGTCCGGCGCTTCTTCAGCTCTGCCAGATGGGCGTCCCAGTCGGCAAGGGCATCGGCACCGTCGGCGCGGGATGACTGGAGGATTTGCTTCCACAAGGCTTCATAAGCGGCGTCGGCGTCGAGGTCCGGATAGAGGAGCTTGGCCCAGATGGCACTGGGGACAGCGGCGACGAGCCACGTCGTCTTCGAGGCCATCATGCCGTCGATATATTCCTTGAGGGCTTCGTTCTGGGCCTTCTGCTGGGCGAAGATCTTCTTAGTGTCGATGCCGTCCATGAGATACGGGTTGGCCGAGATGAGGCTGAGGAAGGCCGCTTTCTTATGGTAGTAATAGAGACTGAAATCGCGGCGCCAGTCCGGCAGGGACTCGAAGTACTGCTGGTCTTCGTGTTCGTAGCGCAGGCGGGCCATGGCGTCAGATCGCCAGTTGCAGACGACCTGGGCGGCGCCGGCCGTATAGGCCTCTTTTGTCAAGAGGGCGACGAAGTCGTGCGATTCGACAGGGGCGTTGATGACCAGGGTCTGGCCTTGCTGCAGGTTCAGGCCCTTCTGTAAGAGGACGCGGGCATAAGCCGTTAATTGCTGAGTAGTTGGCATAAAATCACTCCTTAGTAGATGGGTATGAGATGGGAACTTTCCAGGCCGTATGTTTCCACAGGCGCCAGTTCAGGGCGCTGGCATTGATGGCCAGGCCGATGATGAGGCTGATCCAGTAGCCATAGGGGCCGTAAGACGTGGCGTGGGCCATGGCATAGCCCATGGGGATGCTGATGAGCCAGTACGTCACGAAGGCGACATAAGTGATGATCTTGACGTCCTTATAGCCGCGCAGGATGCCCTGGACCGGCGTACCGGCGGCATCGAAGAAGGAAAAGGCGACGGCATAGAAGATGAACATGCGGATGGCCCAGAACGTCTCGGCATCGCTGGTAAAGACCCTGGCGATGGGGTCGATGAAATGATAGGTCATGGCGATGAGCCCGAGGGCGATGACAAAAGCCGTCATCTGGCAGAGCACGGCGTATTGCCGGGCTGCGGCGTAATTGCGGGCGCCGACTTCATAGCCGATGACGATGGTCGCCGTCAGGCTGATGCTCCAGGGCAGGGTGTACGTCAGGGTCGAATAACTGATGGCGGCCTGGTTGGCGGCCAGGTACAGCGTGCCGAACTCGGCCATGAACAGGCCGACGATGGAGAACAGGCTCGTTTCGCAGAAGACGGCGATAAAGATGGGAATGCCTAATTCCAGCTGGTGATGGATGTGATGCCAGCTGACGGGCCGCAGGCGGCTCCACAGGTGATAGGACCGGAACGGTTCCATCCACTGCAGGACAGCTGCAAAGAGCAGGAAAGACAGCCACGACGCGATGGTGATGGCATAGCCCGTGCCGATGCCGCCCATGGCCGGAATGGGACCGGCGCCGAAGATGAGCAGGCGGAAGAGGAGAATCGTCAGGACCAGGTTGATGACTAAGATCGTCATGGAAACGTGGGTCTTGCCGTGGGCGTCGACGATATAGCGCATCGTCGCCTGCAGGCAGATGGGGACCAGCCCCAGGGCCAGGGCCTTGAGGTATTCCCAGGCGATGTAGCGGACCGGCGCGTCGAGGCCCATGAAGTCGAGGAAGGGCGGCATGAGAACGGCACCGGCCAGGAAAATGACGACTGTAAAGCCCAGGCTCAGGTACAGGCTCTGCATGATGTACGGCGGGATTTCTTCGGTCCTTTTCGCACCCCGGAGCTGGGCGATGATCGGCGAGATGCCGAAGAAAATACCGCACAGGCCGGCAAAGACGGGATACCAGATATTGACGGCCACGGCGACGCCGGCCAGGTCGATCGTCCCGGCGCGGCCGCTGAAAATCGAACTGAAAACGGCCGTCCCGACCTGGGCCATCTGCGTCAGGAGCAGGGGAAAGAACAGGACCAAGAAATGGCGCAATTGAAATAAATGGGGGAACATAGCATCCTCCTTGTATGAAAAAGGGCTTGTCGCACAACGACAAGCCCTTTAAAGTTGTTAGTGGCTAGCAGTTAGTTGTTAGCGGATGGCTTTAAATTTAAAGGCCTTCTTCAAGCTTCAAACCTCAAACATAAACGAAAAAGGGACCGTGCATGATGGTCGAAACCTTCATGCGCCAGTCCCCCTTTTCAGTCAAGCTTATTTACCCATAGCATTGACTTTGGAAGCCAAACGGGATTTTTTACGAGCTGCAGTGTTTTTATGGAGAACGCCTTTCTGTGCGGCGCTGTCGATTACGCTGCTAGCTTTATCGAATGCTTTTTTAACAGCTTCAGCGTCACCAGCGGCGATAGCTTCGGTCGTACGGCGGATAGCAGTATGAACAGAAGATTTAACCTGAGAGTTAGCTGCGTGGCGAGCTGCGTCTTTTTCCATCGTTTTGATATTGGATTTAATCTGCGGCAATGGATTCACCTCCCTAATTTACAAGAACACTAGAAGAAATTTTACCATATGGCGCAGAAAAAAGCAATACCTTTTTTACAAGATATGTGATTAAGCTTTGCCTTCCGAGCCGAGGACGCATTTAATCTTGTGAGCGACGATGTCATGGACGAACTGACGGCCGTCGGCGAGATACTGTCGCGGGTCGAAATGTTCCGGGTGCTGTGCCATGTGCTGACGGATGCCGGCAGTCAGGCCGAGACGGAGGTCGGAGTCGATATTGATCTTGCAGACAGCCATGGAAGCCGCTTTGCGGAGCTGATCTTCCGGGATGCCGATAGCGTCGGCCAGGTTGCCGCCGTTTTCATTGACGATCTTGACATATTCCGGTACGACCGAAGAAGCGCCGTGGAGGACGATCGGGAAGCCCGGCAGGCGTTTGGAGACTTCTTCGAGGATGTCGAAGCGAAGTGTCGGCGGTACGAGGACGCCGTCTGCGTTGCGCGTGCACTGTTCCGGTGTGAATTTGAATGCGCCGTGGCTGGTGCCGATAGCGATGGCCAGGGAATCGACGCCCGTGCGGGATACAAATTCTTCGACTTCTTCCGGACGGGTATAGTGAGCTTCATGAGCAGCGACTTTGACATCATCTTCGATGCCGGCCAGCTGGCCCAGTTCGCCTTCGACGACGACACCGTGAGCGTGTGCATATTCAACGACTTTTTTCGTGAGGGCGATATTGTCTTCGAAAGAATGTTTCGAGCCGTCGATCATGACGGAAGTGAAACCGCCGTCGATGCAGTCTTTGCAGGTTTCAAAGTCAGCGCCGTGGTCGAGGTGAAGGGCGATGGGGAGATCATGATCTTCCAAAGCTGCTTCTACGAGATGTTTCAAATACGGCGGTTTAGCGTATTTGCGGGCACCGGCCGAAGCCTGAAGGATGATCGGGGAATTCAATTCAGCAGCGGCCTGGGTGACGCCCTGGACGATTTCCATGTTGTTGATGTTGAATGCGCCGATAGCATAGTGGCCTTCATAGGCTTTTTTAAACATTTCTGTAGTTCCAATTAATGGCATGTTTACATTCCTCCTACATAATACGTAAAGATGTTTTAGTATATATAATTCCAGCCGGCCCGACGGACGAGGGCGTCCATATCTTCAGGCAGCCGGGAATTAACGGTGATGAAGCGATGGCTCATGGGGTGGGTGAACTGGAGGCAGTAGGCGTGCAGGGCCTGGCGGCCGATGAAGCGGCGCGAACCGCCGTAGAGGTCGTCGCCGGCCAGGGGATAGCCCAGGTAACTGCTGTGGACCCGGATCTGATGGGTCCGTCCCGTGTGCAGGACGACCTGGAGCAGGCTGTAGTCCCTACCAGCTGCGAGGCAGGTGAAATCGGACCAGGCCGGCTTTCCGTCGAGGCGGACACAGCGGGTAATGATGCTATCGGGACATCTTCCGATGGGGGCGTGTACAGTTGTGACCCGCGATGGGTATCGTCCCTCACAGATGGCTAAGTACAAACGCTTATACCCCAGGTCCTGCTTATCGAAAGCATATTGGATCTGCGGCTCCTTGGCGACCATACAGAGGCCGGACGTATTCTTGTCCAGGCGGTGCATTGGGTGGTACGAACAGTGCTGGCCCGTCTTTTCATAGTGATAGGCGACGGCATTGGCCAGGGTCCCGTCCCGGACGGCGGATGTCGGGTGCATCAGGATACCTGCCGGCTTGTCGATGACCATGAGGTAGTCGTCTTCGTAGACGATGCCAATGGGTATATCCTCTGGCGGAAAGGGATTCTTTTCCGGAAGGGTGACACAGATTTCATCCCCTTCCTGGACGAAGTCGCGCGTCGACGCCGCCTGTCCATTGATGGTGCAGATGCCGTTGTGTTTGATCCGGCGCCGCAATGTCGACGAGACGCCGAAATGTTTCAAGGCACCGCCTAATGAAGTAGGCCGTATAATCGTCCCTACTGTAAAATGAATCATATGCATTTCCCCTATATTGGCTTTGTCTACATCTATTATACAAAATGAAAATAAATAAATCCATACATTTCGTGAAATCATGTGGGCTATATTTTAGCCCGCAAGGGCCTGAGCGTGCGGTTTTTCAGAAAAAATCATCTTCTGGAAAAGGAAACTTGACGCTCCGCGTCGAAATAGTATATCATAGGAATGTTATGTATCCATTTTTTATGATTTGCGAGAAAAGAGTGTTCCCTAAAGAAGGAATTTCACAGGTGGATAGAGAATAATATATACGTCAGCGTTATTGAAATGAAACAGGTGATATGAGTGAAACGGTTTTCCAGCGAATTTATCGAACAGGTCCGACAGGCCAATGACATTGTCAGCGTCATCTCCGATTACGTGTCGCTGAAACGGCAGGGCCGGAACTTTTGGGCCTGCTGCCCTTTCCATAATGAAAAGACCGCCTCCTTCAGCGTCGCTGCCGACAAAGGCTTTTTCTATTGTTTCGGCTGCCATGCTCATGGCGATGTCTTCCAATTCATTATGAAAAAAGAAAACCTTTCCTTTTCCGATGCCGTCGAACGACTGGCCGAACGGGCACACCTCGCCCTGCCTGTCGTCGAACGGTCGGCCGAAGAAATCGCCCGCGATAAACAGCGGGACCGCTTGTATCAGATCAACGAAATGGCAGGTAACTTTTTCCATAACTGCCTGACCCGGACCCATTACGGCCAGCCCGGGCTGGCTTATTTTCACAAACGCCACGTATCGGACGATACCATCGAAGCTTTCAAACTGGGCTTTGCCCCGGAAAGCTGGGATAAGCTGACGACAGCCTTTATGAAAAAAGGCGTCACCGGCAGGGAATTAGTCCTCCTGGGGCTGGCCAAGGAAAAGAACGGCCACTTTTACGATGCCTTCCGCGGGCGGGTCATGTTTCCCATCCGCGATGGCCGCAGCCGCATCGTCGGTTTCGGCGGCCGCGTCCTCGACGACAGCAAGCCGAAGTACCTCAATTCGCCGGAAACGCCGATTTTCAATAAGCGACGCCTTCTCTTCGCCATGGACCTGGCCCATAAAGCGATTTATGAGCAGGGCAAGGCTATCCTGGTCGAAGGCTATATGGATGTCGTATCCGCTCATAACCGGGGCATCCGTAATGTCGTTGCGTCCCTGGGGACGTCTTTTACGCCGGAACAGGCGCGGCTCTTGCAGCGCCAGGCCAAAGAACTCGTCCTGGGGTACGATATGGACGGCGCCGGCCGGCAGGCGACACGGCGGGCCATGGAAATCGTCCGCGGCCTGGGCATGCGCATCCGCGTCTTGTCCCTGCCGCAGGGGAAGGATCCTGATGAATACATCAACGCCGCCGGACCGGAAAAATTCCGCCAGGCTGTCGATGAAGCGCCGAATGTGCTCGATTACATGCTCATGCGGGCGCTGCAGCAGTTCGATGTGACGACCCTCGAAGGGAAATCGGCCATTACGGCCATGGTCCTTCCCGTCGTCGCCGCCGTCGATAACCGGGTCCTCCTGGAAGCCTTCCTGAAGAAACTGGCAGGCCAGCTCCAAATCGGGGAAAACGCCGTGCGCAGCGAGTTCAATAAATACGTCGCTGCCCACCCGGAAGCGGGCCAGCAGCAGGTCGTCATCTCCCAGTCCGTATCCCAGGAAAATGCCGCAGCCCGCGGGAACGGCTCCATGGCCGTGGCTGAAGAGAATATCCTGCGTTTCCTCCTGGAAAAACCGGCTGCCTGCGGGCGGGTCCAGGCCAAAGTCTCGCCGGACCTCTTTGCCGATGGGCGGCGGCGCCATATTTACCAGCTCATTTTGGATACGTATGCACACCAAGGGATGTACACACCACATGACATCCAGCAAAAATTAACTCCTGAGGAGGCCGAAGAAGTAGCACGAATTATGGTTCTACAAGATGTCCCAATGGACGAAAATGTACTGATGGATTATGTCAAGCGCTTTCGCCTGGCCGATTTACAAAAGCAGTACCTGGCGCACAGCCGCCTGGCTGCCACTTATAGCCGGAATGGCGATGCAAGGTTGGCTGAAGAGCTTGCAGCCTGTAAAAAAATTAACGATGAAATGAAACAATGGTCTTGAGGAGCAGAAAGGAGCCTGTACACCATGGTGAATAAAACGACAGATGATACGAAAGTAACGAAAAAAACGACGAAGAAAACGACGCGCCGTAAGACGTCCAAGAAAAAGGATGCAGCCGTAAAGAAACCGTTGAGTGAAAAAGAACGCCAGGCCCTGGCCCTGCAGCACATCAAGCAGCTCTTGCAAATGGGGCAGAAGAAAGGCAGCCTGACCTATACAGAAATCATGAACCTCATGGAAGAAGACGAACTGACGCCGGACCAGATCGATAAGATGTACGAAGTCTTTGCCGACAAGGGCATCGACATCATCGGCGAAGATGATTCCATGAATGAACACGATGATATAGATGATGAAGATGCAGAAAAAGTGCCGGATCTGCACAATGTCGACCTCAGCGTACCGGAAGGCATCAATATCGATGACCCGGTCCGCATGTACCTGAAAGAAATCGGCCGCGTCCCCCTGCTGTCGGCGACAGAAGAAATTACCCTGGCCAAGGCCATTGAAAAGGGCAATGCTCCCGATGCGACAGAAGAAGACATCAAAGCCGGCACGATTGCCAAGAAAAAACTGACCGATGCCAACCTGCGCCTCGTCGTCAGCATCGCCAAACGCTATGTCGGCCGGGGCATGTTGTTCCTGGACCTCATCCAGGAAGGGAACCTGGGCCTGTTGAAAGCCGTCGATAAATTCGACTACAGCAAAGGCTATAAATTCAGTACCTATGCGACATGGTGGATCCGCCAGGCCATTACCCGCGCCATTGCCGACCAGGCCCGGACTATCCGCATCCCGGTCCATATGGTCGAAACCATTAACAAGCTGATCCGCATTTCCCGTCAGCTCCTGCAGGATAAAGGCCGCGAACCGTTGCCGGAAGAAATCGCCGAAAAGATGGACATTCCCGTAGAACGTGTCCGGGAAATCATGAAGATTGCCCAGGAACCGGTATCCCTGGAAACGCCGATCGGCGAAGAAGAAGATTCCCACCTCGGCGACTTCATCGAAGACTCGGAAGCCGTCGCCCCTGACGACGCTGCCTCCTTCATCTTGCTGAAAGAACAGATCGAAGACGTCTTTTCCTGTCTGACTGACCGGGAACGCAAGGTCCTCTACCTGCGCTTCGGCCTCAAAGACGGCCGTCCCCGTACCCTGGAAGAAGTCGGCCAGCACTTCAACGTCACCCGTGAACGTATCCGCCAGATCGAAGGCAAAGCCCTGAGCAAACTCCGCAACTGGGGCAAACGGGAAAAAATCAAAGATTTCCTTTAAGTCGAAATCCATCCTTGACGTCATATGTCAATTAGCGTATAATGATTTGGTAAGGCCTTGTGCCTTATCCTTTGGGCCTATAGCTCAGTGGTAGAGCCACCGGCTCATAACCGGTTGGTCCTTGGTTCGAACCCAAGTGGGCCCACCATCAATGAAAAAGAGACCGTACATGATAAAAATCTTCATGTGCGGTCTTTTTGTTTTGCCTTTCTTTATAGGAGAGGTGCCCCAGCGGGGCGGAGAGGTTGAACTATGATTGGGCATGTCAAAGGAATTTTCTACCTTTTGTATTTATGTCTACGCAAAATTGCTATTAGAAGATACTGATGAAACTGCTTATATTTCGTCCAATTTGACAACTAACTGCTAGCCACTAATGGCTTGAAAGGGATTGTTGCGCGTGCGACCATCCTTTTTTTATTAAGATTGTGTTGCCACGAGACGCCTTGAGGTTATATAATTTATGTATTATGGATAATCTTTTTAGGAGGAAGTATATGGCAGATATTCGTATCATCCGGGGGCAGCGGATTGCTCCCGATATAGAGCAGGCCTTGCGCTTTGCCGGCTATGGCTCGAAAGGGGAGGCCTGGGAACGGGCTGAAGGGATGTGCCGGGATATGGCACCGCTCCTGCGGCGGTCTTTGCAGGCCAAGGCGGCTCTGGCTTTTGCCGGGGAACGGCTCTATGTCATCCTGACGTTAGGCGCGGCTGTGAGTCGTCAGCTGGACCGCTATCGCGATGACGGCGACGACGTAAGAGCTCTGCTGTTCGATGCCATGGCGGATACGTGTCTATTTGCTTTGGAACAGCAGGTTCTCCAGCAGCTCCGACTCATTTGTCGGCAAAAGGGCTGCGGCATCGTCTGCCGGCACGAGCCGGGAAGCGACCTGCCTTTATCGGTCCAGGCCGATGTCATCCGTGAGACTTCTGCCGGCCGGACGGTCGGCGTGACGGTCAATGCCTCGATGGCTTTGTCGCCGGTGAAGTCCATGAGCCTGGTCTTTGACTTAGGCGACGACCCGGCTGTGTTCCAAGTGAATCACGATTGTACATCCTGCCCGAAGACGGATTGCACCCAGCGCCAGGCTGGAACGGCTCAGGAAGTGCATATTACCTGCCCCGGAGGCTGCCGGGTCCATGACTATATCCAGGCTCAGGGAACGGCTCTGGCCCTGCCTTGCGGCGGTAAGGGCATGTGCGGCAAGTGCCGCGTCCGCGTCGTCCAGGGGACATTGCCGGTCACGCCCGAAGACCGGCGCATCTTTTCTGATGAACAACTGGCCCAGGGCTGGCGCCTGGCCTGTAAGGCCGTGACCCGCGATGCCGTAGAGCTCGTCGTCCCGGTCCAGGAGCAGCAGGGCTTTTCGGCCGTCGCAGCCGACTCGACGGACCCGGCTGCTGTGGTAACGGAAGGTCATGACTACGGGCTGGCTGTCGATATCGGGACGACGACGTTAGCCGCAGCCCTCGTCGACTGCACCGATGGCCAGATCCTGGCGACGGCGACGGCCGTCAACAGCCAGCGTTCCTTTGGGGCCGACGTCATCAGTCGTATCGGCGCTGCCTGCCATGGCAAGGGAAAGGCCTTGCAGAAAGCCGTCCGCCGCGATTTGATGCGCCTTGTGCAACAACTCTTCCAGGACCATCCCGGCGTTGCCGGCCATTGTCACCGCATGGCCATCGCGGCCAACACGACGATGCTCCATCTGCTCATGGGCTGGTCTTGTGAGGGCTTGGGGAACTGGCCCTTCCATCCCGTCTCGCTAGGTGGCGGGACCTATGAAGTACAGGCCGTTCTGGGACGGCAGGGCGTACTTACGGACTGCACAGTGACTTTGCTGCCCGGTATGAGTACCTACGTCGGCGCCGATATTACGGCCGGCATCTGGCAGTGCGGCGTCGCTTCGTCGGACGACCTCAGCTTGTTCGTCGATTTGGGGACCAATGGGGAGATGGCCCTGGGGAACAAAGAGAAACGTTTCATCGCTTCGGCACCGGCCGGGCCGGCCCTGGAAGGGGGCAAGCTGACCTGGGGAACAGGCAGTGTGCCCGGGGCCATCTGCGGGGTCCACATCGAGCGGGGCCGGGCCAAGGTGCGGACCATCGACCATGGGGTCCCTGTCGGCATCTGCGGGACGGGCATCCTGGAAGCCATGGCCAGCCTCGTCCGGGAAGGCCTGGTCGACGAAACGGGGAAACTCGTCGAACCTTATTTCCATAAAGGCTTCCCGCTGGCATCGACGCTGGATTATCAGCGCATCATCCTGAGCCAGCAGGATATCCGGGAAATCCAGATGGCCAAGAGCGCCATCCGGGCCGGCATCGAGTCGCTCATCGAACGGAGCGGCCTTTCCCGCCAGCGTATCCGGCAGGTCTGGCTGGCCGGCGGCTTCGGCTATTATCTGGATCCGCAGAAAGCGGCTGTCATCGGCCTGCTGCCGCCGGATTTGGCTGAACGGACGACGGCCGTGGGCAATACGTCCCTGAAAGGGGCCATCGGCCTTTTGACGGGCGCCGTGACCTTAGACACGTTACAGGCCATCGCCGACGGGGCGGAAGAAATCGTCCTCGGCAACGATGAAGCCTTTCAGCGTTTATATATCGACTATCTGAATTTTTAGGGGGAACTTAGATTGACTAACGAAGAATTCCAGCACTTGCTCAGCCGCGGCGTCGTCATGCTCGACGGTGCGACCGGGACGAATCTGCAACAGGCGGGCATGCCTATCGGCGTCTGCCCGGAACAATGGATCTTGGAGAACCGCCAGGTCATGATCGACTTGCAGCGCCACTTCGTCGAAGCGGGCAGCCAGATCTTGTATGCACCGACCTTTACGGGGAACCGCATCAAACTGGCCGAATACGGTCTGGACGACCAGCTGGCCGCCATCAACCAGGGCTTGGTCGCCATTTCCAAGGAAGCCGCCCAGGGGAAGGCCCTGGTCGCCGGCGATATGACCATGACGGGCCAGCAGCTCTATCCCATGGGCGACCTGACCTTTGAGGAACTGGTCGATGTTTATCGCCAACAGGCAAAGGTCTTGTATGACGCCGGCGTCGACCTGTTCATTGTCGAAACCATGATGAGCCTCCAGGAAACGCGAGCCTGCATCCTGGCCATCAAAGAAGTCTGCGACCTGCCCATCATGGCGACGCTGACTTTTGAAAAAGACGGCCGTACCCTCTATGGGACGCCGCCGGAAGCGGCTGTCGTCGTCCTGCAGCACCTCGGCGTCGCCGCTGTCGGCCTGAACTGCTCGACCGGGCCGGCCGATATGGTGGAAACGGTCCAGAAGATGTATGAATATGCAACGGTTCCCCTCATTGCCAAGCCCAATGCGGGCCTGCCGGAATGGGATGGCGACAAGACGGTCTACAAGACGACGCCGGAAAAATTTGCTCAGGACGGTAAACTGCTCATCGAAGCCGGTGCCCATATCGTCGGCGGCTGCTGCGGGACGACGCCGGACCATATCCGGGCCCTCCACGATGCGGTCTGCCAGATGACGCCGAAAGCGCCTCATGCCAGCCATCACCGCGTCCTGGCTTCGGAACGGCAGGTCGTGGAAATCCAGCTCGACGGCTCTTTCCAGGTCATTGGTGAACGCATCAACCCGACGGGCAAGAAGAAGCTCCAGGCTGAACTGCGGGCGGGAAAGCTGGACCTGGTACGCGCCATGGCCCGCGAACAGGAACGCAACGGCGCGGCCATCCTCGATGTCAACATGGGGACCAACGGCATTGATGAAAAGGAAATGATGCTCAAAGCCATTTACGAAGTGACGGGCGTATCGGGCCTGCCCCTCAGCATCGATACGAGTTCGCCGGAAATCATGGAAGCGGCCCTGCGCATCTATCCCGGCCGGGCCTTGGTCAATTCCATTTCCTGTGAAACGGAAAAGCGCAAACAGCTCCTGCCGGTCGTCAAGAAGTACGGCGCCATGTTCATTGCCCTGCCCGTATCCGACGCCGGTATCCCTAAGACGCTGGAAGAAAAGCACGCCGTCCTCGACGAACTCCTGACCGATGCCTATGACCATGGCTTTACGCCGGAAGACGTCGTCGTCGATGCCCTGGTGGCTACGGTCGGGGCGGCACCGACGTCGGCCCTGGACTGCATGGCGACTTTCTCGCACTGCAAACGCGACCTGGGCCTGGCGACGGTCTGCGGGCTGTCCAATATCTCCTTCGGCCTGCCCGACCGGATGTATGTCAATGCCACTTTCCTCTCCATGGCCATCGCCAGCGGCCTGACCATGGCTATTGCCAATCCGTCCCAGGACCTGCTCATGAATACGGCAGCGGCTGCCAACATGCTCATGAATAAGGAAGGCAGCGACCTGGCCTATATCCACCGCATGCAGTATTTCGACAAGAAAGAAGCCGAAAAGAAACGCCAGGAAGAGGCAGAACTCCTGGCCCGTCAGGGGATGCCGGCCGACGTGGCGGCGGCGGGGGAGTCCCAGCAGACTGAACAAGGGCCGGTCAATCCCGTCTATCAGGCCGTCCTGGAAGGGGAAAAGGATGCCGTCGTATCCCTGGCCCAGGCCGAACTGGCCAAGGGCATGGCACCGGATGCGGTCATCAACGACCTGCTCATCCCGGCCATTACGAAAGTCGGCGATTTGTACGATAAACAGGTCTACTTCCTGCCCCAGCTCATTGCCAGCGCCAACACCATGGAAACGGCCATTGCCTATTTGGAACCGCTCATCAAGAAAGAACCGGGCCAGCAGGACATGGCGACTATCGTCATCGCGACCGTCGAAGGCGACGTCCACGATATCGGCAAGAACCTGGTCGGTCTCATGCTGCGCAACTACGGCTATAAAGTCGTCGATCTTGGCAAGGACGTGCCGGCCGGTACGATCATCGAGACGGCGCTGCGTGAAAAAGCGTCTGTCGTCGGGCTGTCGGCTTTGATGACGACGACCATGATGCACATGAAGGACGTCATCGCCGAAGCGGCGGATAAGCATTACGACGGCAAGATCATCATCGGCGGCGCGGCCGTCACGCCGAGTTTCTCTGATGAAATCGGGGCCGATGGCTATTCCAAGGATGCGGCAGATTGTGTCAAACTCGTCGGCCGCCTGTTAGCATAAAAGGGGGAATCGTTATGCCAGCATATCGTTGGGCGACGTTAGGCTGCGGCGTCATCGGCCATGAACTGGCCCAGGCGATGCAGGCCCTGGGCGGGAATTTATACAGTGTCGGCAACCGGACCCATGAGAAGGCCCTGGCTTTTGCTGAAAAATACGGCATCTCCAAGGTCTACGACAGGCCAGAGGATATCTTTGCCGATCCCGACGTCGATATCGTCTATATTTCGACGCCGCACAATACGCATATCCGCTATCTCCTGCCGGCCCTGTCTGCCGGGAAGCACGTGCTCTGCGAAAAATCCATCACCTTGAACAGCCGGGAACTGGACCAGGCCCGGCGCTGTGCTCGGGAACACGGCGTCGTCCTGGCCGAAGCCATGACTTTGTATCACATGCCGGTTTATAAGCAGCTCGCCGAGCTTATCCGCTCCGGGGCCCTGGGGCCGCTGCGGTTCATCCAGATGAATTTCGGCAGTTATAAAGACTATGACATGACGAACCGCTTCTTCAACCGCTCTCTGGCTGGCGGAGCCCTCCTCGATATCGGCGTCTATGCCTTGTCTTTCGTCCGCTATTTCATGAGTTGTCAGCCCGACCAGATTGCGTCACAGGTCCGGCTGGCGCCAACCGGCGTCGATGAACAGGCGGGCATCCTCTTGCAGAACCGGGAAGGGGAAATGGCGACGATTTCCTTATCGCTCCACGCTAAGCAGCCGAAACGGGGCATGGCCGCTTTTGACAAGGGGTATATCGAAATCTACGACTATCCCCGGGCCGATACGGCGACGATCACCTATACGGCCGATGGCCGCCAGCAGGTCCTGCAGGCCGGCAGCCAGGCCAAGGCCCTGCAATATGAAATCGTGGATATGGAAAATGCCGTGGCTCATGGTGGCCAGGGCATGTATCTGGATTATACGAAAGAGGTCATGGACCTCATGACGGCCATCCGCCAGCAGTGGGGCCTGACGTATCCGGAAGAAGAGGGGGAAGTACGATGAGTTACTCGGCAATCGATACACTTTGGATTCTCATGGCCGCAGTCCTGGTCTTCTTCATGCAGCCTGGCTTTGCCATGCTCGAAGCGGGTCTGACGCGGGCCAAGAACGCCGGCAACATCGTCATGAAGAATTTCATGGATTTTGCCCTGGCTACGCTGGTTTTCTGGCTGGCCGGTTTTGGCCTCATGTTCGGCCACGATTTGTCCGGCCTCATCGGGGTACCGGATTTCTTTGCCCAGAAAGTGGATTTCACGGCCGGGACACCTTATCCGGACCTGGCCTTTCTGCTCTTCCAGACTGTCCTCTGTGCCGTGACGACAGCCATCGTATCCGGTGCCATGGCGGAACGGACGAAGTTTTCGTCGTATTGTCTGGTCACGATTATCATCAGCCTGATCATTTATCCCGTTGCCGGCCACTGGGTCTGGGGCGGCGGCTGGCTGGGCGCCTTGGGTTTCCATGATTTTGCCGGTGCTTCCGTCGTCAGCCTGACTGGCGGCATCTGTGCCCTGACCGGTGCCAAGGCCCTGGGTCCGCGCATCGGCAAGTATAACCAGGATGGGTCGGTCAATGCCATTCCCGGCCACAGCCTGCCCCTGGCCTGCCTGGGCATGTTCATCTTGTGGTTCGGCTGGTTTGGCTTCAATGGCGGCCAGACCCTGTCCTTATCGGGGGAACAGACCCTGCTCAAGGCGGCAGCTATCTTCTTTATCACCAATATCGCAGCCGCTGCCGGGACGACGGCAGCCATGGTGACGACGTGGATCCGCTATGGCAAGCCTGACGTATCCATGACCCTTGATGGCTGTCTGGCTGCGCTGGTCGCCATTACGGCCGGCTGTGATGTCGTCAGTGTGCCTGGCGCTTTCTTCATCGGCGCTATCGCCGGTGTCGTCGTCGTCTTCCTCATCGAATTCATTGACCAGAAGCTCCGCATCGACGATCCCATCGGGGCCATTGCGGCCCATGGCGGCTGCGGGGCCTTGGGAACAATCCTGACGGGCTTGTTCAGTGTCAAAGACGGCCTGCTCTATACGGGTGACACCCATTTGCTGCTGGTCCAGATCGCCGGCGTCGCAGCTATCGGCCTGTTCGGCTTCGTCGCCATGACGTTGGTCTTTCGCATCCTCCAGGCGACCATCGGCCTGCGCGTATCGGCAGCCGAAGAAATCAACGGCCTGGACTTCAAGGAAAACGGGCTGGTACCGGCTTACGGCCTGGACCGCAGCGACAGTCTGGAAGACTTGTCTGAAGCCTTGAAGGCCGGGGAAGCGCCGCAAGGGGCGAAAGAAATCCCCCTGGACCAGGTCATCCCCGATTCGGTCATGGCCAGTCCCCAGCCGGTCGGCGGCCATGCCATGTATAACGTGACCATCATTACCGATGAGAAGCGGTTCGAAACCTTGAAGGATGCCATGGAAGCCATCGGCATCACGGGCATGACCATTACCCGGGCGCTGGGCTTCGGCATCGAAAAAGGGCGGACCGAATTCTACCGCGGCGCCAAGGTGTCGGCCAAGCTTCTGCCGAAAGTCCGCGTAGAAATGGTCGTTTCCAAAGTATCGCCGCGGACCATCATCGAGACGGCCAAGAAAGTGCTCTATACGGGCAACTACGGTGATGGCAAGGTCTTCGTGTCGACCATTGATAATGCCGTCAAGATCCGCACCGGCGAAGAAGGCTACGACGCCCTGCAGGACTACCCGGTAGCCGCGAAGAAGTAAGCTTTTACGGATATTTCCCTTGATTTTTGCAAAAAATATACAGGCTCTGGCTATACTGAACGTATACAGCCCGAGCCTGTTTTTGTATGGATGAAGGAGGAAATGCCATGTTTGCGTCGTTGTTTGCCAAAACCCAAGCCCAGCCTCAGCGGAATTATTCCCGCCTGGTCATCATCAGTGATTTCCATTATCCCTGTAAGAACCTGGTCCCGCCGAAGGAACGCCTGATGCGGATGGCCGCCAAAGAAAGGGTGCTCCAGGAAATGAATGACTGGCGGGACCTGGACCTGGCTGTCTTTACAGGGGACATGGTCCAGCGCAACGGCGATGCTGCCGAATACCGCCTGGTGCGCCTCGTCGTCAATGGATTGAAGAAACGCAAGGCTTTCATTGCTGGAAATCACGAACTGCTCTATACGGGCCATCATGGCGAACTGCGCCCTGGGAGCTGCACGGAACGGATCATCCATTTCGCCCGCTATACCCAGACCTTCGGCCCCCTTTATTATGCCGGGGAGCAGGGCGGATACCTGTTGGTCTTCTTATCGCCTGACACCGTGACCGGCGGCGCAGCCGTCGAACTGTCCCATCAGCAGCTGGCCTGGCTGGACCAGACCCTGGCCGCCCATCGCCAGCAGCCGACGATCATCTTCTGCCATGCCCCGCTGGAACAGACGGCCGTATCGAGCCGTCCTGGCATCAGCCTGCCGTCGCCGCGCAATTCTGTCCAGCCGGCAGCTGATATCCGTACTATCCTGGCCCGCCATCACCAGGTCCGCCTGTGGGTATCCGGCCATACCCATACGATGCCAAGCGATGCCACCTTCATGGATGACGCCAATTACTATGAAGGCCGCGTCCTCAACGTCTATAACAGCGATTGGGATGAAGACACGATTTACACTAACTCCCTCTACCTTTACGAAGACCACATACTCGTCCGGACCTATGACCATAGCCAGGGGACCTGGATCCCGGCCTTCGACCGCACCGTGGTCCTGCCGGAATGGTGCTGCCTCACGGCTTAAAGGCGCCTTTGGCGCCGTGGGTCGTTTGCCGTGATTCGTGGTTCGTAGGAGCGTCCACGTGGGACGCCCGCGCGAATCCTGTGTATAGCCTGTCCGGTATTTCTACGAATTTTCGCCAAACGACTCACGACCCACGATACACAAAAAAGCTGCCGCGTAAGCGACAGCTTTTTTTAACTCATTCTTCAGGTTCATCGATGGCGAGTTGATCCGGTGTGGTGCAGAAGGTAAATTCCGGGTTCCGTTCTACGATCCAGTTGGTCTGCCATTCGTTGGCGATGAGGAGGACGACGCGCTGTTTGTGGTCTTTGACGATCATGGCACTGTCGATGTTCTTCAATTCCTTGTAGTCGTGGCCGTTGTCCTGAATCCAGCGGGCGACGGTGTAGGGCAGGCGGTTCATTTCCAGGTCGACGCCGTATTCGTGTTTCAGGCGGTATTCCAGAACTTCGAACTGGAGTTGCCCGACGGCACCGACGATGTAGCTTTCCATGGAGCCCAGGTTTTCATAAATCTGGACGGCCCCTTCCTGGGCCAGCTGGGTCATGCCCTTGAGGAACTGTTTACGCTTCATCGAGTCTTTGGCGCGGATGCGGGCGAAGAGTTCCGGCGGGAAGGTCGGGAAGTCCTTGAAGGTGACTTTTTTCTTGCCCGAATAGAGGGTGTCGCCGACGCCCATGGTGCCGTTATCGAAGACGCCGATGATGTCTCCCGGGTAAGCATCTTCGACGATGGTCCGTTCCGTGGCCAGGAACTGCTGGGGCTGCATGAGGCGCAGGGTCTTGCCCGACTGGCGGTGGGTAACGGTCATGCCTTTTTCGAATTTGCCCGAGCAGATGCGCATGAAGACGATGCGGTCGTGATGCTGGGGGTTCATGTTGGCCTGGATTTTGAAGACGAACGACGTGAACTGGTCCGATGTCGGTTCGACGACGCCTTCCAGACATTTGCGCGGCTGCGGCTTCGGTGCCATACGCAGAAATTCTTCCAGGAAAGGCTTGACGCCGAAGTTGGTCATGGCCGAGCCGAAGAACATCGGCGTCAGTTCGCCGCGCTTGACCTTTTCCATGTCGAATTCGTCGCCTGCTTCGTCGAGGAGCTCGATGTCGTCGATGAGACCCTGGTGGACGTCTTCATCGAGGAGTTCCTTGAAAATCGGGTCGTCGGCAGAGCCTTTGGTCGATGCCAGTTTGCGCTGGCCGTGGGTCGTGTCTTTTTCAAAGAGTTCGATAGACGACGAAGCCCGGTCGTAGATGCCCTGGTAGTTTCCGTTCAGGCCGATAGGCCAGTTCATAGGATAGGCGTGGATGCCCAGGATGTCTTCGATTTCATCCATGAGGTCGAAGGGGTTGCGGCCGAAGTGGTCGATTTTATTGACGAAGGTGAAGATGGGAATGCCCCGTTCTTTACAGACGCGGAAAAGTTTCTTTGTCTGGGCTTCGACGCCTTTGGCGACGTCGATGAGCATGACGGCGCTGTCGGCAGCCATGAGGGTCCGGTACGTATCTTCACTGAAGTCCTGATGGCCCGGCGTGTCGAGAATATTGATATGATGACCTTCGTAGTCGAACTGAAGGACCGAACTGGTGACAGAGATACCACGCTGTTTTTCGATTTCCATCCAGTCCGAAACGGCGTGCTTCGCCGTCTTTCTGGCTTTGACGGAACCGGCCAGGTGGATAGCACCTCCGTAGAGCAGTAATTTTTCAGTCAGCGTCGTCTTACCAGCATCAGGGTGGGAGATGATGGCAAAAGTACGGCGATTATTTACTTCATCGATTAATGACATAGTACACCTCATCTGTAGTTAAAGCTAAAACATGCAAACACTATTTATTATATCGGGTTTTTCTGGGAACCGCAAGAGATTTACGGCTAGCATTTCTTGCCATTTCACGTTATAATAGACTTAAACTATACAGAATGAGAAGGAGCGTCTTACATCGTGATTATTACCAGAGAAACAGATTATGCCATCCGCATTTTACGGTCCCTGGCTGATTTACAATTGAAGAATATCCGGGAAATCAGTGATGAACAAATGGTACCCCGGCAATTTGCCTATAAGATTTCTAAAAAGCTCGAACGGGCCGGTTTCATCGAAATCATCCGCGGCGCCCAGGGCGGCTGCCGCCTGACCCGGGATTTGCATGACATTACCCTCATGGACATCATCAACGTCATGGAACGGGAAAATATGATCACCAGCTGCCTGGATGGCGATTTCCAATGCCCCTATCATCGCCGTTACGGTTTCTGCGACGTCCACGAAGCCCTGGCTGGCGTACAGGGCAAGCTGTCGGCTTATTTGGCGACGATCCATTTGTATGACATCATGTTCCCCCACGGCGGCCCGGCGCCTGTGAAAGCGTCAGGGGCATCGCGGGACGCATTATAAAGGAGAAATTTTATGAAAAAAAAGACGTTTATTGCCGTTTGCATGTTTGCCCTATGGATGGCCCTGATTTTGCCGGCCATGCCGTCTTCCGTACAGGCTGCCAAAGGCGGTGGCGGTGTCCGCGTGTCGGCGCCGAAATCGCTGCCGGCGCCAAAGGCGGTGACGCCGAAAACCGGGACGGGCACAAAGGCAGCGCCCAATACGGGCAATACGAAACCCATCCAGGCTCAGCCGCGCAAGGCGGAAAGCCCGCAGGCCAATACGAACCGGACGACGTCTTCGTCCCGTCTGGGCAGCGTCATGCGTGGTGTCGGCCTCTTTGCCGGCGGCATGTTCCTGGGCAGTATGCTCAGCCATTTCTTTGGCTGGGGGTCCCTGGGCTGGGGCGCCGACATCCTCGGATTGTTAGTGAATATTTTCATTTTCTATCTGGTCATCAAAGGCATAACTTCCCTTTGGCGCTGGCTTCGCAACCGTCGAAGCAGGTGACGTATGGACGAATCATTTATGAAAGAACGGGCCATTTTGCCGCTCATCGTTTCCATGGCTCTGCCAGCCGTCGTGTCGATGATCGTCAATTCGCTCTATAATATTGTCGACAGCCTGTTCGTCGCCATGATTAGCGAACAGGCTATGACAGCTGTGTCCCTGGTCTTTCCGATGCAGAACTTCGTCAATGCTGTCTGCATCGGCTTTGGCGTCGGCCTGAATGCCATCATTTCCATCTGTCTCGGTGCGGGCCAGAAGGGGACAGCTGACGTAGCCGCGACACATGGCGTCTTCCTGGCTGTCATCCATGGTTTGGTCATGACGGCAGGCTGTATTTGGGCTGTGCCGGCTTTTTTATGGGCCTTTACGCAGGATGCCGGGCTCATCGACCTAGGCCTGCGCTATGCCGTCATCGTCTTTGCCTTTTCTACGATCCTCAGCGTCGACTTGGTTTATGAAAAGATGTTCCAAGCCGTTGGCCGCATGCAGGTTACTATGGTTGGCTTGTCTTTGGGCTGCCTGGTCAACATCATTGGCGACCCGATCCTCATTTTTGGCCTGGGACCGATTCCGGCCATGGGGATTGAAGGCGCGGCCTGGGCGACGGGCTTGGGCCAGACGGTGAACCTGCTCTTCTACGCCTTTATCTGTCACTGGCGGCCGCTGCGGGTCGAAGTCCGCCGCTGCCATCTCCATTGGGATATCGAACTCGATAAACGGCTCTATGGCATCGGCATCCCGGCAGCCCTCAACATGGGCTTGTCGTCGGTTTTCCTCGTCGCCTTGAACCATTTCTTGGCGCCTTTTTCGCCGACTTATATTTTCATTCTCGGCGTCTATTATAAGCTCCAGACCTTTCTTTCTATGCCGACAAATGGTATCATTCAAGGTGTACGGCCGTTGATTGGCTATAATTACGGAGCTGGGGAATTGGGCCGCGTGCGCTCTATATATCGGACGACGCTCGTTCTCAACGGCCTGATCATGATGGCAGGCTTGATCATCTGTCTGACTATACCGGACGTCCTCATGGGCTGGTTCACGTCTCGTCAGGAAACCATCGCAGCTGGCGCGTCGGCCTTGAGCATCATTGCCTGGGGGAGCGTGCCGTCGGCTTTGTCCATTACGGCGTCTGGCGCTCTGGAAGGGCTGGGGAAGGGCAACCCGTCCTTTGCCATCACGCTGTTGCGCTACGTTGTCATCAGCCTGCCGGCGGCGTGGCTCCTCTGCCGCGTCTTTGGCCCTGATGGCGTGTGGCACGCCTTCTGGATCTTTGAATGTCTGGCAGCGCTCGCAGCCTGGAAGATTTATGACTACTATGCCCCAGCCGTTACGACAGAAAAGGAGTCGACATGAAGTATAAAATCATTGCTTGTGATATGGATGAAACGCTGCTCAGCAGCGATGCGACGATTTGCCAGCGCAACATCGAAGCCATTACGGCGGCCATCGCCAAAGGTGTAAAATTCGTTCCCTGTACGGGCCGGGGGTTCCGTTCCATCGAAGGCGTCCTCAAGACCTTGGACCTCTACGACCAGGCCGGTCAGTACGTCATCGGCTTCAACGGGGCCAGTATTACGGAAAACAAGGGCAGCCGATCCCTTTTCTGGAATCCCATTCCTTTCGACTTGGCCGACCGGATTTTCCGTCGCTGCTGTGCATACGGTCAATGTATGCATATCTATACGCGTGATGTCGTCTATATCACGAATATCACACCCGATGAAGAAGCGTTCCTCCACGGCCGCATGGGGTACGTGCCCGTCGAAGCGGAGAACCTCGATTTCATCCGCGGCAAAGAAGAAGTCTGCAAGCTCATCGTGACTAATACGGATTACGAGTATCTACAGCAGATACACGCCGAAATCCGCCCCTTGTTGGACGATATTACCGTCAGCTTTTCCAGTAACCGCTATATTGAATTCATGCACCGCGGCGTCAATAAAGGGGCTGGCCTGCACAAACTGGCCGATCTCCTGGGCGTGCCTTATGAAGAGACCCTGGCCATCGGCGACAACATCAATGATACGGATATGTTCAAAGCGGCTGGCCTTTCCGTCGGCGTCCACAATCTCAACCCCATCATCCGCCCGTATTGCGACGTCGTCACCGACGCCACCAATGATGAAGGTGCCGTCGCCGAAGCCATCGAGAAGTATGTGTTGTGAGCATGGTTCGTGGCTCGTAAGAAACTGAACTGCGAAGGCCGCGGCCGCAGGTCGCAGACCGTAAGCCTCTCCTAATAGGAGAGGTGGCCCGCAGGGCCGGAGAGGTTGAACCTCTCAGTCAGCTGTGCTGACAACTCTCCTATGAAGAGAGCCAATGGGCATTTACATCTAAAGCCATCCACTAACAACTAACCACTAGCCACTAACAACTTAAAAGGAGCTGTCGCGATGCGACAGCTCCTTTTGTGCTATAATATAAGGCAAAAGGGGGCTTTCTTATGGATAGCTATGAATTGAGCCGCCATGCGGCTCACGTGCGGCAGAATATCGTCAAGATGGTTACCCTGGCCCAGTCCGGTCATCCGGGTGGTTCCTTGTCCATCGTCGATATGCTGCAAGTCTTGTATTTCGATGTCATGCGGGTCGATCCCAAGCGGCCTCACTGGCCGGACCGGGACCGTTTCGTCCTCTCGAAAGGCCATACCGTGCCGGCGTTGTACGCGACGCTGGCCGAACGGGGATTTTTCCCGGAAGAGGAACTGTGGCACCTGCGCCAGTGCGGCGCCATGCTTCAGGGCAATCCCGACATGAATACGACGCCGGGCATCGATATGACCACCGGGTCCCTCGGCCAGGGCTTGTCGGCAGCCAACGGTATGGCCATGACGGCCAAATTGGACGGGGCAGACTGGCGGGTCTACGTCATCGCCGGCGACGGCGAAATCGAAGAAGGCCAGATCTGGGAAGCGGCTATGTCAGCAGCTCAGTATAAGCTGGACAACCTGACGCTGTTCATCGACCACAACGGCCTGCAGATCGACGGGTCCAATGAAGAAGTCATGGACGTCATGCCCATTGCCGACAAGTTCCGGGCCTTCCGCTGGAATGTCCTGGACATCGACGGCCACGATTACGACGCCATCAAAGCGGCTCTGGCCCAGGCCCAGGCCCTGAAAGGGAAACCGACGGCCATCATCGCCCAGACCGTCAAGGGCAAAGGCGTGTCCTTCATGGAAAACGCCGTGTCCTGGCATGGCAAGGCGCCGACGAAAGAAGAATGTGAACGGGCGTTACGTGAATTAGGGGGCGAAGGCTAATGGCAATGGCAACACGTGATGCTTACGGGCATCTCTTAGAAACGGAATTGTATAAAAATCCCAAGATCGTCGTCCTCGACGCCGACCTGGGCTCGTCGACGCGGTCCATGGCTTTTCAGAAAGTGGCGCCAGAGCGCTATTTCGATATGGGTATTTCTGAACAGGATATGATGGGCACGGCAGCGGGCTTTGCGGCTTGCGGCAAGATTCCCTTAGCCAGTACCTTTGCCGTCTTCGGTACAGGCCGTGCTTTTGAACAGATTCGCAACTCCATCTGCCTGCCGCGGCTCAATGTCAAAATCTGTGCCACTCATGCCGGCCTCAGTGTCGGCGAAGACGGGGCGACGCACCAGTCCGTCGAAGACCTGGCTCTCATGCGCAGCCTGCCCAATATGACCGTCGTCTGTCCGGCCGATGCGGCGGAAACGGAAGCCGTCATCCGGGCTGCCATTGCCCACGACGGGCCGGTCTACGTGCGCATGGGCCGGGCCAAAGTCGATGACGTCTACCAGGGCAGCTGTCCTTTCCAGTGGGGGAAGGGGACGGTCCTGCGCGAAGGCCGGGATGTGACCATCATCGCCACGGGCCTCATGGTCCAGCAGGCCCTGATTGCGGCGGACACCCTGTCAGCCCAGGGAAAACAGGCCATGGTCATCGATATGGCAGCCATCAAGCCCCTGGACGAAGACCTGGTCGTCGCTGCGGCCAAACAGACGGGTTTCGTCGTCACAGCTGAAGAACACAGCGTCATCGGCGGCCTGGGCAGTGCCGTGGCAGAAACCTTGTCGCGCCGCCATCCGACCCGCCAGGCCTATGTCGGCATCGATGATTGTTTCGGCGAATCGGGCAAGGCCGGAGAACTCTTGCAGAAATACGGCCTTACGGCAGAGGCCATCGTCAAGGCTTGCCTTTTGGCCTGATTTTCAGTATGATAAAAAGCGGCGGACCTCGGTGCGCTAAATTGAAGAAAGGAAACATGAATACATGATTTCTACAGAAGCAATGATGAAATTACAGAATGGCAGTGATGTCCGCGGCGTCGCCGTTGCCGGCGTCCCCGGTGAAGACGTCACGTTGGTACCGGAAGCGGTCAACCGCATTGCCGCTGGCTTTGCCAAGTTTTTGGCGAAGAAGCTGAATAAACAGGTGAGTGACTTGCACATTGCCGTCGGCCACGATTCCCGCGTATCGGCAGCTATGATGAAAGAAGCCGTCTTCGGCGGCCTCCTCGGTCAAGGCGTCCACGTCACGGACTGCGGCCTGGCTTCGACACCGGCTATGTTCATGTCCATCATTTTTAAAGATACTCACATGGATGGCTCCATCATGATTACGGCCAGCCATTTGCCGTATAACCGCAACGGATTGAAATTCTTTACCGTCGACGGCGGTCTGGAAAAGAGCGAGGTCACGGAAGTCCTGAGCCTGGCTTCCCAGTCGTCGGCCATGGCTGTCTCGTCGGCTGCCATTGCCTCGCTGGACCTGATCGACCTCTATTCGCTGCATCTGCGCCGCAAGATCTGCGCCGGCCTCTGTGCCGGGATGTACGACCGTCCTTTGGAAGGGATGCACATCGTCGTCGATGCCGGCAACGGCAGCGGCGGATTCTTTGCCACCAAGGTCCTTTCTGAACTCGGCGCCGATACGACGGGCAGCCAGTTCCTCGAACCGGATGGCATGTTCCCGAACCATATCCCTAACCCGGAAAATGCCGACGCCATGGCGTCGATCCGCCAGGCCGTCCTCGACAATAAAGCCGACCTGGGCCTCATCTTCGACACCGACGTCGACCGCATGAGCGCCGTCCTGCCCGATGGGAAAGAAATCAACCGCAATGCCCTCATCGCTATGATGGCCGCTATCCTGGCGCCCGATTATCCTGGCAGCACCATCGTCACCGACTCGGTCACGTCGGATGAACTGACGACGTTCCTCCAGGATGAACTCCACTTGGTCCATCACCGCTACATGCGGGGCTATAAAAATGTCATCGACGAATGTATCCGCCTCAACGAGGCCGGCACGGTCTCGCCGCTGGCTATCGAAACGTCGGGCCACGGTGCGCTGAGCGAAAACTACTACCTCGACGACGGTGCCTACCTGGCGGTCAAACTGCTCATCGCTGCGGCGAAAGCCAAGAAAGAAGGCAAACAGCTCGGCGACCTCATCGCCAAACTGGGCCATCCGGCAGAAGGCGTCGAATTTCGCCTGAAAATCACCGGCACTGATGGTGTCCAGGCCTATGGGGCTGACGTGCTCAAACAGTTCGAAGACCGGGCCGCTGCAGCCGGCATTTCCATCGCCAAGCCGTCCTATGAAGGCGTGCGCCTCGTATTCCCCAACGGCTGGGCCCTGTTGCGCATGTCCCTCCACGACCCGAACATGCCGCTGAATATCGAAAGCAGAGAAAAAGGCGGCTGCCAGCAGATCGCCAGCCAGGTGAAAGGCCTGCTTACGGGCTTTGAACACCTCGATACCAGCGTAATCCAGTAAGACGTAACGAAAAGAACCCTTGACCCAAGGGTTCTTTTTTTGTATAATAAGGCCATAATCATGTGACTGACGGAAGTGGAGTTACCACGGGGAGCATGATTTCTTGAAGCCGACCGTCTGGGCAAACTTCCAGCGGAGCGGCCTTTTTTTATGCAGAGAACAGGAGTGACAACTACTATGGCAAAGGTATTGAGCGATATCGAAATTGCACAGCAGACGAAATTGGAACCGATTACGGCCATTGCGAAACAAGTCGGCCTCACCGATGATGACTTGGAACTCTACGGAAAATATAAAGCAAAGATTTCTTTTGACGCCATCAAACGCCTCTCGAAGAACGAAGATGGGAAACTGGTCCTGGTCACGGCCATTACGCCGACGCCGGCCGGTGAAGGCAAGACCTTGACGACTATCGGCCTGGCCCAGGCCCTGAACTACATGGGTCATAAAGCCGTCGTCGCCCTGCGCGAACCGTCCCTGGGACCGGTCTTCGGCATCAAAGGCGGTGCTGCCGGCGGTGGTTACTCCCAGGTCCTGCCGATGGAAGACATCAACCTGCATTTTACCGGCGACATGCATGCCATTACGGCTGCCAACAACCTCTTGGCCGCAGCCATCGATAATCACGTCCACCAGGGCAATGCCCTGCGCATCGACGTGCGCCGCGTCATCTGGAAGCGCGTCATGGACATGAACGACCGGGCCCTGCGCAACATCGTCGTCGGCATGGGCGGCAAAGTCTGCGGTTTCCCGCGGGAAGACCACTTCATGATTACTGTCGCATCGGAAATCATGGCAGCCCTCTGCCTGGCCAGTGACCTCATGGACCTCAAGAAACGCATGGGCGACATCACCGTAGCCTATGACCTGGACGGCAATCTGGTCACGGCCCGCCAGCTCGGCGTCGAAGGGGCTATGGCCATCCTCATGAAGGATGCCATCAAACCGAACCTGGTCCAGACCATCGAACACACACCGGCCCTGGTCCACGGCGGTCCTTTCGCCAACATCGCCCACGGCTGCAACTCCGTCGTCGCCACCAAGCTGGCCATGAAGATGGGGGACATCGCCGTTACGGAAGCCGGTTTCGGTGCCGACTTGGGGGCCGAAAAGTTCATGGACATCAAGTGCCGTTTCGCCGGCATCAAACCGGATGCTGTCGTCATCGTCGCTACGGTCCGCGCCTTGAAGATGCACGGCGGCGTCGACAAGAAGAACCTGCAGGAAGAAAATGTCGAAGCCTTGAAGAAGGGCTTTGCCAACCTGGCAAAACATATCGAAAATATGCGCCTCTTCGACGTCCCTGTCGTCGTAGGCATCAATAAATTCATCAGCGACACCGATGAAGAAATCGCAACGCTCCGTAAACTCTGCGAAGACTATGGTGTCGAAGTCGCCCTCAACAACTGCTGGGCCGAAGGCGGCAAAGGCGGCGTCGAAATGGGCGAAAAAGTCCTGAAACTGCTGCAACAGCCCAAGACGCCGTACAAGCCGCTGTACGACGTCAACGATTCCATTCCCAAGAAGATGGAAACCATCGTCAAGAAAGTCTACGGCGGCGATGGCGTCATCTTCGAAGGCAACGCCCAGAAACAGATCAAAGAATTGGAAGCTTTTGGCCTCGACAAAATGCCGATTTGTGTGGCCAAGACGCAGTACTCCCTGTCCGATAACCCGGCGCTCCTCGGTGCGCCCAAGGGCTTCAAGGTCACGGTCAAGGACGTCCGCGTCTGCACCGGTGCCGGCTTCATCGTCTGCCAGACGAGCAACATCATGACCATGCCGGGGCTGCCGAAAGTACCGGCTGCCAACCGCATGGACATCGACGAAAACGGCGTCATTACGGGATTGTTCTAAGATGGATTTTACACAATTCCAATCCATGCCCCTGGACGGGCTCCTGGAAGTCACGGCTTCTAAGGAACCCGTTCCCGGTGGCGGCGGCATCGCCGCCATGACGGCGGCATCGGCAGCCGCTCTCGTAGAAATGGTCGCCAACCTGACCATCGGCAAGAAAGGTTATGGCGAAATCGAGAAACTCATGGTTTCCATTCGCGACAAGGCCCATGGCCTGCGCCAGCGGTACCTCGACGGCATCGCCGAAGACGCCGCCGCTTTTGACAGCGTCATCCGCGCTGTCCGCCTGCCCAAGGACACACCGGACCGGGCGGCCACGGTCCAGCAGGCCTTCAAGGATGCGGCCATATCGCCGTTTGAATTGGGGAAGGACATCTTCGTCCTCCTCCAGCTGGCAGAACAAGTCGTCCGCTACGGCAACGCCTGGGTCATCACCGATGGCGTCATCGCCACCATGAATGCCAGGGCCGCCATGCGCTCGGCTTTCTACAGCGTCCGCATCAATTTGAAATCCATCAAAGACGAAACCTTCGTGAAGCAGATGATCAACGAAATCCGCGAAATCGAAGAAAAAGCGGCCATCGTCGAACAAAACGTAGAATACGAATACCGGAAGCGGTGAAAAAAAGCTTGTCGCACGTGCGACAAGCTTTTTTTGTGGCTAGCAGTTACAAACTCCATACTACAAACTATGAAGTAAAAGACAAGCATTCATTTCCATCGCTTGCGATACCGTAGGGGACGCCCAAAGGGCGTCCCGCTGTGAATCGTGGGTATGACCATTCTGGGATATGGGGGTTTTTTTCACGCATCACCCGTCATGCATTACGTGTGCACCATCGTTTCAGGCGGGCCGCCTTACCAGGTCGGCCCCTACGAATCCAGGGAACCCGGGTCGGATAGGAAGCCGCTTATTCCCCACAAGCCACGAGCCACATCTTGTTATCTTCTCCTGGATACCGTATAATAGAAATATTAACGAAAGGAGAATTCTATGTTCGATTTTAATATACTTTCTATTATCGCCGGCCTTCCGGGCCTGCTCATTGCCATGGTCGTCCATGAATACGCTCATGCCCAGGTAGCGGACTGGATGGGCGACGATACGCCGCGTATGACTGGGCGGCTGACGTTGAATCCCGTTGCCCATATCGATCCGGTCGGGCTGATCATGCTCCTCGTGGCGCAGTTCGGCTGGGCCAAGCCGGTCATGATCAATCCGGGGAACTTCCGCAACTGGCGGAAAGGGGAAATCTGTGTATCCCTGGCCGGGCCCATGTCCAATCTCCTCATGGCCTTCCTGGCCCTGGTCGTCGAAGTCATTTTCGTCAAGGCCCATCTCTTTACGACGACAGCCCTGCCCATGGTCCTTCACCTCATTGTCTTGTACAATGTCAACTTTTCCATTTTCAACATGATTCCCTTGCCGCCCCTCGACGGTTCGCGGGTCCTCATGTGCTTTTTGCCGACGTCGTGGAATTATAAGCTGGCCAGCCTGGAACGCTACAGCTTCCTCATCCTCATCGCCTTGATGATGACGCCGTTCTTCACGTATATCCTCATTCCCTTGCAGCGCCTGGTCTTCGCGCTGTTCAGCTTGATCCTGGCACCGTTTTTATAAAGGAGGCGCGTTTCTATGATGCACAAAAAAGTAATGGCTTCGGCCTTGTTGTGGGCAGCCTTGACGGCTTCGGCCGGTGCTTTTGATTATAATCAGTCTGTCGATGAAATCGCGGAAAGCCCGCTTACGGCCTATCAGACAGTCTATCTCGGCATGCCCCGGGCCGATTTCGATGCCAATTTCTCCATACTGCCGGACTGGACGTTTTACGGCAGCTCCGTGTCCTTTACGGAACGGGCCGAACGGACGTCGGTCGTCAAGAACGTATCGGTCACGGAAGGCATTGAAATCTTTTCGGCCGACACGTCGGCCAAGGGCAAGGTCCTGGCTTTCGACAATTACTTCAAGACGACCGACAAGGCGACGGCCAAGAGTATTTATTCCCGCCTGGTCGCCACGATTTATTCCAATATGGAAAATTTCCCGGTCAAACAGACCAGCAAAGAAGTGGAATGGACCCAGGATGACGTATCGATTACCGTCGCTTTTGACGGCCAAAAGGACAGCGACGGGAACTATATCGTCTATATCCGGCGCTACAACAACAAGATATTGAAGTAACCTCTTTATTGACAACCATATTGACAACGAACATAAGACCATATATAATGAGAATGTAAACAATTTTACCTTTTGACTTTTAGCTTCTTGATAAGGAGTTGATTTTATGAATCGCGTAAAAACGGTATTCCTCATGACGGCCCTGGCCGGTATCCTCATGGCCATCGGCGGCCTTATCGGCGGCCGCAGCGGCGTCATGGTCATGTTCCTCATCGCTACGGGCATGAACTTCATTTCCTACTGGTTCAGTGATTCCATGGTCCTTAAAGCCTATCGGGCGCAGGAAGTTGGGGAAGACCATTACCTGTACCGTATCGTTGCCGACCTGGCTCAGCGGGCGGAACTGCCCATGCCGAAAGTTTACATCATCCCGACGGAGGTACCCAATGCCTTTGCTACGGGTCGAAGCCCCTCCCATGCCGCCGTTGCGGCAACTGCCGGAATTTTGGATCTTCTCGACGAAGATGAAATCCGCGGCGTCCTGGCCCATGAAATGAGCCATATCCTGCATCGGGATATCCTCATCAGTACCATCGTCGCCACGTTTGCCAGTGCCATCGGCATGATCGCCAACATTGCCCAGTGGGCCGCCATCTTCGGCGGCGGCCGCGATGATGATGGCGACGGCAATCCCATCGCCCTCTTGGTGACGGCTATCGTCGCGCCCCTGGCCGCTTCTGTCATCCAGCTCGGCATCTCCCGGACAAGGGAATACATGGCCGATGAAGAAGGGGGACGCATGATCGATGACCCCATCGCCCTGGCCCGGGCCTTAGCGAAAATCGACAACTACGCCCATCATTACGCCCTGCCCGGCGCGACCAAGGCGACGGCCCACATGTGCATCATCAATCCCTTCGCCGGTGCCGGCAGTGCCATTGCCAACCTGTTCAGCACCCATCCGCCGACAGAACAGCGCATCGAACGCTTGGAAGAACTGGACAAAGAATTACATGATTAATGTTTTACCGTAGGGGCCGTCCTAAAAGGCGGCCCGCCTGCTTCCTTTATCATGGCGAGTCGCCCTTGGGGCGACCCCTACAGAAAAAGGCTTGTCGCACATGCGACAAGCCTTTTTCTATTGCATTTTCCGTCAGACAAGATATAATAAAACCATTGCAATAGAAATGAAACAGGTGAGGGGGAAGCTGGTTGGCACAGTACATCATGCTGCAGGGGACGAGTTCTCATGTCGGCAAGAGCATCATTACGACGGCGTTGTGCCGTATTTTCTTACAAGACGGGAAGAAAGTCGTGCCTTTCAAGGCTCAGAATATGGCCCTAAATTCGTATGTCACTGCCGATGGCCGGGAAATGGGCCGGGCCCAGGTCGCCCAGGCAGAGGCTGCGGGATTGCTGCCCATGGTGGCCATGAATCCCGTTCTCTTGAAGCCCACAGGAAATGCCTGCTCGCAGGTCATCATCGACGGCCGCTCCGTCGGCAATATGTCGGCCCGGGACTACCACAAAGGCTATTCGCTCAAGGCCTTCGATGCCGTCAAGCGCGCCCTGGCTGAACTGGATAAGGCTTACGATACCTTGGTCATCGAAGGCGCCGGCAGTCCGGCAGAGATCAATTTGAAAGATCACGATATCGTCAATATGCGCGTCGCCAAATACCTAGGCGCACCGGTGCTCTTAGTGGCCGATATCGACCGCGGCGGTTCGCTGGCCGCCCTGGTCGGCACGCTGGAGCTGCTCGACCCGGACGAACGGGACCTGGTCAAAGGCCTGGTCATCAATAAATTCCGCGGCGACGTATCGCTATTTACGCCGGCCATTGACTTTTTAGAGAAAAAGACAGGCAAGCCCGTCCTGGGCGTAGTCCCTTATGTCGACGACCTGGGCATCGACGAAGAAGATTCCGTGTCCCTCGACGATCAGGAACAGCGGCCGGCAGCCGATAAGGTATCCATCGCCGTCGTCCAGGTCCCGAAGATTTCCAATTTCACCGATTTTGACAGCTTGGCCCGGGAAGACGACGTCGCCTTGTACTACGCCCGCCATCCCAGCGACCTGGCCGGTGCCGATGCGGTCATCCTGCCGGGCAGCAAGAACACGACGGAAGATTTGCTCTTCCTCCGCGAAAACGGCTGGCCCCAGGCCCTGCACGATTTCATGGCGCAGAAAAAGCCGGTCATCGGCATCTGCGGCGGCTACCAGATGATGGGAGAAGCCGTCTGTGACCCGGAACGGACTGAATCCGATATAGGCCGCGTCGAAGGCCTGCATCTCCTGGGCGTGACGACGACCTTTGTATCCCGGAAATTGACGTCCCAAGTGACAGCCGACTGCCGGGACCTGCCCTTTTTAGGAGAAACGCTGTCGATTCCCGACTTATCCGGCTACGAAATCCACATGGGCCGGACAGAAAGCGGCGGGGACGACGTCTATCCCTTTATCGTCACCGGCCGCGCTGGCCAGCCCTGCCAAAACCCGGCCGGCGCAGCCCGGAAAGACGGCCTGGCCTGGGGCACGTACATCCACGGCCTCTTTGACAACGACGAGTTCCGCCGTCAGTTCCTCAATGGCCTGCGGAAGCAGAAGGGCTGGGATGCCCTGCCGGTGACACGGCATTACCGGCAGGAAAAAGAAGCGAAATACGACCGCCTGGCCCGGATTGTCCGCCAGTCCCTGGATATGAAGCGCCTGCGGCAGATTATGGAAGAAGGAATACAATGATTACTGTACTGACCGCTTTTATCGTAGATTTCATCATCGGCGACCCCCATACGAAACTTCATCCCGTCGCCCTCATCGGCTGCTGGATCAGCTTGCTCGAACGCTTGTTTTATAATGAAAAATCGACGAAGTGGGAACATTTCATCTTAGGCGGTTTGACCGTCGTCATTACCCTGCTGTTTGTCTATAATATCACGCTGGTCCTGGTCCTGGCCCTGGAATTTTTGCCGAATGAACACTGGAGTTATATCATCCAGGGCGTCCTCCTGTCCTTCATGATCTGCCCGCGCAGCCTGGCTAAGGCCGGCCGCGAAGTCTACCGGTATCTCGTCCGCCATCATCTGCGCATTGCCCAGCTCAAAGTCGGCAAGATCGTCGGCCGCGATACGGATCATCTGGACAGTCCGGAAGTGACGCGGGCGACGGTGGAAACGATTGCTGAAAATACCGTCGACGGCATCGTGTCGCCGCTGTTCTTCTTCGCCATCGGCGGCCTGCCCCTGGCCGTCGTCTATCGTGCGGCAAATACCCTCGATTCCATGATCGGCTATAAGAATGATAAATACATTTATTTCGGCCGTGTCGCAGCCCGCGTCGACGACGTCCTCAACTACATCCCGGCCCGCCTTACGGGACTGCTGTTCATCGCCGTCGCCGCCTGCCTGGGTTATGATGCCAAAGGAGCCTGGCGCATCATGCGCCGCGATGCTTCCAAGCATCCCAGTCCCAATGGCGGCTATGCCGAAGCGACCGTGGCCGGTGCCTTGGGCATCCGTTTGGGCGGGCATAACCGCTATTTTGGCAAGGATACGTTCCGTGAATATATGGGTGATGCCGACCATGAACTGGAGCCGCAGTACATCCGCAAGACGATATATCTCATGTACGGCGTATCCCTGACTGTCGGTGTCCTGACAGCCCTTCTTTCCTTGGGGCTCTACGGCTTATGGAGCTGACTGTCCGCGTCCCCGGTTCGTGTGGGGAAGTGATGCAGGGTATCTGGCAGGATGAGCCCTTCCTGATCACGTGTCCCATCGACCGGTACAGTACGGTCGTCGTCCGTCCCGGCAGGGGACGGCTCCTGGGCGGCGGGGAAAAGGCCCGTCGGGCTTTGGACCTGGGCCGGACATATTGCCGGTGCCAGGACCTTCCGTATGATTTTTTCCTGACGTCGGACCTGCCTCCGGGCAAGGGCATGGCTTCAAGTTCCGCCGATATCTGCGCGGTCCTGGCCGCCGTCGCCGCCGTTTGTCAAAAGTCACTTTCCCAGCAGGACATAGGCCGTCTGGCAGCTTCCATTGAGCCGACAGACGGCGTTTTTTGTCAGGGCATGGCCATGATACAGCCGGAAACAGGGGCTATCTGGCACGTGTTTCCCGAGGTGCCGTCCCTGGCTATTGCCGTCTTCGATGTCGGCGGGACCGTCGATACCGTCGCTTTCCACCGGGTCCATCGGGACCGGATCCGGCCGGTCCAGGCGCCTCTTTTTCTGGGTCTGCAGCTCCTGACGGCTTCCTTGACCGACCGCCACCTGGGGCTGGCGGCTTCTCTCAGTGCCCTGGCCAATCAGCCGTGGCTGCCGAAACCGGATTTTACGGCTTTTCTCCAGGCCGCCCTGGATCATCCTGCCGTAGTCGGCGTCAATGTGGCCCACAGCGGCACCGTCGCCGGCGTCTTCTTTGGTTGTGAAGCTTCTCCGGCATCCCGGGAAGCAGTCATTGACACCCTGTGCCGGCAGTTCCCGCAGTGGTCCTATCGGGAAACGGTTCAGTTGCAGTCGGGCGGTATTTTTACAGAAATCAGGTGACTTCATGATACAGCGATTTGAACATGGCGGCAATGTCTACCAGCCGTCGCCGAAAGGAAAGGCCTGGCTGGATTTTAGTGCCAATATCAATCCCCTGGGCCTGTCGCCGGCTGTGCGCCAGGCGCTGGCGGCTCATCTCGACCAGGTCGTCCACTATCCGGATCCGGCCGGGACTGCCTTGCGCCAGGCCTTGGAACAGGCTTATGGCGTACCAGGCGGATCTATCGTCCTCGGCAATGGCGCTGCCGAGCTTTTTTATCTTTATATGCATACCTTCCGGCCTCAGCGGGTCCTGCTGCCGGTCCCTTCCTTCAGTGAATACGAACGGGCTGCACGGGCTGCCGGGGCCGTCGTCGATTATGGTTATCTGAAGGAGGACGACGGCTTCGCCTTCCCCTGGAAGGAGCTTCGTCAGGCCTGCGGCCAGTCGGACTGCATCGTCCTCGGCAATCCCAACAACCCGACCGGGACCTTGGCTGCGGCCGATGAAATCATGGCCCTGGCTGAAGTCGGCGCCCGCAAGGGGACGGACATCCTCGTCGATGAATCGTTCCTCGATTTCCTCGAATCCGACGAGGCTTATTCGGTCCTTCGCCAGGCCTGGGACAGGGATAACCTCTTTGTCATCCGGTCGCTGACGAAATTTTACGCCCTGCCCGGCCTGCGCCTAGGCTTCGGCGTCACGTCGCCCTTGCGGCGCGGCCTCATGGAAGGCCATAAGGACGTCTGGAATGTCAATGTCCTGGCCCAATATGCCGGCGTCGCCGGACTGAGGGACCGGGTCTATCAGCAGGCTTCGCGCCAACTGGTCCAGCAGGAAAAAGTATGGCTGTACGGTCAGATGAAAAAAATTCCCGGTTTCTGCGTCTATCCGCCGTGCGTCAATTTCATCTTCTGGAAACTGACTGGCGACGGCGCCCGGACGGCTGACCTGGCAGAAGTGCTGAAAGCCCAGGGCTTGCTGATACGCGACTGCGCCAACTATCCCGGCCTGTCGGCAGCCTATGGCCGGACTGCTGTGCGGACACATGAAGAAAATGAAAGATTCGTGGCTCTTTTAGCGGAAAATATTAGATAAGTTCGAGATTTCACGAAAATATTAAAGAAAGATTAAAGGCTCATTAGAATTAGATTAAACTTGCAAAAAAGTCATGATTTTTTTTCTTTTTTATGATAGAATGAAGTCACAAATTAAACTATTTAATTTATTATATTTTCTGTCCTTATGATTTCTTGACAAAATCTAAAATTTTACAAAGATAGGAGGAGTGTCATATGGGAGAAAATAAAGGAAACAGAACGATTGCTATCGGATTAATGTTGTTCGCACTGTTCTTTGGTGCTGGGAACCTGATTTTCCCGGCTGCCATGGGGCAGGCTGCCGGATCGAATGTCTGGTGGGCTGTCCTGGGCTTCGTCGTCACCGGTGTCGGCCTGCCCTTGGCCGGGGTCCTGGCTATGGGCTATTCAGGTTGTAAGAACTTGCAGGAACTGGCTGGCCGCGTCCATCCGGCATACGGTCTCTTTTTTACCGTCATCTGTTATCTGACAATCGGACCGTTCTTCGCTATCCCTCGTACAGGCAGTGTATCTTATGAAATCGCCGTCCGTCCCTTCTTGCAGAGCGGTGGCAGTGACATAGTCATGACGGGCTTCTTGGTCCTGTTCTTCGTCATTTCTTTCTGGCTGTCCGTATCGCCGCAGAAACTGGTCGACCGCATCGGCAAGATTTTGACGCCGGCCCTGCTGCTGACGATTTTGCTGCTCATTGCCAAATCCTTCATTACGCCCCTCGGCTCGCCGCAAGACCCGACGGCTGCTTATGCGACGGCCAGCATCGCTGCCGTACAGGGCGTCCTCGATGGCTACAACACAATGGATGCGATTGCATCGCTGGTCTTCGCCATCCTAGTCATTGAATTTGTCATGGAAGACGGCGCTACGGAACCGGCTGCCATTACGAAAGAAGTCTTTAAAGCCGGCCTGATTGCTGTAGGCTGCCTGGCTTTCGTCTACATCTTCATCGCCAAGATCGGTGCCGACAGCGTCGCTGCCTTCGGTATCCAGGAAACGGGCGCACCGGTCCTCTCCAAGAGTGCCATGATCCTCTTTGGCAATGTCGGCGCGGTCATCCTGGCTGTCATCGTACTCCTGGCCTGCTTGTCGACCTCTATCGGCCTGATTACGTCGTGCGCTACGTATTTCAATGAACTCGTCGGCAACATCGGCTATAAGAAATGGGTCACCATCTTCACAGTCATTTCCTTCTTCGTTGCCATGTTCGGCTTGAAGACCATCATCGTCGCCGCTATTCCGGTCCTGATGTTCATTTATCCACTCGTCGTCGCTATCATCATCCTGACTTTTCTCAACAACCTGTATGATGGACGGCAGTGCGTCTACGCCTGGACCATCGGCCTGACCCTGATTCCGGCCTTGGTCACCGGCCTCCAGACGGCTAAGATTTCCTTAGGGCCTATCGACAGCATCTTCAATACGATGGTACCGCTCCACACCCTGGGCATGGGGTGGATCAGCTTCACCATTGCCGGCTTCATCATCGGCCTGATCTGGAAAGCGGCTGTTTCCAGCAAATCTGTTAATCAATAGGGAGCGAAGACGCATATCATGAATATATTACGTCGTAAATCTTTTGATGACCTGCTGGCCCATACGCAGGAAAAGAAATTGAATAAGGCTCTTGGAGCCTTCGATATCACCCTCATGGGCCTGGGCATTATCATCGGTACGGGAATCTTCGTCCTCACCGGCATCGGTGCAGCTAAATACGCCGGTCCGGGCCTGATGTTATCCTTCGTCTTCGCCGCGATTACTTGTGCGTTTGTCTGCCTGGCTTATTCGGAACTGGCTTCGTTCCTGCCCGTATCCGGCAGCTCCTATACCTACGCTTATGCGTCCCTCGGCGAAATCTTTGGCTGGTGGGTCGGCTGGAGCCTCATCCTGGAATACTCGGTCGGAGCCAGTGCCGTAGCCGGCGGCTGGTCGGCGTACTTCGTCGGCATCCTTCATTCCTGCGGCATCGACTTGCCGAAAGCCTTGACGGCGGTACCGGCTGACGGTGGTATCATCAACCTGCCGGCTGTCCTCATCGTTGCCCTGGCTACGGCGCTCCTCGTCGTCGGCGTCCGCGAAAGTGCTCACGTCAACCGCATTCTGGTGTATGTCAAGATCGGTACGATTTTCCTCTTCCTCTTCCTGGCGGCACCGCACATCGAACCGATGAACTGGCAGCCGTTCCTTCCCTATGGCATCCACGGCGTCTTTGCCGGCACGGCAGTCCTCTTCTTCGCCTACCTGGGCTTCGACGCCTTGTCGACGGCGGCAGAAGAAACGAAGAATCCGAAACATGACATGCCTATCGGCATCATCTCGGCCCTGGCCATCTGTACGGTCCTGTACATCGCCGTCTGCGCTGCCATGACTGGCGTCGTTCCGTATCCCATGCTCGATACGGCCGCTCCGGCCTCCTTCGTCCTGGAATACATCGGACTCCATCTCGGTTCGGCCATCGTCGGTACTGGCGCCATCTGCGGCCTGTCGACAGTCGTCCTGGGCATGCTCTTCGCCCAGAGCCGGGCCCTCTATTCGATGAGTCGTGACGGCCTCATGCCGATGAGCCTCTATAAGGTTCATCCGAAGTTCCATACGCCGTATATCATCCAGATTGTCATCGGCATCATCGTCGCCTGCATTACCGGTTTCACGCCGATCCACATCGTCGCGGAAACGTGCAGCGCCGGTACGATTTTCGCTTTCCTCTGTTCCTGTGTCGGCATCCTCGTCCTGCGCCGGCTCTATCCCGACCATCCGCGCGGATTCCGCTGTCCTGCCGTCCACATCATCGCCCCGCTGGGCTTCATCTGCTGTGCCTTCATCTTTTCTGAATTGTCGTCGCATACGCTGATACTGTTCACGGGCTGGACCATCCTGGGTCTCATCATCTACATGGTCTACGGACGCAAACACAGCCTCTTGCAGCAGGAGGGGAAGTAAGGCGCTTTGCGCCGTGGGTCGTTTGCCGTGGGGCGTGGGTCGTTCATCGAACCTTCGCCAAACGAATCACGAACCACGAACCACAAAAAAAGCTGCCGCGTAAGCGGCAGCTTTTTTTATTTCACTTTATTCTTCAAGGTCCCGATGGCGGGGATGGTGATTTCCACGGTATCGCCGGAGTGGAGGAAGCGGGGCGGATTGAAGCCGACGCCGACGCCGCTGGGCGTACCGGTAGCGATGATGTCGCCCGGGAAGAGGGTCGTGCCCTGGGAAATGGTGTGGATCAGTTCAGGGATAGTGAAGATAAATTCACCGGTCGAACCATCCTGACGGACTTCGTTATTGACCTTGGTAACGATGTCGAACGTATCCGGAGCGGCATCGCGCAAGAGGATATACGGCCCGATGGGGCAGAAGGTATCCAGGCTCTTGCCGTGGAACCACTGGACGTGGTTGGCCTGCAGGTCCCGGGCCGTGACGTCGTTGAGGATAGTGAAACCGTAGACGTGGTCCATGGCTTCGCCGACGGTGATGTCCGAACCTTCCTTGCCGATGATGACGGCCAGTTCGCCTTCATAGTCGACTTGAGATGTGACGTTCGTATGGGGGTCGATGAGGTCATCCGGGCCGATGACCGACGACGTAGCCTTGGTGAAGATGACCGGATATTTTGGCGGTTTAGGCATGGCTGTCTTGTCAAATTCGGCAATGTGTTCCGTATAGTTCTTGCCGATACAGAAAATATTCCGTTCCATATGGGGGATAGGGGCCATGATGCGTATCGTATCGAGCGGTTTGGCCTTGACGGCGCCCGTCTTTTCGTTCTGTTCCAGCGCATCGGCCAGGGCCAGCAGGCCGTCGTTGCCTTGACGGATGAATTCCAGCATCGTTTCCGGAAGGGGCGTAAAGAAAGCTTCTTCCAGGGCAATAGCCCCGTAGACCCCGTCTTCCGCTTCATTCAGGACGCCCCACTGGACGAACCCGAGGTCTTCAAAAGTGACAAGTTTTTTTATCATCATAAAAATTCGACTCCTTTACTCATGATAACTTATTATAGCATGACCACTAAAGAATGACTAGCGTAGCGGGATGCTCCGCCGTGAAATTCAACCACGTCCTGTTCTTTGGCATAATTTCAGGTTTTACGAGCCATGGACTATGAACGATTGCTTTTTCAACGACGCTTCGGGAAGCCCTTAGCGCGTAGCGGGCCGCCCTCTGGGACAGCCCTACGGAATCGCAGTCAGGCGATGGGAACAGTCTGCAGATGGCAGGCTGCGCGGTTCTACAGAACACAAGAAGACACGGCCATTGGCCGTATGCGTAGGGGCCGTCCCAACGGGCGGCCCGCCTGATAGAGAGTGTACACACTATGCATGATGTGAGATGCATAAAGAATACCACATATACCAGAAGAGTTATATCTACGATTCCTACGGTTAACGTAAAAAAAGGGGCTGTCTGAATGTGGCAGCCCCTTTTTATATCTACTTATTATTAAATTATTAGTGAACGTACTCCCGCCTATAGAGGCGGGAGCTTCCTGCTTCAACGAGAACAGCG
>ERZ840096.320-NODE-320-length-76955-cov-10.737542_pt1 | contig 76955 bp, 63 predicted proteins | sample MGYA00519878_ERZ840096 | MGnify/ENA primary metagenome ERZ840096 (study PRJEB31850, sample SAMEA3708865) | human gut metagenome | biome: human gut; feature: human-associated habitat; material: faeces | place: China | collected 2014 ...
GCCATGGCCGGGAACCATTGCAATTACTGCGTTTCTTGCGTTTTGCTCATGGCTGGACAAAGGGCGCAGAGGAGGTGAAGCGTATGCGCCGCATCAATCTTTTTTCCTACGGCATGATGTCGCTGCTGAAATTATTCGCGCGCGTGCTCGTCATCGTCCTCGCCGTTTCGCTCTTTCAGCAGGCGCACAGCGCACAGGCCGTCCCCGTGCGTCCGCCGCACTTCGACCGCCGCGCAATGCCCGAGGCCCTTGCCGCGCCGGTGCGCACTCCCAAAGGAGACGCTGCAAAGCCTGCGCCCAACTGGCGCTTTTACGTGCTGGAATACCACAACTTCACAGAAGATGCTTCTCAGGCGACGGCTTACACCATGACCGTCTCCGCGCTGCGGCGCGACCTCGACTTCCTGCGCGATAACGGCTATACGACAGTCCTGCCGCGCGAACTGGCTGCCGGTCAGCTCGACGACGGCTCGCCGCTTCCGCAAAAGGCGGTACTGCTGACCTTTGACGACGGATATGAGAGCAACTATACCCTCGCTTTTCCCATCCTGCGCGAATACGGCGCAAAGGCGGCCATCTCGCTCATCACTTCCCGCATCGACGAGAGAGCGGACGGTTTTCTCACCTGGGATGAGTGCCGCGAGATGGCAAAAAGCGGCCTTGTCGAGTTTGCCTCGCACACGAACGACTGCCACATCCGCCCCGATGCGTCCGGCATCGAGCGCAAAAGCGGCGAGGACGAGGAGACTTACATCTCGCGCATCTCCGCCGACCTGCAAACGAGCATCACACGCATCGAACTCGAAACCGGCCAGAACGTCACGACGTTCACGTATCCTCTCGGCAAGATGGAGCTGTGGGCCGAACCGTTTTTGCAGCAGCACTTTGCCGTCACACTCTCCGGCGTCTACGGCACTGCCCGCTACGGCGACTCCCTCTACCACCTGCCGCGCTACAACATCACGGATCTTCATCCCGCCAGCGAGTACCTCCCCGCCTCTTGACCGGCAGTCAAGAGCTTCGTATACTAAAAGCAAGCATTTCCCCAATAAAGAGAGATGATAAGGAGAGAGCCCATGAGTAACCTGCCAGGCAAAATCACGGATCCCCATCTTTCCGCGGAAGAGCCGCTCACCTTCCGCCGTTGTCTCCGCTTCATTCTGCAGGCCCTGCTGCTGGCCTTCGGCTGCGCAGCTATCATCAGAATTATCGGAATTTTATCTCTTTTCTTTTAGCAATTTTCCCTGCCGCATCCGCGCCATCCTCTACGCCGCCTTTGTCCTCACCTACATCCTGACCGCCGAAGGCAAACCATCGTCGCCCAAAGACGATACCTCTGCCGAAAAATAATCATCGTGTTTTGCCCCGCGCTATCAATCGGCGCAGGCACTCCTACCCACTCCGTCCTCTTCGGCGCTTTTGCGCAGGGCGAATTTACTTCGCCCGAGCATTTTAATGTTCCACGGGTTCCTCGCGCGAAGTCGCGCGTCAATTCGCAGCGCAGCGGAGAATTGTTATAGGCGGAATTCACTTCCGCCGTTAAATAATTTGAATCAAGCCGAGACGCGCTCCGCCGCGTCGAGGCCCGGCGCTTTTGCGCCGTAAATGCTTTTGCTGTGCAAAAGCATTTGCACAGGGGCAATTCACTTGCCCCTGTGCTTTTTCATCTCCCACGGATTCCAAAAAAGAGAGAGACACGCCTGCGCGTGTCTCTCTTTTTTGGAGCAGGGTACGGGAGTCGAACCCGCCTTAACGGCTTGGGAAGCCGCTGTAATACCGATATACCAACCCTGCGAACAGATGGAGTATATCATATTCTTCGTGTCATTTCAAGGCGAAATATTCATGTTGGCGCAAATCCTTTCATATTCTTTGCCAAACGAAGAAAGGAGCTCCGCCATGAAACGAATGTTCCCGATGATCCTGCTGTTCGCGCTGCTTTTGTGCGTGCCCGTGCGCGCCGACGAGCTCACGCTCGACGCCCCCTCCGCTCTCTTGATGGAAAAGCAGACCGGCACGGTGCTCTTTGCCAAGGATGAACACACGCCGCGCGAGCCCGCGAGCGTGACGAAGGTGATGACGCTGCTGCTCACGATGGAGGCCATCGACTCCGGCGCGCTCTCGTATGACGATACCGTCACAGGCAGCGCGCACGCCGCATCGATGGGCGGCAGCCAGATCTGGCTCAAAGAGGGCGAGCAGATGCGCGTCGAAGACCTCATCAAGGCCGTGTGCGTCGTCTCCGGCAACGACGCGGCCGTCGCGCTCGGCGAGCACTTGGCAGGCAGCGAGGAAGCGTTTGTCGCGCGCATGAACGAGCGAGCCAAAGAGCTCGGCATGAACGACACGCACTTTGTCAACTGCACGGGCCTGCCCGCGGACGGGCATGTCACCTCGGCCTACGACATCGCGCTCATGTCGCGCGAGCTCATTTGGCACCACCCCGACATCCGCCGCTTTACGACGATCTGGATGGACTCGCTGCGCGACGGGGCGTCCATGCTCGTCAACACCAACAAGCTCGTGCGCTTTTACCCCGGCGCGACGGGGCTCAAGACCGGCTCGACCGATTCGGCCAAATACTGCATCAGCGCGACCGCGGAGAAGGACGGCATGGAGCTCATCGCGGTCATCCTGGGCGGCAGCACGAGCGACAAGCGCTTTTCCGATGCCAAAGCGCTTTTGAATTACGGCTTTGCGGCGTATTCGCTCGTCACTGTCACCCCCGAATCGCCGCTGCCCGCCGTGCCCGTGACGCTCGGCACACAGAAGACGGTGCAGAGCGTTCTGACGAGCGAAAACGCCCTGCTTCTCGAAAAGAGCCGCGCAAACGGCCTGACGCAGGCCGTCTCGCTGCCCGAGAGCATTGATGCGCCCGTCGAGGAGGGCGAGCCGCTCGGCACGCTCGATATTTTCGACGCAGACGGCACGCCGGTCGCGTCGCTCCCGCTGCTCGCGGGCGAGAGCATACCGCACCTCACGTGGAGCGAGCTTTTCTGCCGCCTGCTCAAGCTCGCCTACTGCGGGGCGTAAGCTCTCTCTGTTTTCCACAAAAATCGCTCCGAAACTTTTCCGTTTTACGCTCATGCGTATAATTTTCAGCCATTTTTCGGCAAAGCATGCTTTTCTTGCTTGACAGAATCGAAAAAAGGTGTATACTGCAAGCAATTTCATAAGTCTTGATAGAGGCGCGGCTGACATGAGTAGCCCCCAACAAAACGGCAGGAGACCGTGGGGTGCGGAAGGGGACGCCGCCGAAGGGTCGATAAAATCCCTGTTTTGTCGATACTTGGGTCGTCGGGAAATACCCGGCGGACTGTCGTCCGGAAGGACGGAGTGCTGTCATGATCGACGCGATCAGGAGCTTTGATGTGTTTCACATCGGTTGTTTGATGTTTTTGTGTTAAGTCATGATGGAAATCATGGCTTAATTTTTTTGCTCTGTGTTCGTATCACAGGAAAGGAGAAACATCATGCAATTCGTCGGAACCTTCTGGGCGCTCGTGCCCCCCATCATCGCCATCACGCTGGCGCTGATCACCAAGGAGGCGTACTCGTCTCTCTTTATCGGCGTCGTGATCGGCGCGCTCTTCGCCTGCGACTTTGCCCCCGTCGCCACGATCGACATGATCGTCAACGACGGTATCATCGCCGCGATCGCAGACAACGCGGGCATCTTTCTCTTCCTCGTCCTGCTCGGCATCATCGTGGCGCTTGTCAACTTAGCGGGCGGCAGCGCGGCCTTTGGCCGCTGGGCGGAAAAGAACATCCACACCCGCGTGGGCGCGCAGCTTGCGACGTTCATCCTCGGCATCCTCATTTTCATCGACGACTACTTCAACTGCCTGACCGTGGGCTCGGTCATGCGTCCGGTCACTGACCGCCACCAGATCTCTCGTCCCAAGCTCGCCTACCTCATCGACGCCACTGCCGCTCCCGTGTGCATGATCGCGCCGATCTCGTCCTGGGCGGCCGCCGTGTCCTCCACGGCCGAAGACCTCGACACCGGCATTTCCGGCATCCAGCTCTTCATCCGCGCCATTCCCTATAACTTCTATTCCCTTCTGACATTCGTCTTCATCATCACGCTCACGCTGCTCAAGTTCGACTACGGCCCGATGCGCGGCTTTGAAGAGCGCGCCCGCAATACGGGTGACCTCTCCGGCAGCGCCGGCAGCACCGAGGAGAACGCCAACCCCAAGGGCCGCGTCATCGACCTTGTCATTCCCGTCATTATGCTCATCATCCTCTGCACCATCGGCATGCTCTACGTCGGCGGCTTCTTCGGCGCTGACACGTCCGGCTGCACCGATTACGCCGGCGACTTCATCGGTGCGTTCGGCAACACGGACGCGTTCGTCGGCCTCCCGTGGGGCGGCATCATCGCGCTGGTGCTCACGGTCATCTACCTCGTCGCCCGCCGCGCCGTCGGCTTCCGCGAGGCTATGGGCTGCATCCCCAAGGGCTTCCAGGCCATGATCTCCCCGATCATCATCCTGACACTGGCCGTCTCCCTCAAGACCACGCTCAACGCGCTGGGTGCCGCAGACTATGTGCACGATCTGATGTACGCTGCCTCTGAGGGCCTTTACAATATGCTGCCCGCCGTCATCTTCCTTGTCGCGTGCGTGCTGGCCTTTGCCTCCGGCACGTCCTGGGGCACGTTCGGCATCCTGATCCCCATTGTCACAGCCATCTTCCCCAGCGACAGCGCGCTGCTCTACATCGGTATTTCCGCCTGCTGCGCGGGCGCCGTGTGCGGCGACCACTGCTCCCCCATCTCCGACACGACCATCATGTCCTCCGCCGGTGCGCAGGTGGAGCATGTCAACCACGTCGCCACGCAGCTGCCCTATGCCATCACGGTCGCGTGCCTGAGCTTTGTGTGCTTTGTGCTCGCGGGCTTTATCCAGAACTGGGTCGTCTGCCTCGCCATCGGCGTCGTGCTGACGGTCGGCACGCTCTTCGCCATTCGCAATGTCGAGGCGCAGAAGGCGCGCATCAAGGATTAACTTGCTCTCCACTCTCTTTTCTCTCATAGGAACGGGGCGAACCGGTCGGTTCGCCCCGTTCCCCTTATATTCTCCGCTTTGCAATCCCTAAAAAGCATGGTATACTGAGTATAACACTTAACTTCGGAGGACGTTTCCATGAGTATTGTCGTGATGGGCGCGGTGTTTGTCGATATCAAGGGCTATCCCCTCTCTTCCTACATCTCCGGCGGGCGCAACGCGGGCCGCGTCGTGCAGGTGCACGGCGGCGTGAGCCGCAACATCGTCGAGGACATCGCGAACGTCGAGCTGCGCCCGACATTCGTGAGTCTTGTCGACGACACGAGCGCGGGCGCGGACGTTGTCAAAAAGCTCCAGAGCCACAAGGTCGACACGCGCTACATCCGCACAACGCCCGACGGCATGGGAACCTGGCTTGCGATCTTTGACAACACGGGCGATGTGACCGCGTCGATCTCCAAGCGGCCCGACCTGAGCCCTATCGTCGGCATTCTCGACGAGCAGGGCGACGAAATTTTCTCGCAGGCCGACAGCATTCTGCTCGAGATCGACATGGAAAAGGACATCGTCAAGCGTACGTTCGCGCTGGCGGAAAAGCACCGTAAGCCCGTCTACGCGGTCGTGTCCAACATGAGCATCGCCATCGAGCGGCGCGACTTTTTGCGCTCGGTGCACTGCTTCATCTGCAACCAGCAGGAGGCGGGCATCCTGTTTTCGGAAAATTACGACGGTCTCTCGCCCGACGAAATGCTTCCCATCCTGCGCGACAAGATCCGCGGCGCGCAGATCCATCGCATGGTCGTCACGATGGGCGCTCAGGGTGCGGTGTTCGCCACGCTCGACGGCGAGGACGGCTACTGCCCCGCGAAGAAGGTCGATGTCAAGGACACGACCGGCGCGGGCGACGCGTTTTTTGCCGGCGCGGGCATCGGCCAGACCTACGGCAAAACGATGATGGAATCCTGCGAGATCGGCACGCGCCTTGCTGCGTCCGTCATCACGACGGGCGAAAACGTCTGCCCGCGCTACCTGCCGAGCGAATTCGGGCTGGACGTCTCCACCGTCGACGACGCGCAGATCGCACTCGAATTCTGACCGCCATATTTTAATAGGAGGGCCCGCCATGAAAAAAGCGCTTTTTCTCGCCCTTTCCCTCGCGTTTCTCCTGACCGCCTGCGGCGAAACGACGCTGCCGGACACGTCTGAGCAGAACCCGGTCGACAACACGCAGGAAACGTCGCTGCCCGAGAGCTGCCTGCTCTACTACGACCTCGGCGACGCAAGCATTTTGGCGGAGGACAAATCCCTCCCGCTCGCGCAGAACGCGGGCGACGGGTACGCGACCTCTTACAGCGTGTGGTACGATGGGGAGTATCAAGACCTTGCCTTACAGGACGGCGACAGCGGCATTTCCGTCGCCGACATGACCGGCGGCAGCGCAGTCTTCGACTACGGCGCGGGGCTCGTCGTCTGGAACGGCGAGCGCTACCACTGCGCGCACCTGACCGCGCAGGACAGCTACATTCCCAACATCTCCCCCAACACCCCCGGCGGTATCCTGCTGCTTGAAGTGAGCGGCGACTGCTGGGCCGACGGCGGCACAGCCGACGTCGCCTGCTTCACAGGCTTCGGCACGGTCGTCATCTGTGGCAGCGGCACGCTGCGCATCGACGGCGCGGGCATCGGCCAGACCTACGGCAAAACGATGATGGAATCCTGCGAGATCGGCACGCGCCTTGCTGCGTCCGTCATCACGACGGGCGAAAACGTCTGCCCGCGCTACCTGCCGAGCGAATTCGGGCTGGACGTCTCCGCGCCGGACGACGCGCAGCTCGCGCTCGAGCTTTGATCCCGGCAACTATTAAACACAGTAAAAAGCGAGGGACGCGTAGGCATCCCTCGCTTTTTGTTTTGCTTTTTTACTGCCCGCACAGCGCGCTGCGGTTTTCTTCCGCAAGGCGCAGCGCCGCGTCTCGGTCCACACCGTAGGCAAAGCGGAACGCATACGGCTTTGTCATCGTGATCGCGCTCACCGTGCCGTCCTTCAGGTAAAACGCAATGTCGCGGACGTCGTAGTTCCCGTCGTCCTGCGGCGTCTGCGGCTGCCAGACATAGGCGCGGTCGAAGTCATACGCAGGCTCACTGTAGCCGCCTTCGTCGCTGTAGCCGTCATAAAGCTCGGACTCGTCTGCCGCGATGCAGTAAAGCGCCTCCGGGTATTCCGTCAGCAGCGCTTTCTCGCTGTCGCCGACCTTGACGCCGCGCGGCGTTCCCACGCCCACAGCACTGGTGCGCAGATAGCTGATGACCTCGCGCCCCGTTTCAGGGTAGTAGTCCGTCCCGACGACGAGCTGCGCGTCCGCGTCGTAATGGCGCGCAAAGTCGTAGGGCAGCATCCCGTCGCTGTCATAGGTCGTATTCTCCGTTTTCCCGTTCGGCTCGTAGTCCGCTCCAAGGCTCAAAAATCCGTCTGGCAGCTCCAGCGTAAAGTTCGCGTCCGGCTGCGGCTCGACCGTCAGATCTTCCTCCCGCATCAGGGGCTCGTCCGGTGCGCCGTCCGACGCTTCCTGCTTTTCTCCGCAGCCTGACGCCAAAAGCGTCAGCGCCGCCAAGAGCGCCGCAAGCAGCTGCGCTGCATTTTTCCGTCTCATATCTGTCTCCTCCTTGATTCTGTTTTTTTACGCTTCCTTCAACTTTTCCTCGAGCAGCTTGAAGGCTTCATCCGCCGCTTCCCCGCGAATTTCCTCGCGGGAAGCCGCGCCGAAGTCAAAGCGCTCGGCGATTGTCTCCTTGGGCGACGAAAATCCGATGAATACCGTGCCGACGGGATTTCCCCGCTCGTCGCGGTCGGGTCCAGCGACGCCCGTGACGCTGACGGCGCAGTCCGCCGTCGTCGCCTTGCGTGCGCCCTCGGCCATTGCGCGGGCGACGGGCGCGGACACCGCGCCGTACTCTTCCAGCATGTCCGCCGGAACGCCGAGCACGCGGTGCTTAACGATATTCGTATAGCTCACGACGCCGCCCATAAAAACGCCCGACGCACCCGGCACATCCGTGATGCGCTTGGCAATGAGGCCGCCGGTACAGCTCTCCGCCGCGGCGAAGGTCACGCCGCGCGCCTTGAGCGCTTCATAGCAGCGCTGTTCGACAGTTTTTTCCGCCATAATAAGACTTCCTTTCAGAACTTGATGCGCACGAACTCGCGATTCGTCATCGCGCGGTCGATAAGGCCCTCGATATCAAGGACAGCCTCGGCCTCACGGACCTCGTCGAGGTTCGGCTTCGTGCGCGGATGACGCGGGGTGAAGACTGTGCAGCAATCCTCGTAGGGTAAGATCGACGTATCGAACGTGCCGATCTTACGGGACAAACGCACGATCTCTTCCTTATCCATGCCGATGAGCGGGCGCAGGACGGGAAGATCGACGACATCCTCGGTCACGCGCAGGGCCTCCATCGTCTGAGACGCGACCTGACCGAGGTTCTCGCCCGTGACGAGCGCCTTGGCCTTGACCTGATCGGCCACGCGCTGGGAGATGCGCATCATAAAGCGGCGCATGATGAGCGTGAAGAATTCCTCGGGGCAGTTTCTTCTGATCTCCTCCTGGATCTCGGTAAACGGCACGATCTGCACCGTCAGCCGCCCGCACCAGGGGACTAAGAGCTTGGCAAGGGAAAGCACCTTCTCCTTCGCCTCATCGGACGTGTACGGTGGGGAGAAGAAGTGCACCATTTCGAGCTTGACGCCGCGCTTGGCGATCATGTAGGACGAGACGGGCGAGTCGATGCCGCCGGAGAGCAGGCTGACCGCCACGCCGCCCATGCCGATGGGCAGGCCGCCCGCGCCCTCTTCAGCGGGGCCGTGGACATAGGCCGCATCGTCGCGAATTTCGATATGCACGACGAGCTCGGGGTCGTGGACATTGACCTCGCACGTCGGGAACGCCTGATGCAGCGCGCCGCCGACCTGCTGGGAGATCTGGATCGACGTCAAGGGGAAGGTCTTGTCGGCGCGCTTGCTCTCGACCTTGAAGCTCCTGGCCGCGCGCATCTCACCGGCAAGGTAATTCTTTGCCGCAGCGATGATTTTCTGGATGTCCTTTTCGCACGGCAGCGCCTTTGAAACGGCGATGATACCGAAAATCTTCTTGCAGCTCTCAAACGCGGCCTCGATGTCGCACTCGTCGTCCTTGGGCTCGACATAGATGGTGCTCTGCTTGGAGTAGACGCGGAAATTGCCGCATTTCGACACGCGGCGGTTGACGTTCGACATCAGCTTATCTTCGAAGCTGCGGCGGTTCAGGCCCTTGAGCACGACCTCGCCGAGCTTGCACAGGATCATTTCATGCATTGGTATTGTTCTCCTCATTTGTTATGGCCGCTTCCGCATCGGCGGAAAATGCGGCTGAATTTTCGTTGTCTTCGGATTTGGCAGGCTTTTTCCCTTTGCGGGTGAGCCCCAGTGTAAAGCACAGCGGCTCAACGGCGGCCAGCAGGGCAAAGAGCGCATAGCTGAACATCGTGCCCTCTCCGCTCACCCCGTTGATCCCGACCATGGCGGGCGCCATCGGCAGCTCCCAGATCATCGCAAGGATGCTCCCCGAGCCGAACGGGACAGGCATCACAAGAAGCGAGGCAAGATTCAGCACATAGAGCACGATCGCCGCGTTCCAGCAGCAATTTTTGTCGATGCCCCGCTCCGGCCGCAGGCCCCAGCCGAACAGGAACGAAAGCGCCGACACATAGACGACGCCGAGCGCGAGCCCGACGGGCGTGGCAAACGTAAAGGACGAGGTCGACCCCGTGCCTCCGAACGCCGCGAACAACAGGATAAAAGCCGCGCCCTGAGCGATATGGCTCAAAATGGAAAGCGCGCCAAACTGGATGTAGTCATACCTTTTCATCTCACTCACCCCTGTAAAATATCCGTGTTGCGGTACTGGATGGCCTCGGCCAGATGATGCGCCTCGATCTTCTCGCTGCCGTCGAGGTCGGCGATCGTGCGCGCAACACGCAGTAATCTATCGTGGCTTCGCGCCGTGAGGCCGAGGCGCTCGAACGCGCCTTTGAGCAGCTTTTCGCCCGCGGCGTCCAGTGTGCAGAACTCGCCCACCATCGCGGGTGTCATTTGCGCGTTGCAGGTGATGTTCGTGCCGGAAAAGCGCTGCTTCTGGATGTCGCGCGCGGCGTTCACGCGCGCTTTGACGTCGGCGGAGGACTCCGCCTTTTCGCGCCGGCGCATGGCTTCGAACTCGACGCTCGGCACGTTGACGTGTAAGTCCATGCGGTCGAGCATCGGGCCGGAGATTTTTTCGACGTATTTTTCCACCTGCTGTTTTGTGCAGCGGCAGCGCCCCGAGGGGTGGCCGTACCAGCCGCAGCGACACGGGTTCATCGCGCCGACGAGCATAAACCTGCTCGGCAGCGTCACGCTGCCCGCGGCGCGGGTGATGGTGACCTCGCCGTCCTCGATGGGCGCGCGCAGCACCTCGAGCACGTCGCGGTGGAATTCGGGGAGCTCATCTAAAAAAAGCACGCCGTGGTGCGCGAGCGAAATTTCACCGGGCTTGGGCGTCTGCCCGCCCCCGGTCATCGCAGAGGCGGAAAGCGTGTGGTGCGGCGCGCGGAAGGGCCGGTGCAGCAGCATCGGGCGCGCGCCGTCGGTCAGCCCCGCGACCGACCATATCTCGGTCGCCTCAAGTGCTTCCTTTCGCGTCATGTCGGGCAGGATCGACGGAAGCCGCCGCGCCAGCATGGATTTGCCCGCGCCGGGCGAGCCGATGAGCAGGATATTGTGTCCGCCCGCGGCGGCGATCTCCAGCGCGCGCTTGACATTTTCCTGTCCCATGACGTCGGAAAAGTCGGGGCCGGTCTCGCTCGTCTGCTCCGCCTGCCATCTCGGCTGGGGCGCGAGCTTCTTCTCGCCCTTCAGATGCTCCACAAGGGATACGACGTCCGGAACGCCGTAAACGGTCAGCCCGTCGGCAAGCGTCGCCTCCGCGGCGTTCGCTGCGGGGACATAGAGCGTTTTGATACCCGCGCGCGCCGCGGCCATCGCCATCGGCAGCACGCCGTTCACCGCGCGCAGCGTGCCGGTGAGCGAAAGCTCTCCGACAAAGGCCGCGTCCTTTGCGGGAGGCTTGATCTCCCCCGCGCTTGCAAGGATGCCCAGCAGGATTGGCAGATCGTAGAGCGTGCCCTCTTTTTTAAGTCCCGCCGGGGCAAGGTTCACCGTGATGCGGGAGACGGGGAACTTGACGCCGCAGTTTTTCACCGCCGCACGCACGCGCTCGCGCGATTCCTTGACGGCCGTGTCGCCAAGGCCGACGATGTCAAACGCAGGCAGACCCCCGGATAAAAAGCATTCCACCGTGACCTCGTAGCCCGAGATGCCCTGAAGGCCGAGCGAGCGCACCGCTGTGACCATACTGTTTTCCTCCCTCTTTCGCATCGAATCGTACACTTTGCAATTAGTATAGCACATTTTTTGCATCAGGCAAATCCCCCTCCGCGCATTTTTGCACATTTTGCACAAAATCAATAAATCCTCGCAAAAGTTCTCGAAAAATAAAAGGAATTGAACCTATTGTTGCAAAATAGTGAATGTTTTTGCGGGAACAAGTCGTTTACATAGCGAAAAAAGTGTGCTATAGTGTCATCGTTGAATTTTGCGTTCACACGCAGAAGAACCGTTTTTTGACGGTGAAATAAATAGGAGGTTCATTTATGGCAAGAAAAATGAAATCCATGGACGGCAATAATGCTGCGGCTCACGTAAGCTATGCTTTCAGTGAAGTTGCGGCAATTTATCCCATTACGCCGTCCTCCCCGATGGCCGACCTGGTCGACCAGTGGTCTGCAAATGGCCTGAAAAACATCTTCGGCAGCCAGGTTAAGGTCGTCGAGATGCAGTCCGAAGCCGGTGCTGCCGGCGCAGTGCACGGCTCCCTCGGCGCCGGTGCTCTGACCACCACCTACACGGCCTCTCAGGGCCTGCTGCTGATGATCCCGAACATGTACAAAATCGCAGCTGAGCAGCTCCCCTGCGTGTTCCACGTCTCCGCCCGTACTGTTTCGACCCACGCGCTGAACATCTTCGGCGATCACTCCGACGTCATGGCCTGCCGCCAGACCGGTTTCGCCATGCTGTGCGAGGGCAACGTGCAGGAAGTGATGGATCTCTCCCCCGTGGCACACCTGGCCGCGCTTTCCGGCAAGGTCCCGTTCATCAACTTCTTCGACGGTTTCCGCACCTCCCACGAGATCCAGAAGATCGCCGTGTGGGATTACAAGGATCTCGCCGACATGTGCGACATGGACGCTGTCAAAGCGTTCCGCGAGCACGCCCTCAATCCCGAGCATCCCGCCATGCGCGGCTCCCATGAGAACGGTGATACGTTCTTCCAGCACCGCGAGGCCTGCAACCAGTACTACGACGCTCTCCCCGAAGTCGTGGAAAAGTACATGGGCAAGATCAACGAGAAGCTCGGCACCGACTACAAGCTCTTCAACTACTACGGCGCGCCCGACGCTGACCGCGTCATCATCGCGATGGGCTCCATCTGCGACGTGGCCGAGGAAGTCATCGACTACCTCAACGCCCACGGCGAGAAGGTCGGTCTCATCAAGGTCCGTCTGTACCGCCCGTTCAAGGCTGAGCGCCTGATCGAGGCCATCCCCGCCACCGCCAAGAAGATCGCGGTCCTCGACCGCACCAAGGAGCCCGGCGCACAGGGCGAGCCTCTCTATCTCGACGTCGTCACCGCGCTGGCCAACGCCGGTATCACCGACAAGACCGTCATCGGCGGCCGCTACGGTCTCGGTTCCAAGGACACCCCGCCCGCTTCCGTGTTCGCTGTTTACACCGAGCTTGCCAAGGCGGAGCCCAAGCGTCAGTTCACCATCGGCATTGTCGATGATGTGACGAACCTCTCCCTGCCCGAAGACAAGAACTGCCCGAACACCGCAGCCGAGGGCACCATCGAGTGCAAGTTCTGGGGTCTCGGCGGCGACGGTACCGTCGGTGCGAACAAGAACTCCATCAAGATCATCGGCGACCACACCGACAAGTACGTCCAGGCCTACTTCCAGTATGACTCCAAGAAGACCGGCGGCGTGACGATCTCCCACCTGCGTTTCGGCGACAAGCCCATCCGCAGCCCCTACTACATCAACAAGGCCGACTTCGTCGCCTGCCACAACCCCAGCTACATCACCAAGGGCTTCAAGATGGTCAACGACGTCAAGCCCGGCGGCGTGTTCATGATCAACTGCCAGTGGGACTTCGATGAGCTGAACCACCACCTCAAGGCGGATGCCAAGCGCTACATTGCCAAGAACAACATCCAGCTCTACACCATCAACGCCATCGACCTTGCCATCAAGATCGGCATGGGCAAGCGCAACAACACCATCCTCCAGTCCGCGTTCTTCTCCCTCGCGAAGGTCATGCCTGAAGAGCAGGCCATCCAGTACATGAAGGACGCCGCGACGCACTCCTACCTGAAGAAGGGCCAGGACGTCGTCGATATGAACCACAAGGCCATCGACCTCGGCGCTACCGCCTACACCAAGATCGACGTTCCCGCCGATTGGGCGAACGCTGTCGACGCTGACGAGGCCGTCTCCTACGAGGGCAAGGTCGAGCTCGTCGAGCAGGTCAAGAACATCCTCGATCCCGTGGACAAGATGGACGGCGACAGCCTGCCCGTTTCCGCCTTCATGCCTCATGTGGACGGCCAGTGGGAGCTCGGCGCTGCCGCTTACGAAAAGCGCGGCGTTGCCGTTTCCGTTCCCACGTGGGACGAGACGAAGTGCATTCAGTGCAACAACTGCGCTTACGTCTGCCCACACGCCACCATCCGCCCCTTCGCTCTCACCGAGGAAGAGGCCAAGAATGCTCCTGCCAATGCCAAGATCGTCGACATCAAGGCTGGCAAGGGCAAGGGTGTTTACAAGTACACGATGGCCATCTCCCCGCTCGACTGTATGGGCTGCGGCGTTTGCGTCGGCCAGTGCCCGGTCGGTGCTCTGACCATGGTCGGTCAGGAGAGCGAGCTTCCCGAGCAGGATGTGTTCAACTACTGCGTCTCCAAGGTCTCCGACAAGAAGGATATGCAGGATCTCACCGTCAAGGGCAGCCAGTTCAAGCAGCCCATGCTCGAGTTCTCCGGCTCCTGCGCAGGCTGCGCCGAGACCAGCTATGCCCGTCTCGTCACTCAGCTCTTCGGCGACCGTATGTACATCTCCAACGCCACCGGCTGCTCGTCCATTTGGGGCGGCCCCGGCGCTACCTCTCCGTACTGCACGGATAAGAACGGCCACGGCCCGGCATGGTGCAACTCCCTGTTCGAGGACAACGCCGAGCACGGCTTCGGTATGTATGTCGGCCAGGAGAAGATCCGCGAGGATCTGATGGCCAAGACCGAGCAGCTCCTTGCCATCGAGTGGGCGCAGCCCGCACTGAAGGAAGCCGCTCAGAAGTGGCTCGACACCAAGGACGACGGCAACGCCAACGCCGAGGCCACGAAGGAATACGTCGCGGCCCTGCAGGCGAACATCGCCACCGTCGACGAGCTGGCCGCTGTGCCCAAGTTCGCTGAGCACGCCGCCGAGCTCAAGGCCAAGGGCGAGAAGTTCTGCGACTGCGACGCCTGCAAGCTCGTTGCCGAGATCCTCGAGAAGAAGGATTACCTCTCCAAGAAGTCCGTGTGGATCTTCGGCGGCGACGGTTGGGCTTACGATATCGGCTTCGGCGGCGTGGACCACGTGCTTGCTCAGAACAAGAACGTCAACGTCTTTGTCTTCGATACCGAGGTCTACTCCAACACCGGCGGTCAGGCTTCCAAGGCTTCCAACATCGGTCAGGTCGCTCAGTTCGCGGCTGCCGGTAAGGAGACCAAGAAGAAGAGCCTCTCCGAGATTGCAATGAGCTACGGCTACATCTACGTCGCTCAGGTCGCCATGGGCGCCAACCCGGCCCAGACCATCAAGGCCATCACCGAGGCTGAGGCTTACAACGGCCCGTCCCTGATCATCGGCTATAGCCCCTGCGAGATGCACTCCATCAAGGGCGGCATGATCAACTGCCAGAAGGAAATGAAGAAGGCTGTCGAGTGCGGCTACTGGAACCTGTTCCGCTTCAATCCCGCGGCTGACAAGAAGTTCACGCTCGACTCCAAGGCTCCTGCCGGCGGTTACCGTGAATTCCTGATGAACGAGGCGCGCTACAGCCGCCTGACCCGCGAGTTCCCCGAGCGTGCGGAGGGTCTCTTCACCCGCAACGAGGACGCGGCCAAGGAGCGTTACGAGCACCTCACCAAGCTCATCGACCTGTACGACAAGCAGTAATCGCTGCTTCTACCGTATTGAAAAAGGAGCATCCGAAAGGATGCTCCTTTTTTGCGTTATTTTATGTCTGCATTCAGCAACTTTTCGCTGATCGTATCCATCTGCGCCTGACTCAGTGTGCCGGTCAATGCGCTGCCACCTATGCGCACGATACGCTTGCCGCGCATTAAGACCCACGAGACGCCCCAGCCGTCGCTTTCGGTATCGAAGGCCTGCCACGCGCGGTCCGCGCCCCACGGTGCGGCGTCCACCTCGCGGTATTCCCAGTTCCGGAAGGGGCGATGCGTGCGGTAAAAGGTCACCGTGTAGTTCTGGTAGTATTTCAGCTCGCCGTCCAGACAGGCGTCGAACAGCGGCGCAAATTTCACGTCGGTGACCTCGTAGTTCAGCTCCGGCGCGTCGTCCTCATCGCCCGTGCGCATCCTCTGCGCACCGCGGACCTGAGATGCCAGCGGCGAGGATTCCTCCGCCAGCTCGCAGGAATAGCGGTCATAGTCTGTTTTGGTCAGGTCCTGCACATAGAGCGGCAGCGGATCATCGTAGGCGTAGTAAAACGATGTCTCGCCATTGGACCACGTGACCTCGTAGCGCGTGGCGTTTTCGGGTGTCTGGTCGAATTGTCCGTTTCTGACGCTGCGCAAGTAGGTAAACGAAAAAATGAACGAGAGGATCAGCACCGATACCAGCGTGATATCCCTGTTTAGCTCTGCGCTGCCGCCGCGACGCTTGAGCAGCCCCTTGATTCCCCAAATCAATGCGTCCAGCAATACAATACCCGTAAGGATGGCAAGGTAAGTCCCCCGTCCTTCCTTGTCACTGTACAAAACAACGGCACAGCCCATCACCAGCGCCAAGAGCGCCAGCATCTGTAACACAGGATGTGAGCGCGTCGGCAGGAATCTTCCAAGCTCGGCTTCGCGCTTCGCCCTGCGCCGCCAGAGGTAGTAGCCACCAAGCTCCAACGCACACAGCAGGAACAGGAGCACAGAATCCAAAATGGCCGAGAGCGCGCTTAAGCAGGAAAGCGCCGCCGCGAAATCCCTGATAAAGCTCTTACGCATGTCAAAAAATATCCACAGCGCGAGCGCCAGCATCAAAAACCAGGCGATGAGCTGTTCCTTTTTCATCGACTGGTGCAGCGTTTCCACCTGAAGCGCCGCGTCCGTCTCGATGGGCACAGCGTTTGCGTCTTCGTTGTAGAAAACGTTCATCTGTGCGCGGCTTGCAGCCTTGTTCCACCCCGCCTGCGCACAGAAATCATAGAACGTCAGCTCGCCCTCGCTCAGCTTCGTCGGGTCGAATTCCGAGGCCTCGGAGTAGTAAACAACAGAAAAACGCAGCGCCTGCGGCCCAATGCGCCGGTAGCGCCAGAAATAGCCGAGCTTTTCAATGAGCCAGCCCTGCGCCGCCATTTTCTCGAAGTGCTGCTCCATGCCCGTATGGTCGTAAAACGAATAGAAATTGTACTCATATTTTGTTTTTAGCATCGCTATCCCTCGCTTTCTCTCATTTCTCGCCGCCCGCAAGGGGCGTTATCTCTCAAATAATCTCTCGTAGTCCCGCACCTGCGCCTGCAGGCGCTTCACCTCGTTTTGCAGCAGCGTTTCGCCCTCCGCTGTGAGCTGATAGCTGCGCCGCCGCCCCTCCGCGCGCGTCTCGACGATGTACCCCGCCGCCAAAAACTGCTCAAGCAGGTTGTAGAGCGTCCCCGGGCCGACGGCCACACGCCCGCCCGTCAACTCGTTCACGCGCGCCATCACGTCCATGCCGCAGCACTCCTCGCGCAGACACAGCAGGATGTAAAACATCTGCTCGGTCAGCGTGCTGAATTTCTCCCGCGCCATCGTCAGCCTCCTTTTATCGATATTCGATATTCTTGAGGAGAGTATATTATCGAATATCGATATTGTCAAGAGGGAGATTTTCTTTTTCAAAGAAAGACTCCCTCTTGTTCGCACAGGTGTGAGGGATTTGCGGCACTGGTGCCGCGGGGAAGGCAGCGCCATAGGCGCTGCACGGGATAAGGGGGATATTCTCTCACGTGAGAGAATATCCCCCTTAAACCCCCAAGAGAACGCAAGGGGCCTTGCCCCTTGACCCCGCACATTGGCAGTTTGCAGCTTGAAGGACTGCACACGCTGCGCAGTGCGGGTGCGGTGTACATGGCTTCGCCATGAATCCCTGCGAATCGTTACAACTATCAACCGCGCCTTACTATCGTGAGGCGTGAGTGACGGTAGCATGGCGGCAGACTGCTTGCGAAATAGCGGCATTGCTGCGCTCGCCGCATTGTGGAGACTGGCGGTAAACGGAAATTAGGCTGCACTCCTACAAGATAGGCAGAGCGGCAGCGGATGATAGGAGCAGAGGCAAATCGTCTTGCAGAACCATTGGCGGCGAGCGAAGCAATGCCGCCACGCAGGCACTTCCACTCCGGAGGCACAAAAGTCATTCGAGCTCGAGACTGCCAATCTAAGCCTTTCTCTTGGGGTTCCAAAGGGGCCATTCTCTTTCGCGAAAGAGAATGGCCCCTTTGACTCGCCCCCTGCACGGTGCAGGGACAGAAGCAGCCCTTTCGGGCTGCAAAATCCCCGCGCCCTGTGGGCGCGCAACCCCAGCAGCGCTGCCGCGCTGGAGAGCGCGCAAAAAAGGAGCACCCCTGCGGGTGCTCCCTTTCTTCACTCTCCCATGAGCCGAACGACGCTTTCCCAGCGGAGCTGGTCCGTGTCGTAGCCATACGGCTTCCCCTTCGCGTCCGTGTAGCGGAAAAACGGCCCCTCCGTCCAGTCGTTGGACGGATTCACGAGCTCGACCTTCCAGATCTCAAGCGTCGAGCCGTCGCCGTAGTCGATCACGGCGTAGGGCATCTCCTCCGGCGCAGCGGCGGTGCGGCCCGCGCCGGCCTTGTCGATAAGATATAAAAGGTCACTGAGATCGTCGATCGATACGTCCGTTTCGCTTCCGTTCACTGTGACGCGAAACGTCTCTGTGCTTCGCGCATCGCGCGTGCTGTCCGTTAAGTCGGAAATAAACGCGTGGAAGCGGAACTGGTGGTGACAGGCCCAGTACGTCAGGCCGCCGAACAGCAGAAACAGCGCGCAGCAGAGCGCGATGGGGCCGGTCAAACGCTTGGGCTTTGGCTTGCCGCGGTCAACGGAATCGTAAAGTCCCATGACTTCCCTCCTGTTCTCTTGTCCGCTGGTTTCCTTCCTCTTCTATTTGGGTTGAATTGCGAAAATTACTGGTTCGCCGCGCGCTCCGCCGCCTCGACGACATGGCTTGCGAGGATCGTGCTCGTCACGGTGCCAACGCCGCCGGGGACCGGGGTGATGGCCTCGACGACCGGCTCAACTTCGGCAAAACGGGTGTCGCCGCAGAGATTACCGTCCGCGCCGACGTGGATGCCGACATCCAGCACGACCTGACCGGCGCGCACGCTCTCCGCGCCGACCATACCGGCCTTACCGGCGGCGACGACGAGGATGTCGGCCTCGCGGCAGATCTCGGGCAGATTTTCGCTGCGGCTGTGGCAGATGGTCACGGTCGCATGCTCGGCGAGCAGCAGCAGAGAGACCGGCTTGCCGATGACAAGGCTGCGGCCGATGACGACGACGCGCTTGCCTTTGATGGGGATGTTGTAGTGCTTGAGCAGCGCCACGCAGGCCGCGGCGGTGCAGGGGGGATAACCGCCCTTGGTGCCGGCGTACACGGCGGTCATGGAGCCGTCGGTGATGCCGTCCATGTCCTTTTTCGGGTCGAGCGCCGCGCGCGCCGCCTCGTCGTCCAGGTGCTTGGGCAGCGGGCGGAACATCAGCACGCCGTGGACCTTCTCGTCCGCGCCCAGCGCGTGGATGTTCTCCATCAGCACCTCCTGCGTCACATCCTCAGGCAGGACGACCTGACGGACGGCGACGCCGACCTTTTCGCAGCGCTTGAGCGCACCGCGCTCGTAGGCCAGGTCATCCTCGCGTGCACCGACGCGCAGGATGGCGAGGCAGGGCTCTACGCCGTTTTTCTTCAGTTCTTCCGTCTTTGTATGGAGCTCCTCGGTCAGCGCCTTGGCGACCTCGGCTCCCTTGAGCAGCATAGCCATGGTAAAAATTCCTCCTCTGATTGACGCGGTCATCCGCGTTCCTATCCATGATTAGGATAACAAAATTAAAAATTGCTGTCAATTTCTTTTGACAAGCGCGGCGGGATATTATTTTACTTTCTTCGGCAGCTTGCCTTTTGCCGCGCTTTTTGCTACGATATTGCTGTCAAATTTTGAAAGCATCAGGAGGGTCCTTCCCATGTCTGTGATCGAAGAGAAAAAAGCACTGAGAACCTTTATCCGCAAGAAAGAGCGTACGCTCGATCCCACCTATAAGGCCGAGAGCTCTGAGGCCATCTGCCGCCACCTGCTCGCACTCGACGAGTACAAGAGCGCAAAGATCGTCTTCGCCTTTGCCGGCACCGAAAAGGAGATCGACACCTCGCTCTTTATGAACGAGACCATCGCCGCGGGCAAGACGCTGATCCTGCCCCGCTGCGCCGCCGAGCACGCCATCGATCTGTGCGTCGTGCGCTCGATGGACGACCTGGAGGCGGGCGCCTACGGCATTTTAGAGCCGAAAAAGAGCTGCGCGCTCGTCACCGCGGCGGACATCGACTTCGCCGTCGTGCCCTGCTTGTCGTTCGACCGCAAGGGCCGCCGTCTCGGCCAGGGCGGCGGGTACTATGACCGCCTGCTGCCGCAGCTCCACTGCCCAACGGTGCTCATCTGCCGCGAGCAGCTCATGTCGCCCGAGGTGCCGGTCGAGGAGCATGATATGCGCTGCACGATGCTGGTTACGGAGAAAGGGATTTTGACGCCGGAGGCGTAAAAGAACTTTTTTCCTGCACTGGTGCAGGAGGATGATTCCCGTACCGTGCGGGAGTGCGTAAAAGGGGGATACTCTCTTTTGAGAAAGAGAGTATCCCCCTTTTACAACCCCCGAGAGAAAGGACGAGGGGCCTTCCCCCTCGACCCCGCACATTGGCAATCTGCGGCTCGAAGAGCTGCGCAGCCTGCGGATTGCACAGCCGTTGGCAGCTTTGCTGCCTTACGGATGTGGCATACCCCTTGCGGGTAATCAGGTGCGGTGTACATGGCTTCGCCATGAGTCTTCTGCGAATCGTGACTGCTCGCAACCGCGCCTTACTTCGTGAGGCGCGTGTGACGGCAGCACGGCGGCAGACTGCCTACGGGCGCGGCATTGCTGCGCTCGCCGCGCTTTTTAGTTTTCAGCTGAGGCGGCACTGCTGATAGGCTCGTCGGGGATGATGTCGTGGGAGATGACTTGGTCTTCTGCGTCCAGAAGAGCTTTGTGCAACGTTTCGCGGGCAAGAATGCCTTTTCCTTCATCGTACAGGTCGATGGCTTCGCTCATGCTGCGCACCAGCGCACAGTATAGATTTTTGTATGTCATCATAAAATTACACTCCTTATGCTTCATCTTTAGAAGTATATTATCATCTGTCACCGTTAAAATCAAGATAAGAAACTTCATCTTATGAAGCTGGCGGTGCGTGATGAAAATTTACTGGTCGGGCGACTCGAAAAATATAATCGGCGCAAAAGTCCGCGCGCTGCGATTGGAAAAGAAATGGTCGCAGCACGATTTGGCGACAAAAGTGCAGCTGCTCGGCTGCGAATGCTCCGACCTCACCATCCTCCGCATCGAAAAAGGCGACCGCTTCGTCCCCGACTACGAAGTCAAAGCCCTCGCCAAGGTCTTCAACGTTTCCTACGAATCCCTATTAGACGATTAAAGCGCTCCCTACGGGAGCGCTTTCACTATTTCATCCGCAGCGAGCGCCAGCAATGCCGCATTCCGCAAGCAGTCTGTCGCCGTGCTACTGTCACTCGCGCCTCACGAAGTAAGGCGCGGTTGCAACCGGTAACAACTCGCAGGGATTCATGGCGAAGCCATGTACACCGCACCCGATTCGGCAAGCACCTCAGTTCTTCAAGCCCCAAGCTCGCAATGGCGGGGTCAAGGGGCAGAGCCCCTTGCGTTCTCTTGGGGGTGTAAGGGGGCCATTCTCTCACGTGAGAGAATGGCCCCCTTTATCCGTGCAGTGCCATCGGCACTGCTATTCCCCATCCACGCGCAGCGTGAAAAGCCTCCTCTTATCTGCAAAGATAAGAAAACCACCCCTCGCTGCTGCGTGTCTCTTCGATCGTCCATCCCGCTTCGACGAGCTTCTCGCGCACCTCCTCTGCGCGGTCATCAATAATGCCCGAGCAGAGGAAAATGCCGCCCTTTTTGAGGAGCTTCCCCACCTGCGGGGCGAGCGCAATGATGACATCCGCGACGATGTTCGCAACGATCACGTCATAGTCGCCGCCGAACTCCTTCTGGAGCCTTTTGTCGCTGAGCACGTCTCCCGCGCGGACGGTGTAATGCTCCTTGCCGACGCCGTTGAGCGCGGCATTTTCATACGCGACGCCGACGCACTTGTCGTCGATATCGCAGGCAAAGGCGTCCTTTGCGCCGAGCAGCAGCGCAGCGATGGATAAAATGCCGCTGCCGCAGCCAAGGTCTAAAACCTTTTCCCCGCCGTGGATATGCTGCTCAAGCGCCTGTAAGCACAGCCGCGTCGTGGCGTGGCTGCCGGTGCCGAACGTCAATCCGGGATTTAAGACAAGCTTGACGCGCCCGTCCTCCTGCGCCTGCTCCCATTCCGGCACGACGAGCAGCCGCTCGCCGATCTCCATGGGCTTGTAGAACTGCTTCCAGTTGTTCTCCCAGTCCGCGTCTTCGACATTTTCCATGCTGAGGATCAGCGGCGCGTACTCGGGATGCTGCTTTTTGAAGGCCGACAGACCGATACGGAACTGCGCGAGGGTGTTGTAGCCCTCGGCGCTGTCCTCCAAATAAAACGTGATGCGGCTCTTGCCGTGCATCTGCTCCATCAGCTCGTCGTCGACATAGTCCCAGTACTGGTGGTTATTTTCGAGGAAGTCCTTGAAGTCGCCCTCCTCGTCGATCATCAGGCTGTCGATGCCGTACTCGCTCAAAAGCTCCGTCGCGGGTTCGATGCCCGCGGGCTGCGTGTCAAGGTGTAATTCCAGCCACTTCATCGCTCAGTCCCCACAAAGAACAGGCCCAACGTACCGCAGCCGGTGTGCGCGCCGATGACGGGGCCGATGAACTCATCGCGCACATCCGTCACGCCGAAGCGCTCCTTGAGTAGTCCCTTGACGTACTCGACGGACTCCGGGCAATTGGCGTGGCAGATGAGCATGGGCTGGTTTTTCGCCGGCTCGACGCCGATCTCGCCAACCTTGTCGACAAGCGCGCGCAGCGCCGCCTTCGTGCCGCGGGCCTTGCTCACGGGGGTCAAGCGGCCCTCGCTGTCCGTGTGCATGACGGGCTTGATGCCGAGCATCGTGCCGACCAGCGCCGCCGTGGAGCTCACGCGGCCGCCGCGCTTTAAGTGGTTCAGATCGTCGACGATGAACCAGTGGCACTGGCTCTGGATGATGGAGCGGACGTAGGCATCCAGCTCGTCGATGGTCAAATTCTTCTCGCGGCGCTCGCGCACGGCGCGATAGAGCAGCATGCCCTGCCCGCGCGAGGCGGACAGCGAGTCGATGACTAAGATCTTCGCCTCGGGGTACTTTTCGCGCAGGTCTTCCGCCGCGATGCAGGCGGACTGATACGTTGTGGACAGCGCGCTCGAAAAACAGACGCAGAGGATGTCCTTGCCCTCCTGCAAGACCTTTTCCATCGCGTCGGTGAACTGGCCGACGTTGACCGCGGCGGTCGTGCAGTCCGCGCCCGCGGCGATCTTGGCGAAAAATTCCTCGGGCGACATGTCCGCGTGGTCAGGGGTATTCAAAAGCGTCTTGCCCTCGATGGTAAATGAGAGGGGCAGAACGGTCAGGTCGAGCTCTTCGACCTCCTGCTGGCTCAGATCGCAGCAGCTATCGGTCATAATGATATAATCACGCATTACAGCACTTCTCCTTTCAGGGAAGAAAATCACGTTTTTGCCTTTTGTATCCTGTCGGATGCCATATTATACCAAATTCCCCCACAGCCTGTAAATATGCCGTGAAATTTATTTTCCGACGCAGAAGCGCTCGAAGATGCGCGCGACCATGTCCTCGCGCGCGGTGCGGCCCGTGAGCTCGCCGAGGGCGTTTTCCGCCTGCTCTACTTCCGTGAGCACAACGTCGGGCGTCATGCCGCTTTGGAGCGCGTCCTTCGCCGCACGGACGCTATCAAGCGCGCGGCGGATGGCGTCGGCCTGACGGGCGTTTGTCACGAGGGACGTATCGCCTTTCGGCGCGGGGTAAAGCGTGCGGATCGCCGCTTCCAGCGCTTCGAACCCCTCGTGCGTCACGCTTGAGAGCGAAATAATCGCCTCCGGCGTGCGCCAGTCCTTGTCGGGGACAATGCCTGCCCCGCCGCCGAGGTCGGATTTTGTCAGCAGCAGCAGCCACGGCTTGCCGCTTTTCGCGGCAAGTTCCAGCGGAGCAAGCATTTCTGCTGCCCGCGCCTCGGATGCCGGCAGTCCCGTGCTGCCGTCCAACAGCGCGAGGATCAGATCAGCGTCCTCGACCGCTTTTTTCGATCGCTCGACGCCGAGCTGTTCGACGAGATCGTCTGTCTCGTGTAGGCCCGCCGTGTCGATGAGGCGCAGCAGCACGCCGCCGACCGTCGCCTTTTCCTCCACCGTGTCGCGCGTCGTGCCCGCAATGTCTGTGACGATGGCACGGTCAAAGCCGACGAGCGCGTTCAAAAGTGAGCTCTTGCCTGCGTTCGGCGCGCCGATGATGGCGGTCGCGACGCCGTTTTTGAGCACTTTCCCGCGTGCGAACGTGCCGAGAAGATCAGAAAGCGTCTCTTCACAGCATAAAAGCGTGCGCTCGGTCTCCTCGCACGAGAGGTCTTCAATGTCCTCGTCGGGGTAGTCGACGACGGCGTAGAAACGGCTCGAAACGTCGAGCAGCTTGTCATAAACACTTTCGATCGGGCGGCGCAGCGCGCCGGAGAGCTGGGCCGCGGCATTGCGCGCGCTCTCCGCCGTCTCGGCGTCGATGAGGTCGATGACTGCCTCAGCCTCGGTGAGGTCGAGCTTTCCGTCCAGGAACGCCCGCTGCGTGAATTCACCGGGCCGCGCCTGCCGTGCGCCCGCGGCAAATGCCGCTTGCAGCACCTCGCTCAGTACGACCGGCGAGCCATGGCAGTGGAGCTCGGCGCTCTCCTCGCCCGTGTAGCTGTGGGCGGCGGAAAAACAGACCGCCATGCCGCGGTCGAGCAGCGTGCCGTCCGCCGAGCGGATGTCGCCATAGGTCATGCGGCGGTACGGAAGCGCTTCGACCGCCATGCCGCTTACGGGCGTGAACAGCGCGGCGAGCACGCGCCGCGTCTCCTCTCCGCTCAGGCGCACGATGCCGATGGCCGACGGGCTTTGCGCCGTGGCGATGGCTGCAATGGTTTCCATGACCGTTTCCTCGCTTTTTCCTTGATTTTGCCCAAAGTATACCACAACGGAAAAAAATTGAAAAGGGGCGCAGCCGCTATCATCGTTATAACAGTAGTGTACATCGTTTGCCCCTCCTCAAAATCAAGATCCGACTTCCTCAAAGCCGAGTTTTGCCAAAACCTTGGCGACCCTGCGCGCAAAATCCTGATTGGCGCCCAGGCTGATGTTCATGAGGCCTTCGCCGCCTCCGGTGCCAGCGATCGTCGCCCGCTGGGCCTCTCCGGAGTCGATGATCTGCACCGTGCTGACGGCCATGCTGCCGTTTCTCATATAGTACCGCTCCAGAATGAGCAGCAGCACTTTGACGCCGTTCACCTCCGACATCTGCTCCAGAGACAGCTCGGCAACATCGCCCTTGAAATCATCGAGAATGCTTTTGGATACCTCCGCCAAGTCGGTCTCCGACCCGCGCTTCATTTTGATGATCGCAGAACTCATGCTGTTTCCTCCTTTTCTCGTTTTGATTTTTCTCTCATTTCGTTTCCTCCACCGTCCACGGCAGGAAGATTGGGAATATCTCGATCACAAAGTGCAGCTCCCGATTATCGTCGCCTGGGTGAGACTGTGCAAGGCGAACCTCGACGTCGTTGACATCTTTCACCGTTGCGGCGGCAAAACCATCTTTCTCACCAAAGACAAGGTACTGCGGCCCGATGTACGGCATGCGGCCGTTTTCATCCAACTCAAGCGGCATCGTCTCAAACGGCTTTGCAATGTCGACGCCGAGCGTTTGCAGATACGCCGTCACAGCAGGATAGGCCTTTTTAACCTCTTTTACATAGTTGCGGCAATAGGCGCAGTCACATACATCAGACTGCTTGAGCTCGCGATAAAACCGCTCCGTTCGCTCGACATCCATCATTCTCCCTCCCCTTTCGTCATTTCGTTCATGATACCATACGCATATTTCGCCCACAAGCGCATCATTTTTTCTTGATCTGAACAAATCGGCGGTCATCTTTACGGCAGTGTAAATTGATAAGTGACTGAGTTCTGCCATCGTTCTTCATTTCCAAGGTCTGCCTCAATCACTTTGCCGCCCATCTTCTCATAGAATGCTCGGGCATTCAGATTCTCGGGAACACAGTGGCAGGTAAAAAACTTCGCCCCGTGTTCCCTGCAATACGCCTTGATAAAATCAAATGCCGCCCGACCGATCCCCTGCCGCTGATATTCAGAGAGAATATACAGTGACTGCAAGACGATCCCGTCGGTTCTGCTTATCGTCAAATAGCCGATATTTTGATCGTCTTTTTGGAGCAGATACACAGAATACGCCGGATCATTGATCCGCAGCAGTTCTTTCTCCTGATGCCACGCCCAATCAAAGTTGTCGATCATATCATCGGGGTAGATCCCTCTGTAAGTAGTGCCCCAAATTTGATGCCGCAGGGCAATGATCTCCGGCACATCCTCTTTGGCCGCCTCGACAAACATACTATCGCTTCTCATAGGGCAAGTTTCCTCCCCGTAACGCTTTCAACTTTTCCACATCCAGCATACCATGCCGCCGATTTCGCCGCAAGCACAAAAAAAGCAGCGCCGGTTGGCGCTGCTTTTTCATTCTCTTTGGGAATTTGAATTACTGCTGCTCGGCGGCCTTTGCGGCGGCCTGCTGGGCTTCGATCTCGATGAGGGCGTCCTTGCGGGAGAGGTTCCAGCGGCCCTTCTCGTCGATCTCCATGAACTTGACCCAGATCATATCGCCGACGGTGACAACATCCTCGACCTTCTCGACGCGCTTGCGGTCGAGCTTGGAGATGTGGACCAGGCCGTCCTTGCCCGGGGCGATCTCGACGAACGCGCCGAACTGCATCAGGCGCACGACGCGGCCATAGTAGAGCTTGCCGACCTCGGGCACGAAGACGATATCGTCGATGCACTTCTTCGCAGCGTCGCACGCGGCGGCGTTGGCGGAGGCGATGTGGATGGTGCCGTCGTCGTCGATGTCGACCTTGGCGCCGGTATCGGCAACGATCTTCTGGATGACGCTGCCGCCCTTACCGATGACCTCGCGGATGCGCTCGGGGTCGATGTGCATGGTGATCATCTTGGGCGCATACTGGCTGACCTCGGCGCGCGGCTCGGAGATGCAGGGCAGCATGATCTGGTCGAGGATCTGCACGCGCGCGTCATAGGTGATCTCAAGGGCGTTCTTGATGATGGCCATCGTCAGGCCGTCGTTCTTGAGGTCCATCTGGATGGCGGTAATGCCCTTCTTGGTACCGGCAACCTTGAAGTCCATTTCGCCGTGGAAGTCCTCAACGCCCTGAATGTCGATGAACGTGGTGAAGTCGTCGCCGTCCTGAATGAGGCCGCAGGAGATACCGGCGACGGGCGCCTTGATGGGAACGCCTGCGTCCATCAGCGCGAGCGTGGAGCCGCAGATGGAGCCCTGAGAGGTCGAGCCGTTGGAGGAGACGACCTCGCTCACGACGCGGATGGCATACGGGAACTCGTCGACAGACGGGATGACCGGCAGCAGCGCGCGCTCAGCGAGAGCGCCGTGGCCGATCTCGCGGCGGCCGGGGCTGCGGGAGGGCTTGGCCTCGCCGACGGAGTAGCCGGGGAAGTTATAGTGGTGCATATAGCGCTTTTCGGTCTCTTCCCAGATGGTGTCGAGCTTCTGGGCGGCGGAAAGCGTGTCAAGCGTACAAACGGAGAGCACCTGCGTCTGGCCGCGGGTGAACAGGCCCGAGCCGTGGACGCGGGGCAGGACGCCGACTTCGGCAGCGAGAGGACGGATCTCGTTCTTCTGGCGGCCGTCGACGCGGTGGCCTTCGAGCAGCCATGCCTTGACGATCTTCTTCTGGAACTTATAGGTGATCTCGTCGAGGAACTGATCCATATCGGGATACTCCTCGAGGAACTTCTCGTGCCAGTGCTCGATCATCTCGTTCCAGCGGGCCTCGCGGACGTTCTTATCGTCGGTGTCCATCGCGGCCTTGGCCTCGTCCATGAAGTTTTCGACGATCTTGTCGAACAGCTCCTGATTGAAGCTCGCGTGCGGGTAGTCGAACTTGGGCTTGCCGATCTCGGCGACCATGCGGTTGATGAGCTCGACCTGCTTCTGGTTCTCGTTGTGGGCAAGCTCGATGGCCTTGTACATGGTGTCGTTGTCGACTTCGTTCGCGCCGGCCTCGATCATGACGACCTTCTTGCCGGTCGAGACGACCGTGACGTCAAGATCGCTGACCTTGCGCTGCTCGGAGTTGGGGTTGAGCACGAGTTCGCCGTTCACAAGGCCGACCTTGAGCGCGCCGACAGGGCCGTTCCAGGGGATATCGGAGATGGCGAGCGCGGCAGAGGTGCCGATCAGAGCCGCGATCTCGGGAGAGCAGTCATGGTCGACGCTCATGACCGTCGCCATGATGGAGACGTCGTTGCGGAAGTCGGAGGGGAAGAGCGGGCGGATGGGGCGGTCGATGACGCGGCTGGTCAGGATGCCCTTTTCGCCGGGACGGCCCTCGCGGCGGTTGAAAGAGCCGGGGATGCGGCCGACGGAGTAGAGCTTCTCCTCAAAGTCAACGGAGAGGGGAAAGAAGTCGATGCCGTCGCGCGGGCGGGCGGAAGCCGTGGCGCAGACGAGCACGCGGGTGTCGCCGTAGCCAACCATGACGGCGGCGTTGGCGAGTTCAGCAAGCTTGCCGACCTCAAGCGTGAGGGGACGGCCAGCGAGCTCCATCTCGTACTTGTGGTAGTTGGGGAACTGTCTGTGGGTGATGATGGTAGACATTTGTCGATCTCCTTTTTTGTAAAATTCCGTATGGGAGCCGACCGTTTAGCACTTGAAAAAACGTCGGTCACGCCGCCGCTTTTTCAACTGCTAAAGCATAGCAGGCTCTCATACGCGCGGGGAAAGTGCCAAGGGTGAAAGTGTGAAAGAAGGGTGGTGCGCATGCACACCACCCTGTTTTCAAACTTACTTACGGATACCCAGCTTGGCGATCAGGGTACGATAGCGCTCGATGTCCTTCTTCATAAGATAGTCGAGCAGGCTGCGGCGCTTACCGATCATCTTGTACAGGCCGCGGCGGGAGTGGTTGTCCTGCGGGTGCTGCTTGAGGTGCTCGGTGAGCTGAGTGATGCGCTCGGTGAGGATAGCGACCTGAACCTCCGGAGAACCGGTGTCGCCTTCGTGGGTGCGGTTGGCTTCGATGATAGCCGTCTTCTGGTCTTTGAGCATCATAGTGTGATATCCACCTTTCATAAATTCTCCCAACACTGAGCGGCGGGTCGGTGAATCCTCCACGTCCTAAGTGCGGGAATGTGCACGATAAGCGTGCTGAATTATGATAGCACAGCTTTTTCCTATTGTAAAGCAAAACCTGTGAAATGATACCGCTTTTTTGCTTTTTCCCGTCCCTCGCGGCAAAACAGAAGAAAAAAGAGACGGCCACGGCCGTCTCTTTGAGACCGTCGAAAAAGTGGCAAAGCCGCTGTTTCGATTATTTTCTCAGTCCCGCGAAATGTTCCTTCGTCACCTTGATGACCACGGGGCTCAGCAGCAGCAGCGCGATGAGGTTCGGGATGGACATGAGGCCGTTGAGCGTGTCGGAGATATCCCACACGAGCTTCAGGTCCGCGACCGCGCCGGCCACAACGACGAGGCAGAAGATGATCTGATAGGGGCGGATGATCTTGCTGCCAAACAGGAACTCCGCGCAGCGCGTGCCGTAAAGCGCCCAGCCGAGGATGGTAGACGTTGCAAACAGCAGCAGGCCGACCGCAAGAATCAGAGAGCCCGCCTTGTCGCCGAAGACTGTGGCAAAGCCCGCGACCGCCGTGGGAACGCCCGCAAGGTTCTCGTTGCCGTAGCTGCCGGCGGCAGCACCGGAGCAGAGGACGACGAGAGCCGTCAGCGTGCAGATGACGATGGTATCCATGAAGACCTCAAAGATGCCGTAAAGGCCCTGCTTGACGGGGTTTCTTTCCGACGTGGCGGCGTGCGCGATCGGCGCGGAGCCGAGGCCCGCCTCGTTGGAGAAGACGCCGCGTCCGACGCCCTTGGTCATCGCGAGCTTGATGGACATGCCCGCCGCGCCGCCGGTGACGGCAGCGGGGTTAAAAGCTCCCTTGAAGATGGAAGCGAACACGCCGGGAACGACGCTGATATTCGCAAATACGACAACGAGCGCGCAGACGATGTAAATGACGGCCATGCCGGGCACGAGCTTTTCCGTGACCTGACCGATGCGCTTGACGCCGCCGAGCAGCACCAGCGCCACGAAGATGGCGACACAGATGCCGGTGATGAGGCAGATCATCGTCTCCCTGCTCGCCGCGTTTTCATTGAACGCGACGGCAACGGACTTGACGGAATCCGCGATGGAGTGCACCTGTGCGATGTTGCCGATGCCGAACGCCGCGATGGCGCCGAGCACGGCGAACACGGTGCCGAGCCACTTCCACTTGGGGCCAAGGCCGTTTTTGATGTAGTACATGGGTCCGCCGCACCAGTCGCCCTTTTCGTTGCGCTCGCGGTATTTGACGGCGAGCGTGACCTCAGAGAACTTGGTCACCATGCCGAAAAGCGCCGACACCCACATCCAGAACACGGCGCCGGGGCCGCCTAAAATGATCGCGCCCGTGACGCCCGCGATGTTGCCCGTGCCGACGGTGGAGGCAAGGGCCGTGGACACGGCCTGCAGCGGCGTGATCTCGCCGTCGCCGGCCTCGCCCTTCTTAAAGATCTTTCCGATGGTGTTTTTCCACCAGTAGCCGATCTTGGTGAACTGGATAAAGCCCACAGCGATGCTCAGGTAGATGCCCGTGCCGACCAGCAGCGCCAGCATCACCGGCCCCCAGACGAAGCCGTTGACCGCGGTGTTGATCTTCATAAACTGTTCCATACACTTCTCCTTCCCAAAAATCACATTCCGTAAAACGTTTGATGAATTTCTTTCATATCTCAGAGAATACCAAATCGGCCGCCCGCTGTCAACGGGGCAAGTGTCGTTTTTTGTCGTGCGCGCATGGTAAATCATACATTCTGCATAAATTTTAATGCGTTCTTTACCTGCATTTAGTGATTTGCACAGCAAAACGGCGGAAAATTTTTGCATTCCCCGCTTGACAACCGGTGTCCGCCATGCTATCCTAACTGTACTAACACACTTAATACAGCAGGAGGCGCCTATGTTCCACTTGATTTTCCTGATCCCGGTTCTTGTTGTACTGCTGCTCGGCATTTTGCTGCTCGCCGTGCTGTGCAGCCGATGAATGCAGGAGGAATGCCATGATCACCTTAAATTACCGCGACGCGCGCCCGATCTACGAGCAGGTGTGCGACGGACTGCGGCGGCTGATCGTCTCGGGCGCGATCGCCGACGGGGATAAGCTCCCCTCGGTGCGCGCGCTGGCGACGCAGCTTGCCATCAACCCCAATACCATCCAGCGCGCCTACAACGAGTTGGAAACGAGCGGCTACTGCTGCTCCGTGCCCGGCAAGGGCTGCTTTGCCGTGCACACCTACCGCGCGCAGGACGACGCGCGCCGCTTATCGCTTGAGCATCAGCTCAAAGAGCTTTTGCAGGAGCTGCGCGCCATGGGCGTGAGCGAAGAAGACATTCAAGCATTGTGCAGGGAGGGAGAAGCGAAATGATCGAAGTACGCGGTCTTAAAAAGACCTTTGACGGCTTTGCCGCGCTCGACGGCGCGGATCTGAGCGTACCGCGCGGCGCGGTCTACGGCCTTGTCGGGCCGAACGGCGCGGGCAAGACGACGCTGCTGCGCCACTTGACGGGCGTTTACCGTCAGGATGAGGGCAGCGTGACCTTTGACGGCCAGCCCGTCTGGGAAAACGCGGACGTGAAGGCGCGCATCGCCTCCATTCCCGACGACTGGTTCTACTTTATGCAGGCGGGGCTGCGCGATATGATGCGCTTTTACCGCGGGCTGTACCCGAAGTTCGATCAGGAGCGCTTTGAAAAGCTCCGCGAGGTCTTCGCGCTCGATGAAAAGCGGCCGCTGCGCCGCATGAGCAAGGGCCAGCAGAAGCAGGCGGCCTTCTGGCTCGCGCTGTGCACGATGCCCGACTATCTCATCCTCGACGAGCCGGTGGACGGTCTCGACCCCGTGATGCGCCGTCAGGTGTGGAGCCTCATTTTGCAGGACGTTGCCGAGCGCGGCACGACGGTGCTCGTCTCCTCGCACAATCTGCGCGAATTGGAGGACGTGTGCGACCACGTGGGCGTGATGAGCCGCGGCAAGCTCCTGCTTGAGCATTCGCTGAGCGAATTGCAGGACTATACCGTCAAGCTCCAGCTCGCCTTCGAGGGCACGGAGCTGCCCGCCCTGCCGCCGGAGATCAAGGTGCTGCACCACGCGCAGACCGGGCGCGTCCACACGCTCATCTGCCGCGGCAGTGCAGAGGAACTGGAACAGCAGCTCGCCGCGCTGCACCCGATCTTTATCGACGCGGTGCCGCTGTCACTTGAAGAAATTTTCATCTATGAACTGGGAGGTGAGGACTATGCGATCCGCGACATCGTTCTTTGATAAGACCCTATTCCGCAGCCAGCTCAAGCACACCTGGCCGCTCTGGCTCGGCTACACCGCCTTGTGGCTTTTCCTCGTGCCGGTCATGCTCTTTTCAGAGCTTTCCGCCTATCAGGGCGGTTACAGCGCAGTGGATGCGTCCTACCTGCTGCTCAACACCGGCGTGCGCGGCGGCATCTTCATTTCCTTCTTCTTCGGCCTTTTCTTTGCGATGCTTTCCTTCTCGCACCTGACGCAAAGCCGCGCGACGAACGGCTTCCATGCGCTCCCCGTGCGGCGCGAGACGATTTTTATGACCGCCTACCTCACGGGACTGTTCTGCCAGCTTTCCACCATTCTCGTCACGTTCCTGCTCGGCGCGGCGGTCTCAGCCCCGCTGCACCTCAGTTTCTGGAGCGTCACCGGCGCGGCCATGGGCAGTGCCATGCTCGAAGCCGTCTTTTTCTACTCCTTCGCCGCGCTGTGCATGATGATGACGGGGCAGATCCTCGCCGCGCCCGTCTTCTATTTCGTCGGCAATATTCTCGTTCCGGGAATGGAATATCTGCTGCGCAACTTTGCGGGCAATTTCCTCTACGGCTACAGTGGGTACACCGACGTTGCGCTCGGTTTCCTCTCCCCGCCCCTCTATATGTACCCCGAGGTGGACATCGCCTCGATCGAGACCTGCGAGAGCGGCTCGTACTATGTGACTGCCTACGCGCTTGAGCACCGTTCTTTCATGATCCTCGCCGCCTACGCGCTCGCGGGACTTGTCATCGCCCTCATCGCGCTGCTTCTCTACCGCACGCGCAAGAGCGAGATGACCGGCTCGACGGTCGCCTTCCCGTGGGCGACGCCCATCTTCAAGTACGGCGTGGCGTTCTGCACCGCCGTTTCGCTCGGCCAGTTCCTCTACTATTTCCTCTTCGGCCAGTACCGCTCGAGCGGCAGCGATTCCCTGCCCGGCACGATCCTCTGCATGGCGGCGGCGGGGCTTGTGGGCTACTTTGCCGCCGAGATGCTCATCAGAAAGAGCTTCCGCGTCTTCCGCGCGGGCGCAAAGGGCGCGGCGATCGTCGCGCTTGCTCTTGTGCTGCTCGGCGTTGCGATGAGCTTCGACCTCACGGGCTATGAAAAGCACGTGCCGGACGAGAGCGAGATCGAATCCGTTTACTACACCTTCTCCGGCATGACGAACGTCACGACCGACGATGCCGACACCATCCGCCGTCTCACCGCGGCACACCAGGCCATCGTCAAAAACCGGAACGAGCAGGCGCGCATCGCAGACGCATGGGACGCGGATACGCTCTCCCAGAGCGATCATGACGACATCGAACACTTCTCCCTGCGCCTGACCTACTACCTCAAGGACGGCTCGCAGCTCTCGCGCTCCTATTCGCTCTACCTGCGGAGAAGTGACCTCACCGTGCCCTCGTCCGCCACGGCGCGCGTGAACGCGCTCTATATGTGCAGAGAGTCCGTGCTCCGCCGTGTCCTCGGCTACGGCTGCGATCACCTCGGCGACACGCCGCGCTTCCTCGACAGCTACTGCTACTATTACGATGAGAACTCCAACACAAAGGACTATGCCCTCACCGCCGCGCAGGCTGAACAGGTCTACGCCGCGCTGATGCAGGACGTTCAGGATTCCGATAATGGCGGCAGCGACATCTTCGCCGTGCAGGAATACCAGTACGATCCCCCCTCCTTCTGGCTCGAGCTGTACTTTGAGTCCACCAATGAAAAAGGCCGCCCGGAGGTGTATACGCTCAGCCCCCATGTGAATGGCTCGACGCCCAACACCCTGCAAGTACTCAGTGAGCTGCTGCCCGAGCTGAAATCCAACACCGTAACGCCGCCCAGCGACGACGGCATTCACACCCTCCCCGCCACAGAGGACGTTTCCACCACGGAAAGCGTGAACTGACATGGCAGAAAGAACAAAGCGGCGGCGCAGGCGCCGCCGCACCGGGAACAAGAAAGCATTTCTCGTCCTGCTCGCGCTCGTTTTGCTCGTTCTCGGCGGCGTGAAGCTGCGCTATGCGCTCGCGCATCGGAATCTCCCCGGTTCGAATGTCAGCGTGCCGGACTTTGTCACGGTCGACTATCTCCCCCTCAACGAATATTCCCGTCCCGGCACGCCGCTCAGGGAGATCTCCGGCGTGGTGGTGCACTATGTCGGCAATCCCGGCACGACCGCCGCGGCGAACCGCAGCTTTTTCGCCAACCTCGCCTTGACGCACGAGACCTACGCGAGCGCGCACTTTGTCGTCGGGCTCGACGGCGAGATTTTGCAGTGCGTGCCGCTGACGGAGATCGCCTACTGCTCGAACACGGCGAACGACTACACCGTGTCCATCGAGGTCTGCCACCCCGACGACACAGGCAAGTTTGATGACGCGACGATGGAGAGCCTCGAACAGCTCGTCGCGTGGCTGTGCGAGACGTTTTCTCTTGACCCCGACGCGGACGTCATTCGACACTACGACGTGACGGGCAAGATCTGCCCCAAATACTACGTGGAAAATGAAGATGCGTGGCTCGCCTTCCGGCAGAATGTGAGCGCGCGCATCGAAGAGGACAAAACCGCGAGCGGCGAAACCAACTGATAAATCAAATTGGGAGGGAGCTCATGCACGACTTTGTTTCCTATCTTTTTTATCTGCTGCAGCGCGGGATGCGCTTTGCCGTGCCCGCTGCGCTTATCTGCGGCCTTATTCTGGCCGTCTGCTACACCGTCTGCCGCAGGCAGGGCCGCCGCTTCCCGTGGGGAAAGGCGCTCTGCGCGGTGCTGCTTGTCGGCTGGGCGGCGGTCACGGTCTTCGTCACGCTGCTGCGCAGCGAGCCGAATGAATTTGCCGCGCGGCAGTGCAATTTGCAGCTTTTCCTTGCTTGGCGCGAAGCGTACCAGCGCTTCACGCTGCAAATCTGGCTCAACGTGCTGCTCAACATCGCGCTCTTCGTCCCGCTCGGCGTGCTGCTGCCGCTCTTGTGGAAACCGTTTCGCAAGTGGTATGCCGCGCTGGGCGCGGGCTTCGGCGTTTCGCTCCTGATCGAGCTGGCGCAGCTTTTGACGGCGCGCGGCATGTGCGATGTGGACGACCTCTTCACCAATACGCTCGGCGCGATGCTCGGCTGGTGTGCAGCAATGCTCGTGCTCGCGCTGCATCAAAAGAGCAGGACGTGGCCGCGCTACTGCGCGCTGCCCGCCGCGTTCGCACTCGCACTATCCGCCATTTTCATTTCCTACGCCGCGCAGCCCTACGGCAACCTGCGCGACGCCTCCGTCACGACGGCGGACCTGAGCGGCGTCCGCTGGTCGGTCGACTTTGCGCTCGACGAAGACAGCAAAACCTCCTGGGTCTATCAGGCACAGGCGCTCGACAACGCGGGCGCCGACCGCTTCGCCGCGGAATTTGCCGCCGCGCACGGCGTCGAATTTCCGGATGCGTACTACTACGATGACCTTGTGATCTACGCCAACCACTCTTCCGGCGACTTCCTCGACGTCACCCTGCACGACGGCACGTGGGAATACAGCTTTGGGCGCGATCACACGCCCGTTTTCGATGCGCCCGCGTCTGGTGTCACAGAGGACATGCTGCGCGAAGAGCTCGACAAGTTTGGCTTTTCCATCCCCGCCGACGCTGCGTTCACGCTCTCGCCGTATGGCGAGACCTCTTACCGCGCGGTGTTCTCCGCCGATCTTCTCCCTGCGGAGGACGGCTTCCTCCACGGCACGCTCACTTGTGATCTGAGAACACAAGGCGACGGTCAATCGACGCTCTCGCAGCTCGAAAACCGCATCACCACGCTCGCGCCCGTGCGCGAAGAGCCTATTCTCTCCCCCACGCAGGCGCTCGCCGCGCTGCAATCGGGCAAGAGCTTCGAGAGTGCGTGGTTCGCGCAGAGCGTCCAGGGCATCGAGGTGCGCTCCTGCACGCTCGACTACCTCTCCGATTCCAAGGGCTTCTATCAACCGGTCTACCGCTTCGAGCTGTCGCTCGCCGGTCAGGCGGGCGGCATCACCGACGCGGTCGACTATGTCCCCGCGCTCTTCTGAGCGCCGGAGTGCAAGGAGGCTTACGATGAAACGCATACTTGCCGCGCTGCTCAGCTTCGCACTGTGTCTCGCGCTGCTTTTCTTCGTCCGAAATAAGTCTGACGAGCCGATCCTGCACGTCGCGCTGAAATCATCTGGCGAGCAGGACGCCGCTTACGTCTATGAAACGGTCTATGCAAGCGGCAAAAGCCGCGCCTGCGACGCCTTCACGCCCGACGCCTGCGTCTTTTACACCGCCGACTACGCAGACTTTGACACCTCCGCGCTTCGCTCGCACAGGGTCAACACACTTGTCGCCACCACGCTCTATGATTCTGTCGGCAATGTCGTTGAACCCGACGAGACGATGATCGCGATGATGCACGCTGCCGCCGATCAGATCGACCACGCGATCTTCGATTTTCAAATCATCGTCGTGAATGGTCAGCGCTACTTTGCCTTTGTTAAGCTCAACGTCAACTGGTGGGATCCGTGCACCCTGTACGAGTACGACGGCGGAGAGCTCCGCGAGCTCGCGCAGTGGGACAACATACGCCTGCTGTCGGTCGGTTTCATATGAAAAAAGCGGCTGTCTCGACAGAGACAGCCGCTTTTCCTTTTTCACTTGTTTTTCTCCAAGCTGTACGGGTCCCGTCCCGCGGCGAATTCGGCGATCATCTCCGAGGTGAGGGCGATGCCGTTGCCCGTATAGTTCTCTCGCAGCTCCTCGCGGCTGACCCACGCGCCGTCCGCCAGCTCAAAGTTGTCGAGATGGATCGTATCGTCGTCGCCGTCGAGCCTGCACCAGTAGCCCATCATGATGTTGCCGCTGATGCCCCAGGGCTGGCAGCGGTAATAGCGCAGGTCCTTGACCTTGAGCCCGACCTCCTCCATCACCTCGCGGTGTACGGTCTGCTCAAAGCTCTCGGCAAACTCGGTGAAGCCCGCGACAAGCGCCGTGCGCTGCGCGCCGGGACGGTTGGCGTACTTGGTCAAAAGCAGGTAGTCCCCGTGCGTCACCGCCACGATGACCGACGGGTTGATGCGCGGGAAGATCATGTTGCCGCACTTGGGACAGCGCATCATGCGCTCGTTCCCATCGTGGACGAGCTTTTCCCCGCAGCGGCCGCAGTAGCGCGCGTCGCGGTACCACGAGCACAGGTGCCACGCGCTGACCGCCGCATAGGCGAGCTCCTTGGGCTTTTCCGTGCGGAAAAGGCCGATGTTGCGGTAGGAGTAGCCGTCGAGCGCACGCTCGTTTTCGTCAAAGAGCAGGTAGTATTCCCGCCCGTCGAGCTCAAAAAGATAGGTGAACGCCTCATCGGGCTCAGTAAACTGCGCACGCGATGGGAACTTGAGGCCGTTGTCGTCGATGCGGCACAAAAGGTCCTGCCCGCGGAACTGCACCACGGCGCTGCTCTTTTTCGGCACGGCGTTCTTTTTCCACTCGTTGTAAAGATGTTTCGGCTCGATATCCTGGATCATGTCGGCTTTCCTCCCGCTTGTCTGTTTTATAGCAGGGCTATTCTACAACGCGCGGCAGCATTTTGCAAGATGCGCGTCACTCCTGAATGACGCGCTCGGCTTCGAGCGCCGCGATCTTCTGTTTCGCGCGGCGCAGGCCGACCGGACAGTCGATGAGTCCCACGATGCACACGAGCAGAAGCAGTGAGGCCGCCGTAAGGAGAACTATCTGCGCCGAACTGAAGCGGATGGCGGCCACACCCGCGTACCGGCCGATCACGTTTGCATTCATCAGCGTTGTCAACACATTCATCAGCATCATACTTCCCCAGAAGAAGCTCATAATCAGGCCTTTGCGCAGATAACGCACGGCTTTTTTCTGCTGGGCAATGCGGGAGTCCAGATCGGAGTACAGCTCGAACGGCGTGCCGTCCGAGCTTTTGCGCAGGATGAGCAGGTCTCCCACGCTGCCGACCTCTTCAATGCCAAACTCCGCAAGCTCCGCCGTGTAGACAAGGCGGTCCATGCCTGCCTCCTTCACCTGCACGCGATATTCGTACTCGCCCGCCTTTCCGCGTCGATAGGTGGAAAACAGCGAGCCGAACTTTTCAAGAATCCAGCCCTCTTTTGCCATTCGGTTTGCCTGCTCCTCGATCCGCTCGGGATCGTTGGCATAGCTTGACAAATGCGGCAGCACCTTCTTGTCCTTGACCATGGCGATTCTCCTTTCACTCTTCGATCAGGCGTTTCCGCTTCAATTCTCCATACGTTTTCCCCACACGGGCAGCCTGCATTGCGGTCCTTACCGCCGCGGCGATGCCCAGCACGCCCAGCACCGCATACCAGACGATGTGCTTTCCCCATAGCCGCAGCGATAAAAAACTTGGCTGGTGATAGGTCTCTCTTAGGTCGGCATACATCGCGTCAAAACTGACAGCCAGATCATACCAGACCCACGTGTTATAGAACCAGTCCGCCGCCAGCAGCGCAAACGCGACCGCCAGAATGATCTTTATCCGCATCAGTCGCCGCGCGTCCATGATCTGCGCATCGAGGTCAGAATAGAGCGTAAACGGCGCACCGTCCGCTCTCTTGCGCAGTACAAGGAATGAACCCATATCGCCGACCTTCTCGACGCCCATGTCCGCGAGCGTTTTCACATAGTCGGTACGCTGGCCGTCACGCGATTCGTAGATGTACTGCACGCGGTATTCATACTCGTTCGGCGCGCCGCGGCGATAGGTGTAAGTGCCATAGGTACACTTTTCCAGCAACCAGCCCTGCGCCGCCAGACGTGCAAATTTGCGCTCCAGTTCCCCCGGTTCCAAAAAACAATAAGGAAGGTGCCAGACCCGCTTTGTGTCCTTTTCCATCGTTATCCTCCTCTCAGTTCCATTCGTTTGTCAGCTTGTCGCCGTTCTGCGTCAGCTCGTGCAGTCTTCGCAGCTCCGCGCGCACGGCCTCGCGGCCCGCGGGCGTGATCTGGTACTCCTTTTTGCGTCCCTCGCTCTCGTCGCCGAGCGAGACGATCCAGCCGCGCTCGGTGAGCGTTGAGAGCGCGCCGTAGAGCGTTCCCGCGGCAAGGCGCACGCGCCCGCCGCTCAAGCTTTCCACATTCTGCATGATGCCGTAGCCGTGCAGCGGCGTATCCAGCGAAAGCAAAATGTAAAAGACCGCTTCGGTCAGCGCCGTCGTTCCCATGTGGTATCCCTCTTTCCTCGGCCAACGTTATAACGGTAGCCGATATATCGTCTACCGATAAAGTATCATATCATTCGTATCCCGTCAACTGAAAAAACGGAATGCCGTCCCTGCCATCGCCCAAAGTTTTCCGCAAATACAAAAAGGCAGGGAACGCTCTCGCATTCCCTGCCCAAAAATTCAACCCCCGCCGCCCGCAAGCGGCAAAAAGCGTCGCAGACTTTCGTGTCCGCAGACGCGAAATAAATTTGAATCGTTTTTTCTGACGTCACCGTCGCGGCATTACGACTCCCGCGCCCTTTCGGGCGCGCCAATCGTGCCACTTCCTCGAAACCGGCTCGCTTCATCCGCCACTGGCGGCGCTTCGCCGATTTCCATGTGCGTGACAATTTACACTTCTCAGGCCGCAAGTGTGGAAAACGCCCGCCAATGGCGGGCGTTTTATGCGCGCAGCGGCCTGCAAGCCCCAATTAAAACAAAGGAGCGGCAAAGCCGCTCCTTTGTTTTAAAGTTTCGTGATGACCGGTAAAACCATCGGGCTTCTTTTCGTCGCCTTAAAAAGATAGTTGCTCACCGCGCTGCGGATGGCGCCCTTGAGCTCGTTCATGTCGCGCCCGCGCTTGCCGCGGTAGGCCTCCGCCGTGGACATCGTGAGGTTTCTGAGGTCTTGCAGCAGTTCCTCGGAATCCTTGACGTAGATAAAGCCGCGTGTGATGATCTCCGGCTCGGCGAGCAGGTCGCCGTTCTGCGCGCTGATCGGCAGCACGACGACGACCATGCCGTCCTCGGCCAGATGCTTGCGGTCGCGCAGCACCACCGCGCCGACGTCGCCGACGCCGTAGCCATCGACAAACACCTCGCCCGCTGGCGCATAACCGGGCACGCACTTCATCGAGCGCGCACCGATCTCGACGGCGTCGCCGTTGTCGCAAATCACAATATTCTTGCGGTCCATGCCCATCTGGAGAGCGAGATCCTTGTGCAGCTGGAGCATGCGCTGCTCGCCGTGCACGGGGATGAAATACTTGGGCTTTGTCAGCGCGTGGATGATCTTGAGCTCCTCCTGGCACGCATGGCCCGAAACGTGCAGCATGTCCGCGCGGTCGTAGATGACCTCAACGCCCTTGCGGAAGAGCTCGTTGATGACACGCGAGACGGTGTTCTCGTTGCCGGGGATGGCGCTCGCCGAGATGATGACGCGGTCGCCGGGGCCGACCTCGATCTGCTTGTGCTGGGAGAATGCCATGCGGTACAGGGCGGACATCTCCTCGCCCTGCGAGCCGGTGGTGACGATGACCTGCTTTTCAAGCGGCATCGACTTGATCTTGTTGATGTCGACCACGGTGTTTTTCGGCGGCTTCATGTAGCCGAGGTCCATGGCGACCTTTGTGACATTTTCCATGCTGCGGCCCGTGACGGCGACCTTGCGCCCGCACTCCGCCGCGGCGTCCATGATCTGCTGGATGCGGTGGACGTTGGAGGCGAACGTCGTGACGATGATGCGCTGTTTGCAGCCCTGGAACAGGCGGTTAAAGGTCCGGCCCACCGTGCGCTCGCTCATCGTATAGCCTGGGCGCTCGACGTTCGTCGAATCCGCGAGCAGCGCCAAAACGCCCTGCTTGCCAAGCTCGCCGAAGCGGGCAAGGTCGATGACCTCGCCGTCGATGGGCGTCGAGTCGATCTTGAAGTCGCCCGTGTGGACAACGGTGCCAAGGCCTGTGTGGATGGCGAACGCGACAGAGTCCGCGATGGAGTGGTTCACGTGGATGAACTCCACGCTGAACTTGCCGGCCTTGACGGTCATGCCGCTTTCCACCGTGACGATCTTCGTCGATTTGAGAAGGCCGTGCTCTTCGAGCTTTAAGCGGATGAGGCCCGCGGTCAGGCGCGTGCAGTAGATGGGAATATTCACCTTTTTGAGGATGTAGGGCACGGCGCCGATGTGGTCCTCGTGCCCGTGGGTGATGAACATGCCGCGGATGCGGTTCTTGTGCTTGACAAGATAGCTCACGTCGGGGATGACGCAGTCGATGCCATACATGTCGTCGCCGGGGAAGGCCATGCCGCAGTCGACCACGATGATCTCGCCGCCGTATTCGTAAACGGTCATATTCTTGCCGATCTCATTGAGACCGCCGAGAGGGATGATTTTTAACTGTTCAGCCAATGCTGGTTCAACTCCTTTGATTTGTTTGATTTGTTTGTTTTCTGTACAGAAAACGATGGATCTTGTTTTGCATGTATTCTCTGTCCGGGTCAACAGGCGCATAGCAGAAGAGACGTCCGTGCGTATGCTTCGCCCTGCATCACGAAGCAACTGCACCTGCGGCGCCTTTTTGACCTCTATGGACTTGAACGCTGTGTAACGGCTTTTGTCCGCCAGGCAAGGACGCTGGAAGCCGAAACTTTATTCAATCATTGCACTACCACGCTGTTATGGTACCGCAATATCTTGTGTTTAGTAAGACATATTTAACAAGATATGCAGCTCGCGCGAGCTGCACTTTGCAAAAAATATTCAAAACGGGCTTGCTTTTTCGTAAAGAATGCGCTAAAATAACGGCACAAGTACAACAAGCGGGCATCCTCTGGCAAGTTGGCCCCTTGCCAGAGGATCATGTGAAATGATGCGACCATTCCACACAACAGTAATTTGCTGTACCAGCAGAAATATTATACACATATTTTATTAAAAATCAAGTCAAATGATGACGATAGAATATGTGTTTTACTGTATTTGCTTTCTAAACGAAGCAGTGTAGCGGAATTGTCTGAATTTCGCCGCGCTGCTTTTGTTGTTCTTTGGGGGGTATCCCTTCGAAAAGGAAAAGGGGGAACTTTTCGAGCTTTGCCTCTCCGCGCGGAAGCGGCGCTTCGCTTTTCCGTGCGCTTCCCGGCCGCACACCCCTTGCTGCCGCGAAGCATCTCCCCGGCAATCCCTTCGCATCCCTGTCTAAGCACTGCGCAACAAGAAAAAACTGAAAAGAAAGGACGTATCAAAATGAAAATGAAGTCTATTATGACGCGTGTTCTCTGTCTCAGTCTTTCCCTCGTTATGGTGCTCGGGCTTACCGCCTGCGGCAACGATGCCGGCACCACCAGCAGCAAAAAGGCTGAGCTCCTCTCCATGGAAGTTCGCCCCGACGCCCCCGAAGAGATTCCCGACGGTCTTGACATTGACTGGAACCATCGCTACACCTACGCCGAGCTTGAGTCTCAGCTCGCCAAGATGAACGAGACCTACCCCGACATCACCGACCTCTACCCCATCGGTTCCTCCTGGCAGGAGCGCAACCTCTGGTGCCTCGAGATCACCAACAAGAACATCCCCGCCGAAGATAAGACCGGCATCGGCGTGTTCGCCAACATCCACGGCGGCGAGCGCGAAAGCGCCTCCTCCGCCATGTACACCGCATGGTGGCTGACCCTCTGCTCCGGCGACGATTACGTCAAGGGCCTGCTCGATAACTACATCATCTATGTCATCCCCGTCATCAACCCCGACGGCTATGAGCAGTCCTTCATCAACAACAACCGTCCCAACCTGCGCCCCCGCGACCTCAACGGTGACGGCGTTCCCTTCAGCGATCCCTACGCCGATATCGACGGTGACGGCTTCATCGCCACCATCTACCGCGGCAAGGCCGGCGACGAGCCCTCGAGAAAGCTCCCCTACTTCGGTATGGAAAGCCCCGACTGGGACGGCAACGGCATCCTCGGTGACGATCCGCGCAACGGCGGCATCGACATGAACCGTACCTTCAACTACCAGTGGAACCGTTTCGACATCGAGACCGTCGGCACTGACAACCCGATCGGCAGCAACGCTTGGTCCTCCGCCGGTCCTGCCGCCGCTACCGAGCCCGAGATTCAGGCGGTGCAGCAGTTCATCGACGAGCACAACATGGCCGCTCTCACCTCGCTTCACACCGGTATCCAGTGCGTCCTCTATCCCTGGTGCTATCGTCCCTACGATGCCAACGACCCCAAGGATGCTGAGATCCCCTTCATGAAGGAAACCGCCGCCAAGATGGCGCAGGTCTATCAGGATTACACGGGCCGCGGCTTCTACTCCATGAGCTCCAACGAGGACTATGCTACCTCCGCAGAGATGATCGACTACTCCTTCGGCCGCTACAACATCCACTCCTACACGATCGAAGTCTACAGCCCCGGCAAGTCCGAGTCCGGCGACATCAACGACTGCATGTGGGAGAACAATATGCCCGAGGCCAAGTGGGTCTTCTACGCCTACGACGAGATCCAGGAGAAGCTCGGTCTTGATCCCGCAGCCATCACCGACGAAGACGGCAACAAGCTCGCCGCCGACGAGGGTCTGTGGTTCTACACCTCTTCCTCCAACCAGATGGTCAACGACGCTCCCGAGGAGCAGGATGTTATGGTTCGCGGCTGCCGCGACGCCATCCTGACCATGATCCACTCTGAGCCCAACGGCGCCGGCTACCAGAACCCCGGCTTCTACAAGTAAATCAAAGTTATTTCAGTCCACGCTGAATAAAAGTTATGACCGACGGGAAACCGCCGGTCATAACTTTTTTTGCGTCTCTGCGCCAAATCGATCGGTACAAAATCTATTATTTATATTGTAACTTCTGTTCGCTGCGTGCTATAATGAAAGGGAATATTCCCCTGCGCAATGCCGCAGGACACAATATCCGGACGGGAGGCAGCTCATTATGAAGAACAAAAAGATCAGCAAACTGGTAGACCCCAGCTTCCGGCTCTACTTTCTTGTCGGCTTTCTCTTTGCCGCCGTCACGGTGCGCGTGAGCATCCCGCTCGCGATCTGCGAGGCTGCGGCGATGGCGTTTCTCTGGTGGTACTTCCGCCACACGGCGCAGAAGCGCCGCGAGGGCATCCGCCAGTACATCGACGACGTGACCGACGACATGACCACCGCCGACAAGGCCTCGATGCTCTCGGCCCCGTTCGCGATGATGGTCTTCCGCCCCGACACGCAGGAGATCCTATGGAGCAATGACAGCTTCATGCAGCTCACTGGCGTGCGCGAGGATATCTTTGACAACCGCATCGACGATATTCTCCCCGATTTTCCGACACACTGGCTGCTCGAGGGTAAAAGCGAGTGCCCCGAAACGGTGGTGATGGGCGGGCGCCACTTCCGCGTGTTCGGCAATCTGAGCCATCCCTCCTCCCGCCGCGGCGGACAGAGCCTTCTTGCCACAACGTACTGGACGGACGTGACCGAGCAGGACTCGCTGCGCGAGGAGAACGAGAGCCGCCGCCCCATCGTCTCGGTCATCGTGATCGACAACTACGAAGAGCTGATGAAGGCTGGCAGCGAGGCGTCGCGCAGCGCGGTGCTCGCCGCCATCGACGAAAAGATCAGCACATGGCTCAAGGATTCGCACAGCCTGCTGCGCAAATTCGATCGTAACCGCTACGTGCTCGTCACGACCGAGCAGGAGTATCAAAAGCTGCTTGAGGGTAAATTCTCCGTGCTCGACGCGGTGCGAAGCGTCGTCACTGAGGACGGCGTCGCCGCAACGCTCTCGATCGGCGTGGGCAAGGACGTGGATGACTACGAAACGCTCTATCAGAACGCCATGCTCTCGATCGAAATGGCGCTCTCGCGCGGCGGCGACCAGGTCGTCGTGCGCAACCGCCTTGACTTTGAATTCTACGGCGGCAAGGCCAAGTCCCCCGAAAAGCGCACGAAGGTCAAATCCCGCGTGATGGCCAACGCCCTCGGCGAGCTCATTTCCGACGCAGGCCAGATCTTCGTCATGGGCCACGCGCACGCGGACATGGATGTGGTCGGCGCAGCGGCCGGCATCTGCTGCATCGCGCGCAAGCGCGGCAAAAAGGCGCAGATCGTCATCGACATGGAGGACAACGTCGCAAAGCCGCTGCTCAGTAAGCTTGCGGCCCTGCCGGAATACAAGGACGCCTTTATCTCCGGCAACGACGCGTTCATCTCCGCCCAGCCGGGCGCGCTGCTCGTCGTGGTGGACACGAACCGCCCCGACTTTGTCGAATCCGAGCAGCTGCTTGATGCGTGCAACCGCGTGGCGGTCATCGACCACCACAGAAGAGCCGCGAATTATATCGAATCCGCCGCGCTCAACTTCCACGAGCCCTACGCCTCGAGCGCGTCCGAGCTCGTGACGGAGCTTTTGCAATACCTCGCCGACCCGACCGATTTACTTCGCGCGGAGTCCGAGGCGCTGCTCGCGGGCATCGTGCTCGACACGAAGAACTTCACGATGCGCACCGGCGGGCGCACGTTTGAGGCCGCCGCGTTCCTGCGCCGCGCGGGCGCGGACACGTCGGACGTACAGCGACTCTTCCAGAGCGACCTTGCCGGCATGATCGAGCGCTATGAGATCATTCGCCACGCAGAGCTCGTCAACGGCGACATTGCCGTTGCCGCCGTCGAAAAGGAGATCGACCGCGTGACCGCCGCCAAGACGGCCGACGAGCTTCTGACGCTCTCGGGCATTCACGCCTCGTTCGTGCTGTTCAAGAACGGCACGGGCGTGAACCTCTCAGCGAGATCGCTCGGTGAGATCAACGTACAGTTCATCATGGAAAAACTCGGCGGCGGCGGCAACTCTACTACCGCCGGCGGCCAGGTAAACGACGCCACCGTGGACGAGGTGCGCGAGCGTCTGCTCGCCGCCATCGACGAATATATGGAAGAGTGACGCTCTTCCCCACAACGTAAATCACCCCACAAGGAGGAAACAGATATGAAAGTCATTTTAACGCAGGATGTGAGAGGTCAGGGCAAAAAGGGCCAGCTCATCGACGCAGCCGAGGGCTATGCAAGAAACTTCCTGCTGCCCCGCAAGCTCGCCGTGCTCGCCACGGCCGACGCCATCAACACCATGAACCTGAAGGAGAAGGCCCGCCGCGCCGAGGAGGCCGCGAACCGTCAGGCCGCCGTCGAAATGGGCGGCAAGCTCAAGAACGTGACCGTCAAGCTCACGGCCAAGGGCGGCAAGGAGGGCAAGCTCTTCGGCGCCATCACGAGCAAGGAGATCTCCGAGGGGCTCATGAGCCAGTTCCAGCTCGACGTGCCCAAGCAGAAGATCGTGCTCGACGAGCCCATCAAGGCCTACGGCACCTACGAGGTCAAGGCCAAGCTCGGCTACGAGGTCAGCGCCAAGTTCTCCGTCAGCGTGAGCGAGGAGTAAGGCGCAAGATTACGCAATAAGGAGGTCTTCTCGTGGAAGATATCTTCTACCGGCAGATGCCTCATTCGCTCGAGGCCGAGCAGTCCGTGCTCGGCTCGATGCTCATCGACGCAAACTGCGTCAAGGACGTGATGGAGCAGCTCCGTCCCGATGATTTCTACTTAAAGCAGAACCGCGAGATCTTCGAGACGATCTACTCCATGTTCGTCTACTCCAAGCCCATCGACGGCGTGACCGTCGCGGGCGAGATGGAGAAAAACGGCACCTATGAGGAAAGCACGACGCGCCCGTACCTCGCCCAACTGATGGACGTGACGCCCACGAGCGCAAACGTGATGGAATACGTCGGCATCGTACGCGACAAGGCGCTGCTGCGCGCGCTCTATACCGTGGCGGGGGAAATTTCCACCATGGTGCAGGATGGCACAGGCGGCGCGTCCAGCGTGCTCGACGCGGCGGAGCAGAAAATTTACGCCGTGCGCCGCGGGCGCAGCGCGCAGAGCATGGCGAGCATCGGGGTTGTTTTGCAGGGCGTTCTCGACCATCTGAGCGAGCTGAGCGCCAACGGCGGCAAAACGCTGCCCGGCCTCCCCACGGGCTTTGGCGTACTCGACGACAAGATGAATGGTCTCAACAAATCGGACCTTGTGCTGCTGGCCGCACGTCCCGGTATGGGTAAGACGAGTATGGCGCTGAACCTTGCGCTGAATGTCGCGCGCTCAAGCGGGCAGGCCGTGGCCGTGTTCTCGCTCGAAATGTCGCGCGAGCAGCTCGTGACGCGTATCTTATCGAATCAGGCGACGGTCGAGAACCAGCGTCTCGTGACGGGCAACCTGCGTGAGCAGGACTGGGTCAACATCGCAAACGCCGCATCTGTCCTCTCGGGGCTTGACATTCTCATTGACGACAATCCGCTGCTCACCGTTGCGGACATGAACGCCAAGTGCCGCCGTATCGACAATTTAGGGCTCGTCGTCATCGACTACTTGCAGCTGATGGCGTCCTCCGGCACGAAGGGCTACAGCGGCGAGAGCCGCCAGCAGGTGGTCAGCGATATTTCCCGTATGCTCAAGATCATGGCAAAGGAGCTGCAAGTCCCCGTGCTGTGCCTCTCCCAGCTCTCGCGTGCAAACGAAAAGCGCGAGGATAAGCGCCCCATGCTCTCCGACCTTCGTGAATCGGGCGCTATTGAGCAGGACGCGGATATCGTCATGTTCCTGTACCGCGACGATTATTATAACGAGGACTCGGAAAAACGCAACATCGCCGAGTGCATCATCGCCAAGAACCGCCACGGCGAAACCGGCAAGGTCGAGCTCGCCTGGTCGCCGCAGTATACGACGTTCTCGTCGCTCGACTACCGGCATGAAGAGGACTGAGCTGCCGCGCGCAGAAGCACTCTGCGCGCGCTATCTCAACAAAAAGCAGCCCGTGCTCGCCGCCGTGTCCGGTGGTTTGGACTCGATGTGTTTACTGCATTTTCTGCGCGGGGAGGGGTATGACGTCTCCTGTGCGCACTTCAACCACCAGCTTCGTGGCGAAGAGGCTGCGCGTGACGAAGACTTCGTCCGCGCGTGGTGCGAAAAAGAGGACATTCCCTTCTATCTGGGCACCGGTGACGTGCGTGCCCACGCGCGCGCAACCGGCAAATCGGAAGAGGAAGCTGCGCGCGACCTGCGCTACGCCTTTCTCCGTGAAACAGCGCAAATGCTCGGCGCCCAGATCGCGCTGGCGCACCACTTAGATGACAATGCGGAAACGGTGCTCTTAAACCTCGTCCGCGGGACGGATCTGCGCGGCCTGTGTGGTATGCGGCCCAAGCAGGGCGACATTGTCCGCCCGTTTTTGGAGCAGACGCGAGAAGAGCTCGTCACCTATGCGCGCGCTCACAACATCCCGCATGTCGAGGATCACACGAACGCGGACCCGAACGCCGCCGCACGGAACTACCTGCGGCTTGAAATTCTGCCGCGGCTCAGGGAGCTCAATCCCCGCGCGCCTCAGCATATCGCCACAACGGCGCGTTCATTGACTGCGCTCGACGATGCGCTTGAGCAGGCAGCGGAAGCCGCACTTTCCCATGCAAAAGCGCAGGACGGCGGTATTTCGCTGTCGCTGGACTGCTTTCTTGCCGCCGATGAAGTCGTGCAGCCACGTATCCTGCTGCACTTGGCCGACGCGCTCGGCCTCGGGCGCAAGGACATCGGGCGCAAGCAGCTCGACGCGATCTGCGCCCTTGCACAGAGAGGCGGCAGCGCCGAGCGGCGCTATACGCTGCCGCAGAGCGCGACTGTCCGCATCGCGGACGGCGCGCTGACGATGGCGTTCTCCCCCGCCGCGCTGCCAAAGGCGGCGCTTGTGGAAAACGTTCCCCTCCCATGGGGCAATTTCGAGCTGACGCTGCTGCATAAGCCCGACGGCGAGGGCATTTCGCTCCGCGCGCCGGAAGACGGTGAGATCATCACCGTCGCCCCGTGCGACCTGAACGCGCGCTTAATGCTACAAGGCGCAAACGGCGCGCGCAGTGTCAAGCGGCTGTGCGTCGACCGAAAGCTCTCCCTCACCGAGCGCGACGCGCTCCCCGCCCTTTACGTGGGTGGCCAGCTCGCCGCCGTGTGGCGGCTGGGGACGGACGTTACTTTCCTGCCGAAAGGCGGGAACATGGCGTGCTTCGTGCGCGTCATCCCCCGATAACGCCAATTTGTGCGACCTGCGGCGGAATGCCGCATCAGATACAACAAATACGAATAAAAAGAAAGTGGAGAAAAAAGCTATGGCTAAGAGCAATATGGATCAGGACATCCTGAAGGTACTGTATTCCGAGGAGCAGCTCAAAACGCGCGTGCAGGAGATGGGCGACGAGCTCTACGAGCGCCTCAAGGGCAAAAATCCCCTGTTTCTCGGCGTGCTGAAGGGCTCCTTCATCTTCATGGCCGACATCGTGCGCGCCTGCCAGCTCAAGAGCGACATTGAATTCATCGCCGTCTCGTCCTATCAGAACGCGACGACCTCGTCCGGCGTCGTGCAGATCACGCGCGATCTCCAGCAGGACATCACGGGCCGCGATATCGTCGTCATCGAGGACATTCTCGACTCCGGCAACACGCTCTACTTCCTCAAGAATTACTTTATGACCAAGGGCGCTTCCAGCGTGACCGTCGTGACGCTGCTCGACAAGCCCGCCCGCCGCACCAAGCCCATCGCCGCCGACCTCGCAGGCTTTGAAGTGCCCGACGAATTCGTCGTCGGCTACGGCCTCGACTACGCCCAGAAGTACCGCAATATGCCGTACATCGGTGTGCTCAAGCCCGAGGTTTACGCCAACTGATTCAAAAAACAGCAAACGCTGTTTTTTGAGAAGGCTGCACTCCGCTGCAGCGCACTCGCTATCGCTCGCACGTTTGCGGAGCGAGCGGTGTTATTTCCGACGCACTTGTCGTCGGAAATAACGATCTCACATTTTTTCACGCCTGCGGGCGTCTGGGCAGCCGTTAGCAGCTCTGCTGCTCTACGGATGTCGCGTGCCCCTTGCGGGCAGAAACTCTGCGAGGCTTTTATCTTTGCAGTGCAAGGAGGATATCCCATTGACTCAACAGACCAAGCGTCCCAATCTTTTGCCGTATCTGCTGGTGCTGCTGGTGCTCGTCGGCGTCTACGGCTTTATGAACAAGCCGGTGGAGGCCGAACCGTCGTATGCCGAGGTACGCGAGCTGTTCGAATCCGAGCAGGTCTCGGCTTTCACGGTGACGGACACCACGCTGCGCATGAAGCTGCGCGAGCCCATCGACGGCAAAACGGAGCTCAAAAAGGACCTTTTCAGCGTGACGCTCTTCTATGACGATTTAGGCGAGCTCATCGAGCAGCAGAAGGCCGACGGCATCATCGAGGACTACGACTTCACCGCCGACCACTCGATCAACTATGTCGCGATGTTCGCGCCTTATATTTTAGCGGTGCTCGGCATTTTCGCCATCTGGTACTTCCTCTCCGTCCGCTCCGCGGGTGGAGGCGGCGGCGACCGCATGGCGAAATTCGGCACGGCGTCGTTCAAGACCGGCGGAGACAACAAGCGCCCCACGACGTTCTCTGACGTCGCCGGTGCGGATGAGGAAAAAGAGGAATTGCAGGAGATCGTCGACTTTTTGAAAGCGCCGGGCAAGTTCATCGACCTCGGCGCGCGCATCCCCAAGGGTGTGTTGCTCGTCGGCCCTCCGGGCACGGGTAAAACGCTGCTGGCCCGCGCCGTCGCGGGCGAGGCGGGCGTGCAGTTTTTGTCGATCTCCGGCTCTGACTTTGTCGAGATGTATGTCGGCGTCGGCGCGAGCCGCGTGCGCGACCTCTTCGAACAGGCGAAAAAGGTCGCCCCCGCGATCATCTTCATCGACGAGATCGACGCCGTGGGCCGTCAGCGCGGCACGGGCCTCGGCGGCGGCCACGACGAGCGCGAGCAGACGCTCAACCAGCTGCTCGTCGAAATGGATGGCTTCGGTACGAATCAGGGCGTCGTCGTCATGGCGGCGACGAACCGCGCCGACATCCTCGACCCCGCGCTGCTGCGCCCGGGCCGCTTCGACCGTCAGGTCTACGTGGGGCTTCCCGACATCCGCGGCCGCGAGGAGATCCTGAAGATCCATGTCAAGAATAAGCCCCTTGCCGAGGATGTGGACCTCTCCACCGTCGCCAAGGGAACGCCCGGCTTCACGGGCGCGGACCTCGAGAACCTCTCGAACGAGGCGGCGCTGCTCGCCGCGCGCCGCGGCAGCAAGCTCATCACGATGTCCGACTTCTCCGAGGCGGAGATCAAGGTCATCGCAGGTCCCGAGAAGAAGAGCCGCGTCGTCAGCGAGCACGAGCGCAAGCTGACCGCCTATCACGAGGCCGGTCACGCCATCGTGATGCACGCACTGCCGACGCACGATCCCGTGCACCAGATCACGATCGTCCCGCGTGGCGGCGCGGGCGGCATGACGATCTCGCTGCCCACGGAGGATCGCTCGTACCAGTCCAAGCGCTATATGGAAGAGCAGATCGTCTCGCTGCTTGGCGGGCGCGTGGCGGAAAAGCTGATGCTCGGCGACATTTCGACCGGCGCGTCGAACGATATCCAGCGCGCCTCGCAGATCGCGCGCAAGATGGTCTCGGTGTACGGCATGAGCGACAGGCTCGGCTCGATCTCGTTTGAATCCGGCCACGATGAAATCTTCATCGGCCGCTCGATGGCGCAGGCCAAGCCCTATTCCGAGCAGGTCGCCGCGCAGATCGATGAGGAGGTCAAGTCCATCGTCGACGCCGCCTACGAGCGCTGCGAGGACATCCTCTCGCGCGATCAGAAGCACCTCATCGCCGTGGCGGAATTCCTGCTTGCGCACGAGACGATGAGCGCTGAGGAATTCGAGGCCGTTTTCACCGACGAGACCGTCAGCCATGACAAAATCTAATCCTGTTATGAATAAAATATCTCACCAGCAAGCCGCTGGTGAGATATTTTTTCACATTTTCGCAAGAATTCCTGCATTTTCAGTGTCTCTCCCCTTGCCAATTCGGTTTCTTCTGCTATAATGGGGCATTAATCATTCCATTTACATGAAAGAAAAGAGAGAATCGAACATGAAAAAAAGCAGTAGCTTCAGCGGCTCGCTCGGCTTTGTGCTGGCCGCGGCGGGCAGCGCAGTGGGCGTCGGCAATATCTGGCGCTTCCCCTATCTCTGCGCCAAGGACGGCGGCGGACTATTTCTGCTCGTCTACCTCGTGCTGGTGCTGACATTCGGCTTCACCCTGCTGACGACTGACGTAGCCATTGGCCGCCGCACGAAGCAGAACGCCCTCAATGCCTTTGCAACGCTCAACAAGAAGTGGAAGTTTTTGGGTTACCTCACCTTCCTCGTCCCCACGCTCATCATGACGTATTACTCCGTCATCGGCGGCTGGATCACGAAGTATTTTACCCTCTACCTCGTCTCGAGCGGCGACGCAGCCGCGCAGGACGGGTTCTTCACCTCGTTCATCACCTCCCCCGTCTCGCCCATCGTCTTCATGCTGATCTTTTTGGCGCTGACGGCGTGGGTCGTGTACTGCGGCGTTGAAAAGGGCATTGAAAAATACTCCCGCTACATCATGCCGGGTCTGCTCCTTCTCATCATCGGCATCGCCATCTTCTCGCTCACGCTCTCTTACACCGATGAGAGCGGCATGACGCGCACGGGTATCGAAGGATTGCTCGTCTACATTAAGCCCGACTTCACGGGCCTGACCGTCCAGCGCTTTTTGAACATCGCGCTCGACGCGATGAGTCAGCTCTTCTTCTCGCTCAGTGTCAGCATGGGCATCATGATCACCTACGGCAGCTACGTCAAGGACGACGTCGACCTCAACAAGGCCAACAACCAGATCGAAATTTTCGACACGGGCGTCGCGTTCCTCGCGGGCCTCATGATCATCCCCGCCGTCTATGTCTTCCTCGGCACCGACGGCATGGCCAGCGGCCCGAGCCTGACGTTCATCAGCCTGCCGAAGGTCTTCGCCGCGATGGGCGGCGTGGGCCGCGTCGTGGGCGCGGTGTTCTTCCTCGCGCTCGGCTTCGCCGCGCTGACGAGCTGCGTGTCCGTCATGGAGACGCTCGTCGCCAACTGCATGGAGATTTTCCACAAGTCGCGCAAGGAGATGTGCGCCGCCGTGGGCGTCTACTCGCTCATCACCGCCGTGCTCATCTGCCTTGGCTACAACGCGCTCTACTTCGAGCTCCCGCTGCCCAACGGCTCGACCGCGCAGCTGCTCGACGTGATGGACTACATCAGCAACAGCTTCCTCATGCCGTTTATCAGCCTGCTCACGAGCATTTTGGTCGGCTGGGTCGTGGGTCCGAAGTGGATCATCGCCGAGGTCGAGAAAAACGGCGAGCACTTCGGCCGCGCCAAGCTCTACAGCGTGATGATGAAGTATGTCGTGCCCGTTGTCATGCTCATTCTGTTTTTGACCTCCACGGGGCTCGGCAGCCTGATTTTCGGCTGACAGGTAAGAAATTTTGGCAAAAAAGGGAACGCTTGCGCGTTCCCTTTTCTTTTGCTCTCCCGCCTTTTTCTCCGTTCAAAGTACGCAAAATATCTTTTTCCGCCGCGCGTTTTTTTGTCAAAAGCGCAAATTTCTTTTTCCCTGCTTGACAAAACGGGGGCGGGCGATTATAGTAGCATCATTAAATCTCATAGTTCACAAATACCATGACGGGGAAAAATTCGTCCTACAGACGCTTCAGAGAGTTGCCGGTCGCTGCGAGGCAATGCAGAGCGGGATGATGTCACTGGCCCCTGAGTAGCTCCGCTGAGACGATTTTCGTTTAGGCGCAGCCGGATCTCCTCACCGTTACCAACGAGGCGCATTCGCTTGATTTTAAGCCGATGCAGAAAGCGGGCATATTTTATGCCAACAAGAGTGGTACCGCGGAAGTTTTGAGCTTTCGTCTCTTCAAGGGAAGAGACGGAGGCTTTTTTTGTTGCTATGCGAGAGAAAAAAGCAGGAGGAATACCCCATGAAGCGCATTAAAATTTTTGACACGACCCTGAGAGACGGCGAGCAGTCCCCCGGCTGCAGCATGAATCTGACGGAAAAGATCGAAATGGCCCGCCAGCTTGAAAAGCTGGGCGTCGACGTGATCGAGGCGGGCTTCGCCATCGCGTCTCCGATGGACCACAAGAGCGTGCAGGCCATCGCCGCCGCGGTGACGAACTGCACGGTCGCCTCGCTCGCGCGCTGCGCCAAGGGCGATATCGACGCGGCGTGGGACGCCGTGAAGGAGGCGAACCACCCCCGCATCCATGTCTTCCTCGCAACAAGCGACATCCACATGGAGTACAAGCTCAAGATGACGCGCGAGCAGGTCATCGACCGCATCCGCGAGATGGTCGCCTACGCCAAGAGCTATTGCGATGACATCGAGTTTTCCGCCGAGGACGCCTCCCGCTCCGACTGGGCATTTCTGGCCCATTGCTACTCCACTGCCGTCGCCGCGGGCGCGACGACGCTGAATGTGCCCGACACCGTCGGCTACTCCACGCCGCAGGAGATGTATGACCTCATCACCTACCTGCGTGAAAACATCGAGGGCGTCGAGCATGTCGACATCTCCGTCCACTGCCACAACGACCTCGGCATGGCGGTGGCCAATTCGCTCGAATGCGTCCGCGCGGGCGCGACGCAGGTCGAATGCACGGTCAACGGCATCGGCGAGCGCGCGGGCAACGCGAGCCTTGAAGAGATCGTCATGGCGCTGCGCACGAGAAAGGACTTCTACGACGCCGAGACCGGCGTGAACACCAAGCAGATCTACCGCTCGAGCAAGCTGCTGAGCAACATCACGGGCGTGCCCATCCCGCCGAGCAAGGCCATCGTCGGCGCGAACGCCTTCGCGCACGAGTCGGGCATCCATCAGCACGGCGTCATTGCCAATGCAAGAACGTACGAGATCATGAACTCCACCGACGTCGGCATCCCGCAGAACACGATGGTGCTCGGCAAGCACTCCGGCAAGCACGCGCTGCGTGAAAAGCTCGAATCCATGGGCTACGAATTGAGCGACGAGGAGCTTGAAAGCGTGTTCACCCGCTTCAAGGATCTCGCCGACAAGAAAAAGAACATCACGAGCAGCGACATTGAGGCGCTCGTGCTCCACCGCCAGGCCGCGGTGCAGGGCAGCTGCCAGCTCGTGAGTCATGTGGTCAACACGGGCCACGGCGTGCCGAACATCTCGTGCATCAAGCTCCAGCGCGGCGACGAGCAGATCGAAGACGTCGCCATCGGCACAGGCCCGCTGGACGCCTCGTTCAAGGCCATCAACCGCATGCTCCAAATGGACGTGAAGCTCGAGAGCTTCAGCCTCAACGCCGTCACAGACGGCGAGGACGCCATCGGCGAGGCCGTGGTCAAGGTCTCCGGCCCCGACGGGCGGTCGTACACCGGCTCGGGCCTCTCGACCGATATCATCGAATCGTCGATCCGCGCCTACGTCAACGGCATCAACAAGATCATGGAATCCGGCAACTGAAAGGAGAAACGCGACATGGGCATGACAATGACGCAGAAAATTCTCGCCAAGCACGCAGGACTTGAGAGCGTGCGCGCGGGCCAGCTCATCCAGGCAAAGCTCGACCTCGTCCTCGGCAACGACATCACGACCCCCGTGGCCATCAACGAGTTTGAGTCCGCAGGTTTTGAAAAGGTCTTCGACAAGAGCCGCATCGCCATGGTGATGGACCACTTCGCACCGAACAAGGACATCAAGTCCGCCACGCAGTGCAAGCAGTGCCGCACCTTCGCCCGTCGCTTCGACATCGACCACTTCTACGATGTCGGCACGATGGGCATCGAGCACGCGCTGCTGCCCGAGCAGGGGCTTGTCGCCCCGGGTGAGGCCGTCATCGGTGCGGACTCTCACACCTGCACTTACGGCGCGCTCGGCGCGTTCTCCACCGGCGTCGGCTCGACCGACATGGGCGCGGCCATGGCCGCGGGCGAGACGTGGTTCAAGGTCCCGTCCGCCATCAAGGTGAATCTCACCGGCAAGCTCCGCCCGTTTGTCTCCGGCAAGGATGTCATCCTGACGCTCATCGGCATGATCGGCGTGGACGGCGCACGCTACCAGTCCATCGAATTTTCCGGCGAGGGCGTCAAGAACCTCACGATTTACGACCGCCTGACGATCTGCAACATGGCCATCGAGGCGGGCGGCAAGAACGGCATCTTCCCCGTCGACGACGTGACGCGCGCCTATGTTGAGGGCCGCGTGGACCGCCCCTGGACAGCGTTCGAGGCCGACCCCGATGCAGAATACGAGCGCGTCATCGACATCGACCTCGGCAAGGTCGACTGCACAGTCGCCTGGCCGCACCTGCCCGAAAACGCGCACAGCGCGCGCGAGGGCAGCGACATCGCCATCGACCAGATCGTCATCGGCTCGTGCACGAACGGCCAGCTCCCTGACATGGCCGCCGCCGCCGCGATCTTAAAGGGGCATCACCTGGCCCCGAACGTCCGCGGCATCATCATCCCCGCCACGCAGGAAGTTTACCGCGCCTGCATGCACGAGGGCTACACCGATATTTTCCTCGATGCGGGCTGCATCGTCTCCACGCCCACATGCGGGCCGTGCCTCGGCGGCTATATGGGCATCCTCGCCGCCGGCGAGCGCTGCGTTTCCACCACCAACCGCAACTTTGTCGGCCGCATGGGCCACGTCGACAGCGAGGTCTACCTCGCCTCTCCGGCTGTCGCCGCGGCGTCTGGTATTACCGGCCACATTTCTCATCCGGAGGAGGTCATGAACAAATGAATGCACACGGCATTGTCCATAAGTATGGGGATCACGTCGATACGGACGTCATCATCCCCGCGCGCTATCTGAACACCCAGAGCCACAAGGAGCTCGCCTCCCACTGCATGGAGGACATCGACAAGGACTTCATTCACCGCGTCAAAGACGGCGACATCATGGTCGCGGGCGTAAACTTCGGCTGCGGCTCGTCGCGCGAGCACGCGCCCGTCGCCATCAAGGCGAGCGGCATCTCCTGCGTCATCGCGGCGAATTTCGCCCGCATCTTCTACCGCAACGCTATCAACATCGGCCTCGCCATTTTGGAGTGCCCCGCCGCGAGCGCGGAGATCGAAAACGGCGACGAGGTAACAGTCGACTTCGACACCGGCGTCATCACAGACGTGACAAAGGGCACGACGTATCAGGCCGAGCCCTTCCCGCCGTTTATCAAGGACATGATTGCGCGCGGCGGCCTGATGGCCTCGCTCAAGGCAAAGGAGGCGGCGAAATGAACAAGACCATTGCCATCATCAAGGGCGACGGCATCGGCCCCGAGATCGTCACCGAGGCCATGGGCGTTTTAGACGCCGTGGCCGCGAAGTTTGGCCACACCTTCACCTACGTCGACGCGCCGATGGGCGGCACCGCCATCGATAAATTCGGCGTGCCGCTGCCGGATTCGAGTTTAGCAACCTGCCGCAACGCGGACAGCGTGCTGCTCGGTGCGGTCGGCGGCCCGAAGTGGGACAATCAGCCCGCCGCCAACCGTCCCGAACGCGGTCTTCTCAAGCTGCGCGAAGGCATGGGACTTTACACGAATGTCCGCCCCGCGAAAATGTTCCCCGAACTCTCCGACGCCTGCCCCCTGCGCGCCGACATCGCCGCAAAGGGCATCGACTTCATCGTCGTGCGCGAGCTCATCGGCGGCGTGTACTTCGGCGAGCACCGCACGGAAGAGGCGAACGGCGAGCAGAAGGCCACCGACATCATGGCCTACTCTGAGCACGAGATCAAGCGTGTCGCCCGCGTCGCGTTTGAGACCGCGCGCAAGCGCCGCAAGCGCGTCACCTCCATCGACAAGGCCAACGTGCTCGACACCTCGCGCCTCTGGCGCAAGACGGTCACAGAGGTCGCGAAGGACTATCCCGACGTCGAGCTTCGCCACATGTATGTCGACAACGCGGCGATGCAGCTCGTGCGCGACCCGAGCCAGTTCGACGTCATCGTGACCGAAAATCTCTTTGGCGACATCCTCTCCGACGAGGCGAGTCAGATCACTGGCTCGATCGGCATGATCCCGTCCTCCAGCATGGGCGACGGCACGAACGGGCTCTATGAGCCCATCCACGGCTCCGCGCCCGACATCGCGGGGCAGGACAAGGCAAACCCCATCGGCACGATCCTGGCCGCCGCAATGATGCTGCGCTACAGCTTCGACATGGCCGCCGAGGCCGACGCCATCGAGCGCGCGGTGGATAAAACGCTGCGTTCGGGCTTCCGCTGCGGCGACATCATGCAGGAAAACTGCCAACTCGTCGGCTGCAAGGCCATGGGTGCGGAGATCCGCAGCCGTATCTGAAACGATCTCTTCCAAACTTCTTTATGAACCTCTCCTTTGATCCTCTGCATCGCGCGGCGATGCGAAAAAGGTTCCCAAGCCATTGGCTTGGGAACCTTTTTTCTTCCGCTGTCAAATTTTGCCGATCAGCACAACGATCCCGCCGACCGCGGCCGCGACAAGAAGGTACAGCGCTGTGGCCGCACTGCGCTTGGTGTAGACCGTCCGCCACGGCTTCCCATAGGGGACGCCCTCCATGCCCTCGATACGCCAGATCTTGCTGTGGCCGACCCACAGCAGGTCGATGACAAAGCCGTCGAACCAGTTCATGACCACAAGGAAGAGGTAGGTTTCAAAACTCGCGGTCTTAAAGTCCTTCACGCCGTTCCATCCGGCGATGACCGCGATCAGCACGACGAAGATCACAAGGCAGAAGAACGTCATAAAGCGCTTGCCCTTGCGCAGCTCCTCAGTCTTGTCGGCGATGCCGCGCTTCTGTGCCTCGTCGAGATACGCGTCCGGGTAAAAATAGAGGCAGTTGCGCCCGCTGTCTCGCACCGCGCATTTGACCAGCGCGAGATAGAGAAGACAACATAAAATGATCTGAAGCAGTAACAGCATGGCTGTGTTCTCCTTTGAAAAATGCTTTTAAGATGCAAAACCGGCGCTCAGTGCAGCTTCTTCCCCATTTCGATCCGCACCTCGTGCCGCTCAGGATCGTCGTTGGAGTAGGCGTACAGGTCGAAGCCGACGATCGTAAAACCGTTCTTTTTGTAAAACGCGATGGCGTTTTCATTGCACGACTGCGTCTCTAAAATCAGCATGCGCGCCCCGGTATTCTCCGCCGCTTGCTCTATGGTCTTCATCAGCGCCGTGCCGACGCCCCTGCTGCGCTCGGAAAAGTCCAGCACGCAGATGTTGCTGAGCCGAAAACGGTTGTTCCAGCCCTCTATCGAGCCTTCGACATATCCGATCAGTTTTTCGCCCTCGAACGCGCCGAAGGCGATCGGGTCTTCGAGCCATTCGCCGAAGAATACATCGTCGAACGATCTCTCAGTCGGCTCCGCAAAGGGCACATAGTCCATCTGAAAGCCCGTCTCGGACGGGCGGATCTCATAATAGCCATTCGTGCGGTAGCGGGCGGTAAATGTTTTGCCCGCATATATCTCTCTGTCCAAGGGTCTGATCTCCATGCACTCTCCCCTTTCCCATCCAACATCTGATTGGTCCACATCCTACCACATCTTTTTACAAAGTACAAGCGCCCAGCCAAATGGCTGGGCGCTTGTTTGATTCAATAAAAGCCTGTGCCGAAAGCGATTTGCTTATTGCATGTCCTTGATCGCAGCCTGCGCGGCGGCGAGGCGGGCGATGGGGACACGGAACGGGCTGCAGGAGACATAGTCCAGGCCGACCTTGTGGCAGAACTCGACGGACGTGGGATCGCCGCCGTGCTCGCCGCAGATGCCGAGGTGGATGTGCGGGTTGGTCTCGCGGCCCATCTTGGCGGCCATGGAGACGAGCTTGCCGACGCCGGTCTGATCGAGACGGGCGAACGGATCGCTCTCGTAGATCTTCTTGTCGTAGTATGCGCCGAGGAACTTGCCGGCATCGTCACGGCTGAAGCCGAAGGTCATCTGGGTCAGGTCGTTCGTGCCGAAGGAGAAGAAGTCCGCTTCCTTGGCAATCTCGTCCGCGGTCAGAGCGGCGCGCGGGATCTCGATCATGGTGCCGACCTTGTACTTCATGGAGCTGCCGGCCTCGGCGATCAGCTTGTCAGCGACCTCGACGACGACGTCCTTGACGTACTTGAGCTCCTTGACCTCGCCGACGAGCGGGATCATGATCTCGGGGATGATGTTCCAGTCGGGATGCGCGGCGTTGACGTTCAGCGCAGCCTTGATGACCGCACGGGTCTGCATGGCAGCGATCTCGGGGAACGTAACGGCCAGACGGCAGCCGCGGTGGCCCATCATGGGGTTGAACTCGTGCAGGGAGGCGATGATGTTCTTGATGTCCTGAACGCTCTTGCCCATGTCCTTGGCGAGCTGCTCGATGTCAGCTTCCTCGGTGGGAACGAACTCGTGCAGCGGGGGATCGAGGAAACGAACGGTCATCGGACGGCCCTCGAGCGCGATATACATGGCTTCAAAGTCGCCCTGCTGCATCGGCTCGAGCTTAGCGAGCGCCTTCTCGCGCTGCTCGACGGTGTCAGAGCAGATCATCTCGCGGATGGCGGGAATACGGTCAGCCTCGAAGAACATGTGCTCGGTGCGGCAGAGACCGATGCCCTCAGCGCCGAACTTCACGGCCTGCTCGGTGTCATGCGGGTTATCGGCGTTCGTGCGGACGCCCAGACGGCGATACTTGTCGGCCCAAGCCATGACGCGGCCGAACTCGCCGCCGATGGTGGCGTCGACCGTGGGGATGATGCCGTCGTAGATGTTACCGGTGGAACCGTCGAGAGAGATGAAGTCGCCCTCGTGATAGGTCTTGCCGGCGAGCTCGAACTTCTTGTTCTCCTCGTCCATGTTGATCTCGCCGCAGCCGGAGACGCAGCACTTGCCCATGCCGCGCGCGACGACAGCTGCGTGGGAGGTCATACCGCCGCGGACGGTCAGGATGCCCTGGGAGGCCTTCATGCCCTCGATATCCTCCGGAGAGGTCTCGAGACGGACGAGAACGACCTTCTCGCCGCGCTCCTTCCACTCTTTGGCATCCTCAGCGGAGAAGACGATCTTGCCGCAGGCGGCGCCGGGGGAGGCGGGCAGAGCTTTGGCGATGGCGGGAGCCTTCTTGAGGACAGCCGCATCGAACTGGGGATGGAGCAGGGTGTCGAGGTTGCGCGGGTCGATCATGGAGACGGCCTTCTTCTCGTCGATCATGCCCTCGTCCACGAGGTCACAGGCGATCTTGAGAGCAGCCTGCGCGGTGCGCTTACCGCTGCGGCACTGGAGCATATAGAGCTTGCCGTTCTCGACGGTGAACTCCATATCCTGCATGTCGCGGTAGTGATCCTCGAGCAGGTCGCAGACCTTGACGAAGTCGGCGTAAGCCTGGGGGAACTTCTCTTCCATCTGGGAGATGGGCATCGGGGTGCGGACGCCGGCGACGACGTCCTCGCCCTGAGCGTTGGTCAGGAACTCGCCCATGAGCTTCTTCTCGCCGGTGGCGGGGTCACGGGTGAAGGCGACGCCGGTACCGGAGTTGTCGTTCAGGTTGCCGAAGACCATCGGCATGACGTTGACGGCAGTGCCCCAGGAATAGGGGATGTCGTTGTCGCGGCGATAGACGTTCGCGCGCGGGTTGTCCCAGGAGCGGAACACGGCGCGGATGGCTTCGTACAGCTGGGTCTTGGGGTCGGAGGGGAAGTCCTCGCCGATCTGCTGCTTGTACTCGGCCTTGAACTGCTCGGCGAGTTCCTTGAGGTCGGCTGCGGTAAGCTCAATGTCGAGCTTGACGCCGCGCTTTTCCTTCATCGCGTCGATGAGCTGCTCAAAGTACTTCTTGCCGACTTCCATAACGACGTCGGAGAACATCTGGATGAATCGGCGATAGGAGTCGTAAACGAAACGCTCGAAGTTGGGGTCGGGGTTGCCCGCGATCATGGCGGCGACGACGTCGTCGTTGAGACCGAGGTTCAGGATGGTATCCATCATGCCGGGCATGGAAGCGCGCGCGCCGGAACGGACGGAGACGAGCAGGGGGTTCTTCAGATCGCCGAACTTCTTGCCGTTCATCTCTTCCATCTTCGCGACGTATTCCATGATCTCTGCCATGATCTCGTCGTTGATCTTGCGGCCGTCCTCGTAATACTGGGTGCAGGCTTCGGTCGTGATGGTGAAGCCCTGGGGCACGGGCAGACCGATGTTGGTCATCTCGGCCAGGTTCGCGCCCTTGCCGCCCAGAAGCTCACGCATGGTAGCGTTGCCTTCCGAGAACAGGTAGACATACTTTTTGCTCATTGGTTTTCCTCCATTAAAAATGTATCGCTGTGTGATCATTATCAAGCCATATTATTATAGACAGAAAATCCCCGACTTTCAATAACAAGTTGTGAAATTTTTGTCGACTTTCCGCATTTTTTCTCCCACAAAACGCAATTTGGCGCAAAATCGTTCTGTTTTTCCGTCGCGGGGCGCAGATTTTCTTGCAAGCGCCGCACTTTTGCGATATACTATTTTTAAATTTGCGCTGAAAATGCGCGCAGAGTACAGAGCATGGAGCGGGCAATGGAGCTTTTGGATTTTGCAAAAACCGATACGGCGGCGCGTCTTCGCGCCGCGGCAAAGCGCGGCGCACTGTCGCACGCACTCATTTTCAGCGGCAGCGGCGACCGCGTGAGCGCTGCGCGCTATGCCGCCGCGGCGATGGAGTGCACAGTGGAAAGCAAGCCCTGCCTCGCTTGCCCTGCCTGCCGCAAGGTGATGCAGGACATCCACCCCGACGTCACGTTCGTGCGCGACGCAGAGCACAAGGAGCTCTCGATCGACACGGTGCGCGCGATGCGCGCCGACGCGTTCATCCGCCCGAACGAGGGCGCGCGCAAGGTCTACATTTTCGAGGACTGCACCATCCTGACGGAAAAGGACCAGAACGTGCTTTTGAAGCTCGTGGAGGAGGGGCCCGCTTACGCAGCGTTCTTCTTCTGCGCGGAAAATCCGGCGATTCTGCTCCAGACCATCCGCTCGCGCTGCGTGGAGGTCAAGCTCTCCCCCACCGTCGAAGAGGGCGGCGCGCCTGACGAGCTCGCGCTCGAGCTCGCGCGGCTCATCGCCGAGGGGTCGCGCGCGTCCCGCGCGGCATTCCTCGCAAAGCTCGAAACGCAGAAGGTCACGCGCGACGACCTGTCCTCGCTTTTCGAGGGGACGCGGCTTCTGCTCTCGTCCGCCCTGCTGGGGCAGTACGGCGTGAGCGTACCGGAGAGGGATCTTCGCATCGCGCGGTCACTGGCTTCGCGCTTGACAAAAGCCAAATTACTCGGCACAATAGATTTATTGCAGGACTACCGCAATAAATGCACCTATAACGTCGGCGTCGGGCCCACGCTGGGCGGCTTCGCCGTTGAATTGGAGGAAACCCTTTGACAGAAGTGATCGGAGTCCGCTTCCGCGGCGGATGCAAGGAATATTATTTTGACCCGCACGGCATCACGGTCGAGCCCAACCAGTTCGTCATCGTTGAGACCGCGCAGGGACTCGAGTACGCCCAGTGCGTCTCGGGCAACCATGAGGTGGAGGACGATTCCGTCGTCCAACCACTGCGCCCGCTCGTGCGCGTGGCGACGGAGAACGATGACCGCACCTACGCCTACAACAAAACGCGCGAAAAGAACGCCTTCGAGGTCTGCCAGAAGAAGATCGCCGAGCGCGGGCTCGACATGAAGCTCGTGCGCGTGGAGAGCAACTTCGACGGCAGCAAGATCATCTTTTTCTTCACGTCCGATGGGCGCGTGGACTTCCGCGAGCTCGTGCGCGACTTAGCCGGTGTGTTCCGCGCCCGCATCGAGCTGCGGCAGATCGGCGTGCGCGACGAGGCGAAGATGCTCGGCGGCCTCGGCATCTGCGGCCGGCCTTTCTGCTGCTCGCAGTTTTTGGACGACTTCGTCCCCGTTTCGATCAAGATGGCCAAGACGCAGAATCTGAGCCTGAACCCGACGAAGATCTCCGGCACGTGCGGCAGGCTCATGTGCTGCCTCAAATACGAGCAGAACGCCTACGAGGACGCGGTGCGCCGCTGCCCGAAGCAGGATTCGTTTGTCGCAACGCCCGACGGCCTTGGCAACGTGAGCTCGGTCGACATTCTGCGCGAGCAGGTGCTCGTGCGTCTCGACGGGCAGAACGAGAGCCCCAAGCGCTACCGCACCTGCGAAATTCATGTGCTGCGCAACGGCAAGGGCTCGCGCGACGGCATCGAGCTCCCCACGACGCTCCCCGAGCGCTATCAGGAGCCGCCGGAGGAGGAGCCGCAGCTGACGCTGAACTTCTTCTCGTCCGCCAAGCCCATCGTGCCGCCCGAACAGTGGACGGCCCCCGTCGCAAAAGCGGACGCCCCCGCCGCTGACGAGGAGGAGACGGAAAAGCGCCGTTCCCGCCGCGGCGGCCGCGGGCATCGCGGCGGCAGAGGCCGCGGCAAGGGCAGCGGCGAAGGCGGCGAGAAGTCCGCCGCGCCGAAGAGTGAAAACACGCCCCAAAAGGGTGGCGACAAGCCCGCCGAAAAGCGAAGCCAACGCCCCGCGCGCGGCGATAAGCCGAGCAGCGAACGTCCGCCCCGCAATCCCGACAAGAACGGCGAGCGCCGCGCCCCGCGCCAGAGCAAGCCGAACAGCGAAACGCCCGACGCGCCGAAAGCCCCGCGTCCGCCCCGCCCGCCGAAAGCCGAGGGCGCGATTGAGGGCGGCGAGAACAAGCCGCGCCGCCGCAGCCACCGCGGCGGCAGAGGCCGCCGCAGAAGTGGCGGTCAGGGCGGCGAAGCCCCCGCGCCGAAGAGCGAAGCGTAAAAAAGAAATAGAACCGCCGCGAAGCACAGTTGTTTCGCGGCGGTTTTGCCAAAAGGCGGAAAGGAATTGCTTCCATGCTGTACCATGCCTCCCCCACCGGCGGTCTCACCGTCCTCACGCCGCACGTCTCCAACCATGGCCACCCGCTCGTCTATTTTTCGAAGAAACGGGAAAATGTGCTGGTCTATCTGAGCAATGCCGTTGAAAAATACTGCCGCGACACCGGCTTTGTCCACACGGGCCGGTGGGAAAAATGGGGGCCTTACGGCTTCGACTTAGACGGCGTGCAGCGGCTGGAGGAATACTACCCCAACGCACTGGAGGAGACCTATGCCGGCGTCTCCGGCTATATCTACGGCGCGGAACCGGCAAATACCGCCCCTGTTTCCGACGTGCCGTTCGCGGTCACGTCCGAAGAGGCGGTAGCAGTCGTCTCGTGCGAGTTCGTCCCCGATGCCTATGAGGCCATTCTCCGCGCAGAGCGGGAGGGGCTGCTGCGCATTCTGCACTATGCGCAGACCGACGATCCGTTCCGCGCCTGGATATGGCAAACCATGAAACATGAATACGAAAACGCCGAAAAGCAGCCCGACTACCGTCATTTTATCAAAGGAAAATTCGGCATCATCGGCTGATATCTTTACGCAAAACATCCCTTTTCATTTCTCCCGCGCCGTGGTATACTTTTGCCGAAAAACAACGAGAAAAGAAGAGAGGATCCATCATGCTGAAATTCAACAAGGTGCTGCTCGCCAGCGACTTTGACAACACGCTCGTCTATACGCAGGGCGCGCTCGAGCGCGGCGAGGATATCCCGCCGATGAGCGCGCGCAACCGCGAGGCAGTTGAGTATTTCATTCAAAACGGCGGCTATTTTTCGATCTCCACCGGCCGCGCGCTGCCCGCCTTTGCCCGCTACGCCAAGGATCTGCCCTGCAACGCCCCCTGCGTCATCGCCAACGGCGCGGCCATCTATGACTTCAACAAGGACTGCTATGTGGAGACCGCGTTTTTAGACGCGGACATCTACGATCACGTCGACGCGCTGCTCGCGCGCTTCCCCGGCCTGTGCTTCGAGATCTACCACGACGACCGCCGCATCCACGTCCTGCACCCGAACGACTACACGCGCAACCACGAGCATCTGACGCGTGCGAAGACCGAGGAGGTCAAGGACTTCCGCGAGGTGGACCTGCCGATCATCAAGCTGCTCTTTGAAGAGGAAAAGCCGCTTCTGGAGCAGGTGCGCGATTTTATCGTCTCTCAGGAGTGGGGAAAACGCTACGAGCTCATCTTTTCGAGCGATCACCTGCTTGAGCTGACGCGCCGCGGCGCGACGAAGGGCGGCATGATCTTAAAGCTTGCCAAGCTCCTCGGCGTTGCGCGCAAGGACATCTACTGCATCGGCGACCACAACAACGACATTCCGATGCTCGAGGTCTCCGAGATCGGCTTCGCGCCTGAAAACGCCATCCCCGAGGTCAAGGAATGGGGTGCGCACATCGTCTGCCACTGCAAGGACGGCGCGCTGGCGGACGTGGTGGAGATCCTAAACCATCGCTATTAACTTCAAAAAAAGCGGCAGAGCCGCTTTTTTGAGGGGGATTGCAGCCCGCGGCAGCGCACGCGCCGAAGGCGCGCACGTTTGCGGGCTGAGAGGCGTTTTTTCTGACGCACATGGAAATCGGCGAAGCGCCGCCAGTGGCGGATGAAGCGAGCCGGTTTCGAGGAAGTGGCACGATTGGCGCGCCCGAACGGGCGCGGGAATCGTAATGCCGCGACGGTGACGTCGGAATTTACGATTAAGATCATTTCGCGTCTGCGGACGCTTGGGCAGCCGTTAGCAGCTTTGCTGCTTTACGGATGCCGCATACCCCTTGCGGGTGAAAGTCTGCGACGCCTTTTATTCCCATTGCCCTTTTTCGTACAACTTTTCGTTTGCTCGCGCATATAATAGCCGGGTGAGAGAAAAGCTGAAAGGAATGGTACAATGAAGGAAAAAGACAACATCCGTCATGGCGACGTGGACGACATGATCTTCGGCAGCGAGGCGCATGTCAGCGAACGATAATATGCCAAAAGGCTCCGCTTTCGCGGAGCCTTTTCTCACTTTTATAACGCCTTTTCGATCGTGCCGCCGCCGAGGACCTCTTCGCCATCATAGAAGACGACGGCCTGTCCTGCCGTGACGGCGCGCTGGGGCGTGAGGAGCTCGACGTGCGCGCAGCCTCCTTCCAGCGGTGTGACGACGGCGTCGCACTCTTTCTGGCTGTAGCGCGTTTTGGCGGTGCAGTAGACTTTTTCCGCAGGCGTCTCCCCCGCGATCCAGTTCACGCGCGAGGCGAGCAGCGCTGTGGAAAACAGTTCCTCGTTGTCGCCGAGCAGCACGGTATTATTTTCGGCATTTTTGGATATCACATAGAGCGGGCGGTCCGCACTCACGCCGAGGCCCTTGCGCTGACCCGCCGTGTAGCACTCCAAACCGCGGTGGCGGCCGAGCACGCGGCCCGTTTCGTCGACAAAGTCGCCGGGCTGCGGCGTGACGCCGCCGTAGTCGCGCAGAAAGCGCACATAGTCCCCATCGGGGATGAAGCAGATATCCTGTGAATCGGCCTGATGGGCGTTTGCAAGACCCGCCTCCTCCGCCTGCTCTCGAATTTCCGGCTTTTCAAAGCTGCCGACCGGCAGCAGCAGGTGCGAGAGCTGTTCCTGCGTGAGCTGATAGAGCACGTAGCTCTGGTCCTTCGCGCGGCTCTCGCCGCGAAGCAGCCGGTAACGTCCGCTCGCTTCGTCATAGCCGACGCGGGCATAGTGCCCCGTCGCGATGTAGTCAAAGCCCATCTCCAGCGCGCGGTCCAAAAATGCGCCAAACTTGAGGCAGCGGTTGCAGTCAATGCACGGATTCGGCGTGCGGCCCGCGCGGTACTCGCTGACGAAGTGATCCATCACCTCGCGCGCAAAAAGCTCGTGCTCGTCGAAGATGTAAAACGGCATACCGAGACCGTCGGCAATACGCTTCGCGCCGTCCGTCTCGTTGCCGCTGAGCGACAGCGTCGCGCCCGCGCACTCGTAGCCCTGCTTTTGCAGCAAAAGCGCGGCGGCGGAGGAATCCACGCCGCCGCTCATGGCGATCAAAACTTTTTTCTTCATCTGTGTCCCTTAATCCAGATACTTTTGCAGAAATGCCTCGCTCGAAAGCGCGTCGGACATCTCCACGAGCGTGCGGTTGAAGCCGCCGGCGTAGTCGCTGCCGCGGTCCTTGAGCTGTACGCGCCCGGCCTTTACCGCAGGGAGCGAGACGGTGAAGAGCGAGCCCTTCCCCTCCTCCGACTGCGCGACGATCATGCCGCCGTGGCCCTGCGCGATGCGCTGGCAGATTGGAAGGCCCAGTCCCAAGCCACGCGGCGGCATGGGGTTCTGCCCGCCGTCCATAAAGCGGTCGAACAAATGGGTCAGCGTGTCGCTGTCCATGCCCTTTCCCGTGTCCGCCACGGTGATCTTGACAAATCTCCCCTCCGTTTTCACACGCACGCGGACACTGCCACCCTTGGGCGTAAATTTAAGCGCGTTGGAGAGGAGATTCAGCAGCAGCTTGCGGATGGCCTCAGCGTCGAGGGCGATGATGCGGCTGTCGCGGTCGGCGAGGAAGTCGAGCTCCACGCCGCGTTGCGCAAAAAGGAAGTCCACCTCAGCGCACACGCTGCGGCAGACGCCGACAATGTCGTCATCGTAGAGCTCGAAACGCTTGCGCTCAAACAGGTTCCCCGCGTCAGTCAGATTGCTGATGACGCGGTAGAGCTGGTAATAGCTCTGGTAAAATGCCGCGGCGGTGCGGTCAGTCTTCGGGTCCTTCTCCCGCGTCTCCTGCGGTGCCAGGCGGTCGACCGCCGTGTAGATCGTCGAAAGCGAGGTGCGCAGCTGCAATGCAATATTCGGCAGCACATCCGACAGCATTTTCAGTTCTTCTTCAGTATAATCCCGCATAGCGTCTCCTAATAAAAGTTCTCCTACCGGTAGCATTCACCGCAGGGAGGCGGAGTTTGCGCGGAAAGAATTGGTGTTTTCGCGATAAGCTCGCGCTTAGAACGTTTTGTTGTACAGCGTTGTAGTATGAGGGTAGCAAAATTCCGGTCAAAAAGCAAGGAATTTGTGGAAATTATGAAAAAAATAGAGTTTTTGCAAAAAAGGACTTGCAAAACGAAACTACTGCTATATAATATCTAAATGTACCAAACATTCGATATATTCCGATAAACAGGAAGGAAGTAAGTTTTATGAGTATTAAGGTCGGTATTAACGGCTTTGGCCGCATTGGCCGTATGGTCTTTCGCGCAAGCCTGAACCATCCTGAGATCGAGATCGTGGGCATCAATGACCTCTGCCCCGCCGATTATCTGGCCTACATGCTGAAATACGATACTATGCACGGCAGATTCGCCGCCGATGTGAAGAGCAACGACTACGGCATCGTGGTCAACGGCCGCGAGATCCCCGTCTTCGCCGAGCGCAACCCCGCGGACCTGCCCTGGGGTAAGATCGGCGCGGAGTACGTCGTCGAATCCACGGGCCTGTTCCTGACGAAGGAAAAGGCGCAGGCGCACATCGACGCCGGCGCGAAGAAGGTCGTCATGTCCGCCCCGTCCAAGGATGACACGCCGATGTTCGTCTGCGGCGTCAACCTCGATTCCTACACGAGCGACATGCAGTTCGTCTCCAACGCCTCGTGCACCACGAACTGCCTGGCCCCCATCGCCAAGGTCCTGAACGACAGCTTTGGCATCAAGGACGGCCTGATGACCACCGTGCACTCCGTCACCGCCACGCAGAAGACCGTGGACGGCCCGTCCGTGAAGGACTGGCGCGGCGGCCGCGCAGCCACGGGCAACATCATCCCCTCCTCCACCGGCGCCGCCAAGGCCGTCGGCAAGGTCATCCCGTCGCTCAACGGCAAGCTGACCGGCATGTCCATGCGCGTTCCCACGCTGGATGTCTCCGTCGTCGACCTGACCGTCAACCTTGAAAAGCCCGCCACCTTTGACGAGATCTGCAAGGCGATGAAGGAAGCGAGCGAGGGCGAGCTCAAGGGCATCCTCGGCTACACCGACGAGGCGGTCGTTTCGTCTGACTTCCTCGGCGATCCGCGCACGTCGATCTTCGACGCTAAGGCCGGTATCGCACTGACGGATACATTCGTCAAGGTCGTGAGCTGGTACGACAACGAGATCGGCTACTCCAACAAGGTGCTCGACCTCATCGAGCACATGTACTCGGTCGACCACGCGGCCAAATAATTCCGCTTTTTCATGTCCCTGTTTTTATCATGGAAAAACAGGGTGGTGCTCCTCTGAGACAAGAGGGATCTGGTGCGAGATCCCTCTTGTTTTTTTCGCGTTTTCGGTGGTATACTGCCATCGTTGCAAATTTTTCTTTGAGGTGGATCATGTTTCAAGGTTTTACGCCCGAGGCCGTCGAGTTCCTCTGGGGCATCAAATTCAACAATAACCGCGAGTGGTTCCTGCCGCGAAAGGAACAGTTTCTTGCGCTGCTCGACCGGCCGATGCGCGAGCTCGGCAGCGAACTGTTCGACGCGATCGCCGCAGAATATCCCAAGCAGTCGCTGAAATTACACGTCTGCCGCATCTACCGCGACGCTCGCCGTCTCTTTGGCCGCGGCCCATATAAGGACCACCTGTGGTTCACGATCGAGCGCCCGCACGAGCGCTTCGAGGGCGTCCCCGCGCTGTATTTCGAGATCGCGCCGAACTATTTCAGCTACGGCTGCGGCTACTGGGACGCCTCCCCCGCCACGATGGCGAAACTCCGCCGCCGCATCGAGACGAACCCCAAGCCGCTCGAAAAGATCGTGCGCAAGCTGAATAAGTCCCGCTTCACGCTCTCGGGTGAGCAGTTCAAGCGCCCGAAGGGCGACGTCGGCAAGCTCCTGAACCCGTGGTACAACGCGAAAAATATCGCCGTCGGCTATGACGACAATCCCGAAGGCGTGCTGTTCACGCCGGAGCTCAAAGACGAAGTCCTCGCGGGCTTCCGCGAGCTGATGCCGCTGTATCTGTATCTCGATTCGCTGGCGGGCGATCCCGAACCGAATAAAGAATAATGCCGCTCGCAGAGTGGCGAGGAATTCCCACGCCGCGCGGGAGTGCATAAAAAGGGGGATACTCTCTTTCTCAAAAGAGAGTATCCCCCTTAGACCCCCGAGAGAAAGGACGAGGGGCCTTGCCCCTCGACCCCGCTTACATTGGCAGTCTGTGGCTCGAAGAGCTGCACGCGCTGCGCATTGCACAGCCGTTGGCAGCTCTGCTGCCTTACGGATGTGGCATACCCCTTGCGGGTAATCAGGTGCGGTGTACGTGGCTTCGCCACGAATCCCTACGTTCCGTCACCACTCGCAACCGCGCCTTACTATCGTGAGGCGCGTGTGACGATAGCACGGCGGCGGACTGCGTGCGGACGCGGCATTGCTGCGCTCGCCGCGGCCAGATGAAACAGATGTTGCAACTTGTTGAAAACTGTGGTACGGTAAATACAGAGCGCTGCACGAACGGCAGGCGGTTGGTCACATCTCCGAAAGGGGGTGAGACGATGCGGATCACATTCCATATTGGAGACTTTACAGTCACTATTATTGTGAAAAGCAGAAACCGCCACTCTGCCAAGTGACGGTTTCTTAGTTTTTGCTAAGTACATTTACTTGATTAGAGGCTAACCGCTTGTCGCAGCGCCCTCTTTCTATATGTTCATTATATCAAAACATTCCGCCCTGTCAAGCACACGGCAGGATGTTTTCTTAATACTCACGGCGAGCGCAGCAGTACCACCTCGCACGCAGTCTGCCGCCCAACTACCGTCACTCGCGTCTCACGATAGTAAGGCGCGGTTGCGAGCGGTAACGAGTAGTAGGGTTTCATGGCGAAGCCATGTACACCGCGCCCGATTACCCGCAAGGGGTATGCCACATCCGTAAGGCAGCAGAGCTGCCAACGGCTGTGCAATGCGCAGCGCGTGCAGTTATTCGAGCTACAAACTGCCAATGGGCGGGGTCAAGGGGCAGGGCCCCTTGCGTTCTCTTGGGGGTACAAGGGGGATATTCTCTCACGCGAGAGAATATCCCCCTTACTTTGGGCAGCGCCGATGGCGCTGCCCTCCCCCCCCCGCACTTTCGTGCAGAAAATCAAAAAGCGACGGCTTTTTCAGCCGTCGCTTCTCTATCTGCATTACTGCAAAACCTTCTTGTTGCCGTGCGTTGCCTTCATGCGCAGCTCCTTGTTGAGGATCGTCTTGCGGATGCGGAGATTCTTGGGCGTGACCTCGAGCAGCTCGTCGTCGGCGAGGAACTCAAGGCACTGCTCCAGGCTCATCTGCTTGGGCGGGACAAGGCGCAGCGCGTCGTCCGAGCCGGAAGCGCGCATGTTCGTGAGCTGCTTCTTCTTGCACACGTTGACCGTGATGTCCTCCTGCTTGGGGGACTGACCGACGACCATACCCTCGTACACGTCGACGCCCGCGCCGATGAACAGCACGCCGCGCTCCTGCGCGTTGAAGAGGCCATAGGTGATAGAGGTGCCGGTCTCGGACGCGACGAGAGAGCCGGTATTGCGGCGGGCAAGCTCGCCCTTGTAGGGTGCGTAGGAATCAAACACGCTCGCCATGATGCCCTCGCCCTTGGTGTCGGTGAGGAACTCGTTGCGGTAACCGAACAGGCCGCGCGCGGGGATCAGGAATTCGAGCTTCATGCGGCTGCCGATCGGCGTCATCTCGGCGAGGTCGCCCTTGCGGGAGCCGAGCTTTTCGATGACTGCGCCGACATACTCCTGCGGCACGTCGCACACAAGGCGTTCGATGGGCTCGCACTTCTTGCCGTCGATCATCTGATACAGGACGCGCGGGGGCGAGACCTGGAACTCATAGCCTTCGCGGCGCATGGTCTCGATGAGGATGGACAGCGACATTTCGCCGCGGCCCGCGACGTTGAACGCATCCGTCGAGCCCTCGAGCTCGGTGACGCGGAGCGAAACGTCCTTGAGCGTTTCGCGGAAGAGACGGTCGCGCAGCTGGCGCGAGGTGACAAACTTACCCTCACGTCCGGCGTAGGGAGAGTCGTTGATGGAGAACGTCATCTCCATCGTGGGGGCGCTGATCTTGACGAACGGGAGCGGCTCGACGCACTCGGGCGCGCAGATCGTATCGCCGATCGTGATGTCGCCGATGCCGGACAGGCAGATGATGTTGCCCGCGGTGGACTCGGTGACGGGGTTCTTGGCAAGGCCCTCAAATTCGTACATGGAGACGGCCTTGGCCTTCTTCGGTGCGGCGTCGGGGTCGTGGTAGTTGCAGACCATGATCTCCTGGTTCTGCTTGAGCGTGCCGCGCTCGATGCGGCCGATGGCCATGCGGCCGACATACTCGTTGTAGTCAATGGCGGAGACGAGCATCTGGAACGGCGCGTCCACATCGGCCTCCGGCGCGGGGATATACTCAAGGATCGTGTCAAACAGGGGCTTTAAGTCCGTGCCGACGACGTCGGGCGAATAGGACGCCGTGCCGTTGCGCCCCGAGCAGAACAGCATCGGGGAGTCGAGCTGCTCGGGCGTCGCATCGAGGTCCATCAAAAGCTCGAGCACCTCGTCCACGACCTCGTGGATGCGCTGGTCGGGGCGGTCGATCTTGTTGACGACGACGATGACGCGGTGACCCAGCTCCAGCGCACGGGAGAGGACGAAGCGCGTCTGCGGCATGGGGCCCTCAGCGGCATCGACGAGCAGGATAACGCCGTTGACCATCTTGAGGATACGCTCGACCTCGCCGCCGAAGTCGGCGTGGCCCGGGGTATCGACAATGTTGATCTTGGTGTCGCCGTAGCGGATGGCGGTGTTTTTGGCGAGGATCGTGATGCCGCGCTCACGCTCGAGGTCGTTCGAGTCCATGACGCGGTCGACGACCTCCTGATTTTCGCGGTACACGCCGCCCTGCTTGAGCATTTCGTCGACGAGGGTGGTCTTGCCGTGGTCGACGTGGGCGATGATGGCTACATTGCGAAGTTTTTCATTCTGCATAGGTGATCTCTCCTTCCTGCCGCTGGGCAGGGATATCAAATCGTAAGTCTTTAACTGTAATAGTATATTCTGCCGCTTCGTCATTTGCAAGATTTTTTGAAACTTTTTTTGTCTCTTTTGCAGAAAAAATAGGAAAAGAGGCTGCCTGTCCTCTCGGGCAGGCAGCCTCGCACAGTTTTTACCCGCAAGGGGTATGGGCATCCGTAAAGCAGCAAAGCTGCTAACGGTTGCCCAAGTGCCCGCAGGCACAAATGTTCTTGATCGTTTTCCGCCGCAACCGGTGCGTGGCGGAAAACACCTTGCGCATAGTGGAAACCAGCGAAGCGCCGCCAGTGGCGGAAACAGCGAGCTGGGTTCGAGGAAGCGGCACGATTGGCACGCCTGCAAGGGCGCGCCAATCGTAGTGCCGCAACGGTGCAAAGTCGAATCGCCCGTTTTAACGGGCAACCGAGGCGCAAAGCGACGCGAAACCTGCTCAAATCAGTGGTTCACCACTGATTTGAAGGTGTCAGCCCAGCAATGCACTCAGCTCGTCGATCAGCTCGCCGAACAGCGACAGCGCGTCGTTGACGGGCGCGGGCGTTCGCATGTCGACGCCCATGTCACGCAGCAGCTCGACCGGCTCTTTCGAGCAGCCGCCGGAGAGGAACTTCTTGTAGTCCCTGACGGCGCTCTCGCCCTCGCGCAGGATGCGGTTGGCGATGGCGACGGCGGCGGAGAAACTCGTCGCGTACTGGAAGACATAGTAATTGTAGTAGAAGTGCGGGATGCGTGTCCACTCAAGCGCGATCTCGTCGTCGGAGATCATCGTATCGCCGAAGTAGAGCTTGTTGAGCGCTAAATACTTCGCGCTCAGCGCGTCGGCGGTCAGCGCCTCGCCGCTCTCGGCCATCTTGCCCATTTGGAGCTCGAACTCGGCGAACATCGTCTGGCGGTACAGTGTACCCTTGAACTGGTCGAGGAAGTGGTTGATGAGATACGCGCGCTGCTTGCGGTCGTCGGTCTTGCCGAGCAGGTGGCGCATCAGGAGGATCTCGTTGCAGGTCGAGGCGACCTCGGCGACGAAGATGACGTACTCCGCCGTGTTCACCGGCTGGTATTTGCAGGAGTGCCACGTATGCATGGCGTGGCCCATCTCGTGGACGAGGGTAAACATGCTGTCGAGGTTGTCCTTGTGGTTGAGCAGCACGTAGGGGTGGGGCCAGCCGTTGCCGGTGCAGTAGGCGCCGCCGCGCTTGCCGGTGTTCTCATACACGTCGAGCCAGCGGTTGCTAAAGGCCTCCTCAAGCACGTCCGTATAGTCCTTGCCGAGCACCGCGAGCGCTTCGAGAGCGGTCTTCTTGGCCTCTTCAAAGGAGATTTCAACGTCCGCGTCTGCGACGATCGGGGTGTAGACATCGTACATGTGCAGCTCGTCAACGCCTAAGATCTTCTTGCGCAGCTCGACATAGCGGTACATCTTGTCGAGATTGCCGTGCACCGCGTCGATGAGGTTCGTGTAGACCTCGACCGGCACCTCGGTCACGTCAAGGGACGCTTCGAGCGTCGAGTTATAATGGCGCGCGTCGGCGAAGAACTTGAGCTGCTTGAACTGCGCGTCCAGCGTGGAGGCGTAGGTATTGCGGAACTCGCCCGCGCGCTTGTAGTAGGCCTTGAAGGCGTTTTCGCGCAGCGTGCGATCGGCGCTCATCAGCATGGGGACGAACGTGCCGTCCGTCAGCGTGTGGACCTCGCCCTTTGCGTCGGTCACGCCGGGATAGCGCATGTCGGCATTGTGGAACATGCTGAACGTGCGGTCAGGGCTTTCGCTGATCTCACCCGCGGCGGCGAGAATCTTTTCGCACTCGGGCGAAAGGATGTGTGCCTTGCGGCGGCGCAGCTTGTCGATGCTGCGGCGATAGGTCTCGAGCTTCGGCTCCTCGGCGTAGAAGCGCGCAAGCGTCTCGTCGGGGATGGCCATGATCTCGCTGGCTTCAAAAGAGCCCGCGCTGTTCAGCGCGACCGACATGGAAAACGCCTTGCTGCGCATGCCCTGATAGAAGGAGTTGCCCACGTCCTGATCGCTGCGGCAGCTCGCGTACTGCACAAACTTTGAAACGCGCACCGTGATCTCATCGCTGAGCGTGAACCAGTCGAGCAGCGTTTTCGCGCTCTCGCCGAGCTTGCCGGCGTAGGCGGCCATGCGCTCAGGATATGCCTTGAGCGCTTCAAGCTCCTCGCTCCACTTATCGTCGCTTGCAAATACGTCGCTCAAGTCCCAGGTGAACTCCTCGGGCACCTCGCTGCGCGGGAGGATCGTCTTTCCGTCCATAGGTTTACCGTCCTTTTCTCCATATTTCTCACTGGCTCTGTCCGCCGTCTGCGGTCAGAGCCGCTCTTGCGTCCCATTATAACGGACGGCGGCGGTGAATACAAGCGCTTTTCTCCACCCCGCTCTCGACAAATCAGGCATTGACAAATCCACCGCCAAAAGGGTAAAATATTTTTATCATCCGCCCCCGTAGCTCAGTTGTATAGAGCGACCGCCTCCTAAGCGGAAGTAAGTTCTCCCGCCTAAGAGCACACAAATTTGAATATTGACATAAGCCCACGTAGCTCAGCTGGATAGCAGCGATCGCCTCCTAAGGTTATGCTCTACCGGCCGCCTTACGATGAAAAGTGATCGTTACCAATTTTAATTGAATAGATGTCTCTGTAGCTCAGCAGGATAGAGCGTTCGCCTCCTAAGGTTGCGTTACAACGGCCACCTCAAAAAAAACTAAATAAGGGA
>ERZ840096.322-NODE-322-length-76555-cov-16.035072_pt1 | contig 76555 bp, 65 predicted proteins | sample MGYA00519878_ERZ840096 | MGnify/ENA primary metagenome ERZ840096 (study PRJEB31850, sample SAMEA3708865) | human gut metagenome | biome: human gut; feature: human-associated habitat; material: faeces | place: China | collected 2014 ...
ATACACTATAGCATATCTGGTAAGACGGCTAAAGTGTTTTACTAGATTTTAGTATCAGACAGGCCGACAGTCTCCATCAGCTGATAGACACGCGCCTCGCGTTCCTGCAGCGTACCTGCGCGATGAATGTTCAGCGGCTCAATGATGGTTTCAAAGGTCGTCATGCGGGGATTCAGAGAGGAAAACGGGTCCTGAAAGATCATCTGGATCCGCTTTTTGTATGCCATTGCCTCTGCCTTGGACATCTTTTTCGCGATATTCTGTCCGTCAAACAGAATTTCGCCGCTCGTCGCCTCCAGCAGCATGGCAAGCAGTCTTCCCATTGTGGATTTTCCGCAGCCGGATTCACCGACAATGCCGATCGTGCTGCCGCGCGCAATGGAGAAATCGACGCCGTCGACGGCGTGAAGCTCGCCTGCGGGTACGGAGAAGATCTTTTTCAAGTCTCTGACGCGGACCAGTTCGTCACTCATATTTTACGACCTCCTTCACATCCAGCGCGTTCTCATAGATCAGGCAGCGCACGAAATGCCCCGGCTCCGTCTCGGTAAGGACGGGTGCACGCTCGGCGCACAGCGGGCAGGCGTATTTGCAGCGGGGATTGAATTTGCAGCCAGCCGGCAGCGCGGCGGGATCCGGCATCAGGCCCTCGATGGGCGAAAGGAACTCCACGTCCTTACTGATGTCCGGCAGCGAGCCGAACAGTCCGTTGGTATACGGGTGCTGGGGATTGCGGTAGATATGCTCGAGCGAGCCGTATTCCACGACCTCACCCGCGTAGATGATCGCGACCTTATCGCAGACCTCGGAGACAATGCCCAGATCATGCGTGATCATGATCATGGAGGTATCATATTTTTCCTTCAGATCCTTCATGAGTTCGAGTACCTGCGCCTGAATGGTCACATCCAGCGCGGTAGTCGGCTCATCAGCAATCAGCAGCTTGGGATTGCAGGCCAGCGCCATCGCAATGACCACGCGCTGCTTCATGCCGCCGGAAAACTGGTGCGGGTACTCAAAGGCGCGCTCTGCGGGGATGCGCACCGTCTCCAGCATGCGGATCGCTTCGAGCTTTGCCGCGTGCTTGGAGATGCGCTTGTGGTTGCGGATAGCCTCCGCGATCTGGTCGGCCACCGTCATGGTGGGGTTCAGCGCGGTCATGGGATCCTGAAAGATCATCGAGATTTCCTTGCCGCGGAGCTTCCGGTATTCGTGCTTGCTGAGTCTGGACAGATCCTGTCCGTCAAAAACGATGCTGCCGCGCTCAATGCGTCCGGGCGGACAGGCGACAAGGCCCATAATGGCCAGCGCCGTCGTTGTCTTGCCGGCGCCGGTCTCGCCGACCAGCCCCAGCGTCTCACCGGCCTTCAGCGAGAGCGAAATGCCGTTGACAGCCTCGATCACGCCGTCGTCGGTATGAAACCGGATGACAAGATCCTGGATCTCCAGCAGATTTTTTTCTTCCATAGCTTCAATCCATCCTTTCCTGTCAGCGCTTCATGCGCGGATCCAGTGCGTCGCGCAGGCCGTCTCCCATCAGCGTCAGGGAGATAATGGTGATCACAATGGCAAGACCCGGGAAAATGGTCAGATAGGGCTGGTCACGGATAAACTGCTGTCCGGCCGCCAGCATGGAACCCCATTCCGGCGCGGGCTGCTGTACGCCAAGCCCAATGTAGGAAAGCGTGGAAATCATGGTGATCTCGCCCGCCACAGAGGATACGATCTGCGCGATCAGCGGACTGATGGCGTTGGGCAGCACATGCTTGACCACGATGCGCACGCCAGACGCGCCCATTCCGCGCACAGCCTCAACGTATTCATTGCGCATGACCGAAAGCATCTGGCCGCGCACAATGCGCGCGATGCTTGGCACACCGCTGATGGACATGGCGATGATCAGGTTGAACGTGGTGGGCTTCATGATATTGACCAGCGTGATCATGAGCAGCATGGACGGGATCGCCATGAACACGTCCAGTGTGCGCATGATGATGCTGTCCGTCGCGCCGCCGTAATAAGCGGGGATCGCACCCAGAATAATGCCAAGCACGGAGGAAACGACCGTCGCGGCCAGCGCGATGGTAATGGACGTGCGGCCGCCCCAGAGAATACGGAGCAGAAGATCGCGGCCCAGCTCATCCGTGCCGAGCGGATGACCCTCGACGGGGTATTTGCGGATCATGGCAAGGTCACTGTTGATGACCTGCGCGTCATAGTCGCTGAAAAGCGGGGCGCTGAAGCAGACGATCACGATCAGCGCAAAGAGGATCATGCCGATAACCGCCGTATGGCTGCGGCGCATGCGCCGCCATGCATCCGTCCAGAGCGAGCGCTTCTGCCTGCGGACGGCGGTCTGTGTGGGGTCTTGATGCAGGCTCATGCGGCGGCCTCCTTCTTTTTGAGCTTCTTGCCGCCGGAGGTATAGACGGCGCGGATACGGGGATCGACGACACCGTAAAGCAGGTCGGCGACCAGATTGCCGAGCGCGATCATTATGGCGGTAATGATAACGCCGGCCATGACCGTCGGAATATCCTTTTCACGCAGTGCAGAAAGCATCATGCGGCCCATGCCGTTGATGCCGAAGACCTGCTCGATAACGATGGAGCCGCCGAAGAAATTACCGATTGAAAAACCGATGGACGTAATAAGCGGCAGCAGCGCGTTCTTGAACGCATGGCGGAACAGCACCTGCCGCTCCGGCGTCCCCTTTGCGCGGGCAGTGCGGACATAATCCTGCCGGATCGTATCAAGCACCATGGCGCGGATATACCGGGAAGAGCCGGCCCATGTGCCGAAGCAGGAACACAGCAGCGGCAGGATCCAGTGCAGCGGCGTATCAAAGCCGTTGCTGGGGAGAATGCCGAGCTTGACGGAAAACAGCAGCATCAGCAGCAGGCCCAACCAGAAGGCCGGGATCGAGGATACAATCAGCGCAACCACGCGGAACGCGTCGTCAAAGAACGTATTCTGCTTGACCGCAAGCAAAATTCCGAGCGGAATGGCGATCAGATACGTCAGAACCAGCGAGCCGAAGGCCAGAATACATGTGGCGGGCAGGCGGACAGCGATCATCTTGGTGACAGACTGCTTGGTTGTATAGGAAACGCCCAGATTGCCTGTCACCAGGCCCTTCATGTAGTTCACATACTGAACCAGAACAGGCTGATCCAGACCATTTTCATGGTTGAAGGCTTCGATCTGCTCCGGCTTCGCGTTCATGCCGAGCGCCAGACGCGCCGGGTCGCCGGGGCTGAGACTGAGCATCAGGAAAACGATGATCGACACGCCCAGCAGGACAGGGATCACCTGAACGATGCGCTTGAGTATATATTTGATCATGGCGCAGCTCCTCTGTGAATAGACTATGGTTCAACACCAAAGGGGCTTGCGCCCCTTTGGTGTTGTGAAAAACGGGTCTTCAGACTTAGCCAAGCGTCGCCGTGCGGAAGGAAAGCGTGCCGCTGGGCGAGATGACAACACCGTTCAGATTCTTATTGTAGACATAGCCCTCGTTACGGCCGAATGTCGGGAACATCGGGACATCCTCCCACGCAATCTGCTGGATCTGCTGGCAGGCATCCTTAATCTCCGCTGTGTCGTTGGAGGTCTTGGCGGTGATATACAGTTCGTCGCAGACGGGGTTATCGTAGAAGGAGATGTTCTGGGAGCCGAAACTACCGGAATAATAGCACTCTGCAGATGTCAGCGGGTTTCCGGTGGTATCGCCCCAGCCGCCGGTAAGCATCTGGAAGTTCATGCCGACCATGTTCTCAAGAAACACGCCGAATTCCTGCGTGACGAGCTCCACATTGACGCCGATGGACTTCAGATCTGCCTGATACGCCTGCATAACAACGTCATTGTTGGAATAACCGATAATCTCAAACGTAAGCGGGTTGCTCTCGTCATAGCCCTCGGCAGCGAGCAGCTCCTTGGCCTTCTCCAGATCATAGGTGATGGCATCGTCGGATGCGTAATAATACTCGGACATCATGGGGAACATGGAGTCGATGGTGTGGTAGTTCTCACCCTTGACATTCAGATAGCCTTCCTTATTGTAGGCATAGGCCATCGCCTTACGGACATTGACGTTGTCAAACGGCGGCTCCTGCGTGTTCATGGCCACGAACGCAGTGTAGGTCGTGTCGCCGGTGTAGAAAACGAGGTTGTCGTTGGCCTCGGCGCGGGCATAATCGGTCGCGTCGATCTCAGTGAAATCAGCGTCGCCTGCCTCAACCGCGATATAGGCTGCGGAGGGCTCTGCGATCGCCTTGAAGGTGATGGTTTCGATAGAAGCTTTCTGGCCGGGGTAATCCGCCCATGCGGTCAGGACAGCCTTTTCACCCGGGACAAACTCGGTCATAACGTACGGACCGGTGCCGATCGGTGCGTTGGCATATGCGTCGCCGACCTCTTCGCAGTAGGACTTGTTCAGGACGGGGACTTCAACCAGATCGCGGATGAAGCCGCTGTTGGCCTCCTTCAAAACGATGGTCACGACATTGCCCTCAGCGGAGACGCTGTCGATCTGCGCGTACAGGTCGGCGGTCTGAGAGACATTTTCCAGACGGGTCAGGGAATAGACAACGTCCTCGACCTCCAGCGGCTCGCCGTTTTGGAACATGAAGCCGTCGCCGACAGTCAGCTTATAGGTCAGCTCGTCCGGCTGCTCCCAGGAGGCGATCACGCCCGGCTGGAGCGAGAAATCCAGATTGCAGTTGAGCAGATTGTCATAGACATGGCTCATGATGGTAAAGGTGTTGATGGCGTTGGCAACGCTGGGGTCCATGTTATTGCCGACGTCGCTGAGCACAACGGTAATGGCGCTTGCGGACGGCGCTGCGGATTCTGTTTCGGCAGCTGCCGTGCTGCTGTCAGCTGCGGGTGTGGTGTCAGCAGGCTTGGTGCTGCCGCTGCAGCCGGCAAGTACGGTGAGCAGCATGGCTGCGGCCATCAGGATTGCTACAAAACGTTTCATAAAAAAGATCCTCCTTTTGATTGATAAATGGCGTTACTTCTTCCAGACCTGCTCAAAGACGCGCAGCCAGTTTTCACCTAAAATTTTGCGGATTGCCTCGTCGGAATATCCACGCGCGACAAGGCCGCGGGTCACATTGATAAACGAGCGGTAATCCTTCAGCCCGTGGATCCATTCGGTAGACGGACCGTTGCCGGGCGCGAAGCCAATCGTCGGGGCGACATACTTCTTAAAGGTAATAGCCGCCCATTTGGTCTGCGGCATGGGCCAGTCCGTGCCGATGCCGACATGATCGATACCGACCAGCCTGACGACATAATCGATATGATCGATAAAATCATCTACTGTCGTATTTTCGGGGTCCGCGCCCGTGAACCACGGCATTGCGAAAATACCGACAACACCGCCGGTATCGGCGATCGCGCGGATCTCGTCATCACTCTTGCAGCGTGCGTGGAAGTTGACCTTCTCCACGCCGGTATGGGATGCGATGACAGGCGCCTTGCTGTACTTGCAGGCATCCATCGTGGTATGATAGCCGCAGTGTCCGGTATCGACCACGATACCAAGCTCGTTGCACTTTTCCACAAACCGGATACCGAACTTGGACAATCCCGCTCCCCCGTTCGGCTCCATGCAGCCGGCGCCGATCAGATTCTGATTGTTATAGGACAGCTGCTGCACGCGCAGGCCATAATTGTACAGAAGCTCCAGCAGCTTCAGATCCTTGCTGTAGCCCTCCGCCTCCTGGCTGGTGACGATACCGGCCTTCAGGCCCTCTTTTTTGCAGCGGCGGATCTGTTCGACCGACGTGCATTTGACCAGCCACGGGTAAGTATCGAACTCAGCCTGCAGCTCAACTGCCGAGCGCAGCGCCTCATCGCGGTCCGTAACGCTGAGCTGGCGGCAGCCGCCAGTCAGACCGCTGTCATACCAGCAGTCCTTATACAGCTGCGAATATGAGCCGCCGATCATCCGGCGCAGAATCTCAGCCGTTGCCCAGTTACACTGGGCGATCTCGTCGCCGGGGCAGGCTTCCTGTGCCAGCGCCAGCAGCTCCTCCTCCGCGCCCTCCGGCAGGGAGTACGTTCCGACAGGTCCCTGGAACAGCATGTCCAGAATGATGCTGCTCTCATGCAGCGTTCTGGCTCTTGCCTCCTGCTCCGCAGTCAGAGAAAAATCATACAGGGGTTCAATCATCATACAACCGCCTCCATTTTCTGCCCCTTTTCAAATACATAGTTTCCGGCGGCCAGATCCTCAACGGCCAGCCCCTGCGATTCATAGACCGTAATGTCCTCTGGACTGAGCCGTCCGGCAAGCTCACCGGACAGAACCTGTCCGATCTCACCCAGAAGATGTGACTCAGCAACCTCGCCGCCGCGCAGCGGGATCAGGAAATCTCCCGCCTCGTGCATGCACGATTCCCGGCTGTCGCAGAACAGACGCGCTCTGCGGATCGCCTCGGTGTCAAGCTCCCGGTTCGCCGCGCCGCACGCACCGACGGCATTGACATGCGTCCCGGCGGACAGATGCGCGCCAAACAGGATCGGCTCGCGCGCCGCGGTCACGGTGCAGACGATATCCGCGCCCGAGACAGCAGCCTGTACATCGCCGGTACAGTCGACCACAGGAATGCCGAATTTTGCTTCCATCTCTGCTTTATAGCGCCGGACGCTTTCCGGCACGATATCCCAGACGCGAACCTCGCGGATCTCACGCACAAGATGAATCGCCTCCAGATGGCGTCTTGCCTGCAGGCCGGACCCCAGAATGCAGAGCGTATGCGCATCCTTCCGCGCCAGCGCGTCAGTCGCGGCGGCACTGACGGCGGCGGTGCGGACGCCGGTGATCGCGTCGCCGTCCAGCAGGGCCTTCAGCATGCCGGTATCCGCGTCAAACAGCAGCACAACACCCTGATGGGACGGCAGTCCGCGCTGGAAGTTGTCCGGGAAGACTGTGATCGCCTTTACACCCATAATTCCGGCAGCTGTATTCGCCGCAGGCATCAGCCCCAGCAGCTTTCGCTCGCTGACCGGCAGGACGCTCCGCAGTGTCTGGATGGTGCGGCCCGCGGAATAGTCGATCAGGACATCCCGCATGAGCCTGATACAGCCGCCCATGTCCAGAAGAGCGCAGACCACTTCTTTCTCATAGTAATGCATGTCAAAACCTCTCGAAAAGAATTTTATTTGATGCTTTCTTGCATGATAATTATAGTAGAGAAGTTCCGGACTGTATATTGACAATAAATCGTCATTAAATTATCATAGGGTGTATCTGAAAACTCATGATGTGACCGGCAGCGAGGGATTTTTGCGTTGCGCAAGACATTTTTTCGCAGGAATACTGACGTATTTCAAGGAAAAATGACGCGGCGCACCGCAAAAAGGCCCGCTGTCCGGGTGCGTTGGGAGTTTTCAGATACACCCTAGTAAAAAACACAGAGGAGGCGCAGCGTCATGAGCTTCAGGCTTGCGCTGGTCGGACACGGCTCGTCAATCAGAGAAATCCAGGAGATCGTAGCCGAAACATTTGAGAATATCGAAACTGTCGGAATTGAGATGCCCAGTGATGAGCGGGTCGATGAGGCGGCACAGTCGCTGAGGCGCTGTCTGCCGGAGCTGGACGGCGTCCTCTACACAAGAAGCGAGCCGTATAAGCTGATGGTGAGCCGCGTGGATCATGGGGCGGTGCTGGCGCGGTATGTCAATGTTGACGCAGCCAGCTTCGTCCACGCGCTTTTGATCGCGCAGAGCAAATACCACGCGGATATTTACAGAGTCAGCGTAGACACGCTGGACTATGTCACCGTTATGAAGACGTATCGTTCGCTGGAGCTGGACATGGATCACGTGCAGCCGGTCAGCATCAGCGTGGATACCAATGCGGCGCATTTTGTCGACGCAACGACAAAGACGCACCGCGAGAGCTACCGCAGTGGCCTGTGCAGCGTCTGCATTACAAATATCCGCAACGTGCAGGACACGCTCGCAGCCGAGGGCATCCCCTGCGTGCTGATGGCGCCGAGCCCGGATAATTATATCAGCGAGGTGCGCCGTCTGATCCTGTCCTGGCATGCGAAGGAAAAGGCAAAGGAAGGCAGTGTGATCATCCGGATCCACGCAGAGCTCAGCGGTGATTACTATCTGAATCGGAAAACGATGGTGCAGAGCGTACTGGATCTGGCCAAGCTCGCGGAGCAGATCGTTCTGTTTGCCCAACTGGTAAGCGGCGCGTATCTGCGCATGGGCGAGCAGGATTTCGCCGTGATCTGCAGCTACGAGGTGCTTTCTGACACAACGGATCGGTTTTCCCACTTTGATCTTCTGGCGCAGGTCTACGGCAAAACGCCCTACCGACTGGCGGTCGGGATCGGAACAGGGCTGCACTTCCAGCAGGCGCTGGCAAACGCGGAGCTCGGCACGCAGCGTGCATGGGAGGAGGGCTCCAACCGGGCGTATCTGGTCTACGCGGAGGATCGCTTCGTCGGCCCCATCCAGCCGAACGAGCTGATGCATGTAAAGCGGAGCCAGTTTGACCCGCAACTGCTCAAGGTCGCGCAGGACTGCGCGCTGTCGAACAATACGGTTCTGAAGATCAGCACCTTCGTGCAGCGTAAAAATAACGGCACGTTCTTTACCGCGGAGCTGGCCGAGGAGCTGCACATCAGCTTCCGCACAGCCGCGCGCATCGTGGAAAAGCTGGAGCAGAACGGCTATATCGTCGAGGTCGGCCGCAGCGTTCTCAATGGTCGAGGCCGGCCGACCCGCGTCTTTCAGCTGCTGCGCTGAATTTCACGCAGAAAATCAGTTCCAGCGATATGACCCGACGCAGTGTGTTTTTACCGCAATGCTGCAGAACAGCGGCAGCTATACGCCGCGGAAAAGTTTGGATCCTTCCGGTTTGTCCGGATGGTTTTTACGGAATGGATGCGCGAACGGCGGAGAGGATCGTTATCTTATCCTCCCCGCCGCTCTTCTTGTTTTCACCTGATCCAATGGTCCTGTTTTCAGCAGCCAAGACCATTGCCGCGCGGCCCGTTCGCCCCTGCGTATTTCTCTGTTCCCTGCGGCGCAACTTTTGCGCCGTCCTCTGCCCGGCTTATCTTTCAGCGTAATTGCGCCGGTTGACATCATTTCGATCCGTGTTTTTCAAAATTAACAATTTTCAAACAAAACGCAAACAATCGTGAAACGCAGCGCTTGTATGCTATACTCACTATGAAGCAGGGAGCAATGGTACCCATCTTTTCGGCTGCACTTTCCTGCATCTGGCGCGTGACGTGCGTGTAAGTGCGGAGCGTGAAGCCCGCATCGAAGTGTCCGAGCATACTGGATACCGTTTTTACGTCCACGCCGTTTTGTAGTGCCAAGGTCGCGAATGTGTGTCTCAAGTCGTGAAATCTCAAGTGTTCCAGCCCGGCGTCCTTCAGGATTTTCTTGTGAATGTTCACGACCGAATCCGGGTGGTACATTTCACCGGTTTTCGGGGATGGGAACATCCAAGGATTACTGGGGTGCTTCTGGTGTTCTGCGACTAGCAGATCGACGGCATCCTGTGGAATCGAGATTTTGCGGATGGAGTTTTCCGTTTTCGGGCGGGTGATATCGGGTTCGCCTGCGTTGTTGCGTCCGGCCTGTTTGCTGACGGATATCGTCATGTTTTCGATGTCCAAATCTGACCATTGCAGTGCGACCAACTCGCCCTTGCGCAGGCCGCTGATGAGTTCCAGATAGAACATCGGCAGGACACCACGCTGGTCGGCGGCTGTCAAATAGGACTTGATTTGCTCTGGCGGCAGGATCTTCATTTCGTGCTTCGGAATTTTTGGCGGAACGCAGTCGTCTGCCGGATTTCGGACAATCAATCGCTCCTTAACCGCGCGGTCGAGTGCGTTGTGCAGCATCGTGTGAATGCCGCAGATCGCGTCCGGTCAGCTTTTTTCAGCGGAATATCTCCGATGCGCGGTGTGATATGCTTTTTATTGATTCTTGAAAAACGCTACCACAACAGCGCCGGGGCCCGCATGGGTTCCGATCACACTTCCTACGGTCGTATAGCGAATTTCTTTCAGTTTTCCCTCCCAGATGTGACGGCTGTCTTCGATATACTTTAGCAGCAGCGCGTCAGAAATTCCACTGTAGCCCAGCAGAACCGGCCTGCTGAAATCAATGCCGCCGGCCTTGTCGATCTCCTGAACGAGCAGATTGTTCCCCATTTTGGAGCCGCGTGCTTTTCCCAGCAGGTGAATCTCGCCGTCAATAACGGAAAGCACGGGCTTGATATTCAGTACCCCTCCGGCGAATGCGGCTGTCTTTGAAATGCGGCCGCCCCGCTTGAGGTATTCGAGGGTATCTACCAGCGCCACAACAACGATTTTTTTCTTCTCTTCCTCCAGTGCCTGCGCAGTTTCCTCTGCGGTCATTCCTGCATCCAAAAGGCGGAACGCAAGCTCCACCAGAATCCCTGTTCCCATCGCTGCGCTGGTACCATCTACAACATAAATGTTTTCATAATCCGCCGCCGCGATCATGGCGCTTTGATATGTGCCGGAAAATTTGGATGCAAGGGTAATAACAACGGCGGCTTCCTCCGCCTGCCTGACCTTTTCAAATTCCTTTATAAAGGCGTCCGGCGTTGCCTGACTGGTGGTGGGCAGCACATCGCTTTCGATGAGCTTTTCATAAAATGTTTTGTTGTCGATGGTCACGCCATCAATGTATTCCTCCTGCCCGAAATGAACGGTGAGGGGTACCGTAGATACCCGTGCTTTGATCTCAGGAACTAAGTCCGCAGTGGAATCAACAATAATCCTTGTTTTCAATTTCGTCAATCTCCTATTCTTCGCTATTTTGAGCGATGGCCTCAAGACTTATGCTGATGGCAGAAAGGCTGCGGTAAAATGTCGCTCGTTCATCCTCCGTAAGGGTACGGCTGACCGTATCAAGGACGGCGCTGATTTTCTCCGCGATCCGTTTGCCGGCCTCCTGACCTTTTTCAGTCAAGCGCAAAGGGCTTCTGTACCGTTTGGCCCGTTCAGAATTCCGGACGATAAATCCGTTACTTTCAAGATGCTCCAACGCACGGGAAATGGTCGCCTTGTCCTCCTCGCAGTGCTCGCACAGCTCCGCCGCAGTCACGCCATCCAGAGAATATATGTAGTACAGACAGGACACATGGGCACTTCGCAGATGATAGGCGGCCATCTCCTGATTTTTTATCCTCCGTATGTCGCGGCTGATCCGGTTGATCAAAACCGTAAACGTCTCAAATCGCTCCTGCATGGCTGCGCTCCTCTCTCTCGAATGCTTTTGTTGAAATCTCAACTTTCGGACTATACCACATGGATGTTGAAATGTCAACAGCAAAGTTCCGCACAGCCATTACTCTTTGATTATAGCATTCCACGCCGTGAGGTGGTCCCGTCGTGGGTTTTCTGTTATTTTATCGGGTGGAGGGTATGGTCATCAAGAACACTAACCCTCCCTATTTGATCAATGTCACTTATACTGGTTTTAGAATCTATTTGCCGGGAGGTTGCTAGATTGCCATTTCGCTTGCGACCATCCTTTGTTGTAACTTGCATCGGCTCTGTGATAAGCAGCCCGCGTTCTGAAATCTTTGATTATTGAAAAGCGGCGGAGAGGATATGCGTGGCATCCTCTCCGCCGCTTTTTGTGTTTTTTCGTATGCAGATCCTGGTTTGCGCAGAGACGATCAGTGGTGCAGAAGCTGCACGCAGCACAGGCCGTATGGCTCCATCCGGCCATTCTCGACGCCGTCGCAGAGGAGGCAGTCTCCCTGTATTTCCGACGGGAGCACGGCAGGCGCGCCGCTGAAATTGCAGCATACGCGGATCCGTTCTTCGCCGCAGGCGCGTTCATAAGCGAGAAGCTGCGGGTGCTCCGGCAGGAGCAGGCGGAATGTTCCGCTGCGCAGCGCATCCGAGCCCTGCCGCAGCGCCAGCAGCCTCCGGTAGAAGTGCAGGATCGAATCCGGGTCTGCCTGCGCTTCGTGCACGTTGATCTGCCGGTAGTTCGGATTCACATCGATCCACGGCGTTCCGGCTGTGAAGCCCGCGTTGGCGGAAGCATCCCACTGCATGGGCGTACGCGCATTGTCGCGGCCTTTTTTGCGGATGCCGTTCCACGCCCAGGCTTCCCGTCCGTCCTTCCGGGCCTGCGCGAGCAGATTGAGGCTCTCCACATCGCGGAGCTGCGTCTCGTCCCGGAACGGGAAATTTGTCATACCGATCTCCTCGCCCTGATACAAAAACGGCGTTCCGCGCAGCAGATACATGGCCGCCGCCAGCATCTTCGCACTCCGGACGCGCAGCGCCTCCGAAGCGTCGGAGCCAAACCGCGACACGGCCCGCGGCTGATCGTGGTTGCCCCAGAACAGGGTGTTCCAGTCGATTGCCTCCTGCCAGCGCACGAGAAGCTGCTTGAGTTTTCTCAGGTCGAACGGGATCACATTCCATTTGCCGCCACAGCCGTCGAGATCCATAAAATCAAACTGAAACAGCAGATCCAGCTCCCGGCCGTCGCCGACAACGGAGTCTGCATTCTCCGGCGTTACGAAGGTCGTTTCGCCCACGCACATGCAGTTTCTCCCGTCAAAGCAGCGGCGGCGCATTTCCCGCAGATACTCGTGCAGCTTCGGCTGGAATGCGAACTGCTCCGGTGAGAACACATACCCGTCCCCCTGCCCGTCCGGCAGACCGGGCGCTTTTGCAATTAAACTGATCACGTCCATCCGAAAGCCGTCTACGCCGCGGTCAAACCAGCGATTCATCATGGCATAGACCGCCTCCCGGAGCTTTGGATTCTCCCAGTTCAGATCCGGCTGCTTTTCACTGAACAGATGCAGGTACCATTGGCCGGTTTTCTCATCGTAGCTCCATGCCGACGGCGTAAAGAAGGACGACCAGTTGTTCGGCTCCTTTCCGTTTTTGCCGTCGCGCCAGATATAGTAGTCCCGGTAGGGATTGTCCAAGCTCTTTCGCGATTCCACGAACCATGGGTGTTCATCGGAGGAGTGATTCACAACAAGATCCATCACCAGCTTGATGTCCCGCTTGTGCATTTCCCGCAGAAGCGTATCAAACTCCTCCATTGTCCCAAATTCGGACATGATTTTTTCGTAATCACGAATATCATATCCCATGTCCGCATTCGGAGAATCATACACCGGGCACAGCCAGACCGCGCCGACGCCCAGCCATTTCAGATAATCCAGCCGGGAGATGATGCCGGGGATATCTCCGATCCCGTCGCCGTTGGAATCCTGAAAGCTGCGCGGATAGATCTGGTAAAATACCCGCTCCTTCCACCATGCCGCACACATTGCATTTTCTTCTTTTCGCTCCTGCATCGTATCAGCTTCTGACCTCCTTGTAGTATTCCGTCGGGCTCATGCCGGTCATTTTTCGAAACAGCTTGGAAAAATAGTATCGATCCTCGATCCCGACCAGATACGCGATCTCCGAAAACGGCAGATCGGTCGTGGAGATCAGCTGCTTTGCGTTGTTGATCCGCAAAATGTTGAGATAGGCAAACACCGGCGAGCCGGTCAGAGAGGAAAACACCCGGTTCAGATAATCGAAGTTTCCCTCGAACAGCTCCTCGATCTCCCGGCTGGTCAGATGTTTAGTATAGTTCTGATTCAGATAGCGCAGAAGCTGCTCCGCGATCACGTCGGACTTTCGGATCTTCCGTCCCTGTGCGCTGTTTTTGGCAAGCAGATGCTCGTGCGCCGTCTGAAGCAGAAAGCTGTGAAGCAGAGCGGACGCCCGGCGCTTATAGTCGTCCTCCCGGCTGTCGTAGCACTCCACTGCCGTATGCAGCTGAGATTTGAATTCTCCGCCGGTCAGATGAAACTGCTTCGGCAGGCAGGTCTCCGGAGCCGTGGGATCACAGGCATCCAGATTATAGCCGACCAGACTTTTCCGCCGTTTTTCCGCCAGCAGCGCCATCGCCTGCCGGTCGTCTGCAGCCCGGTGCATATCGGGATGCGTGAAATGCGCGTAATAATAGTCGCAGGCGGCCTTCTGATAGCCCTCATGCGGCAGGCCCGGCTCCAGCAGGAAGAAATCTCCCGCGCTCAGGTGATACCGAATGCCGTCCTCCTGCAAATACAGATTCCCGTCCCGGATCACATACAGGACCCACTCGTTGATGCAGCGGGAAAAATGGATCCACGGCTCGTTATACCGGATCTGTCCCAGCATCCGCACCTTCGGGAGCAGATCTGCATTGTAGGATATCAGCATACTTCATCCCCCATTGTGAACCAGACTGCGGTCCAATAGTCCAGCCGCGCAAGCTCTGCCGTATAGATCCGCCCCTGCGGCGTCTGCCGGTAGGTCAGCGGCAGACGCTCCGCGCACAGGCTCTCGCCGTCCGGCGAAGCGGCAAACGCACCGGCGACCGGCCGGTCGAGCCGCACCTGGATCCGGATATTCTCCGCAGCCTGCGGCGCGGCCTTTGCCTCATTCCACCGCGCGTTGTTCCCGCGCAGGTTGACAAGCTGAATGTTCAGGCGGTTCCCGCTTTCCCGGATCATGCTCCAGACGGTATCCGCCTGCGCGTCCGTGGAAAAAACGCAGTCCTCTGCTTCAAATTGAACATCCTCATTGATCCCGCCGGCCGCAGTGCGTCCGATGTCCATGCCGGCATCCAGATACAAAAGCGCGGCATAGCGCACCAGAAAATCGCAGTACCGCTGCACGACGGGCAAAAAGACTGCTCGGAGAGAAGCGTAGTTTGCATAGTAGCTGTCCTGCAGGGCGGCTTTATTTTCGCCCAGCACCAGCTGTGTGCCGCCGGCAGCGCTGATCGCGGCCCAGGACAGGCGGAACGCCCGTTCCGCGCCGTCCGTGTCCGCCTGCTGGAACGGATGCAGATAGGCCGCAAGCACCACCTGCTTTCCGGAGCACAGCCGCGCCTCCCGGATCAGCGTATACAGATCGTAATAGCGGTCGTTCGGCGGCCAGACCTCGATGTAGACTGCGTCCTGCTTCGTTCCGGCTACCGCCTCCATCGGCCAGTTGTTGACGGCGTTGAAGATCACGCCTGCGGCAGAGTCTTCCTTCCGAACTGCCTCCGCTGCCCGGTCGATCAGCTTCGGAAGCGCGTCGGTCAGCTCGACCGGGCGCCGCTCCGCATCCCAGACCTGCTTTGGAAAGCCGTAGGTGTCCATATGGATCCCGGAAAAGCCAAAGGCGACAGCCTTTCGGAATTCTGCCAGAATATGCTCCGACCAGCCGCAGCTTGGCGCGATATTCATGTAATAGAGCCACCCGGCGAAGGTCATCGCCTGCCCGTCCATGGTATACATGGCCCATTCCGGATGCTCTGCAAACAGCTCCTTTGCAGCGGCATAGACAGCGCCGTAGGCAATGGGCCGGATCCCGGCAGCCTTGCAGGCGGCGATCTTCGCGCGGATCGCGGCAAGGTCGGTTTCCCTGCCCATGGGATCGAGATACCGCTCCCGCGGCGGCAGCAGCATGTCGTGGCGGTACATCCAGTCATAAAACTGTACGGCGTTAAAATGCAGCCGCCGGAGCCAGTCCACGTCCTGCGTTTCAGTGTCCGCAGAGGTAAAATCCGACAAAAAAGCGTACCGTGTCACCTGACGGGAATCCTCCACAACGTCGATCGCACCCTCCCACTGTGCAGAGCCGGCTTCGACGGTGATTCCGTAGCTGCCGGCCGGCAGCGGCGGCAGGATCAGCGTCCGTCCGGTTTGGCGCACGGAGCAGTCGATGGGTGCTTCCAGCCGGTATACGCATACGCGCGGCGCGTTCGCTCCCTCCGGCAAGTACAGCCGTATCTCCTGCCCTGTCAGATACTGCGCGCGGTCAAATTCACAGGTCAGCTTCATCCCTTTACCGCCCCCTGTGTCAGGCCGCCGACGACCATTTTTCGCTGGAACAGAATAAACAGCGCGACGACCGGGATCAGCGCAAGGATCGACGCGGCAAAGACCCACTCCCAGCGCGTGGCGTACTGCCCGTTGAGCCGCTGCAGCAGCAGCGGGAGCGTCATCATTTTCTCATCCGCGCCGACGAGCACCTTGGCGGTAAAATACTCCTCCCAGAAGCCCTGAAACGCGAAGATCGTCATAGTCCCGATCGCCGGTTTGGAAAGGGGCAGCATGATTTTGAAAAAGATCGTGCCGTGTCCGCCGCCGTCGATAATGACCGATTCAGACAGAGAATCCGGCAGGCTTCGGAAGAAATTCCGCAGAAAAAACGTATGCCCGCAGACGTTGGTCGCCACATACACCAGGATCAGACCGGCACGCGTCCCGATCAGGCCGTTTGTCAGGCCCGGAAGCTGAATGCCCTTCAAAATCAGAAACTGCGGGATGATGTTCAGAAAGCCCGGCATCATCAGCGTAAACAGATAAATTCCAAAGAGCTTGTCCCGGCCCGGAAATTGGATACGGGCGAAGCCGTAGGCCGAGAGCGTGGAGATGAATACGGAAAGAACGACCGTTACACAGGTATTGACGACACTGTTCCAGACCGCCGTCGGAAAGATCTCCAGCTCCAGAATATGCTGATACGCGGAAAAGTCCAGTCTGGTCGGAAGCAGTCTGGGCGGATATGGCAGCACATAGCTGAATTCCTCGAAGGAATTGCTGATCATGAAGAAAAACGGAACAGAGAAGACCAGCAGCGCACCGATCAGCAGCGCCCACAGCAGGATCTGGCCCAGAAGCTCTGACCCTTTTTTGCTTTTGACGTGTTTCAATCCTATCCCTCCTGTTCTGTGCTGTTCAGCTTCAGCGTCCGGTTCAGGATCACCGTCAGGATCACGATGGTCACGGCGGAGATCATGCCGATGGCGGAAGCCTCGCCGAAGGCGAACTGATTGAACGCCTTGTCATACAGCAGATACTGCAGCGTGGATGTTTTTCCGTTCGGATTGCCGCCGGTCAGCATCATGACCTGAATAAAAACGTTGAATGAACCGATGATCATGTTTACCATGACATAGAAGGTCGTGGGCCGCAGGCTCGGCATGGTGATATACCGGAATCTGGCCCAGAGTCCCGCGCCGTCCAGCTCCGCTGCCTCATACCGCTCCTTTGGAATGCTCTGCAGCGCCGCCAGATAGATCAGCATGGACCAGCCGACGTTTTTCCAGATGCCCATAAGCCAGATAGCCGCATTGCCGGACCACTCCCGCAGCAGCCACGGCACATAGTCGTCCAGTATATGCAGCACATCCACGAGAATGTAGTTGATCAGCCCGCGGTTGGAATTATTGAACATATACTGGAACACCAGACTGACGATGACCCATGAGGTGATGACCGGCAGATAAAAGCCCACGCGGAAGACGCCCTGTCCGCGTTTGAGATTGTTGATCAGATACGCGAACAGCATACCGCCCAGCAGGATAAACGGGACGGTCACGAGCGCGTAAAGGAAGTTGTTCCGATAGGCATACCAGAACCGGGAGCCGCCGGACAAAACCTTTTTGAAATTCTCAAGACCGATAAACGTGATGTTTCCCTGCACGATCTGATAATCGGACAGCGCGATACGGATCGTAAACAGCAGCGGATAGAGCACGAACACCGCCACCAGGATCAGCCCCGGCAGGATAAACGGCAGTGCCGTGAGCCAGCCGCGCACGCCCTTGCGGACTGCACCGGGCCGCCCGGCCCGCAGGCCGGCTTTTTCGGCAGAAACCATGGGGATACCCCTCCTCCTTTCTCAAAAAGGCCGCAGAACCGTTGGGTCCTGCGGCCTGCTGTAAGACGCGGTTTAGCTGAGCTGCTCGTCGATCCGAGCCGCCGCATCGTGAAGCGCCTGCACCACATCCGCACCATCGACGAAGATGCTGGTCACCGTTTCGCTCCAAATCTCCTGGATCGCGGAGTTGTTGGGGGACGGAATGCGCGCCTTGGCCGATTCCATCTGCTGCATATAAACAGACCAGACGGGGTTGCTCTGGACGGCCTCACTGCTTACCAGCGACTTGAGGATCGGCAGCTGACCGGCCTCGAGCATGGCAAGCTGCACATCCTTGGAGGTCATGAACTTGGCAAACTCATAGGCTGCCTCCGGGTGCGCGCTGGTGGCAAACACGGCGATATCCTCGCCGCCGACCACGGACGCGCTGCGGCCTTCATAGGTGGGAATGGTCGCTGCGGTGATGCCCTTGGAGAGGCTGTCCTCGTAAGAACCGAAGTACCACGGGCCTTCAAAGAACATGGCGTATTCGCTGTTGATGCCGTCCCATGCGTCCACGGAGCCGTCCACATCGCGGATGGTAAGGACCTTCTCGTCGTGCAGCTCCACGATCTTCTGCATGGCTGCGATGCTGGCGTCGCTGTCCAGATAACCGCTGGCCGTGGTGAAGCCGTTGTCGGTCAGCACGCCGCCGAACAGCCAGAAATACGGGTACATATCCCAGTCGCCGACGCCGGAAACGTTCAGGGAATAGGTGCCGCGGGTCTTGGCAGCCTCGATGAACTCCTCCATGGTAGCGGGGATCTCGTCAAGCCCCAGCTCCTTGAGAACGTTGGTGTTGACAACGGCCGCCTTGCAGTTGGTATCCAGCGGCAGGCCGTAATATTTGCCCTGATAGAGATTGGTCGAAAGCGGTGCATCCAGATACGATGCGGAAAGCTCTGCGAAGTCCGGGTAATCGCTCAGCGCGGCCAGACCGCCCTGCTTGGCATAGGCCGCAATATTGGCAATGTCCACACGGGCCACGTCCGGGCTCATACCGGTGCCGAAGGAGGTCACGATCATCTGGTGGTACTGGCTGCTGTCCTGACGGACAGCCTCGACCTTGATCTCGGGATGAAGCGATTCCCAAAGCGGCATAACGACGTTCAGAAACTGCGCTTCCTCGCTGTCGCCGTAGGTATGCCAGAACGTGATGGTGACCGGTTCAGCCTGCTCAGGCGCGTCTGTCTGTTCCGGTTCGTCTGCCTGCGCCGGCGTATCGGCTGCCTGCGCGGGCGCGTCGGCGGTATGATCCGACGCGGGCTGCTGCGTCTGGGCCTTGCTGCACCCCGCCGCGCACATCACGATCATAATGACGGAAAGCAGCAATGCGATCCATTTTGAAACACTCTTTTTCATTGTTTTTCCTCCTGCTTCGTAATCTCTGCGAGGTTTCATTCGCAGTTTGATTATACCCCTCCGTTTTCGGCAGGTGAATGGAGAGCAGCGTTCTTATTTGTATTATAGCGACTTTTTTGAAAATATCCATGCAGCACAATCTCTATTTGCGCAGAATTCTTCCTTGCAGATTTGTGCATTTCGCTGCCGGAGGGTACAGTCACCGGAAAGTCCGCTCTGCATGGAGCTGCACCGCCCTGAAGCAGTCCGCGCAGGTGCTTTTTCCCGTATTCCTTGCCTGCGCTGCGAAATTGCCCATCTTTCCGGCAGCGCTTTCCTGTATCTGGTGCGTGATAAAATACCGCCTGCCGGAACTGCTCCGGCAGGCGGCATAATATTTTCTGCTCATTCTGCACCGGACAAGCAGACGGAGATTATGCAGTCTGCTCCTGCGGCGCGTGCCTGTGGCCGACCGGAAAAATATTCTGCCCATAGCGAAGAAAAGGAGAAAACATGGAGCGATATGCTTGGAAAGCCGCCGTTCTGCCCGGAAAAATGGCAGAATACCGCAGGCGGCATGACGAGATCTGGCCGGAGATGCTGGAGATGTTCCGCCGCGCCGGGATCCGGAACTATTCGATCTGGCAGGCAGGCGATACGCTTTTCGGATATTACGAATGTGACGATCTGCAAACAGCGCTTGCCGTGCAAAAGGACGCGCCTGTCAGCGCACGCTGGCGCACATATATGCGCGATGTGATCCGTATGGAACGGGATCCGAAGAGCGGCGCACAGCCGCATCTGGAGCAGGTGTTCTTTTTCGGCTGTGACACGTGTACCTGAAGGCACAGGCCTACATGTTCTTAAAAGGCAGTCTGCGGTTATACAACGCAGGTCCAGCCGAAGGGGTCTGGCCGGGTGCCCCACTGGATGCCAGTCAGCTCGTCGTAGAGTCTCTGTGACAGCGCGCCGATCCGGTTCTGGTTGACCTCGAACGTTTCTTCGTTCCATGCCAGCTCCCCGATGGGCGAAATGACGGCTGCGGTGCCGACGCACCACGCTTCCTCCAGCGTGCCGTTTTTGGCAGCCTCGAACAGCTCGTCCACGCTGAGCAGCCGCTCCTCGACCGGAACGCCCCAGCTCTTCAGCAGCTCGATGCAGGACTTTCTGGTAATGCCCGGCAGAATCGAGCCTGTCAGCATCGGCGTGACGACGGTTCCGGCGATCTTGAACATGACGTTCATGCCGCCGCCCTCTTCCACGTATTTACGCTCCACGCCGTCCAGCCACAGGACCTGCGAATAGCCTTTTTCCAGCGCCTTATCGCCCGCGCGGTTGGCTGCGGCGTAGTTGCCGCCGCACTTGGCCTCGCCCGTTCCGCCGCGCACCGCACGCACGTCCTCCGTCTCGACCATGATCGGCACAGGCTTCAGGCCGTCTGAGAAATAGCTTCCCGACGGAGACAGAATGATTGCAAATGTCGCCTCATGCACGCCATGCAGGGCAAGCGTCGGGTCTGTCGAATACAGGAAGGGGCGGATATAGAGCGACGTGCCGGGTGCAGACGGGACCCACGCGGCATCCATCTTTACCAGCTCCCGGATCGCCTGCAGGCCGTCACGCTCATCGATGCGCGGCAGGCCCAGCCGGTCGCAGGAGCGGTTCAGCCGTGCGACGTTTTCCCAGGGTCTGAACAGCTGCACCGCTCCATCCGGGCGGCGGTACGCCTTCAGTCCCTCGAAGACCTCCGTGCCGTAATGCAGAACGCTTGCCGCCGGAGAGATGCTGATCGGCCCGAAGGGTACGATGCGCGCGTTGTGCCACCCCTCCCGGTCTGTATAATTCATCAGAAACATATGGTCCGTGAATACGGAGCCGAAGCCGAGCCGGTCGGCGGGCGGCAGCTTGCCGGGATGCGTTGTTTTTGTCATGCTGATGTTCATCGTCATAACCTCCTGTCTGAACGGTTTTTTATAGTTCCTTGAGATGCTGCATATTGCGGCGGATGCCCTCGCAGCAGCTGTGGAATTGCGCCTGCTCTTCCGCGCTGAGCGGAAGCTCGATCACCTGCTCCACGCCGTTTGACCCAAGGACGCACGGAACGCCCGCGAACAGCCCCGTCTCGCCATACTCACCGCAAAGCTCGGCGCTGGCCGGCATAATGGCCTTTTCATCGTGCAGCACAATGTACGCCATCCGCGCCGCCGTTGTCGCGATGCCGTATTCGGTGCATTGCTTGCCGGAAAATGTGACCCATCCACCGCCGATGGACTTTTTTTGCAGGGCTTCGCGGTCAAAGCGGAAGCGTTCGTCTGTTTCCGCCCACACATCCAGCGGCATTCCGCAGAAGCTCACGCAGGACCAGGGTGCAAACTGCTGATTTCCGTGTTCGCCCAGCATATAGCAGGTAATGGATTTATCGTGTTCAAAGAATATTGGTGTAGCCCATAAGACTTGCGTCCGCCTGCGCAGCGGCCTGTTTGCCGCTGGCAATAGCCAGCACGACGAGCGACACGCCGGACGCCATATCGCCTGCTGTCAGGGCCGGCACGCCGGTCTTCCGGACAGCCTCATACGCATCCACAGACGCCGGTTCACACCCGGAAAAGCCGGAGGCAAGCAGCAGCAGATCGCAGGGCAGCTGTTCGCCGCTCCCCTGCAGGATCACCGCGTTTACAGAGCCGTCATCGCCGCAGACAAGCCGTTCGATCTGCGTCTCATAGCGCCGGATATCCGCGCCGAAGACAGCCTCCGCCTCCTCGTGCGCATGGTCGCGTTTTTCTGTCTGCTCCGTGCGCGGCTTGCGGATCAGCTGCGTGATGGACCGGCAGCCCTGCCGCAGCGCAACGGAGATGCAGTCTGAAGCGCTGTCGCCCGCACCGACCAGCACGACCTGCCTGCCGGACGCCGTTACGGCGGGTTCTGTTTTTTCAAGCAGCGACTGCGCCGAGGCGCGCAGATAATCGAGCGCGTAGAAAACACCGGCCGTTTCGGCAAACGGCAGCGGCCGCGGCTGCTGCGCGCCGCAGCAGAAGATCACAAGGTCAAACTGTGCGGCCAGTTCCTCCGGGCTGATCTGCTGCCCCACACGGCAGCTTGTCCGGAAGCTGACGCCCTCGCGCTCCATAAGCGAAATGCGGCGGGCAACGATCTGCTTCGGCAGCTTCATTTCCGGGATGCCATAGGTCAGAAGCCCGCCCGGAAGCGGGTCTTTTTCAAAAACCGTCACATGATGGCCGCGGCGATTGAGATAGTAAGCTGCGGAAAGTCCGGCCGGGCCGGAGCCGATCACCGCGATTTTTTTATCCGAACGCGCAGCGGACGGCATGGGCTGCATCAGGTCGTTTTCAAAGCCATACTCGATGATGGAAAGCTCGTTTTCCCGGATCGTGACCGGCTCGGACACCTGGCCGCAGACGCAGGCTCTTTCACACAACGCCGGGCAGACCCGGCCTGTAAACTCCGGGAAGGGGCTTGTCTTCAGCAGCCTCTGCAGCGCACCCTCATAATTTCCGTTCCATAGAAGATCGTTCCACTCCGGGATCAGGTTATGCAGCGGGCAGCCGAGCAGCACGCCCTCAAATGACGCGCCTGCCTGGCAGAACGGCACGCCGCAGTCCATGCAGCGGCCGGACTGCCGGCGGCGGTTCCGTTCAGACAGCGGCAGCTTGACCGGCGCATAGTCGCCTGTGCACGCCGCCGCGTCGCGGCTCGGACAGTTCACGCGCGTATAATCCAGAAATCCAGTCGGTTTTCCCATGACTTTATTCCTCCCGCTTCAAAAACGCTTCAAGTTCTGCCTCATCCCGCGTCATACCGGCTGCCTCATACCGGCCGATCAGCTGCAGCATATGGCTGTAGTCATACGGAATGATCTTTTTGAAATCCGCAAGCCGCTCGTTGAAGTGTTCGAGAATGGCGCGGCCTTTTTTTGAGCCTGTGAGCGCCACATGACGCTGCAGAAGCTCCCGGAGACGGGAAATGTCCTGCTTCTGCGCAACGGCCTCGACGGAGACAAGCTCCTTGTTGACGCGCAGATAAAACTTATGCTCCGGGTCCAGCACATAGGCAACGCCGCCCGACATCCCGGCGGCAAAGTTCCGACCGGTAGGCCCCAGAACGACGACCGTGCCGCCCGTCATATATTCACAGCCGTGGTCGCCGACGCCCTCCACAACGGCGGTCGCGCCGGAATTGCGCACGCAGAAGCGTTCGCCCGCAATACCGGAAATAAAGGCGCTGCCGCTCGTTGCGCCGTAGAGCGCGACATTGCCGATGATGACGTTCTCAGCAGGCTCAAACGTGCTGGCCCGATCCGCAAAAACGACCAGTCTGCCGCCGGAAAGGCCCTTGCCGAAGTAGTCGTTGCTGTCGCCCTCGAGCGAAAGCGTTACGCCCTTCGGCAAAAACGCGCCGAATGACTGCCCGGCTCCGCCGCGGCAGTGGATCTGATAAGTATCATCCTCCAGCGTGCTGCCCCAGCGGCGCGTGATCTCCGCGCCGAAGAGCGTGCCGAATGCACGATCAGAACAGGAAATATCAACAGTGCAGCGCTTTGGGACAGCCGGTTTTCCCTTTTTCGGAAGCAGCGGCAAAAGCACCTGCTTATCCAGCGTCGTATCCAGCTTGAAATCGAACCGCTGTACCGGATCATAATGGCAGTTTTCCTCGCCGCATCGGGCCAGAATGCCGGAGACGTCTACCATCGCGGCGCGCTGCGTGATCTGATGCGGCAGGATGTGCAGATACTCCGTATGACCGACCAGCTCGTCGACCGTGTGCACGCCGAGCTTCGCCATGATCATGCGCAGCTCCTGTGCGACAAACTCCATAAAGTGCATGACATACTCCGGCTTGCCGCAGAAGTTTTTCCGCAGCTCCGGCCTCTGGGTCGCGATGCCCATCGGGCAGGTATCAAGATTGCACACGCGCATCATGACGCAGCCGAGGCACACCAGCGGCGCGGTTGCAAATCCGAACTCCTCCGCGCCGAGCATACAGGCGATTGCCACATCGCGGCCGGTCATAAGCTTGCCGTCTGTTTCGAGGCGCACACGGCCGCGCAGACCGTTGGCAATGAGGCTCTGGTGCGCTTCGGCCAGACCAAGCTCCCACGGAAGGCCGGCATTGTAAATGGAACTGCGCGGGGCCGCGCCGGTTCCGCCGTCATAGCCGGAAATGAGCACCGTCTGCGCGCCTGCCTTGGCAACGCCTGCGGCAATGGTACCAACGCCCGCCTCGGAGACGAGCTTGACGGAAATATCAGCGTTTTCGTTGGCGCATTTCAGATCGTAGATCAGCTGTGCCAGATCCTCGATCGAGTAGATATCATGGTGCGGCGGCGGTGAGATGAGCGCCACACCGGGCGTGGAATGCCGCGTGCGCGCGATCCACGGCCAGACCTTGCTGCCGGGCAGATGGCCGCCCTCGCCGGGCTTGGCGCCCTGCGCCAGCTTGATCTGGATCTCGCTTGCACTTACAAGATACTCGCTTGTAACGCCGAACCGGCCTGAAGCGACCTGCTTGATGGCGGAGTTTTCCTCCGTACCGAGTCTCGCGGGTTCCTCCCCGCCCTCGCCGGAGTTGGACTTTCCGCCCAGGCGGTTCATCGCAATGGCAAGGCAGCGGTGCGCTTCTTCGGAGATGGAGCCGTAGGACATGGCACCGGTTTTGAAGCGTTTGACGATGCTGGAGGCTGGCTCGACCTCGCCCAGCGGAATTGCCTTTGTCTCGTCAAACCGGAACCCGAGCAGACCGCGCAGCGTATGCGGCAGCAATTCATCGTCGACCATGGCGGAGTACCTGCGGAAGCACGCAAAATCACCGGTGCGGACGGCCTTCTGCAGCGTCAGGATGGTCATCGGATTATACATATGATCTTCCATATCGCCGCCGGAGCGGAGCTTGTGGAAGCCGGAGGAATCGACAGTCAGATCGACGGTCAGATCCATCGGGTCAAACGCCCGGTCATGCCGCCAGACAACAGCGTCGTTCATCTCCTGCAGGCCGACGCCGCCGACGCGGCTGACCGTGTTTGTGAAATACCGGTCCACGACATCCCTGCAGATGCCGACGGCCTCAAAAATCTGTGCGCCCTCATACGACTGCATACTGGAAATGCCCATTTTGGATGCGATCCGCATCACGCCGTCCAGAATGGCCTGATCATAGGCATCGACCGCGGCATAGTAGTCCTTGTTGAGCGCCCCTTCGGCGACGAGCTCCCCGATGCAGTCCTGTGCGAGATAGGGATTGACCGCGCTTGCGCCGTAGCCGAAGAGCGTAGCGAAATGGTGCACGTCGCGCGGCTCGGCGCTCTCAAGGATCAGGGAGATCGCCGTGCGCTTTTTCGTGCGGACAAGATACTGCTGCACGGCGGAGACCGCCAGCAGCGACGGGATGGCGATGTGGTTCTCATCCACACCGCGGTCGGAGAGAATGAGGATATTTGCCCCGGCGTAATACGCCTTATCACAGGCGACAAACAGCCGGTCGAGCGCAAGCGCAAGCGAGGCATTCTTATAATACAGCAGCGAGACCTTCTTCGCCTGAAGTCCCGGCATATGAAGCCCTTCGATCTTCATGAGATCCCGGCTGGTCAGAACGGGATTGTTGATCTGCAGGACGCGGCAGTTTTCCGCGCAGTCGGAAAGAAGATTGCCGTCGGAACCTGCGTAGACGGTCGTGTCAGTAACGATGGCCTCGCGCAGCGCGTCGATCGGCGGGTTCGTGACCTGCGCAAACATCTGCTTGAAGTAATAGAACAGCGGCTGATGCTTTTCTGACAGGACGGCCAGCGGGATATCCGCCCCCATGGAGGCGGTCGGTTCCGTGCCGTTTTTCGCCATGGGCAATATGGCTGAGTGGATCTCGTCATAGGTATAGCCGAAGATCTTATACAGGCGGCTGCGCTCCAGCGCCGTGTATTCCGGAACCTTCCGGTTTGGAATCGGAATATCCGCCAGCTGCAGCAGTTCCTGATCGAGCCACTCGCCGTAGGGATGCTCCGCTGCGTAACGGTGCTTGAGTTCCCGGTCTTCCAGAACGGTGCCGGTCCGGGTATCGACCAGAAGCATTTTCCCCGGCTGCAGGCGGGATTTGCGGACGATCCGCTCCGGCGGGATCGGCAGCGCACCGACCTCTGAGGCCAGAATCAGATAGCCGTCGTTTGTGACCAGATAGCGTGCCGGGCGCAGGCCGTTGCGGTCAAGCACAGCGCCGACCTGCTCGCCGTCGGAGAAGAGGATGGCTGCCGGGCCGTCCCACGGCTCCATCATGGAGGCGTAATAGTGGAACATATCGCGCTTTTCCCGGGACATATTCTTATCCCGTCCCCACGGCTCCGGGATGCACAGCATCACGGCCTTTGGCAGCTCGATGCCGCTGTACATGAGAAATTCCAGTGTGTTGTCCAGCATGGACGAATCAGAGCCGTCCGTCTCCACGACAGGATAGACTCTGGCGATCTCCTCGCCCAGAACCGGAGAGGCCATCGTCTCCTCGCGGGCAAGCATTCGGTTGATGTTGCCGCGGATGGTGTTGATCTCGCCGTTGTGAAGAATGATGCGGTTGGGATGCGCCCGCTTCCACGAGGGCGTGGTGTTGGTGGAGAAGCGGGAATGCACGAGCGCAAGTGCAGAGGCAAAATCCGCGTCCTGCAGATCCGGATAGAATTTCCGCAGCTGCCATACCAGAAACAGCCCCTTGTATACGATCGTCCGGCTGGACATCGATACGACGTAGGTGCCGGAGACGGAATGCTCGTACTCGCGCCGGGCCAGATACAGTTTTCGGTCAAAATCCAGGCCGCGCGCGGTCTTTTCCGGGCGGCGGATAAAGCACTGCGCGATCGCAGGCATACTGCTCCGCGCTTTTTCGCTCAGAATCTCCGGACAGACCGGCACATCCCGCCAGAACAGCAGCCCCAGCCCTTCGCGCGACAGGATCATCTCCAGCAGCTTTCGGCTGCGCATACGTTTGAGCGGATCCTGCGGAAAAAAGATCATGGCGACGCCATAATCGCCCGCTTCCGGAAGCGGTTTTCCCGCCTGCCGCGCTGTTTTTTCAAAAAAGGCATACGGAAGCTGCGTCATAATGCCGACGCCATCGCCGGTAGTGCCATCGGCGTCCTTGCCGGTGCGGTGTTCAAGCTTTTCGACGATCTTCAGCGCGTCATCTACTGCCCGATGCGTTCTCTGTCCGCTGATATTGACAACGGCGCCGATCCCGCAGGCATCATGCTGGCTTTCCTGTTCGGTGAATCGCTGCTGATGTACCTGTTCCATGCTTTCCTGTCCCCTCTTCCGCTGTAAAGCCTGTGCCGCTTCACGCTGCATATTCTCCGGGAATGCGAACGCCTCCCAATATGTCCTCGTATCATATACATATGTCTTTATAAAAAGAATTTCTATTTATTTTAGTGATGTATATCGTTAATGTCAACAATTTTCGCCCGTTTGATTTATTCATATTGCTGAACGCTGCCTTCAGAAATTCTAATATTGCTTTTTCCCATGCAGCGCTTGACATTTGCCTGCGGCGCGCGTATAATGCGCTCAAACAAACGGTTCGGCAATGTCCTTCCGGCTCATATGGAGACGCAGAAGCGGCGGCTGGATACAATTATAAAGCATATTTCGTGATTCCTCTTTTCATTTGTGTTGACGGCGGCCCGCAGGAAAACCTGCGGGCCGCCGTCATATGCTATTCGGCAAATGCGTGCCTGTTTTACTCCTGATCCATACGCAGAAGTGTTCAGAACGCGGGGGGCTTTGAAAAGCTGACGGGGCTGCAGCGATTTCTCGCTGCAGCCCCGTTTAAATTTGTTCAGCGGCCCTGATAGTATCTGTACAGGAAGGTCACGATCTGGGCGCGGGTGCAGTAGGCGTCCGGGCTGAAGGTCGTATCGCTGGTGCCGGTGGTGATGCGGTTGTCATAGGCCCAGAGGATGGCGTTGTAGTTGTACGCCGTGGTCTTGACATCCGTGAAGGGGCTGAACGTGTTGGGCTTGGCGGCGGAGGCGGCGCGGTAGAGGAACGTTGCGACCTGGCCGCGGGTGACCGTTACGTCAGGCCCGAAGGTGGTGGCATTGAGGCCGGTGGTGATGCCCTGCTCAACAGCCCAGAGGACTGCGTTGTAGTAATAATCGCTGGGCTGCACGTCCGTGAACGGGCAGACGCGATATCTGGGCAGCGGGGAACCGGCTGCGCGCCAGAGGAAGGTGACGGTCTGTGCGCGGGTGCAGACGGCGTTGGGCGAGAAGGTGTAGCGGCCCGTGCCGGAGGCGATGCCATTTTCTGCGGCCCACTTGACAGCGTCGTAGAAGTAGTCAAGGCGGCTCACGTCATGGAAGTTGAAGCTGCCCGTATTGCCGCCGATCACGCCGGGGATGTAATCCATGCCGTCGTCGACATAGGGAACGAGCGTGCCGGTGAGGATGGTGTAGTTGTGCGTATCAGCCGGGGTGAAGGTCCACGCGTATGCCTTGCCGTCCTCAAGTACGGTCGTGAGAGGCAGATCCCACGCGATGGTGCCAGCCGGGCGGATGGTGCCGACGGTGAGCTTGGCGTCGGCAAGGGTCTTGCCGTTCGTTTCGAGCTTTGTGTAGCCGGGCGTGCCGGTCGGGGTCGCCTTGGTGATGGTAAAGGTCGCGGTCTTGTAGCCGAAGCTGGCGTCGCTGTTGAAGGTCACGGCGACGGTGTAGGTGCCGACGGTCAGCGGGAGGCCGGAGGCGTCAAGCGAAGCGCCGGTCGAGGCGTTGGGCGTGTAGCCGTAGCGCAGCGTGCCGGAATAGCCGGAAATGGTCGCATTCTCGTACTTGATGCCAGTACCGGTGTAGACAGCGGAGCCATCCGGGAAGGAGATGCTGCCGGAGACGTCGGTTCTGTCGTGGGTCGAGATCGTCAGCGCATAGCTGCCGCCGTTGTAGTTGCCGGAGACCGGGGTGACAGTGACCGTGAAGGTCGCCGCGCCGACTTCGTTCTTCAGCCGGAAGGTGATCTTGTTTTCGCCTTCGACAACCGCAGGTGCCACAGCGAAGATGTCGTCGCCGCCCGCAACAGCGGTGAGCTCGATGGAGAAGCCGGTTTCGGTCTCGCCTGCGAGGAAGAAGTCGGACGGGAGCGTTCTGGTCTTCAGGTCGGTCTCGGTGCAGAGCTCGGAGATCGTGCAGGGGTTCAGGGTCAGGCCGGCCTTGTTGATGGTGAAGGTCTTGCTGGCCGTGCCGGTGAAGTTGCCCTTGCCGGTGACGGTAACTGTGGCGGTACCGGCGTTGATGTTGGAGGCGTAAGAAACGGTGTAATCCTTATCTGCCTCAAGCGTTCTGCCGCTGATCGCAACGGTCACTTCCGGAGTATGTGCCTTGGTGTTATAGGTCACGTCAGCGATAGGCGCGAACGTGCAGCCGGAAATTTCCGCAGAATTGATAGTGAAGGTCTTTTCCGTCGAGCCCGTGAAGTGATCGCCTATACCGGTGATGATGATCTTCGCAGTACCGGCGTTGATGTTGTTCTCATAGGAAACCGTGTAGTCGGTATCAGCTGTTAGCGCAGCATCATTGAAGGAAACGGCAACTTCAGGCTTCCATTCCTTGCCAGTGTAGCCATAGGGGCCGGCATCATAGGTGATCTCAGCGCTGGAGATGTCCGCCTTGGCAATCTCGAAGGACTTTGTGACTGTGCCGGTGTAGTTGCCCGTGCCGGCGACGGTGACGGGATAGCTGCCCGGCTCAGTGCCGGTCAGGTCGGAAACGGTATAGTCCGTGCCGACGGTCAGGGTCTTGCCGTTAACTGTGACGGTCACAGTCTGGGTCAGTTCATTGCCGGTGTAGGTCAGTTCCTTATCAAAGGCAACGTCCTTGGCTTCGATCTCGCGCGGTTCGACCGTGAAGGTCGCTTCTGCGGTGTAGATCGTGCTCTCGCTCTCGCAGGATGCGGTGACTTTGTAGGTGCCTGCGTCGAACGGCTGCGCAGTGGTGAGCACCTCATGGTTGTCCTCGTCGAAGAACTTGAACGTGACGTTGCCTGCACCTGCCGGTTTGGACTCGCCGACGCTGGGGGTAACAGTATCGCCGTAGGTGACGGTAGCAGGAACGTCGATCTTGAGCGTATCCGCGTCGGTGTTCTTGTCGATGATCTTGATGGTGAGCGTACCGGACGCCTCGTTATAATTCGCCGAAGAGAATTTCAATGTAGCCGTGTCAGACGCGTTATTAGCAGCATCTGTCTTATCCGTATCTCTCAGCATAAACGTGACAGAACGCATGTCATCGCTTGGTAAGTAACCTGTAATCAGGCTATTTCCCGCGTGAGTAACCTCAATTTTAATGCCGTCCTGCATCAGACCGAAATCAGCCGGAGTAACCGTGACTTCCTTTGTACCGAAGAGCACGGATTTTTCTGCGTCCGTCGGCGTGAGGTCACCCTTGTTGATCTTCCAAGTGTGATCGCGCGTGAGAACATTGTCCTCGTTGAATTTGTAATTGGCCGGGTCTACCAGTTCAAGCGATGCAGAGGCCGTATATTCACCGACGGCCTGCGCCTCAGTGTCACCAGTATACTCCTTAACTTTGACGATACCAACAAGATCCTCATCAATTTTCAGCTCGACAGAATGGCTTTTCCCGTCATAGGTGAACTCGTTGGCACTCCATGTGTTAAGCTTATCGGTAATGTCGATTTCCTTCTGCGCGACAGTCACGGTGACCTTGCCGGTAACAGTGGCGTAGAGGTCCGTGTTGGTGGGCGTGAAGACTACATCAAATTCATTCACGCCAGCATTGCCGACCGTGGTTTCTGCATTGTACTTATTCGACCATGTGAATGTGCCGGAAACATTCTGACCGTCATAGATTGCAGTGCCGGTCGGAGTGTGCGTGAACAGCTTATCGCCGTAGGTGGCGTTGATCGGATTCGGCGTGATCGTCGGGGCATCCTTATCCGCAGTCGTAGCTGTTACAACAGCCTTGTATGCACCGGCAAATCCGCTCTCCTCGATTGCGACCGTCTGCGGCTCACCGCCATTGACCGTGACGGTCAGCGTCTGGGCGTTAAGCACATGGTTCTTGTCCGCTTCCAGCCCGATCACGATGCTGTAAAGCGTGCCCGCCTTAAACTTCTCTTGGGAATCAAGCGGATTGCCATCGGTATTCGTGCCCTCATAGCAGGTAGAGCCCACAGAAAGGCCGGGAGTCGTCGTCTCGACGTTCAGGTCAAAGATTCGCTGACCCTTGGCAAAACTCGTGACCGTTGCAACGGGCGCGGTGATCTCCTGCTTGGTGATCGTGAGGGTTGCGTTCTGAACAGTCACGCTCTCATCGATTCTGCAGTTGTCTCCATTCGGCTCAGCAGTGACAGTATAGGTACCAGCATCTGCTGCAGCAACATTCAGTTCATTGCCGTTGTTGACAACGAAGCCAGCAGCGTCGTTGCCTTCTGCATCCTTCACCTTGAAGGTGACGAAGCTGGTGATGTCCTTGTTGGAGGTAGACGTTGCGCCCAGAGTGAGCACTTCGTCGCTGCCGTATACGACTTCAGACTTATCGACGGAGGTGCTGCCAATAGTAGGTGCCTTACCGCTTACCGGCATGGTATTCTCTTCTATAGCAACAGAGTCCTTAATGTCATCTGCCTCGCCCGCGGCTGCACCCTTTTTTGTAAGTTCGTCAATCTTCAGAGTAAACGCAGCGTCTCCGGACTCAATATCATTTTTAACCTTAAACAGATAATATGCAACATCAATCGTTGCGCCAGCCGTCACGTTCACGCCTCTGCTGGAAGCACCGCTGATTTTTGATTTACCTTCTGCAATTACGCTTGCAGCAGCTTCCATTTTGAAGGAATCTGCAAAAACAGCTATACCATAAGTATCTCCCTCAAACTCCCATGTATACGGCTCCAGCACGGAACTATCATACTCCATGACCATTTCAATGCTCATGAGTTTGATTGTCTCAGCTTCTGCGTTATGGAACGTTGCTTTCACCGCGACAAGATCGTCTTTTTCATACGGAGTTGTTTTGGGAGCACCATACACAACATAGCCGTCTTCGCCAACTGTAAATGTAGTAAAAGATGCAACCGACATTTTCGATTGCTCAGCTGCACTGATCGGAAGCACACACAGCGAGAGCAGCATGGCCACCACCAGAAGCAGTGCAAATAGTCTCTTCATTTTTTCCTCCTCAATCAAGCGTGATTAATCCAACTGTATACTGCAAAATCATTGATGCGTCATATGCAGAAATCTTTCCGTCTTTATTCACATCTGCTGCCGCAACTCCTGCAAGATCTATAAGGCCGACAGTATGCTGCAAAATCATAGAAGCATCGTATGCAGAAACTTTTCCATCCCCGTTCACATCACCCAACGTGTATTCCGGCTTCTCGCCGTACTTGAACGATGCGACCTTGTCGAGCGCCTTGTCGGTCGTGCTGATGTAGACGTTGTATGTACCCTCCGTCAGGGCCTTGGGCTTGAGGGTGAATGTCACCTTGCCAGCCTTCACGCTCGTCTGGTCGATGTACTGGATGTTGCCTTCTGTGGGGACGGCACTGTCGCCCGCGAGGAGCAGGACGAGGGAATACTCGCCGGTCAGGCCGGTGCAGTTCAGCTCGAACGTGTCCGCGCCTGCGTAGAAGCCACCGTCCTTCGTGCCGTTCTTCACGGTCAGGGGGCCGGTCACATTATAAACGCCGAGGACTTCCGTGTCTTCCGCAAACGCGGCTGCGGTGAGCATCGTGAGTGTCAGCACTGCGAGCAGCAGCGCAAGCATTCTTCTTTTCATGCCGCTTCCTCCATTGTCATAAATTGATCCGCATACCGCAGCAGGATCGCCGCGATCTGTGCGCGGGACGCGTTGGCCTCCGGCGCGATGCGGCTGCCGCCGACGCCGGAAACAAGCTCGTGGTAGACCGCCCACCATGTCGCGTCCTTCGCCCAGGCGGCGATGGTCGTGCTGTCGGCGAAGGTCTGCTCATAGATGCCGGTCAGCGTCAGCTCTGTGCCGCTCTGCCCGCCGTTCAGGCGGAAGAGGATGGCCATGGCCTGCTGGCGCGTGATGGGGGCGTCGGGGCCGAAGCGGGTGCCGGACAGGCCGTTCACATAGCCTTTTTCTACGGCCCAGCTCAGTGCGTCCTGATACCAGTCCGCGCTGGCGTCTGCAAACGAGGCCGCCTTGGCCGCAGCGGGCTTGCCGCACATGCGCCAGAGCATGAGGACGAACTGTGCGCGGGTCACGGCGGTATCGGGACGGAAGGTACCGTTGGAATAGCCGGTGACGAGGCCCATTTCCGCCGCCCGTTCGACCGAGGCGAAGGCCCAGTGCGCACTGGTCACGTCGCGGAAGGAGCCGGTTCTGACTTCTTCCTGCGCGGCGTCTGCGGGCTGCTCCTCTTCGGACTTTTTATCGTCTTCGGATTTCTTATCGTTGTCAGACTTCTTATCGTCCGCGCCCGGCTTTTCGGCGTCAGAGCCGGAACCGCTGCCGCTGTCGGAGCCGCTGCCCTGCGCGATCAGCGCCGGGAGCGAATAGGAAAGCGAGAGCGCCTTGCCGTCAATGTCAGAAAGGAGCGCATCGGCGAGGGTCAGCTTCGCGTCGCCCGCCGCCTTGACGCGGAAGGTAAACACGGCGAGGCTGCCATCGGTCTTGACGGCGGTGGTGGTCGCCGCTGCGAGGATCGCGCCGACGCCGTCCCGCGTTGCGTACGGGTTGCTCGCGGCGAGCATACCGGCAACGAGCGCGCCGTTTTCAATGCCCGTGCATTCGACAACGGAATCGTCGTAGCCCAGACTGAGCTGCACGGCGGCAAGGCCTGTGTTGCCGGTCAGCTCCGCCGTGACGGTAAAGGTCTGTCCAACGTCCGGCAGCTTGTCCGGGGCTGTGAGCTTGAGCGTCGTGCCTGCCGCGCAGGCAAGCGGCGTCAGCAGCTGCACCGCCAGCAGCAGTGCGATGCCTATGGCCAATATTCGGTTGCGTTTCATTCTTCGCATTCCTCCTCATCTCGGTCGGACGTACAATCGGGGTGAAATTGTAACAGGGTGCTGCAAGAGTCTACACTACCCCTAGTATTCGTAGAATAATTATATACGAACTGTGCCGCAATTGCAAGATGCTGGCTGCTTTATTTCCGGGGATTTTGTAAAATGTTTCTTCAGAATTTCCGGGAGACGGGGCGGGCTGACGCAAATGCCGCCTGTCCTTATCGTGCGGGGCACGACAAGGGCAGGCTTTGGGGGCGTCTCAGGTCTGGAGGTAGTCATTGATGGTGATTGGCGTGTTCAGGCGCGGGGCGGAGGATGCGTTCAGGAGGAACAGGCGGCAGGTGTCCTGCAAATTGAGTATCACGAAATCCTTTTTGGTGCGCAGGACGCCGATGCTCGTGACGCGGCCCTCCGCGTCATAGGAGACTGCGACGACGCAGCCCTCGTTCAGATCGTCGGTCAGAGTGACCTTTCCGGTGTCCGTGTTGACGCTCCATGACGTTTCGATCTCATATCCTCTGACATCGTAACCAAACCGCCTTGTGTGCGGGTTGTCCCAGCGTGTTTCGCCGTCCCACAGGGCAATCTTGTAGCCAGCATAGGTATCGCCCGTCCAGCCGGACGTGCCGGGCAGATAATAGAGCGTCCAGTCCGACGGGAACGAGCAGTCGTCATTTGGCGTCCCGACAATCTGGGGCGCGGCACCGAGGAAATACACGCCGACAGGGAGCTCATTGAGATTTGCGTTACTCTTCCACTCTCTATCGAACGCTTTTTTCCCGATTGATTTTATACTCGCAGGAAGGATTACTGCATTTATAAAATGGCAGGCGAAAAACGCCTCGTCCCCTATCGTTTCCAGCCCATCCGACAGCGTAACTTTGCTCAGACCCGCATAAAAAAATGCCCGGTCTTCGATGTTCTTCAACGTGGACGGCAAGCGGACGGACCACATACGAGAATCACGGAACGCGTCCTCGTCGATCTCCGTCACGCCCTCCGGGATCACGACCTCTGTTTTCAGGCCATACCTAGTTCCAAATTCCGCAAACGAGTTCGTTTCAATTTTGGTCAGTCCGGCGGAAAGCTTCAAACTGGTAAAGCCCTTGCAGCCATAAAACGCGCCTTCCCCCACCGTTTTGACGCTGTCCGGCAGGGACAGGGTTCCGACGAAGCCGTCGCAATCCACAAATGCGTCCTCGCCGATGCTCGTCACGCCGTCCGGGATCAGCAGTTCGCCGGAAAAGTCTCCAAATGAGAACGCGTTTGCACCGATGGTTCTCAGCGTCGACGGCAGCGTCAGCGTACCGTTAAACATTCCGTCTCTATACTGATACAGAGAAGAAAATGCACCGTCTGCGATTTCCGTAACGCCCTCCGGAATCGTCAGGTCGCCGGTAAACGCACTCCAGTAGAACGCCTCCTTGCCGATTGTCCGCAGGCTCTTTCCGAGCGTCAGCGTACCGTTCAGATTTTCGCATTTATAAAACGCTCTTTCGCCGATTTCCACAACAGAATCCGGAATCGTCAGACTGCCTGTATATCTGCTTTCGCAGAACGCGGACTCGCCGATGCTGCGCAGATTCCTGCCGAGCGTCAGCGTCCCCTGTGTTTTCAGACGCGGATACAGATATGGATTGATGTAGAACGCATAGCTTCCAATTGAGGTCACGCTGTCTGGGATTACAAGATCGCCGGACAGCGGGCAATTATAAAACGCGTTATCGCCGATGCTCCGCACGTTTTCCCCGAATTTGATCATATGGCAGACCGTCGACGCAAAAGCGTTCCGGCCAATCTGCGTGATCTGGTCGCCGATCACGACTATCTGAACCCGATCACGGTAATCCTTCCACGGATATTCGTTCTCGGACTCATAATCATCCATCGCGCCGCTGCCGGAAATCGTCAGCGTGACGTAGCTGTTGTCAAACGACCAGTAGGCGGACGGGCCGCACTTCCCGCTCGTCTCCGCCGCCGACGCGCCGATGCACAGCGCAAGCAGCAAAAGCGCCGCGCAGAGCAGCCGTGTGATGTGTTTTTTCATTTCAAGGCCCCCGTTTTTTGTTTTTCTTTATTATATCGTGCAATTCCGGGAAAATCAATCGGATCAATGCCTCCCCTTTCAGGGCAATGTCATCAACTTAAGACCATAGACGGTTTGTTTTACGCAAAAACCGTTGAAATGCAACCGCAGTTGGTAGGGGCGGGGCTCTGCTCCGCCCGGCAGAATGCAGTGAATTCCTTCGAGAATTTGCGGCGAATCCGCAAGCAGTTACCTCTTTGGATGTAGGGGGCAGCTGTGAATTCGCCGAAGATTCCCGTAAAATCGGTACATCCCGCGGGCGGACAGAGTCGTCCGCCCCTACAGAGAGTGCGAAGGGTTGTTGTAGGGGCCGACGACTCTGTCGGCCCATTGAAAAGTTACAAATTCGCCGTAGATTCCCGTAAAAACGGTGCATTCTGCCGGGCCGATGTGGGCATCGGCCTCTACGGCCAAGCGGGTAAGTGCATACGGATTCGCCGAAGATTTTCGATAATTCGGTGTATCCTGCCGGGCGGAGCAGAGCCCCGCCCCTACCAACTGCATTTGTTTTGCCGTTTTTTCGCATAAAACAAATGCACCGGTCTTAAGTTGATGACATTGCCCTTTCAGAGGAGCCCTGTCGGCGGTTTAACCGGGAATTGATTTGGATTTAAGATTCTGCGGGAAATATCACGAAGATTTAACGTAATTCTGGACGCGCATTTGACATTCTCTTTCTATATTTATATCAGATAAAACGAATTTGGAAAGAGGTCTGTGCGGATATGACGATTTTTAACTTTTTAACATTGCTCGGCTCGCTGAGTTTGTTCCTGTTCGGCATGAGTGTGATGGGCACGGCGCTGGAAAAGCGCGCGGGCGGGTCCTTGAAGGCCATTCTGGCGAAGCTGACGAACGGGAACTTTTCCGGGCTTCTGACGGGGCTTGCCGTTACGGCGGTCATTCAGTCGTCCTCGGCTACGACGGTCATGGTCGTGGGCTTTGTCAACTCCGGACTTCTGAGCCTGAAACAGTCCATTCCTGTCATTATGGGCGCGAACATCGGCACGACTGTGACAGCGTGGCTGCTGTCGCTGTCCGGCATCAGCGGGGACAGCCTGTTCGTGCAGCTGTTGAAGCCGTCGTCTTTTACGCCGATTCTGGCTGTGATCGGCATTGTGCTGTATCTGACCGCAAAGGGCAAGAAAAAGGACACGGGCCTGATCCTTCTTGGCTTCGCGACGCTGATGTTCGGCATGGAATCGCTGTCCGGCTCCGTCTCCGGGCTGCGGAACGACCCGAACTTCACGAAATTCTTCCTGTTGTTCTCGAATCCCATTCTGGGCGTTCTGGCTGGCGCGATTCTGACGGGCATTGTGCAGTCCTCGTCCGCGTCGGTCGGTATTCTGCAGGCGCTGTCCTCGACCGGGGCTGTCAGCTACGGCGCGGCGATCCCCATTATCATGGGACAGAACATCGGCACGTGCGTGACGGCCATGCTGTCCTCCGTCGGTACGAACAAGAACGCGCGGCGCGCAGCCGTCGTGCATCTGAGCTTCAATATCATCGGCACAGTCGTCTGGCTGGCGCTGTTTGAGGCTGCAAACGCGATTTTCCGCTTTGCGTTCGTCTCGACCGCTATCGATACGTTCCATATCGCACTCATTCACTCGATCTTCAATCTGGCCTGCACGCTGATGCTGCTGCCGTGCTGCGGACTGCTGGAAAAGCTGTCGTACCGGATCATCCCGGATGGCCGCAGCACCGACACCGCAACTGTTCTGGACGAGCGCCTGTTTGCAACGCCCGCCATTGCGCTCGTCAAGAGCGAGGAGCTGGCCAAGCGCATGGCTGCGGACTCCGAGCTTGCGCTGCATGAGAGCTTACAGGCCGTGCTCGGCTTTACGCCGGAGCTGGCCGCCTCTGTCCGGCAGCGGGAGGACGATACCGACCGCTATGAGGACACGCTGGGAACCTTCCTCGTACATCTGGCCACGCAGCCGATGAGCGAGCAGGACAGCGTGGAATCGTCCAAGCTGCTGCATCTGATCGGCGATTTTGAGCGCATTGCAGACCACGCCGTCAATATTATCGAATCGGCGGAGGAGCTGAAGGAAAAGGGCGTTTCGTTCACGGACTCTGCAAAAAAAGAACTTCAGACGATGCTGAACGCCGTGAGCGAGATCGTTGATCTCACAAGCCGGGCGTTCTTGCAGGACGATCTGACACTTGCGCGGCAGGTCGAGCCGCTGGAGCAGGTCATCGACAAGCTGAAGGACGAGCTGCGCACAAATCACATCGCCCGTCTCCAGCGCGGCGAATGCTCGCTGGCCGCAGGCTTCGTACTGTCCGATCTGCTGACAAATCTGGAACGCGTGGCCGACCACTGCTCGAACATCGCGGGCTGTCTGCTCGACATGAAGAACGAGCGCATCGATCTGCACAAGTACCTCGGCGACGTCAAATCCGGCAGCAACGAATTTTTGATGCAGTACAACACGTTTGAGGAAAAATACAAGCTGGCGTAACCGCGCCGGACGCACAGACAATATCAGCACGCACCAGCGCCCCCTGTCATGTCACAGCATGACAGGGGGCGCTGCGGGTATTCACAGCAGAATGCAGATCATCCCGCCGGTGTTTTCGTTGATCATGCGGCCAAGGGTCTTTGTGAGCTTCTGCCGCGCGTCGTCCGGCATACGCATGATCTTGGCCGTGACGCCCTCGGAGACAAGCTCATAGAGCGATTTGCCGAAGATGTTGCTCTGCCAGAGCTTATCGGTGTCCTCTTCATATTCGCCGAGCAGATAGTCGATGAGCTGCTGTGATTCCTGTTCGCCGCCGACCATGGGGCTGATCTCCGTCTCGATCTGCGCGCGCATCATGTGGATGGACGGCGCGCTGGCGCGCAGCTTGACGGCGTAATTGCCGTTTTTCTTCACGATTTCCGGCTTTTCGAGCTTCAATTCCTCTGCGCCCGGCATGACGATGCCATAACCGGTCGCCTTGACCTGTTCGAGCGCGGTCTGTACCTTGTCGTAGAGCTTTTTCGTCTGCGAAAGCTCCCGCAGCATCTGCATAAGCGCCTCGTCGTCCGCGATCTCCACGCCCGCCTGTTTGGACAGCTCCTCATAGAACAGCGTTTCCGGCAGATGCAGCTCGCAGGTGACCGTGCCGGTTCCGAGATCGACCTCCCGCACGCGGAACGCGTCGACCGGATCAAGCTCCCGCAGCGACCCCATGACGCTTTCCGCCTCGCTGAGGCTCGTGAGCCTTGAGGCGCGGTCAAGCATTGCGTCATACAGGGCAGCTTTGACCGGATGATCGTCCGGCAGCGCCCGCACCCAGCTCGGCAGGAAGAACCGCAGCTCCTCGACCGGGAACGCGTACATGACCGCTTCGAGCAGCCGCGCAATATCCTGCGTCTGCATCACCGCACAGTCCATCGTCAGCGCCTGCACGCCGTATTCGGCCCGGATGCGGGCGCAGATCGCGTCCGCCTGTCCCCTCTTCGCGTCCTGCGTATTGACGACGACCACGAACGGCTTGCCCGTCTTCTGCATATCCGCAATGGCGCGGGCTTCCGCCTCGCGGTAATCCTCGCGCGGGATATCCGTGACCGTTCCGTCCGTCGTGACGACCACGCCGATGGAGCTGTGGTCCTCCATGACCTTTTTGGTGCCAAGCTCCGCCGCCTGTGCCATGGGAAGCTCCTCGGAGGCCCAGGGCGTCGTGACCATGCGGGGCTTGCCGTCCTCCGTGTCGCCGACCGCGCCGGGGATCATGTAGCCCACAGAGTCGATCAGCCGCACCTGCAATGTCGTTTTTCCGTCCGGGCTGATGCGGGCGGCCTCGTTCGGGACGAATTTCGGCTCCGCCGTCATGATCGTCCGGCCCGAGCCGGACTGCGGCAGCTCGTCGATGGCGCGTTCGCGCTCATAGACGTTTTCGATGTTCGGCAGCACGAGCTGCTCCATGAAGCGCTTGATAAAGGTGGATTTTCCCGTCCGCACAGGGCCGACGACGCCGATATAGACCGTGCCGTCCGTGCGGTCCGCGATCTGCGCGTAGATCGAACGTTGTTCCATATTCCCGCCTCCCGTCTCACATGGGGATCAGCAGCAGCCGTCCGGCGTCCGCCTCCGGCTGCGTCAGATGATTGGCCTGCTGGATCGACTGCGCCGTCGTCCGGTACTGCCGCGCAAGGTCCCAGAGCGCGGCGTTTTCGCTCATGCGTCGGATGACGACTGACGGCCGCTGCGTGTTCTGCTGCTTCGTCAGGTCGAGCGTCCCGCCGGACAGATTCTGCAGCGTCTGCCGGGAAAACGTCTGTACCTGAAAGACCGCGTCATAGCGCAGCTCGACCGCGCCGCTGCCCGCCGAGGCGTAGCCCTCCGGCTGGATCGTACACACGGCCTCGCAGAGGCCGTTTTCGCTCAGCGCCGTATGGCAGCTGACCTCCGTGCGGAACGTCTCGGCCTGCACCGCGCCGTCCGGGTCGGTATAGACGAGGTCCGCGCGCAGCGGCACATGGACGGTAACGCCGTCGTCTGTCCGCTCAAGCGCCTGTGCGTCCGGGTAGACCCGGCAGTCGAGCACGGCGGCGGCCTGCACCGGGAACGAGGCGCGGACAGGCTCGCGCAGCGTCTGCGCGTCGAGGCGCATGGTGTGCTCCTGCGTTTCCCACTGCGGCTGGAACTCGCCCTTGGTCGAATATGCGTCCTCACAGAGCGTCAGCGCCTGCGGCTGCACGACCATGCACTGCGCCAGCAGCCCCGCGCCGAACAGCAGCTTCTGCGACTGCTCCGACGCGACCGGCTCCAGCTGCACGCCGGTCACGAGCAGCACCGATTCGAGCGTTTCGTCCTGATCGTAGTCGCCCTCCATCTGGCAGTACTGCGAAAACGGCACGGAAAAACTCAGCGTCCGCAGGGCGTTTTCATTGTCCAGATAAGTAATTTGCAGATTTGCGGTTCCCTTCAGGACGGCCTTGCTCCCGACCAGCCCCTGCTCCTGCACGACCGGCGTGAGCGAGCAGCTGACCAGCCGTGCGATCTGCGGCCTGCCGTCCGGCAGGTTCAGCTCCTCGCTGACCTGAAACGCGCGCTCGGAAAGCTCCACAGGCGCATTCGTCTCATAGGTCTGCGTTTTCAGCTGCAGGCAGGCGGGCGGATCCTTGAGGACGCTCATGCTCCGCGTCTGCGGCTCATAGCCGTCCGCCTGAACCAGAACGCTCACGCGCAGGAGCACCTTGCGCGAGTTGATCAGGCGGCTGTCCGCGCTGCGGACGCAGCAGCGCACGAGCGTCTGCGTGTCCTCGCGCAGCTCGGCGCACTCCAGCTTGACCGTAAACGGCAGCTCGGAGGTCAGCAGCTGCAAGCCGCCCGCTTCGTCTGCGTACAGGCAGCCCGTGCGCAGCGTCCCCGTCACGAGAAGACTGCCCTCCCGGTTCGTTTTGCTCTGTACCTCCGGCTCGGCGCAGCAGATGAGCGTGCGGGAAGCGTCCGGCATACTGTCGGGTATGATGAGCTCCTGTGTCTGCTCCTGCGCAAGCGAGAGATGCGCCGTGCGATGCAGGCAGGACCGTTGTTTCTGTTCAAATGCAAGCTCCATAGTCTCAACTCCTTGTATATGTTCTGGGATATATATACGCAGAGCCGGACAAGGATATGTTTCGGAAATTATTTCAGCAGCAAAAGTCCCAGCACGATCAGGATCGCCGCGATCAGCACCCGCAAAAACCACCCGCACAGCGCAAACGACAGCAAAAGTCCAACGCCCGCCCCGATCAGAAGCAGCCCGAGCTGCTTGGTCTTCACACACATAAAAAATCCCCCCTGTCAGCATACGCGGGCAGGCGGAATCTGTGCGGGTCTGAACGCGTTTTTACAGCTTCCAGCCCATGGTCTGTTCGCGGCCGGTGATGAAGCGGCGGTAGATGCCGCCCTGCGCCATCAGCGCCTCGTGTGTGCCGCGCTGGACGATCTGTCCCTTGTCCACCACGAGCGTATCCCCATCCATTCCGCCGGCATTGACATTTTGCCCGCGTACTATGAGGAGTTCCCGAAAACGCACTACCCGGAGCTTTATTTTGATCTTCCGGCAGCGTTTCAGAGCGTCGATCAGGCGACGGACTTCCCTGCCATGTCCCGGCTGCTGTTTGAGATCGAAAATTACCGGGGCGAGGGCGCGGCGGCGGCGCTTTTTACGAGGCTAGGGTGTATCTGAAAACTCCCAATGTGACCGGCAGCGAGAAATTTTTGCGCTGAGCAAGACATTTTTTCGCAGGAATACTGACGTATTTCAAGGAAAAATGGTGCAGCGCAGCGTGAAAAGATCCGCTGTCCGGGTGCGTTGGGAGTTTTCAGATACACCCTAAGGTCACGGAGGCCATTATACTGCGGCTGCACGGGAAACGCGGAGTCCGGACTGTGCGCAGGCGGGAGGACCGGCTGTCTGTGATTTTTGTTCCGGCGGGGTTGACAAGGACTGTTTCCTGTTATATAATTTGCATTATATATAATCCAGATTATATATGGAGGCACAGCGATGCCGGCAAAAGCAAAAGTTACAAGGGAAATGATCGTGGATGCAGCCTTTGCGGTTGCCCGTGAAACGGGCGCGGAAACCATCAGTGCAAGGACCGTATCGGAACGGCTGCACTGCTCCACGCAGCCCGTCATGTATCATTTCGCGACGATTGAAGAACTGAAACGGACAGTCTATGCGAAGGCGGACCAGTACCATTCGGACTATCTGATGCGGATCAAAAAGCCGCAGAAGGGCGCTGCGCTTGGGATCGGAATGAATTATATCCGCTTTGCGATCGAAGAGCCGCATCTGTTCCGGTTCCTGTTTCAGTCGGATTACTTTAACGGAAGCACGCTGCTGGAGCTGATCGACGCCGAGGCGCTTACCCCTGTTCTTTCGGCGATGCAGGGAGCGCTGGGAATCGGCATGGCGCAGACGAAGCAGGTCTTTTTGACCGTTTTTCTGTTTGCGCACGGGTATGCAAGCATCATCGCCAATAATTCGATGAAATACGATGAAGCGGTCATCGATTCGCAGCTGCAGCAGGCGTACCGGGGCGCGATATTGGCCGCGCGGGAGGACGCAATATGAAGCCATTTGGCGGATTCGGCGAGGTGTGGTATAAATGACGGAAACTCTGCAAACAAAATCAGATTGGCTCTGCTGCCCCAAATGCGGCGGCAAGACAAGAACGCAGATACGCTCACATACGGTGCTGGAGGATTTTCCCCTGTTCTGCCCAAAGTGCAGATATACCTGTGTGATCCGTTTCAAGGACGGTAAAATCGAAGATATTAAACTGCCAGACGCTTAGACGCAGTGCAGACCGGGGAATCGGTTCTCACTGCGTCTATTTGTGTTCACGGCATTCAGGAGGAACCCATGAACTACATCCATATCACAAAAGAAAACCTTGACAAAGAGCATATCTGCTGCGCGATGTCCGGCAAGCAGAGCCTGGCGAAAAAGGAATGGCTCCGGCAGCGCTTCGACGAGGGACTTGTTTTTTACCGCAGCGAGGAGCGCGGCAAGTGCTTTATCGAATATATTCCCGCAGAAAACGCATGGGTGCCCATTGAAGCAGCGGGATATCTCTATATCAATTGCCTGTGGATCGCAGGCGCAATGAAGGGGCACGGATATTCGACCGACCTTTTGAACGAGTGCATCCGGGATGCCAGAGCGCAGGAAAAGAACGGCGTCTGCATCCTGTGCGCCGAGGGACGGAAGCGGGAATTTCTCGCCGACCCGAAGTATCTGGCCTACAAGGGCTTCCGGACAGCTGATATCTCTGACTGCGGGATCAGCCTGATGTATCTGCCCCTTGTGCCGAACGCCGAGCCGCCGAAATTCAGGGACTGTGCCAGACATCCCAAGGCAGACGGAGACGGCTTTGTCCTTTATTATACCGATCAGTGCCCGTTCACCTGCTACTGGGTGCCGCGGGTGCAGGAGACAGCGAAGGAACACGGCATTCCGTTCAAAGCAATCCATATTACCGACAGGGACTCTGCGCAGAATGTCCCCGCGCCGGTCACGACCTATGCCCTGTTCCGGGATGGGCAGTTTTTGACGCAGAGCATTCAGTCAGACAAGAAATTTCTGGCGCTGGCAGGCGTTCGGGACTGAGCCGCCGGGCATCGGAGGAAGAAATCCACGGAGGAAGATCGGATGAAAAACAGCGCGCTGGTCGTGATCGACCTGCAAAATGATATTACGAAGCACTACAGAGAGATCATTGACCCCGTCAATGCGGCAATTGACTGGGCCGTCCAAAAGGAACTGTGGGTCATTTACATACAGCACAACAACCTGTCCGCCGGAACGAGGACCTTCAAACCCGGCACGCGCGGCGCAGAGCTGGTGTCGGAGCTGAACGTCGTTTCCGGTCATATCTTTACGAAGTCAAAAAGCAATGCATTGACCAGCGAGGCGTTCGCCGCTTTTATTCAGGAGCATGGGATTTCCGAGTTTTACATTGTCGGAGCAGACGCGGCGGCCTGCATCAAATCCACCTGCTTCAACATGAGGAAAGGCGGATATGCCGTCCACGTGCTGTCGGACTGCATCACAAGCTATGATAAAAAGAAGCTGCCGGAGATGCTTGCGTATTATGAGAGTAAAGGCTGCTCTGTCACAGAGCTTTCTGACGCCATGCAGGCATATGCAGAGAATGGAGATATTGAACATGAAAAAGCTGTATGAGAAAAGCGAACTGACCTTTGCGCTTGTGTGGATCGCGGTTTACTGCGTTCTGCAATCGCTTGCGAATCCGCTCAACGAGATCATCGGCACTGCATACGCCGCAAGCGCTGCTTTCTGTGTTTTGCAGACCATTGTTCTTTTTGTCTTTATCCGGAGAAACGGCCTGCAGAAGCGGTACGGGCTTTGCAGATCCTCTGTTCCCGCCCGCCGCTTCCTTTACTATGTGCCGCTTGTGATTCTGGCGTCGGGGAACCTCTGGAACGGCGCTGCGCTCACCTGTTCGCCCGCAGAAACGGTCTGCCGGGTCGTTTGTATGCTCTGCGTCGGGTTTTTGGAGGAGGTGATCTTCCGGGGTCTGCTGTTTACGGCCATTGCAAGGAACAATATCAAATCCGCCGTTATCATCTCAAGCGTGACGTTCGGCATCGGGCATATCATCAACCTGTTCAACGGCAGCGGGATGGAGCTTGTCAGCAATCTGTGCCAGATCGTCTTTGCGATCGCGGTCGGCTTCCTGCTGGTCACGATCTTTTCCCGCGGCGGCAGTCTGCTCCCCTGCATCCTCGTCCATTCCGCCATCAACACGCTCGGCACGTTTGCAAATGATGCAGAGCTTACAATGCAGACGCAGCTTCTGCATCTTGCCGCTCTGATCCTGCTCACGGTCGGATATACCCTGATCCTGACACGGACGCTTCCGCGGAATACGGAGCAGGTGTAACACACGCAAGCTGGACAGCGCGCGCATACAGGAACAGTACGAGCGCTTCCTGCCGGACTTCTCTTCCGACACCGGCTGGCGCGTGAGCCTGGCCCCGGATGGAACTCTGGCGCTCACGGCGCTCGACCCGGAGCATGGCGCATCCATCTATTACGCGCATGACGTGATGCTCGAGCCGATGATCTTCCGCAGCGTGGACTTTCCCATCGGAACGAATTGAAGCGATGCGGTCTTCGGCGCAGACTGATGCGGGCGGGGAGCAGCTGTGTTTCGCTTGGCATCTTCAAGCATTCGATACTGCTGGTGCATATGTATTCGCCGTGAATTTCTGTAAAACCAGTACACCCCGCCGGGCGGACAGAGCCGTCCGCCCCTACGCAGACCTTGAAAATCCCGCACAAAAAATGAAGGAACAACTGTTTTTGACAGAGTGAACGCCGCTGGCCTCTCGGCCAGCGGCGTGTTTTGGTTCTTGCTCAGCTGCGCTGCTTTGCCTGACGCAGGGCGAGAATGCGGTTCATTTCGTTGGATACGATCATGTAGCCCTCGTCGACGCCCATGCCGGGCTTGGCAAGGATCTGCACCGGCTGGGTCGCCATGGCGCAGTGGACGCAGACCTGGGCCGAGCGGTCCGTTTCGTTGCAGGTGCCGCCCTGATAGGCGCCGATGCCGTGCGCCTTGCAGTAGAGCACCGCCTCAATGGTATTGTTGATGCCGCCGAGGTCGGGCGTCTTGATCTGCACCATATGACCGGCTCTGCGGTCGGCAAATTCCCGGATATCCTCGAGCGTGTTGCACCATTCGTCAGCGACCAGCTCGACCTGAATGCCGCGGCGGTCAAGCTCCGCCGTCAGGCCCGCAAGCGCAACGATCTGCGTTTCGCGGTCGCAGTCGCAGTCCATCGGCCCTTCGATGCGCAGATGGAAGGGCTTTGCCGCCTGCTCCAGCTTCGCAAGATAATCGGCCATGGCGGCATAGTTGTTGTTTCCGAACGCCGCGCCGATGGTGCCGTAGACGTCGATGTGCAGGACAGGCTGATAGCTCTCGTCCGCGCGCATGGTCAGGATGCGGTCACGGAGCCATTTGACGTACTCCAGCAGCTTTTCGCCGTGCTCGCCGAGCTTGGTCTGCACGTTGTTGATGAGCGCGTGCGGCAGCACCTGCGCGCGCTTGATGATCATCTTGTCGGCGTTGTCATAGCGGTCGTCGCCGGACTGCGTAAAGATGGGGATCGGCGTCTGGCTGACCGTGCAGCCGTATTCGTCCGCGACGACCTCGCACATCAGGCGTCCCGTCGCCTTGGCGACTGCGTCCAGAATGGCCTGCGAGACACCGTAGCGGATGGCCGTATGCAGGCGCTTGCCGTTTACCTCGATGGCCTCCATCTGCGCGCACAGGCCGCGGAAATCATCTGCCTCCCGGCCCAGCAGCATCGGGCGGACATTCTGCTCGATGATGGGGATAAAGTCCTTTGCCAGAAACAGCGGGTCGCGTCCGCCCGCGCCGGAATACTGCACCGCCGCGCAGTCGCCGAAGGCGATCTGGCCGTCTTCCAGAACGATCATGACCGAGACGGCCTCGCCCTTCATGCGCACGGCGGAAAAGCCCTCCGTGACGGGCTGGCCGATGTAAAACATACCGTCGTGACCCGCGCCGCGCTTGATGGCGCGCTGGTCATCAAAATAAAACCCCGTGCTGCCCGCAGCGCAAATAACATCCTTGATTTTCATGTTCTGTTCCTCCTGTTCCTTTATCTGGGCCGCCCGACCAGGCGTCCCTTGCTGATGGCGTAAACGTCGTCGGTCACCATCTGGAATGTCGCTTTCCGATGCTCAAACGCAGCGCGTTCCGCGATTTTTCCCATATGATAATCCCGAAGCTCCTTTGTAAACGGGAGATTGCCCATGTTCATGATGCGCACCGCGCCGTCGTTGTCGCGGCACGGCAGCATCTGACCGGCATTGAAGCGGCAGGGCGCGAACGGAACGTCCAGAACGCCCGCCTTTACGCCGCGGCACGCGCCGAGCGCGATATCGCCCATGCCAAGCTCGAAGCACTTGTCGACGATGCAGCGCGTTTCCTGCCGGATGATCTCCATTTCCTCGTCCAGATGCGTGTTGGCAAACGTCTGCTCGGTCATCATGCTGACGACCTGCCGTGTGCAGCGCAGCCCCTGCGCGTTCGCCTCCATCGTCGGGATGCCGATGGCCTCGTGCGGGCTTTTGACGATGACCTTCGTGGCCTTGGAAAGCGCCGCGATCAGCGCGCCGGTCGAGATGACGCCGAACGCCTTTGCCTCGTCCGCCGGGAAGCCGCCCATCCACTGGTGCAGCACCGTCGTGACAACTACGTCGTGATAGCCGTACTTTGCAAGATATTCCTCCGTCAGCTCCTCAAGTGTGCGGACTGCGGCGATGTCCTGGATCAGGTTGCCGCACTGGCCGTAGCCGACCGTGATGTTTTTCACGCCCTGCTCCGCCGCAAGCAGCGCCTCGATGATGGCGACCGCGTGGGAAATGCAGGGCGGCACGAGCGTGCCGGTCAGCGGCCCATACGGCTCACGGTTGATGGAAACGCCCATTTCCTCATACAGGCCGGTCAACCGGTCGACGTACTGCCAGTTGGCGATGGTCGTCTCCATCGGGACGTTTTTGCAGTAGGGCAGATTGTAGGAGATGCCGCCGCCCTCGTAGCTGGTGAAGCCGCCCGCGTAGGCGATCTCGGTCAGAAGCCGGGCGTCGGGGGTGCCGTGGCGCACCTGCACCGGCACATTGACGCTCTCCACGACTCTCCGGCAGCCGGAAACACCGTGGTTGACGGCCGGGAAGCCGTTGAGCATGGCGCGGCCCTCCTCCTTGGAGGCCTTGATGCCCTCCTCGGCCTCGTGATAGCGGTTCTGGCGGGTGTAGCTGTCGATGGTGGTCGGCAGCAGATCTGCCTCGCCCTCTTTTTCCAGATACTGCATGAGCTTGATGTGCTCCTCAAGCACCGGCACACCGGCACGCGGCTGGATGAGCGTCCTGTGCTCCTTTTTCGCTTCGATCAGTCTGGCGGAAAAATTGCGGCTCGGCTTCTGCTGCTTCTGATACGCCGCGGCCTCCGTCAGATCGACGTCCCGGCCCGTCGGCCACTGCTGCAGAACCTCCTGCCGCATTGCCATGAATTCCCCTTCCGGGATCTTTCTGTTCTGAATTTCCATCAGTTGATCTCCTCTTTCATGATTTGGAGCGCGATCTCCGGCTCGCTCTGCGCGAGCAGGCCCATCGCCGCCAGAATATAACGTTTGTCCAGAATGATATCCGCCTTTTTCGGACGGAGCGACGCAGGCGCAGCCGGGTCGCAGCAGGCAAAGCGCGCGATCTGCCGCGCCCGCTGCGAATGGATGAGGCTCCCGCCCGTCACGACGACCCTGCGCACCTCGCTCAGATCCTTTCCGCTCTGCACGAAGGTCTGTCCGAGCATCGTATACGTTTCCTCAAGCGTACCGGCGTGGCGCATCACGGCGGTCTGCACGGCCATGGAGGCGACCGCGTAATCAAGCATCTCCAGCTCCGTATCGTTCTCCGGCAGCGTCTGCGTATTGTGCGCAAGCAGCTGCACGAGCGCCTCCACCCGCTCCGGCGAAAGCCCGGAAAGCTCCGCCAGCCGCTGTGCGCCCGCCGCAGCCAGCACGCCCTCGATGGAATAGCGCATACCGATATCGCCCTCGACCGTCCGCTTGACATACGGCTCCGGCAGGCCCTTGTAGACCCGGTTCATCTGCCGGGGCATCCCCTCGGCAATGGAATAGACGTCCGTCGTCGCGCCGCCGACATCCACACCGATCAGCTCCCCGATGCCGGGCGTTTTGTCCGTTCCCTTCGCCAGCAGCGTCATGGCCTGCATGACCGCCGCAGGCGTCGGCATCATCGGGCCGCTCATGCGCTCTGCCGCGGCGTTCAGGCCCTTTGCCTGCACGATGCGGCGCAGGAAAATGCTGCGGATGGTCTTCTGCGTGTCCTCCGTTTTGAGCACGCCGAATTTCGGCATGACGTTTTCGCAGACGGATACCTCGAAGCCCTCCAGCGTCTTCCGGCACTGCTGCATGGCCGTGCGGTTGCCTGCGAGAACGATTGGGAACTGCGGGCGGATCGCGGCGAGCATCTGCGCGTTATGGATGACGCAGGCGCTGTTGCCGCCGTCCGTGCCGCCGACCAGAAGAAAAATGTCCGGATTCACGCGCTGAATGGTTTCCAGATCGTCCTGCGTCAGCTCGAATGAAAACTGCCCGACGATCTTCGCGCCCGCGCCGAGGCTTGCCAGCCGCGCGGCCTCCATCGTCAGCTCCGGCACAAGTCCGCTGACCATCATCCGCAGGCCGCCCGCCGCCGAAGAGCAGGCATACGACTGCGCAAATGTCAATGGCCCCGTCTGCGCAAGCAGCGCGTCCAGCGCCTTCTGAAAACCGATGCGCACATCCGAAGCGACCGTTGTATATGCCTGCGCCGTGCCGAGAAGCTTGGCTGCGTCCAGATCAACGGCAGTCAGCTTCGTGTAGGTGCTGCCGAAATCCGTCAACAATACTGGCTTCATTGCGGTCCCTCTTCGGGATACAGGATCTCCCGCAGCGCGGCGATGGTCGTTTCCGGCGGCGTACCGGGCGGGAAGGCCCGGTCAAAGCCCATGGCCTTGAAGCGCTTTTCCACGTCCGCGAAATCCTGCTTGCCGACGACGATATTGCCGCCGACGAGCAGCGGAATTCCGGCAAGACCGGCCTCGTCGCACTTTTCCCGCATTCCGCGGCAGTCCAGCTCCCCTTGACCGTAAAGCGAGGACACCACGATAGCGTCCGCGTCCGCTTCGATCGCCGCCTCGATATACTCCTCCTGCGAAACCATGACACCCAGATTCACAACGTCAAAGCCCGCCTCGGTGAACGCGTGATAGAGGATCTTGTTCCCAACCGCGTGCACGTCCGCGCCGATGACGCCGATGATGAGTACCTTTTTCCGTTCTTCGTTCATAGCTGCACCTCATACTCCGCTGCCGCACGCTTCACGCTGCCGCATACTGTCAAGATAGTTCTGTCTTCCGATCTCATAAAGGTTATTGCCCTCGCTGTCGATGATGACCGTCACGGGGAAATTCTCGACATACAGCCGCCGCACGGCCTCCGGGCCGAGGTCGGGATAGGCGATGACCTCCGCTTTTTTGATGCACTGGCTCAAGAGCGCGCCGCAGCCGCCGGTCGCGCCGAAATAGACGGCGCCGCAGGCGCGGATCGCCTCTATGACCGCCTCGCTGCGCTTGCCCTTGCCGATCATGCCGGTCAGGCCCTGTCGCAGCAGCGCCGGGCTGTAGGCGTCCATGCGGTAGGAGGTCGTCGGCCCGGCCGAGCCGATCGCCTGTCCCGGCTTTGCCGGCGTAGGGCCGACAAAATAAATAACAGCGCCGCGAATATCAAACGGCAGGGGCTGCCCCGCTTCGAGCTGCGTGCAGAGGCGCTTGTGCGCGGCATCACGCGCGGTGTAGAGTTCGCCCGTCAGCAGGCACATATCGCCTGCGCGCAATGCGCGCGCTGCCGCGCTGTCAAGGGGAGTTTTCAGTTTGATCGCCATCTCAAAGCACCTCCGTTACATGGCGCGTCACATGGCAGTTGAGATTCACCGCCACGGGCAGGCCCGCGATATGCGTCGGGCTGGTCAGAATGTTGACTGCCAGCGCCGTCGTCCTGCCGCCGAAGCCCTGCGGGCCGATGCCGAGCGCGTTGATGCTTTCCAGAAGCTCCTGCTCCAATGCCCGGTAAAACGGGTCTTCGTTCGGCGTATCCAGCTCGCGCAGGAGCGCCTGCTTTGCCAGCAGCGCCGCTTTGTCGAACGTGCCGCCGATCCCCACGCCCACCACGATGGGCGGGCACGGGTTCGGGCCAGCGTCCTGCACGGTCTGCAAAACGAAGCGCTTGACGCCCTCCAGCCCGTCGGACGGGCGGAGCATGGCGATCCGGCTCATGTTTTCGCTGCCGAAGCCCTTGGGGGCGACGGTGATTTTGATCTGTTCGCCGGGGACAAGGTCAAAATAGAGCATGGCCGGGGTATTATCGCCCGTGTTGACGCGGTCAAACGGGTCGCGCACGACGGACTTGCGCAGCCAGCCCGCCGCGTAGCCTCTTCGCACGCCCTCCTGCACGGCGGCCTTGAGGTCGCCCGCGATATGTACCTCCTGTCCGATCTCCAGAAACACGCAGGCCATGCCGGTGTCCTGGCAGATCGGCTGGGCGTTTGCGGCGGCAAGCTCCGCGTTCTCTAAAATCTGCCGCAGGATCTCCTGCGCCGCGGGCCACGGCTCTGCCGCCTGCGCGCTTTGCAGCTGCCGCAGCACATCCCGCGGCAGGTCATAATTGGCGCGGATGCACATCTGCGCCACGGTACTGGTCAGAAGCTCCGCCTGTATTTCTCTCATATTCCGCTCCTATTGTCCGTTTGACGGATCGTGTCCAGCAGCTCTCCGTCGCGTGAGATCACCCTTGCGACCACCCGGTCCGATACCGGAAGCGGTGCAGGAACACCTGTGATGCGCTCGGCGCGCTCTTTCAGCTCGTGAATGTCCACGACGGGAAGCCCCGCCGCCCGGAGGCGTTCGCGCAGTTCCGTGTTTTTCGGGTTGACCGCAACGCCCGCCTGCGTCACGAGTACGTCCACATCCTGTCCGGGCGTGGAGATGCAGGTCACGCGGTCGCGCACGATGGGCAGCCGTCCCCGGAACAGCGGCGCGGCGATGAGCGCGAGCTTACTGCCGGCAGCCGCGTCGCTGTGGCCGCCGCTGCCGCCCATGATGGAGCCGTTGGAGTCCGTGTGGACGTTGATATTGAACGAAGTGTCGATCTCTGTCGCGCCGAGCACGGCAACATCCAGCGAGTCGACCGCCGCGCTCCGGCAGCCGGGGCTGGCGTACTGCTCCGCCGATACTTCGCAGTGGCAGGGATTTTCGCGGATGGAGCTTACGGCCTTCAGATCGAAGCACTGCACATCCAGCAGCGCCCGGAACAGTCCCTCGTTCAGCATATCGACCAGCAGGCCGGTGATCCCGCCCTGCGCGTAGCTGCCGTGAATGTTCTGCTGCTTCATGATTTTTTCCAGATACATCGCCGTCGCCAGCGACGCGCCGCCTGCGCCCGTCTGGAAGGAAAAGCCATCCTTGAGAAGACCGGAGCTGGCAATGACCCGCGCGGCGGTCTGCGCGATGGTGATCGCGACGGGATTGCGCGTCATGCGGGTCGTGCCGGAGACGATTCCGGCGGGGTCACCGATGGCGTCCACGGCGACGACATAATCCACGTAAATTTCCGGGATCGACCAGCCGCAGAGCGGATACGGCACAAGTTCATCGGTGATAACAATGACCTTTTTCGCGTACTGCGCGTCCGGGAAGGCGTAGCCCAGCGAACCGCAGGCCGATTTTCCGACCTTGCCCGTGCAGTTGCCCATCGTGTCGCTGCTTGGCGCGGCGATGAATGCAACGTCGATTGGGGTTTCGCCGCCTGCAATATCGCGCGGGCGGCCGCCGTGCGTCCGGAACTCCACGGGCTGGTCCATGACGCCCCCCGAAATGGCGCGGCCAAGTCCGGCGGACATATAGTTGGTCAGCAGCCTGCTGACCGTTCCGTTTTTGATATGCTCCAGCATCGGCAGGTGCACGTCGAACAGCGCGCTGGCGTTGACCGTCAGATCGCGGATGCCCATGGCGCTGATCTGCTCCATGACCATGTTGACGACATAGTCGCCGTTTCGCAGATGGTGGTGAAACGAGACGCACATCCCGTCCTGCAGGCCGGAAAGGCGGATCGCCTCACGCAGAGAGGAAACGACCTTGGACTCCTTCATTGCAGCGTACCTCCCTCCGCAAGAATTTCTTCCGCTGCGGCCAGCGTCTGTCTGGCCCGCGCGGCGATCGGCGCGTCGATCATCTTTCCGCGCAGCGCTACCGCGCCCTTTCCGCAGCGCTTTGCGTCCTCAATGGCCGCAAGCACCTCTCTGGCATAGTCTGTTTCGGCCTGCGAGGGGCTGAAGCAGCGGTTGATCGCGTCCAGATGCCGGGGCGAGATGGCCGCCTTGCCGGTAAAGCCCAGGCTGCGGGCAAGGCGGCTGTCGGCTTCGATGCCTTCATCGTCGTTCACATCGGTGAAGGGGGTATCGTAGACATCAATTCCGGCGGCGTGCGCCGCTGTGACGAGGCGCGTCCGGGCATAGAGGATCTCAAGGCCCTCCTTTGTCCGGCTGCAGTGCAGGTCGGCGCTCAGATCCTCCGCGCCGAGAAACAGCGCCCGCACACGCGGGGAGGCCGTCGCGATCTCGAATGCGTTTTCCACGCCGAGCGCCGTCTCGATCAGCGCGATGAGGCCAATTGTGCCCGGCTCCATGCCGCAGCGTCGTTCGATTTCGCCGATGGCGGCGTCGCAGCCGCAGACGGTCTGCCGCGACGCGGTCTTCGGGAGCATGATGTAATCCGGCCTCTGCGGCACGATGGCCTCTAAATCCTGTGCAAACAGCGGTGTGTCCGCCGCATTGACGCGGACGATGATCTCACTGCGGCAGCGCTCCACATTCGTCACCGCGTATTTGACCAGTATGCGCGCCGCGTCCTTTTCATCGGGCGATACGGCGTCCTCCAGATCAAATATGATGGCGTCCGCGCCGAAAAAGCCGCAGCTTGTCATCATTTTCGGGTTATTTCCGGGTACAAAGAGCATGGAACGTCTCATGCGGTCCCTCCTTCCGCCCGTGCGAGCGCGGCTTCCAGCCGGGCACGCAGGATCCAGTCGAGCGCGCCGTGGTCGTCTACGGCAATCTCTCCCTGCTGCACGTCTGCGGCGCGCAGAACGCTGTGCACCGTCTGCTCGATCGCAGCGCCGAACTGCAATCGGACGGTCGACGCGATCCGCAGCTCAAGCGTTTCAGCGGGCCGCACCGTGACCAGTACGTCCGCCGACTCCGCCGCTCCGGCAGAAGCCTCGTTTCGGATAACCACCAAAATTCCCCCTTGTATGTTTTTCAATATTTCATGCTGCTTGCAGCAGATTTTCCTTGATTAAAGCGGGCTTTATCCTCTATACTGAAAGAAAACGGCACAGGAGGCAAGCCCATATGTCGACAAACGCGATTCAGAGCAGCCATATCTACAGCACGTATTTTGCTCCCCGCGGCCGCAGCCGGATCTACACGCTCGGTATGCAGATCGCGCAGCTTTATCTTTCGCCCTTCGACCAGATCATCGGCTTCATCGGGGAGGCCGGCTCCGGCAAGAGCGTGCTCATCAAGGGGATGTTCCCCGGCATCGAGCTTACGAACGACGACGACGGCGTCAACGTCCGCCCGCTCCCGCTTCTGGAGCAGGAGTATGAAACGGGCTTTTTCACGCCGCACACCTACCATCTGGACATCCGCTTCGAGACGGGCTTCCATCAGCTCTCGGAGCTGGCGGACGCCGTCCGGCTGGCTGTCCGGCGCGGCAAGCGCATCATCATCGAGCATTTTGACCTGATCTATCCCCTGCTCGGCGTCAACGCGAATCTGCTCATCGGCGTCGGCGAGCAGATCGTCATCACGCGGCCGAACCTCTTTGGCCCTCTGCCGCAGGAGCTGTGCGACATCGTCTATCCGTCGCTTGCCTATCGCCTCATGGCGCACAGCGCGGAGGATCTGTGCGAATACGCCATGACGCAGGAGCAGATGCTTGCGTGCAGCCACGGCGATATCCGCCACGGCTTCGTGCTCGAATTCAACGAGCACCAGCCGGATATCGATATTCCCACGCTCGAAGCGCGCGTCAACGAGCTGATCCGGCAGGATCTGCCCATCGACTACTATGACGAGAGCCACATTCTGCTCGGCGGCGCACAGCACTACTGCACTGGGCCGCGCACCCATGTGCGCTCAACAGGCCGCATCATCGGCTTCCGGCTGCTCGATCATTTTATCTACGACCACTTCCACAAGACGTATATGCTGGTCGGCTGTGTCGGAGACGATTCTGAGGAAAACATCCGGAAGCTCGAAACAATCCACGGGTGAGCTTCTGATTTATGTAGAGATCAGCAAAAACGAACAATGCTGGTAGGGGCGGGGCTCTGCTCCGCCCGGCGGAAACCGCTGTGTTTACGCGAGAATTTACGGCAAATTCGTATGCACTTACTCACTTGGTTGTAGGGGTCGACGACTCTTGTCGGCCCTGAAAATGTTGCGAATTTGCCGTAGATTTCCGTAAGAACACTGCGTTCTGCGGGCGGACAGAGTCGTCCGCCCCTACGCCTAAACAGGAACGTGCTTTCGGATTTGCCGCAAATTTCCGAAAAAAATCACTGTATCCTGCCGGGTGCGTTCGGTTTTGCTGCTCTTCGTATAAAACTGAACGCCTTGAAGAACAGGCAATGTCCGGATGGGCATTGCCTGTTCTTTTGTCTAAACGACGTTTCCTTTTTTGATTACAGTATCGACCAGATTGCTGCCAAGGCGGTAGCAGATATAGTCCAGATCCTCTGCGTTCCAGATGAGAATGTCCGCCTGCTTGCCCGGCTCGATGGAGCCGATGCGGTCGGCGCGGCAGATGGCGGCGGCGCCGTTGAGCGTCACCGCGGTCAGCGCCTGCTCGGGCGTCAGCCGGTAGCGCAGGCAGCCGAGGCTGATGACCAGCTGCATATTGAGGCACGGGCAGGAGCCGGGGTTGAAGTCCGTCGCCATGGCGACCGGAACACCGGCCTGCACCATATCCTGTACGGGCGCGTAGGCCGCGCCCAGATAAAAGCTTGTTGCGGGCAGGCAGCAGGCGACCGTGCCGCCCTCTGCCATGGACGCGATGCCGGACGGCGGGCAGACGATCAGGTGCTCTGCAGAGACGGCCCCAATTTCGCCGGCCAACTCGCTTCCGCCGATAGCCTCGATCTCGTCCGCGTGGATCTTGGGCCGCAGCCCGTGCTGTCTGCCGGTGAGCAGAATGCGGCGGGATTCCTCGGCAGAAAAGACGCCCTTTTCGCAGAACACATCGCAGAATTCCGCAATGCCCTGCTCCCGGACTGCCGGAAGCATTTCCTCGCACAGAAGCTCCAGATAGCCCTGCCGGTTGTCCCGGTAGGCTTCCGGTACGGCGTGCGCGCCCATAAAGGTCGCAGCAAGATCCATCACATGGTGTTTTTGCAGCTTTCCGATCACGCGCAGCGCTTTGCATTCTTCCCCGGTCGACAGGCCGTAGCCGCTCTTGGCCTCTGCGGTCGTCGTGCCGAAGCGGAGCATTTCATCCAGCGCGGCGGAGGCTTTTGCCTCCAGCTGCTCCTCGCTTGCCGATTGTGTTGCACGCATGGTGGACAGGATGCCGCCGCCTGCGGCGAGGATGTCCAGATAGCCCGCGCCGTGCAGCTTGAGCGCCAGCTCGTTCTGCCGCCAGCCGCCGAAGATCAGATGCGTGTGCGCGTCGACCAGACCGGGCGTGACCAGCTTCCCGCCGGCGTTGATTATCTGCACGCCCACGGCCGCAGGCGCTGTGCCGGTTCCGACCTGCGCAATCACATCGTTTTCAATGAATATCCATGCGTTTTTCAGAATGCAGATCTCGCCCTGTGCCCTGCCGCCCCGCGCGGCGGTTCCCTGCGGTGTGGCAAGCATACCGATGTTGGTGATCAGCGTTCTTTTCATTGCCTGTTCCTTTCCCGGTCAGCGCTCCAGCTGCGCCACGGCCTGCTCGACGACGGCGCTGTCCGCCACGTAGGGCATTGTGATGTGGTCCTGCCCGGCGTAAAGCTCGTTATATTCCGCCGCCGTCGTCATGGCGTGCTCGTTGCAGGCCCAGCTGCGGCGGGCGACGCCGACCATGGTGTCCCACGGCATTGCCATGCGGAGGATGGTATCGACGCGCTCCGAGCCGTCGAGCACCATGCCGAAGCCGCCGTTGATGGCGCGGCCGATGCCCGTGCCGCCGCCGTTGTGCAGGGCGATGTAGCTCATGCCGCGCGCGGCGTTGCCCGCATAGCACTGCGTTGCCATTTCGGCCATGATATTCGAGCCGTCCTTAATATTGGACGTCTCGCGGAACGGCGCGTCCGTGCCGCCGGTATCGTGATGGTCGCGGCCAAGGATGACCGGGCCGATTTCGCCATTTCGGACCATTTCGTTGAATTTAAGCGCCAGATTCATCCGCCCCATCGCATCCTGATAGAGGATGCGGCACTGTGTACCGACGACGAGCCGGTTCTTCTCCGCGTCGCGCACCCAGACGTAGTTGTCGTAGTCCTGATAGCGCCGGTTGTGCGTGCGGATATATTCTGCGGCGGCCATGTCGGTCTTGTGCAGATCCTCCGGCTTCCGGCTCAGGCAGCACCAGCGGAACGGGCCGTAGCCGTAGTCAAACAGGCACGGGCCAAGGATATCCTCAACGTAGGACGGGAACACAAAGCCGTCCAGATCGTTTTCGCCGTTTTTGCAGACCGCCTTCACGCCGGAATCATAGACCGCCTTCAGGAAGCTGTTGCCGTAGTCGAAGAAATAGGTACCCCGGTCGTGGAATTTGCAGATCATCTCATAGTGGTGCTGCAGCGTTTGATCGACCAGCGCGCGAAACGCCTCCGGCTCCTCGGCCAGCATCCGCGTGCGCTCGGCAAAGCTCAGGCCCTGCGGACAGTAGCCGCCGTCATACGGCACGTGGCAGGAGGTCTGGTCGCTCATCAGGTCGACGTGCACCTGCCTTTCGTACAGATATTCCAGCAGATCGACGATATTGCCGTGGTAGGCGACTGCGCACGGCTCGCCGTTTTTCTGGTGTGTCCGGGCGATCTCCACCGCCTCGGCCAGATCCGACGTTCTGTGGCTGACCCAGCCCTGCGTGAAGCGCGTATCGATACGGGAATCGTCGACCTCGGCGATGATGGACGCCGCACCGGCGATCTCCGCCGCCTTGCCCTGTGCGCCCGACATCCCGCCAAGGCCCGCCGAGACGAACAGCCGTCCGGCCAGATCCTTATCGTTCGGAATGCCGAGAATGAGGCGGCCTGCGTTCAGAAGCGTGTTGAACGTGCCGTGGACGATGCCCTGCGGGCCGATATACATCCAGCCGCCCGCGGTCATCTGGCCGTAATTCGCCACGCCCAGCGCGGCAGCGCGGTTGAAGTTCTCCTGATCGTCGAACGTGCCGACCATCAGGCCGTTTGAAATGATCACGCGCGGGGCCAGCCTGTGGCTGTGGAACAGGCCGAGCGGATGGCCGGACATGACGACGAGCGTCTGCTCGTCCGTCAGCTGTTCGAGGTATTTCTTGATCAGGCGGTACTGCATCCAGTTCTGGCAGACCTGGCCTGTCTCGCCGTAGGTCGTCAGCTCGTAGGGATAAAGCGCGACGTCGAAGTCCAGATTGTTGTCGATCATGACCTGAATCGCGCGGCCCTCGATGCAGCGGCCTTTATATTCGTCAATTGGCTTTCCGTAGATCGCGCCCGCAGGACGGAAGCGGTAGCCGTAGATACGGCCATGCTCGGCCAGCTCCTGCGCAAATTCCTTTGCCATCTGCGCGTGGTGATCGGGATGGATGTAGCGCAGCGCATTTTTGATCGCCAGCGCCTGATCCGCCCGGCTCAGGTGCGATTCGCGGCGCGGTGCGCGGCGATAGCGCGGGTCTATTTCCGGGTATTCCGGCAGTTCGTAATCAAGTTGCAAGGTTTCAGTATGTTCCAGCTGCATCGTGATCTCCCCCCATTGATGATATTGTAACAGCTTCTTTTGCATTTTTCAATTCATTCTTGCATGAATGCAGGAATTCCTGCGTCATTTTTTCTCCGGCCAGATCTCCGCCAGCATACAAACGCCCGGATATTCGCCGGAAACGCGCAGCTGCACGCAGCCGCAGAAGCGCAGCACGGCGCAGTCGGTCTGCGAAAGCCGCAGCTGCCGCCCGTCCGCCGTCAGCGTAACGCCGCCGCGCACGCAGTAAATAACCGCCGTCTGCTCTTCCCAGCAGTCCTCCGCACCGGCCTGCAGGCAGGCCGCCTGCCCCGCGCCGGTGCGTATAGGCCGTATGCGGCCGCAGCAGACGCCCTTGCGCAGCATCAGGTTAAAATCCGTGCAGGTGCCGCATGAACGCGTTTCGTCCGCGCCGTCGAAGACGTGCGGCGTGAACGGATGCAGCGTCAGCTCGCCGCCGCCGTTGTGCCGCAGGCGGAGCTGGCCGTCCAGAATCGCCAGATGGCGCGCATAGTCCGGCAGCCGCGTAAAGACCGATTCCTCCGCCCCGACCACGGCAGAGCTTACGCGCCAGTCAAAGCTGCGCGCGGCATACTGCGCCTGCGGCGGCCAGATCGCCAGCTGCGTCGTCACGCCGCCGGCCCAGGCGGATACGGTATAGTCCGCCTGCCGGAGTATCTGTATCCTCATCCCTCGCTGCATACGGCCAGCATCGCCGCGTAGCAGCGGTCGGCGCGCGGAAGGCCGGTATCGAGCAGCTTCTGCCCCGCTGCGCGCGCACCGGCGGCAAACGCGGCGTCGTGCAGGGAGCCGGTATTGATGCACACGTTCAGCCACGCGCCCTGCATCCCTGCGCGGAGGCTGAGGCAGGCGACGCCAAAGTCGCTGGCCGCCGTTGCGTTCGTCTTGCCCAGAAGGCTCTCCAGCAGCTCCAGCCCCTCCGCACACAGCTGCATCACGGCAAGCGGCGGCTGCGTGCAGGCCTTGAGGCCCTGTTCGATGGCGCTGCTGCGCGCCTGCTTTTCCTCGGGCGTCTGCTTCGGCATCGCGTAGGCCGCGCTGACCTGCAAAAATGCCTGTGTGTCCTGCTCCATCGCGGCCAGCAGCCGTTTGCGCAGCGCGTCTGCCTGCGCCTGTGCGCGGAGCGCAAGCTCCTGCACGGCCTCATATTTTTTTCTGCCGAGCGTCAGGCCGCTGACCATTGCGGTCAGCGCCGCGCCGACCGCGCCCGCCAGCGCTGCGGCGCTGCCGCCGCCGGGAGCCGGAGACGCGGAGGCGATCTCCTCCGTAAAGCCGCGTACCGTCAGTTCTGCCAGTTCCATGCGTCACACCTCTCATTCCATCCCAATCAGATGATATTCCATGACCTGCTTGCGGCAGTCATAATTTTCAAGCTTCAGATAGAATTCCGCGCAGTCGAGCAGCGCCTTTGCGGGCGTCAGGCCGACCACCTCAGAACCAATGATCCGCGCGCCGTAGCGGTCGGCCAGCTGGCGCGTCATTTCAAAGGCGTAGTAGATCGGCGTTTTTTCAAAGTTTGTGAGATTCATCGACACCTGCGCGATGTTCCGGCCCTCAAGCATCACGCCGATAGCCTTGCAGCAGGCAAAGCCGCCGTCCTTGGCGCGGATAGCCTTTGCGATCTTCTTTGCGACCTCGATGTCGGAGGTATCGAGATTGATGTTGTAGGCGATGAGCGGCATCCGTGCGCCGATGGCGATGATGCCCGCAGTCGGATGGATCTTCCGCTCACCGTAATCCGGCGCCCAGTCCGGCTCCAGCAGCTTTTCCGGCATACCCTCGAATTGCCCCTTGCGGCAGGCGGCCAGATTTCTGCGCTCCGGGCGCGAGGCGGAGTCCTCATACAGGAACGACGGCACGCGAAGCTCATCCCAGATGCGGGCAGCGACGCGCTTTGACAGCTCCACGCATTCCTCTACGCTCGTGTCCATGGTCGGGATAAAGGGAATGACGTCCGTCGCGCCCATGCGCGGGTGCTGGCCTGTATGCCGGCGCATATCGATGGTCTCGGTCGCCTTTTTTGTCAGCTGGAACGCCGCCTCGCCCATCGCCTCGGGGGAGCCGAGCAGCGTAAAGACGCAGCGGTTATGGTTGCCGTCGGATTGTACGTCGAAGACGAAGCAGCCGGGGATGCTGTTCGCCGTGTCGACGAGGCCCTGAAACACCGCCGGATCCTTTTCCCGGCTGACACTGAAATTCGGAACGCATTCAACAAGCTTTGCCATTGTATTTCCTCCTTATGTTCATGTGGGAATCATCATTTATAAGTGAAACCGTCTGTCGCCCCGGGCGTGCGTCCATGCACAGCCCGGGGCGGCGGTTTTCTCCGGTTTTACAGAAGCCTGCCGCAGACCTGTTCTGCGGCTTCGAGCAATGCGCCCGACTTGACCAGGCGGTCAAGCTCGGCCATCTGGGGGTACATGACAACGTCGGTGTCGACCGGCGGGACGGTCTGGCGGATTTTCTGATAGACTGCCGCCGTCGCGGGGGCGAGGAGCGACTCGCCGCGCAGCCACAGCGCCTGCGCTGCGGCAAGCAGCTCGATGCCGACGACCTTCTGACTGTTGTCGAGGATCATGCGGGCCTTTCTGGCTGCGGTCGTGCCCATGCTGACATGGTCCTCCTGATTGGCGGAGGACGGAATGGAGTCCACCGACGCGGGGTGCGCGTAGACCTTGTTTTCCGACACCATGGAGGCCGCCGCGTACTGCGTGATCATGAAGCCGGAGTGTACGCCGCCGTATTTTGTCAGGAACGCGGGAAGGCCGTTGGACAGCGCGGGATTCACCATGCGCTCCAGCCGGCGCTCAGACACATTGGCGTACTCGCTGAGAGCAATCCCCAAAAAGTCCATCGCAAGCGCGACCGGCTGGCCGTGGAAGTTGCCGCCGGAGATCACCTTGTCCTCCTCGGGGAAAATGAGCGGATTGTCGGTCACGGCATTGATCTCGCGGCTGACGATGTCCCACACATAGCGGATGGCGTCGCGGCTGGCGCCGTGGATCTGCGGGACGCAGCGGATCGAATAGGCGTCCTGCACCTTCTCCGGGTTGTGCGCGAAGGCCAGACGGCTCCCGTCCAGAAGCCGCAGCAGATTCTGCGCCGTGCGCATCTGCCCCTGCTGGCCGCGCAGCGCGTGCACCTCGGGAGCAAACGCGCTCAGAATGCCAAGCTGTGCCTCGCACGTCATGGCGGCAGCGATATCCGCCGTTTTTGCCAGCTGCAAAGCGTCGTATACCACGCCGCAGGCGATGGCGGTCATGATCTGCGTGCCGTTGATGAGCGCAAGTCCCTCCTTGGCTGCAAGCTCAACGGGCGCAAGCCCGGCCAGCTCCATGGCCCGTTTTCCGGGCAGGACCGCGTTCTGATATTCCGCTTCGCCCTCGCCCAGCATGACCAGCACGATATGCGCCAGCGGCGCAAGATCGCCGCTCGCGCCGAGCGAGCCCTTCTCCGGGATCACCGGATGCACGCCGCGGTTCAGCATGGCAAGCAGCGTTTCGAGCGTCGACAGGCGGATGCCGGAATTGCCGCGTGCAAGCGCGTTGCACCGCAGCAGCATCGCCCCGCGCACGACCTCGCGCGGCAGCGGCGCGCCCATGCCGCAGGCATGGCTGATGATCAGATTGCGCTGAAGCGCAGCTGTCTCCTGCTCGGGGACAAACGTGTCGGAAAATTTGCCGAAGCCGGTCGTCAGACCGTAGATCACGGCCTTCTGCGCAAGCTTTTCGTCCACGTAGGCCCGTGCCCGGTTGATTTTTTCCTTCGCCGGTTCGGAAATTCGCACCTGCTCGTTGTGTCTGGCCACCGCGATGACCTGCTCGATCGTCAGCTCCATGCCGTTGAGTTCAATCATGTCCTGTCCGCCTTTCACTCGATCTGCCGCACAGCGGCGGCTCTTCTATCTTACAAGTTGAACAGTTTGTTGTCAATACGCCGCTTTCAAAATATATATTCTGCACAAAAGCGCAGATTTTCCAGTCTCCGACCCAATTTGTTTTTATTCTTGATAATTCCGGCAAAACCGTGTATCGTATATATGATACTTTATAAAATCAGGAGAACGGTTCCATGAAAGACGGTTTTATCAAGGCCGCTGCCGGGACGATCGACGTCGTGGTCGCGGATGTGCAGTATAATACGGAGCAGATTTTGGCGCGGATGCGTGAGGCGGACGCGGCGGGCGTGAATCTGCTGACGCTGCCGGAGCTTTGCCTGACGGGCTACACGTGCGGCGATCTGTTTTTCTCCGACTGCCTGCTCGGCGCGGTCGAGCCTGCGCTGGCGCGGATCGTGGAGGCGTCGAAGGACCTCTACCCGGTCACGGCGGTCGGGCTTCCGCTTCGCTTCGGCGGAAAACTCTATAACTGCGCGGCAGTCGTCCACGCAGGACGGCTGCTCGGCGTGGTGCCGAAGACGCATCTGCCGAATTACGGCGAATTCTATGAGCTGCGGCAGTTTTCCTCCGCGAAAACGCTGGAGGGAAGGACGTATACGCTCCCGCTCTGCGGCCAGAGCGTGCCGTTTGGAACGGAGCTTCTGTTCTGCTGCTCCGGGATGCAGGACTACACCTTCGGCGTGGAGCTCTGCGAGGATCTGTGGGTTCCCTGCCCGCCGTCGACGCGGCTCTGCGCGGGCGGCGCGGCCATCATTCTGAATCTCTCCGCCTCCGACGAGGTGATCGGCAAGGCAGAGTACCGCCGGTCGCTGGTCGGCGCGACGTCGGCGCGGCTGGCCTGCGGCTATGTCTACTGCAGCGCGTCGCCGACGGAATCGACGCAGGACATGGTCTTCTCGCGGCACCATCTGATCGCGGAAAACGGGACGATCCTGGCAGAAAACGAGCCGTTTGCGGACGCTTCGCTGACGGTCTCCGAGATCGACGTGCAGCGGCTCATGCACGAACGGCACCGCACGACGAGCTACGATTCCGTTCCCGGCCTTCAGCCGGTCGTTTTCGATCAGCCGCTGCGCGAGACGGTTCTGACGCGGCGCATTGCGCCCAATCCGTTCGTCCCGCCGTATGACGAGCAGCTGCGCGCCCGCGCGGAGGCGATTCTGCGCATCCAGTCGCAGGGCCTGAAAAAGCGGGTGGAGCACACGCACGCGAAAACGGTTGTGCTCGGCATTTCCGGCGGTCTGGACAGCACGCTGGCGCTGCTGGTGTGCGTGCGCGCGTTCGATCTGGCCGGACGCAGCCGGAAGGAGATCCAGTGCGTCACCATGCCGTGCTTCGGCACGACGAAGCGGACGAAGTCCAACGCGGTCAAGCTCTGCGAGGAGCTTGGCGTCAGCGTGCAGGAGGTCAATATCACAGCCTCCGTCCGGCAGCATTTCGCGGATATCGGCCATGACGAAGCCGTGCACGACGTCACCTATGAAAACTGTCAGGCGCGGGAGCGCACGCAGGTCCTGATGGACATCGCGAACCAGTCCGGCGGACTGGTCATCGGCACGGGTGATCTTTCTGAGCTTGCGCTCGGCTGGGCGACGTATAACGGCGACCATATGTCCATGTACGCGGTCAACTGCTCGGTTCCCAAAACGCTGGTGCGCTACATCGTGCAGCATGAGGCCGGGAGCAGCGCGCCCGCGCTGCGGGAGGTGCTGCTGGATATTCTCGACACGCCTGTTTCGCCGGAGCTTCTGCCCGCGGACGAAAACGGACAGATCGCGCAGAAGACAGAGGATCTCGTCGGCCCGTATGAGCTGCATGATTTCTTCCTGTACCATCTGCTGCGCTTCGGCTCACGGCCGCGCAAGCTGTTCCGGATGGCGAAATACGCGTATGGCGGCAGGTATCCGGACGACGTGATCCGGCACTGGCTGAAAACGTTCTGCCGCCGGTTCTTCCAGCAGCAGTTCAAGCGCTCGTGCATCCCGGACGGCCCGAAGGTCGGCTCCGTGACGCTCAGCCCCAGAGGCGACTGGCGTATGCCGTCGGACGCGTCGGGCAGCCTGTGGCTTGCGGAGGCGGAAGCGCTCTGATTCCCCATTTTTCACGCCCGCCCGGTTGACAAGCGGCGTCCAGCGTGCTATGATTGTCACAGATTTTCATAAGGAGAGTCTTCTCATGTTCACTTCTGTTTTCGCGTCCTATTATTACTTTACTGTCGCCGGATAGTAAGGTCAATTTGTGATGCGCAGAAGAGCTTGTGATTTGTATGCGGCACAGAATTGACTGTGCCGCATTTTTTATTGTACTGGAGGTCAAAACCATGATTGTCGTATTGAAGCACAACGTCCCGGAGGAAAAGCGGAACCAGCTCATCAACTGGCTGCGCAGCCAGCAAATCGATGTCCACCCCTCGCTCGGCGAGTACCAGACCGTGCTGGGTCTGGTCGGCGACACGAGCCGGATCGATATGTCCTTGCTGGAAAGTCTGGATATCGTCGATTCCGTCAAGCGCGTTTCAGACCCCTTCAAATGCTGCAACCGCAAGTTCCACCCGGACGATACCGTGGTTTCGGTCGGGGATGCGAAATTCGGCGGCGGGCATTTCGCGATGATCGCGGGGCCGTGCTCGGTCGAATCGGAGGAGCAGATCGTATACGTTGCGAAGGCCGTCAAGGCCGCAGGCGCGCAGCTGCTGCGCGGCGGCGCGTTCAAGCCGCGCACGTCCCCGTATGACTTCCAGGGGCTGCATGGCGAGGGCATCCGCCTGCTTGAGATCGCCAAGCAGGAGACGGGGCTGCCCATCGTGACGGAGCTGATGAACATTAAGCATCTGCCGCTGTTTGAAAACGTCGACGTCATTCAGATCGGCGCGCGCAACATGCAGAACTATGATCTGCTGAAGGAGATGGGCTCGGTCAAAAAGCCGATCCTGCTCAAGCGCGGGCTTGCCAACACGCTCAAGGAGCTGCTGATGAGCGCGGAATATATCATGGCCAGCGGCAACGACAATGTCATTCTCTGTGAGCGCGGCATCCGCACATTTGACGATTACACCAGAAACACACTCGATCTGGCGGCTGTTCCGATGCTGCATGAGCTGTCACATCTGCCGGTCATCGTCGATCCCAGCCATTCTACAGGCATCAACCGGCTCGTGCCGCCGATGACGCTGGCTGCTGCTGCCTGCGGGGCCGACGGCGTGATCGTCGAGGTACACAATGACCCCATCCACGCCCTGTGCGACGGCGCGCAGTCTCTGACCTGCGAGCAGTTTGCAGAGGTCGCGCGGAAGGTACGCGCGGTGCGCAAGGCGGTGGCGGAATGACGGTCGGAATCGTGGGTCTGGGCCTCATCGGAGGCTCGTTTGCAAAGGCGTATCACGCTGCTGGTTGGACGGTGTACGGCTATGATGTGGACGAAAGTATGCTTGCCTTCGCGCAGCTGGCGGATGCGGTGAACGCGCCGCTTACGATGGAGAACATCGGCACGTGCGATCTGGTGCTTCTTTGCGTGCGGCCGCTTGCCGCGATCGACTATCTGCGTTCTGCCGCGCCGCATATCGGAAGCAGGCCCGTCGTGATCGACTGCTGCGGCACGAAGCGCGTGGTCTGCGCGGCGGCGTTCCCGCTGGCGGAGCAGTACCGGTTTACCTATCTCGGCGGACATCCGATGGCCGGCACGCAGTATTCCGGGTTCGGCCACGCGCGTGCGAATCTGTATCACAATGCGCCGATGGTCATTGTGCCGCCGGATTTTGACAATATCGAGCTGCTTGCCCGCGCACAGGAGCTGCTGCGCCCGGCGGGCTTCGGCAGCTACTCCGTCACGACGGCGGAGAAGCACGACGAAATGATCGCGTTTACCTCGCAGATGGCGCATCTTGTCTCGAATGCGTATATCAAAAGTCCGACAGCAGAGGCGCACAAGGGCTTTTCCGCCGGAAGCTATAAGGACATGACCCGCGTGGCGTGGCTGAACGCGCCGATGTGGTCGGAGCTGTTTCTGGAAAACCGGGACAATATGCTCCATGAGCTGGACTGTCTGATGGACAGACTGATGGAATACCGCGCCGCGATCGCGGAAGACGATGCAGCAGCGCTGACGCAGCTGCTCGAGGACGGCAAAAAACGCAAGGAGGAGGTCGACGGACGATGAACACAGTCACGGTCTCCGCCTCAAGGCGGTACGACATTCTGATCGAGCGCGGGCTGCTGCGGCGCGCGGGCGAACTGGTGCGCGGCGTGACGAACGCAGGCACGGTCATGCTTGTCTCGGATGATTCCGTATGGCCTTTGTATGGCGAAACGGTGCAGAAAAGCCTTGCAGACGCCGGGTTTTCCGTGTGCCGGTTTGTGTTTCCGCATGGAGAGGGCTCCAAGTGCGCGAAGACGTATCTGGCGCTTCTCGACGCGCTGTGTGAAAACCGGCTGACGCGGGCGGACGCAGTCGTCGCGCTGGGCGGCGGCGTAGCGGGTGATCTGACGGGCTTTGCGGCCTCCACCTATCTGCGTGGGATCGGGTTTATCCAGATCCCGACGACGCTGCTGGCCATGGTCGATTCCTCCGTCGGCGGCAAGACAGCCATCGATCTGCCTGCCGGGAAAAATCTGGCCGGGACGTTCTATCAGCCGTGGCTCGTGCTCTGCGACCCAGCCTGTCTGGATTCCCTGCCGGACGAAGTTTTCCGCGACGGGTGCGCGGAGGTCATCAAATACGCGGTGCTTGGAAACGCGCCGTTTTTCGAAGAGCTGAACCGCACGCCGCCGCGTACGCAGCTGGAGCATATCATTGAAACGTGCGTGCGGATGAAGCGCGATATTGTTGCGCAGGATGAATTTGACCGCGGACAGCGGCAGCTTCTGAATCTCGGCCATACCTTCGGCCATGGGATCGAGGCGTGCAGCGGCTTTGCCGTCAGCCACGGCTCCGCCGTCGCCATCGGCATGGCGATGATCGTGCGGTCGGCTGCGCAGCTTGGCCTCTGCACCGCCGGGACGCGGGACGCGGTGCTGGCGCTGCTGCGGCAGTACGGCCTGCCGGTCGACTGCGCATATCCGGTCGAACAGATGCTTGGAACGATTCTACACGACAAGAAAGCCTCCGGCGGCTCGATCAATCTGATCGTTCCAACGGCTGTCGGAAGCTGCGAAATACGAAAGACCCCGGCCTCCGAAATTTCCGACTGGCTGAGGGCCGGAGGTGCGAAATGACGCGGACGATGTCGCCCGGCCCGCGCACGGGCGCGGTTCAGATTCCGGCCTCCAAATCGCAGGCGCACCGGATGCTCATCTGCGCGGCGCTCTCCAAAGCGCCGTCCCGGCTGGTTCTGGACGGCTTCAGCGCGGATATTGAGGCGACGGTGCAGTGTCTGGAAGCGCTCGGCGCGCAGCTTACGCAGGAAACGGCTGGGCTGTTGATCACCCCAATCGGAGCACGCCCCGCAAATGCAAAGCTTGACGTGGGCGAAAGCGGGTCGACGCTGCGGTTTCTGCTGCCGGTGCTCGGTGCGCTCGGCGTTCGGGCGGAGGTTCGGATGCATGGGCGACTGCCGGAGCGCCCTTTGTCCCCGCTGTGGGAGGTTCTGGAGGCGCATGGAATGCGGCTGCGGCAGGACGGGATCGTTCTGTACACGGACGGGCAGCTGTGCGCGGGGGACTATTCCCTGCCCGGCGATGTTTCCTCGCAGTTTATTTCCGGGCTTTTATTTGCGCTGCCGCTTCTGGGCGAAAACAGCACGCTGACGGTCACGGGCGCGCTCCAATCGGCACGCTACGTCGCCATGACGGAGCAGGCGCTTGCGGCGGCGGGGATTTTTACAAAAAAGGATGGCCAAGTCTGGCAGATCGACGGCGGGCAGCGCTATGCCGCGCCCGCCGTGCAGACGGTCGAGGGCGACTGGTCGAACGCGGCGTTTTTCCTGTGCATGGGCGCGCTGTCTGAGACAGGCGTGACCGTGGCGGGGTTGAATCCCGCGTCTTTGCAGGCGGACCGGGCCATTACGGAGCTTTTGACGCGCTTCGGCGCGGAGCTGACCATTTCCGGACAAGCTGTCACCGTGCGGCGCGGCGCGCTGCACGGAATTACGCTGGATGCCGGGCCGATTCCCGATCTGATCCCGGTCGTTTCGTGCCTCGCCGCGCTCTGCGAGGGCGAAACGCGGATTGAAAACGCGGCGCGGCTGCGGCTGAAGGAATCCGACCGTCTGCAAACGACGGCGGCATTGATTTCCGCGCTCGGCGGCAGCGTGCGGGAGCTGCCGGACGGGCTGGTCATCTCTGGCCGCGCACGCCTTTCCGGCGGCACGGCGGACGCCTGCGGCGACCACCGCATCGCGATGAGCGCCGCCATGGCCGCCTGCGGCTGCGAGGGCCCGGTCACGGTACTGGGAAGCGAATGCGTCGCGAAGTCCTATCCCGCATTCTGGGAGGATTTTGCTTCTTTGAGGGAGGATGCAGTATGAGCAGCGTGTATACCGGAAATCTGACCGTCTCTATCTTCGGCCAGTCCCACGCGCCTGCCATCGGCGTCACGGTCGACGGGCTGCCTGCCGGGCTGCCGGTCGATCCGGATGAATTGCAGCGGTTTTTGAGCCGCCGTGCGCCCGGGCAGAACGCGTGGTCGACGCCGCGCAGAGAGGCCGACGCGCCGGAATTTTTATGCGGGCTGAAAAACGGAAAAACCTGCGGCGCGCCGCTCACGGCCATCATCCGCAACACCAACACACGCTCCGGCGATTATGAAAACTTAAAGGATATCCCCCGCCCCGGCCACGCGGACTACACCGCGCAGGTCAAATTCGGCGGCGCGCAGGACGTAAGCGGCGGCGGGCACTTTTCCGGACGGCTGACCGCGCCGCTGTGCATTGCGGGCGGCGTCTGTATGCAGCTGCTGGAACGTGAAGGCATTTCCATCCGCGCACGCATTTTGTCCATCGGGCAGGCCACGGACAGCGCGCCGTTTGACGCACCAGTCGCGGAAAAGCCGTTCCCGGCTGTTTCCGACGATGCGGCAGCGGCCATGCAGGCGGAGATCGCGCAGGCAAAGGCGGACGGGGATTCCGTCGGCGGCGTGGTCGAATGCGTGGTAGAGGGCTTGCCCGCGGGCATTGGCGAGCCGATGTTCGGCGGGCTGGAAAACCTGATTGCGCGCGCCGTATTTGCCATTCCGGCGGTCAAGGGCGTGGAGTTCGGTGCAGGCTTTGCCGCCGCACGGCTGCGCGGCAGCGAGAATAACGACGCGTTCCGCGTACAGGATGGGCGTATTGTGACGGAAACGAACCGCTGCGGCGGCATTCTGGGCGGGATTTCGACCGGGATGCCGGTCGTGTTCCGCGCCGCGTTCAAGCCGACGCCGTCCATTTCCCGCCAGCAGGACTCCGTCAGTCTTTCGCGAATGGAAAACACGACGCTTGTGATCCACGGGCGGCACGACCCGTGCATCGTGCCGCGGGCCGTCCCGTGCGTGGAGGCTGCGGCAGCGATCGCCGTACTGGACGCGTGGATGGGAAGAAAGAAGGAGCTTGGATATGCATTCTGAAACACTGCGCTGCGGACTGCTGGGCCGGACGCTCAGCCACAGCTATTCCCCCGCCATCCACGCACAGCTTGCGGGCTATTCCTATCTTTTATATGAAAAGGAGCCGGAGGAGCTGGAGGGCTTTCTGCGCTCCGGGGAATTTGACGGTCTGAATGTGACGATCCCTTATAAAAAAACGGTCATCCCCTACTGCGCGGAGCTGTCTGACACGGCCCGCGCCATCGGTGCAGTCAACACCATCGTCCGCAGGCCGGACGGAACGCTCTGGGGCGGCAACACGGACGCTTACGGCTTTTCCATGCTGGTACAGTCCAGCGGCGCGGAGGTGCGCGGCAAAAAGGCGCTCGTCTTCGGCAGCGGCGGCGCGTCGGCGACGGCGCAGTATGTCCTGCGGCAGATGGGCGCGCGGGAGGTCGTTGTCATCTCGCGGCACGGGGAGGACAATTACGAGAATCTCGGCCGGCACACGGACGCGGAAATCGCCGTAAACGCAACGCCGCTCGGTATGTATCCGAACACCGGTGTCTCGCCGGTCGATTTAAGCCGGTTCCCGAAGCTGGAAGCCGCGCTGGACGTGATTTACAATCCGGCGCGCACGGAATTTCTGCTGCAGGCGGAGCAGCTCGGCCTCAAGCGGGCAAACGGGCTTCTGATGCTTACCGCGCAGGCAAAGAAAAGCTGCGAGGCGTTCCTCGGCGCACCGATTGCAGACGAACGCATTGCCGCGATCACAAAATCGCTGGCCGCGCAGATGCAGAACGTGGTTCTCATCGGTATGCCGGGCAGCGGCAAGACGACGATCGGCACGCGGCTGGCCGCGCAGCTGGGCCGCACGTTCCTGGACGCGGACACCGTACTCGAGCAGAAGGCCGGGATGAATATCCCGGAGATTTTTCGGCTTGAGGGTGAGGATGGCTTCCGGCAGCGGGAGACGGCGGTGCTGGCGGAGCTGGGCAAGCGCTCCGGGCTGGTCATCGCTACGGGCGGCGGCTGCGTGACAAGGCCGGAAAATTACCCGCTGCTGCACCAGAACGGAACGATCTTCTGCCTGACGCGCGATTTGAGCCGCCTTCCCATCAGCGGGCGGCCCGTCTCGCAGGCGCTCGGCGCGGAGGAGCTTTACCGGCGCAGAAAGCCGCTGTATGAAAAATTTGCGGACGCTATGATCGACAACGACCGCACAGTAGAGGATGCTGTGCGGCAGATTTTGGAGGTGCTTGGATGAAGCTGCTGATATTGAACGGGCCGAATCTCAACCTGCTCGGCCTGCGGGAGCCGGATATTTACGGGCGGCAGAATTACGCCGCGCTGGTGCGGTTCTGCGAGGATACGTGCCGCGAAGCGGATATCTCCTGCAAGGTCTTCCAGTCCAACCACGAGGGCGCGCTGGTCGATGAAATTCAGGCGGCCTACGGCGTGTTTGACGGCATTGTCATCAACCCGGCGGCCTATACGCACACGAGCGTTGCGATTCTGGACGCGCTGAAGGCTGTCGCACTTCCGGCGGTCGAGGTGCATCTGTCCGACGTGACGAAGCGCGAGGAGTTCCGGCAGATCTCCTATGCCCGCCTGGCCTGCGTGAAGACCTACATGGGTCTCGGCTTCGAGGGCTACCGGCAGGCCATTCTGTTTTTGAAAGAATATCTGAATAAAAATTCAGATTAGATCATTTATCATGCATCAGGCAGCCCGCGTGGGCTGCCTGATTTTTCGCCTTAATATGCAGGAATCCAGTTTGCTGTCTTTCATCAAAATGAATCAAATCTTTCTTGATTGTTCATATATTTCAGGTTTATACTAATTTTTGAAGGATTTCCGTTGAAAATACGAATTTCTTGAAAAAAATTTTTCTTGAAATGACAAATTGCATCTTGAAAAATGCACTTTGATGTATTATACTTTCACACAGCAAATCAATTCAGGAGGGAATAGATATGAAAAAGATTCTTGCATTGCTTCTCGCGGCTGTCCTCGTTCTGGGCATGGCCGCGTGTGCCGCTTCTCCCGCGGCTCCCACGCAGACGACGTCCGATACGGCTTCTGACGCATCCGATACACCTGCTTCCAACGCTGAAACACCTGCAGCATCCTCCGGTGCCAAGCTGCGCTTCGTCACCGGCGGCGAATCCGGCACGTACTACGCCTTCGGCTCCGTCATTGCCCAGCACGCGACGAACAACGCGGGCGTTGACATTGTCGGCCTGGTCGGCAACGGCTCCCAGTCGAATATTTTTGAGCTGGAAGACGGCAACGCGGAGCTGGCCTTCTGCCAGTCCGACGTGATGGCCTACGCCTACGACGGCACGAACCTGTTTGCCGACACCGGCGCTGTCAGCTGCTTCTCCACGGTCGCCGCGCTCTACACCGAGCAGGTGCAGATCGTCACGACCGATCCTGAGATCAAGTCTGTTGACGATCTCAAGGGCAAAAACGTCTCCATCGGCGCGGCCGGTTCCGGCGTGTATTTCAACGCCATGGATGTGCTCGGCGCATACGGCCTGACGGAGCAGGATATCAACCCGACGTACCAGTCCTTCGGCGACAGCGCGGATTCCCTGAAAAACGGCCAGATCGACGCGGCCTTCATCGTTGCGGGTGCTCCGACAACGGCAGTCACTGACCTTGCGACGACCAAGGACGTCTATCTTGTCTCGCTCGATGATGAGCACGTCGACAAGCTGCTTGCCTCTTCCCCGTACTACACCAAGGTCACCATCAGCAAGGATGTTTACGGTCTTGATTCTGACACCATCACTGTCGCCGTCAGCGCAGTCGTTCTCGCCCGCGACGACGTTTCCGAGGACGCCATCTACAAGCTGGTCGCCGATATCTTCGACAACGCCGCCAGTCTCACCGACACCCACGCCAAGTACGCGGAGGTCAGCACCGAGTTCGGCGCTTCCGTTACCTCCGTCCCCTATCATCCGGGCGCGGCCAAGTATTTCGCGGAAAAGGGCTTTGACGTTCCCACCAAGTAAGCTTAACGCGTACTTTACGCATAGCAGCAACTACGGCAGGGCTTCCCTGCCGTAGTTGTCGTACAAAAAGAAGAAGGAGAGATGCATCTTGTCCAAGAATCCTGACAAGACCACCCCCGCGACCGCAAACGCCGGTACAGAGCAGAATATCGCCGCCGACGTTGATGAGGTCATGCGCAAATATGACCGCGAATCCAACACCCGCATCTGGTCCGGCTGGCGCGCCATTGTCATTAAGGTCTTTATGGCGTGCTTCGCCGTGTACTGCATCTGCATGACGCTGTTTTCCACGGCCATGCCGGAGATCCGGCTGCCGCTGTTCATGGGCTTTATCATCCTTGCGGGCTTTCTGAACTTCCCGGCCAGCAAGCATCACGTGCGGCCCAACTATCTGCCGTGGTACGACATTCTCCTGATGCTCATCGGCGCGGCCTGCTTTTTCTACTTTGCACGCAACGCCATGACGATGATCCGGCTTGCCACCCGCATCCAGCCCATTCACGTGGTCATCGGCTGCATCGGCATTCTGGTTCTGGTCGAGCTTTGCCGCCGCTGCGTGGGTCTGCCGATCCTTGTGGTCGCCGGGCTTCTGGTCGTCTACGCGTTCTATAATCAGCTGAGCTATGGCGCAAGCTTTTATAAGGCCCTGCAAAACATCATCTACAAGCTGTTCTACACGACCAGCGGCGTGATCGGCACGCCGGTCAGCGTGTGCTATACCTACATTGTGCTGTTCATCATCTTCGGCGCGTTTCTGGAGCGCACCGGCATTGCGAATTTCTTTATTTCGTTCGCAAACCGGCTCGCGGGCTGGTCTTCCGGCGGCCCGGCGAAGGTCGCGGTCATTTCCTCCGCACTGTGCGGCATGGTATCCGGCTCCTCGGTCGGCAATACGGTCACGACCGGCTCGTTCACCATCCCGATGATGAAAAAAACCGGCTACAAGCCGGAGTTCGCTGGCGCAGTCGAGGCGGCTGCCTCGACCGGCGGCCAGATCATGCCGCCGATCATGGGCGCAGCAGCGTTTTTGATGGCGGAGTACATCGGCATTCCGTATGCGCAGGTCGCAGTCAAGGCGATCCTGCCCGCGATCTTGTATTTCACCGGCATTTTCATCTCCGTGCATCTGGAGGCGAAAAAGCTCGGCCTGAACGGCATTCCGAGAGATCAGCTGCCCAAGTGGCGGCTTCTGGCCCGCGATTGCTATCTGATCCTGCCGCTGATCCTGCTGGTCTGGCTCGTGTCCTCCGGTGCGAAGACGATGTCGCACTCCGCCGCGTATTCCATTCTTGCGGCCATCGCGGTCGGCCTTGTCAACTTCTTCATGCTCCGCCTGCAAAGCGCGCAGACGCGCACGTTCCGCACCGTCGGCAAGGCCGCGCTCGGCGCAGCCGGCGATTCCGCGAACTCCGTCTTTGATTCTCTGGAAGCAGGCGCGAAGGGCGCCATTACCGTCGCGGTCGCCTGTGCGATGGCCGGTATCATCGCGGGCTGCATCACCGTCACCGGTCTTGCCTCCATTCTCATCAACGCCGTTGTGCAGCTGGCTGGCAATGCAACGTTTATCGGCCTGATCCTGACCATGATCTGCTGCATCATCCTCGGCATGGGCGTTCCCACGACCGCGAACTACTGCATCATGGCCTCCACGTGCGCGCCGATCCTTATCAAGATGGGCTACCCGCTCGTCGCCGCGCATTTCTTCGTGTTCTACTTCGGCATCGTCGCCGATATCACGCCGCCGGTCGCGCTGGCGGCCTATGCAGGCTCCGCGATTGCGAAATCGAACCCCATGAAGACCGGTATTAATGCGACCAAGCTCGCCATCGCGGCCTTCATCGTCCCGTTCATCTTCGCGTATAACCCGCAGATGCTGTTCGAGAACGTCACAAGCGTGTTTCAGGTCATTCAGATCGTTATTACGGCGCTTCTCGGCATTTTCGCCGTCGCCGCCGGTCTGGAGGGCTATATCCTCCGGCCCATGCACTGGCCGCTGCGCGTGCTTGCGGTGATCGGCGGACTGACGCTGCTGATCCCTGGCACCGTCTCGGATCTGATCGGCCTTGTGATCGTCGCGGGGATCATCGCGCTGCAGGTCATACAGAACAAAAAGGCTGCGCGTGAGACTGCGTAGGCTTTGGACAAACAGGCCCATCTGCCCCTTGCAAAAGTCTGCTGAATTGGATATAATACAGGCAAAGGCATGGATAATTTTTGCAAACAGGAGGTCAGAATATGAACTGCAAGGTCAAACAGTGCTGCGCGGCGCTGGCTGCGCGGAAGCTTGCCGAGCATGATCCCGCTGTCGTGGAGATCACGCGCGGCGGAAAGAACAAATCGCATCACGTGCTCCGGAAGTCAGACATGAAAAAGATCGGTCTGATCGCGGGCGGCGCGTTCGTCGCGCTCACAGCGCTGAATGTGTACAGCCATTACAAGGTGCATCAGGCCATCGCCGACCGCAAGGTCAAAAAGCAGCTCGCCCCGCTGCGCGAGGAGCTTGACGCGCTCCGCACGGAAAACGAAGCGCTCCGTCAGGCGCTGGCCGAGATCAAGCCCCGCCAGCAGGAAACGGCAACAGAACCGCAGCCGCAGGCACCGGGATCTGACACATAACAAAATGCGGCCCACGCAGCAATGGCGGGTAGTCATAAGACAGTTTCATTCCCGGCAGTAATGTCTGCCGGGAGTGTTATTGCATATATTAAAGCCACATGATCGAATTAAACAAAGCGATAAGTCGGAATGATAAGGTAGGTAAGGTCTAACATGCCAACGATTCAGTTAAAGGCGATGACGCGAAAACTATGTCACGAACTGTACAAGCATTGGGCAAATGATGCGTCTATCTATATGGATATGCACCTGTTTCAGCCCTATGTTTATGACG
>ERZ840096.336-NODE-336-length-73858-cov-13.426202_pt1 | contig 73858 bp, 79 predicted proteins | sample MGYA00519878_ERZ840096 | MGnify/ENA primary metagenome ERZ840096 (study PRJEB31850, sample SAMEA3708865) | human gut metagenome | biome: human gut; feature: human-associated habitat; material: faeces | place: China | collected 2014 ...
AGCATTATGAGTCCCTTGCTCATGACCCGTTGCGACAGATACAATTCCCCACTGTATAATTAGGCCGCCGACCAGGCTACCGAAACATACATATCCATTTTGGCCCAGGCTATACTTGACCCCGGTCGCTTCTAAAACTTTCTGTATCATCTTCGCAAGCAAGCTGTCCGATGTCAGTGTGTTGACGAGTCCGCCAAGTGCCGTACTTGCAAGTGTATTGACGATGCCCTGGTTCCAGTCCGTGACCTGAGATACTTCGGTTTCTGGATGGAAGTTATCATACGATTGTGTCGTTTTGTTCCAGTGATGCAAAATAACTTTTAAAATGCTCATGTTGTTATCCTCCTATTTACTGACTTCAATCCAAATCGTGTGTTGGTCGGTCGGTTCCGTTCCGCCTATGTATAAATCTTCAGTCGGCACTTCTATCCATGTGCTTGATCCGGCAGACGGCTCTACACTGATTGTGATGCCGTTATTAATCGCATCGTATACGCCGCCGCTGGTGACGGGGTTGGTAGAGCCAGACGTGGGCTTGCTGTCGAACGTCAATTTATCCTGCTTTGCCGCAATCAGTGTCTTAATTTTACTGACTGCATATTTCAGCCCGGCCGCATCTAAAAATTTAGTAGCCATGACAGATGCCTCCTATTATGCAAAGCACGTATCAATGTCAGTCTGGCTCAGTGCCGAGTAGGTGACTGTGCTGGATGAATTTGCCGGCGTATATCCGAGGGCTGCTGTGACATTAGCTGACGTCAGACTGACGACGCCGGACGACACAGTGATGTTGCTGCCGATTTTCACCCCTCCCAGAGTGCTGGACGTAGCAGCGGGAAGCGTGTAGTTGTAGAGCCCGGCCAGCTTGTTCTTCTCTGCCGTCGTGTAGTCGTTCGTGCTGAGTCCTTTGCCGCTTACGGCTTTGACGTAGGTCGTCGAAATGGTGTTTCCGTCGCCATCACGGACGGCTTTATCCGCGGTGCTGACGGCATCGTTGATGAGCACGTAGGCCGTGCCGGACCATCTGTATACGTCATTGTCAGTGCTGCCAATATCTACATACATTGTGTTGGTCGAGCCTGTAATTACCGTCGTATGCGTGGATTCTTTGTAAAATTTGCCGCCACTGTAATAGCCTTCGAGTACTTCGCCAATGTCGCCTGGGATATACTGGGCCGGAATCTTTTTGTCAGATCCGAGCGGGGCAACACCGTTTGCCGCGCCGATGAGCGATGTAGCGATACGTGCTGTGCTGTCTGTTGCGTGGATTGTGATATTTGCCGAGCCATCAAAACTAACTCCGTTAATAGTCCGTGCCGTTGCCAGCTTTGCCGCTGTATCGGCTGCGCCGGCAGTCGATGCTTTTGCGCCGAGGCCGAGGTAGGTTTTTGCCGCATCTGTTTTAGTCAAATAGATGCTCGTTGCATCAGTTTTACTCAGCTTCGTATCATCAGTAATCGTGATACCCGTTTTATTGAGTGCGACGCCGTTGATTGTGATGCCCTGGGGTACATATTTCCCATCGTTCGCCGCATCCTGCTTCGTTTTAAAGTATTTCAGCCCCTCAAGGTCCAGAAATTTAGTTGCCATAGCTTCCTCCTAAAAAATCGCATCAATATCCATGTTCAGTATCGTATCTGCCAGTGCGTCCTTTCCTGCCGGCCCCTGTGGCCCAACTGGCCCCTGCGGACCTGTATCTCCCTTCGGGCCCTTTATATCCACGGGGGCTGGATTGTCCCGACCGCCGTCATTGGTCCAAGACAAGATGCCGTCATCCGTGATGTGTGGCGTATAGACGGCTCCTTTCGCCACGGCCACGCCCATGCCCACTGTCATAGTATTCCCAGTGCTCAGACGGGCAGACAGTGCAGGCGACCGTGCTGTAAGCACAGCCTGTAGTTTATCCATGATGCCACCTCCTACGTCGTCGTGACGTCCGGCAGCATATGTAACTTGCCCGGCCCGATAGTCTGGTGCGTGCCGTCTGCGAGTACAAGCTGGACGTCCCATACATAATCACCGTAGGCAAGACCCTTGGTCTTTTCGTGCGTCAGATCTACGACGGACCCGTCCATTGGACATTGCAGAACGTAGTCGGTATCGTCATATGTATGCTTGACAGAGAAGACGCCGGTATACCCAGTGATGGGAGTTCCGTCCGTCTGCACCGGCTGAATAGTAAAACTGTCGTCATCACCGCGGATGTAGTAGATGTCCATGCCTCGGATTTTCAGCATTGTATCACCTCGCTACTCGACGATTTCTACCCACATGCCACGGTCTGACATGGAAGCCGGTTTATCTGATGTTGATGTAACCATCAAAATATTTTCATGAGCCATTTCATCGGTGTTGTGCGCTACAGTCAAAAAACCGTTAGGATTAATCGTCGCTGACACGTTACCCGTATTGCTCATGGTAAACTGTAACTGAAATTCTTGCTGTACGACCGTGCTTCCGCCCTCAGCTGGCATATAATCCGGATTATCGTCCGTCATCGCCACATACATGATTTCTCCGTCGTCCGGGTCCGTCGCAAATAGTCCCAGCTCTGATATCTTGAATCCCGTTTTAACCCCGCTGTTACTGATAGTCAGCTCCAGCGTTACGGTATTCCCGTTTTGCGTAATTTTATTGATGCCCAGTGTCATCTGTTCATTGATTAGTGCTGTTGCACTGTTCAACGACCCGGTCCTTGTACCGGACCCGATAGCAACACGCGTAAACTTGAGTGTTGTCAGGCCCGCATTGATTTTAGCTTGCAATGTCGCCCCGACATCGGTCATGGTGATTTTATTCCAATTTGCCATGAATGACATCCCTCCTGAATGTGCCGACAGCGCCCGCGAAATGAATATCTTTCTGTGCTATCAGCATTTGTTTTAAATCAAACGTAATGCATGTCTGGCGAACAATGCTCATATTCGCGCCGAACTTAGCTTCTCCGGTGCATCGCCTGATGAATTGCACATAATCCAGCCATGATCTCGTGTTTTTATAAGCATTGATCAACCTTACCATTTTATTGATCAGTGTTGCTCCATCTAATGGGGCCGTTATCAGCGTTACTCGGAAGTGATAGGGATGCCCGTCGTATTCAGGCCATTCCTGCACCACAGCTGATTGATACACCGTAGCTACGGCCCGCTGTACAGCATATTTTGTGCCTTTGAATTTATGCAGTAAAAACGATTCTTTGACTTGCTGCCTTTTTACAGACAAGTCCGAATTGTCATCGTATTCGTCGACGTGCATCTGCTCTGCCAGATGGTCAATGAGCGCTTCCGGCAGGCCATCAACGGCTGGGTAAATCAGTAACAAATCCGGATTGATATCGGACAGTGCCATATCGACGACACGGGCCAAATTCGGTACGGGGTCTTTGTTGATGGATTCCGGCAAATGTTCTGCGATTCTGTACTCCGCATCTATCATTCGTCTTCACTCCCTCCTAAGACGACGGATACCGTTTTATCCTGGGCTACTTGTACGCCTGTCAGCACGGTATAGATCGGTGCCGTGACGATGACGCGTTTTACGCCGGCGACAGCCATCACATCGGCAATCAGTCGCGACGGGTTGATGTCCCGGCCAATTTTAGATTTCTGCCACAGCCGATAGTTATCCACGGCTGTCATTACGGCGTCTTTGATAGTAGATTCCGCAGTGCCGACGTCGGTATAGTAGGTCAGGGTAATGTCATAGGATACCGCATCCGGTGCGACGACCGATACGTTATCGGTCAGTGGACGTACTTTATCCGCAGACACTACCGTTTTTACCGCGTCCAGTAATTCCTGCTCCGGCAATGTCCCGCCTGTCATGAGCGGCCGTATTTCAACGGCCCCGGCGCTGGGACTGGTTACGGCGACATCGATGATGCCGCTATTGGCTGATTTCGTCCAATACTCGTAAGCCCCTGTCGGCCCGGCCGTGGAAAAGCGTTCCGGCGCTTCGTGGATGCGTTCTCGATAGTCGTCATCTGACTCTTCATCGGCGCCGCCTGCGCTGGTCGTCGTATTGACGATGGAAGCCACATAGGCCACCAGGTCAACGACGGATTTTATTTCGCCAGGTAGGAACCCATTTCCGACTGTGCCGACCGTTTGACATGTTGCTTTTACCGTCGTTGTCAGGTTCCCGGCCAGGACGGCCGCATCTTCGTTAGTTGCGAAATAAATACCGCTGTCTGTCGTTACACGCGTTCCGGCTTTTACGATGGTTTCCTGTTCGCGTTTAGCTGCCAACGTAATCAGCAGCGTTGTCGTTGCGGCCGATGCCGGTATTCGCGTCGTGTCGGAAAAAGCGCCGAGGTTGTCCAGATTTCCACTGGACGCATATTTCAGCAAATTCTGTTTGCCGATGTAATTTTGATTATTTACAAGACGGACAATCGCTTCGGATACGACCAGCAAGAACAGTCGTACCGGATCGCCTTGGGCTAAGGTCCGGCCAGTTATGCTGGTATAGTCGTTAAAGACGGCGGCTTTGATTTTCTCCGCGTCCCCGTCTACGAATTCGATGTCTGGTAAATCAGCTAGTTTCATTAATTTTCACCGTCACTTTCGGCGTAAGTCGTCCTTTTATGTCGCCCGTGAATGTTATTTCCGTAATACTTACCCTTGGTTCGTAGCGCTTGATTTGAGCAAAAATTTCACTCGATAAAACCGCTTCTGCTTGTAACATGGGCTTATCTACGGCATCTCCGGAAATTCCGAACTCTCTATCGAGCGGGACGGAAAATTTCACAGTCCCTAAGATGGTCCGGACATTCTGCAATATTTCTTCGATTTTCGTTGCTGGCGCAAAATCAATTGTTTTGGCGTCTGGCATTACAACATATTCCACGGATGTCCTCCTATCTAAAGACGGTCAGTATCCCGTTGGCAATGCTACCGTAAAGGTTTAGTTTCGATTTTTCTTCCTGGTAGTTGCTATCATCGTATTCGACAAGCTTGACGTTTACTTTGGCCCAAATTAATGCCCCGACAGAACTAAAAAAAGTGTCCGAAACGGACATGGAGTCCAGGCGCCAGTAGTTTTGGCTGACTGGCCGCATCCCGATGATTAGCGGGAATACGGTGCCGTTTTCGCACATCTCCTTCATCGTGGCCAAGTCCTTTTTTATCGCAATGTTATGCGATGCTGTGAGGATAAGGTCAAAGGTGATTGTTCGTAATTTCGGCCCGATGAACTCACTGACCGGCTTATGATAGATAATGTCATGGTCCTGCCAGCGGCTTCCTGCCTCGGTCTGATAGTTGGCCGGTGTCCTTAGATAATGTGACGATACGATGAATGGCAGACTGCCCATATATCCGATATACATGGCACCTCCTATTCTGGCGTGCTCGTTTTACTGCCGCCTGGCGTGACACCGCCGTGTACATGCGACACGAGTGATATGCCGTTAACTACCACATCCCCGCCGGAAGCGTTAATCTGCAAAGCCCCGCCGACATTGATTTTCAGGTTTCCCGGTGTGTCGATGACCCGTGTATTGGCATCGGCTCCGCCAGGCGGCGCATCAGTTCTGCTGAAGAAAGTTCCCAGCACGAATCCATCACCTACGCCGGCACCCGAAAAGTTCGGCATCTGTATGCAGAACACTTGGTCCCCGACAGCCGGCATCCAAAAATCTTTCGATTCCGATGAGCCGCGTTGAAGGACGAACATATCGTTCGTTACCTTATTTCCTTTATCTTCACGACACACGCGCACGGTTCCGTCTTTCGGAGTCAGTGCGCATACAGTGCCATAAAATATCAGGTTTTCCAATAGCTTTTTGATGTTAGTATCCATCGAGGCACCTCCTCATTTCCAGACTGAGTACATAACCATTGCCCAGGCTGTGTGTTGCCTTTGTGACGATATATTTTCCATCAAAGGCGCCGAAGTTCATGAAACCGATGATAATGCCGGCCATGAAGTGGAAGTCGCCGTACAGGCTAAAAGATGCCGTGATTTCATCCCGGTTCTGTTCTCGCAATTTTTTCTTGGCCAGCTTATTTGCGGCGTCCACTGTGTCGCATTGTTCATTCACCTCCAACGTCAGCCCCGTTTGCTTATTCGGTGCTTCAAAGTAGCCCTCGATGACTTCTTTGTTCTTGCCCTGCTTGTATTTAACGTGGCAGGCCCGATAAATGTCACGGGTCTTGGCTTTCATTGAGTAGGACAGGAAATCCGTGAAGTTCAGCGGATTTTCAGGAGATACGTCATCATCACTCGTCTGCTCAGAAAACGCGGCAGTCCCTGGCCGCCAGAATACAATCAGCGGCTCTTGGGTTTCCAGCTGGTATTCATCGAGGATGATAATGGTCTTGGTCGATATTTTCAGATCCAGTCCGACATCATCACATAGCTTTTTTAAAAATTCAAGGTCTGATGCGTCTGACTGCTCGACATGCTCATACGATGGGTTGTTCTGGTCTCCCGGCTCATAGTCCAGCGACATGCCATTTCTCCAGGCAATGTCATTGGCGATTTTATAGAGACTGATATTATCCCATGATTGATTCTGCTTAATGCCTCGCAATGACGTATCGGCAATAGCGTTGACGGCTTTGATTTGTACCGTCGTCGGCATCCCGTTGATTTCTATTTCATCAACTTCAAATTCTCCGACTGGCAATTCTTTGATACCCTCGTTGACGCCGTTTTTGTTCAGTGTATAAAGGGTAATGTCCAATTTGGACCCCGGTTCCGGATACCATGTGTCCTGCCACAGCTGCGCCCTGTCTTCCAAGGTAACTGTCATGTCATCGACCTGTCCAGACAGGTTGTCCGTCACTTCAATGGATAGCAGATACTTCATCATATCTTCGGATATGTCTTTGCTCTCTGTTTCGCCTGCCGGCGTATACAGTATTTGAGCATAAGCCCGGCGTCCGAGGAATGTCCCCGGCGTCAGTTCTTTTTTCCATTCATTTAATTTGGCTTTAATTGTTTCTAAAGACATAGCATCACCGCTTCCATGGTGGCAAAATCTTGGATGACTGGATTACATTGATGTCTGGGATGTTCAATGTAATCCCTGCTGGAAAAATAGCCGTGTTCCGGTACGTTTCATTCGCTTCCAGCAATTCATTCATATAGAGTTCATTGCCGAAAATTTTATACGCAATGGCATCCCACATGTCCCCCTGGACCGTCGTGTACTTATTCATAGCTCAACCGCCTCCGTCCTGCCGATACCTTGTCCAGCATCTTAGGCAGTTCCTGTTGAAATTGCCGTGCCTGTTCTTCCAGGGCCTGCCGTACCGCACTGGCTACATCACCGCCGCCTTGGACGTTGATTGTCGGCCGGAAGTCCAGTGTGATACTACTGTTGCTGTAAACAGGTGCTTTGGCCGTTCCTGTGCTCATCCGCTGCGGTGTTCTGGGCATGACCCCTAATGCCGCACCGGCCTGCTGCCATAATGAGATAGCCCGTGCCGACCCGTCCAATGGGATAGCCGCTTCTGCCGAGTCTTCGGCAAAGGTCGTCAGGAAGGCACCGCGCTGATAAATACCGCCTTTCGCGTTTTCACTGACATCATCACCGCCGCCGGTAACTTCGCTTATCGTCCGGGTTATGTTTTGTGCTATGTTAATAGCAGTATCAATCGGATGAGACAAAGCATTGACCAGGCTATTCCATTTTTCCATAGCCCAATCTACAGCCTGGCCGATGGCGCTCATGACACTGCTTGCAAAGCTTTGCACAGCGGCCACGGCGCTATCCCAGGCAGAGGAGATATAATCTACCAGTGCGGAGATGATGCCTTCTATGACGCTGGCTGCGGCTGACACGAAACTGGAAATCGCATCCCATACGGCCGCCGCGATGGCCAGGCATCCGTTCCAGACGCCTGCAAAGAAGGCCCCAAATGCGGAAACAATGTTCATGATGACGGATACGACCGTCGTGGCCACGGCCATGATGGCGTTCCAAACCGCTGTTGCGATAGCCCCAATTCCATTCCAGACGCCTGTGAAGAAGGCGTCCAGGGCAGAAAACAGGCTCATCCCAAAAGCGACAATGTTGTTCCAAATCGCAATGATAGCGGCCCGGAACTGTTCGTTTGTATTCCAGAAGTAAATAATTGCGGCTACGACAGCGATGATGACAGCAACAATCGCTATAATCGGATTGGCCATGAGGGCCAGAGCCAAGGCTCTGGCTCCCGTCGCGGCAAGGCGAAACGCTGTACCAAGCCCGCTTAACCCGGCTTTGAAAATATTTGAAGCCATCGCGGCCCCACGCAATACGGTTTCCCCATTCTTGTTTACTATGAAGAACAAGTTAGCCGTCTCTTTAAGCATATTGAAACCGGCTCTGATAGCTAAAATAGACCTGGCAGCCAATAAGACGCCGGCAAAGCTGGCGGCCAGGGCAACCATAGTTTGTATCAATACCTGATGTTCTTTGGCCCATTTGGCAAAAGCAACGACGACAGGAACGATATTCTGTAAGATGCTATTAATGGCTGGTAATAATGCGGATCCGATTTCAATGGCCACGGCTGTAATACTATTTCTAAATAGCGATAATTGATTTGCTGTTGTTCCGCACCGCGCTGCATATTCTGCATCCACAGAACCTCCATATTGCATAGCATTGTTAACTTTATTAAAATTGTCCTGTAGTGCATCTAAGTTAGTCAATAATGGCGCAATTGCCCCAATGGATTCTTTTCCGAACAAATCAGCCAGTACGCTGGCTTGCTGGTCTTTCGGTAAGGCTTGCAATGCGCGAAAAACGTCCATGATGGCGCCTTTAGCGTCGGTTTGCATCCGCTTGGCCATATCTGCCGCATCAAATCCCAGCTGTTGGAAGGCCGCGGCCTGGCTCTTCGTGGCGCCTTCGCCTGCTGTCATACCCAAAATTAGATTCTTGATGCCAGTTGCGGCTACATCCGACTGTACCCCTGTGGCAACCATGGATGCCCCTAGCGCGGCAATTTCGCCAGATGCGACCCCGCCGATTTCCCCAAGTGGCCCGATACGGGTCACGACGTCTGCAATCAATGGTGCTGAAGCTGCTGTCGTGTTGCCCAAGTAATTAATCTTATCTGCTAAGGCAACAACTCCGTCTTGATTTAGGTTAAATGCGCTTCTCCATTTGGCCATCATGTCCCCGGCCTGGTCAGCTGTAATATCAAAAGCTACGCCCATCTTTACGGCATCTTGGGCGAATTGCATCAAATCTTGACGCGCTATCCCAGCCTGCCCGCCAGCGGCCACGATTTTGGCAATCCCCGAAGCAGCCATCGGCATCTTCGTGGACAAGTCTAAGATATCCTGTCCCATTTCTTTAAATTGCTGTGGAGTGTCAAAATCGACAACCTTTCTAACTTCTGCCATTTCACTTTCAAAATCCATAGCTGCTTTCGTTGCCCCCACTAACGGTGCTGCCAGGACAACCGTTTTCATTGCAGTCCCAGCCAAATTACTTTTCGCACTGTCAAAGGCCGCCTGTGCTTTTTGCTTTCTGGCCTGGGCATCTAAGATGTCGGACCGTCGCTGGGTCAAATCGTTGATACGAGCTTGGAGAGCGGCAATCTGCCGATACGATGCTACACTGACCTGGCCTGTGGCCCGCTGTTCAGCGGAGGCCGCCCGCTGTGCACTCCGCATGGCGTCATTGGCTGCCTTGATTTGCGCCTTCAACTCTTTAGACTCGGCGATAGCCCGCTGCATAGACGACGCGACAGACCCGTCCAGCCGTCCTTTGATAGCAATGGCTAATTCCATGACACGGCTCATTTTACTGCCCTCCCTTCTTGGCCTTCTTCATTTCTTCTTCTTCCCGTTCGACTTCTTCGTTCATGACTTGAATCCACTCATAAAAATCACCGATTGGCTGATCCAGGAACCATCCAATCGGCGTTTTCGTGTACTTCGCCAGCCTCATGGCCGATAATCTTATATTTTCTACGGCTCCTTGGGAAGCAAAAAATTCTGCGCTTTCAAGCAGGCTGCCATAAAGTCCGGACCACTCAGATTGAGGATATCATCATACTTCATTTTGGCTGCCGCCGCGGCCACGATGGCCTGGTATTCCATCGATAAGGCCGGTACGGTCATGAGTTTGTCTTTCTTTTTAGCCTGGTTCATGCAGGCCAGCAGGGCATAGCCATTCAACTTCGTAAAATCAAAATAAATTTCTGTCTGCCCGCTCGGCAGTGGTTTTGTCAGATGCAGGATGTTTTCCTGGTCTACGATTTCAGCGTTGACGAGTTCGTTTTCTTTTTCTTTCATGGGAATCCTCCTAGTTCATACCAATATTGGCTCGAACCTGCTGCAACAGGTCAATACCGTTCACGATAGCTTTGTAGCCGTATTTGTCGATTTCACAGAGCGTAGCGCCGCCCATTTCAATTTTGAAGTACGTACATTCGATGACGGTTTCACTGTCCGTCTTCGACCCGGCTTTGAATTTGCCAGGGTTGTGGCTCTTGACGCGGCCGCGAACGGCGACACGGTACTGCTCGTGTTCATAATCATTGGCGCCGCTATCCCAGTTCTGGATGTCCGAGTAGAGTTCCAGTGCCAATGTACTGCCGCCGACCAGGCGGGAACTCGTTTTCGTCGGCACCTGCCAGGTCATCTTTAATTCCAAGGAATCAAAATGGCCAGCGATCGGCGCTTCGATTTTACCAGCGACGCCGATGCCTTCAATATCTTCTGTCAGCGATTTCAAATCCGGCAATTCAACTTCGTTGACGCCGATTAAATCGTCGGCGCCGTCGATATAAGCCCGCATATCATTGATGACTTCCGGGATTTTATTTACTGCCATGAGTTTCCCTCCTTACGAGAATAATGCTTCAAAATTCGATACGTCATACTCAAAGGTATCTTCAATGTCCTGTGCCGGGACAGGCGGCGTCAGCTTCGTGTGAATCCGGAAGATGCCGGCCAGTAAATCAGTCGTCGGGTTTTCATCAGCCAGGAACTGGACACTGGCCCCTAAGAGGTATCCTCTGGACGTCAGCCCATTCAACCGCACCTGTTCGCTGTCTACCAGCGTTTTTACCAGTCTCGGAGTGATTGGCTGGTCTGTCTTCTGCCAGTTCGTTAAAATAAAGGTGACATACTGCCAGTTGAACATGCGCCGGACACAGATGAACATATCTTTGACATCTGTCGTGCCTGGATAAGCACCGGTAAAGTTTCCCCATGACTTCCAGCCGCCGGAGAAATTCAAGCCCGTAACGATGCCCTGTTCATTCAGCAAATTGGCCTGTGTCAGATTGAGATTTACTTCACTGCCATCTTTCAGGCACAGCCCTGTCGCCTGTAATGTCTGGTTGGACGGCGACTGATACGGGACGTCATCGTTATTGCCGTCGGTAACGCCGATGATGCCCATGATATGGGTCGATAAGTGGAAAACCATATCGCCATTTTTGGCACACGGCCAGCAGACAATCTGGTTGTTCCCCGTGTAATTGTTGCCGTTTTTCCACATATTGACGTCGGCGTATTTTTTGACCTGTTCCGTATTGATGTCTACCAGTACCATGCAAGGGAACAAGCCGTCGATTTTAGCCGCTTTGGCTTTCATGACAGCGGCAATGGCCGGCTTTTCAGACCATCCCGGTGCTGCCAACAGGCCTGGAACTTTGCCAATCTGGAAATAAATATCGTCGACGAGTTCCAGCCCTTTGTTTTTGCCATCCGTGGACATGCCGCCGATGATATCGTCATCTTTGACAGCCGTCGGATCTAATTTGTCATAAGTAACATTGATGCTCGATACGGAGGCCAGGGCACCATCATCCAAGAGGGTAATGATGAGCTGACCATCATCGTCGTATGCCGCCGTATAGTCCTTATCCAAGGTAGCTGCGGACTCGTCTGCACTGCCCTTGACTGTCAGCGTATGCAATAAGACCGGATCCGTAATGATGACCTGTTTCTTCGTAACTGTCTTGGCTGTGTCCGAAACGGATACTTTATGTTTGGCTGGGTCCAATACATTGACAAATACAATTGGTTTTACATTGTACAGTTTGAATTCGGTATACATCGCTTCGCAGAGCGTGTACTTATCCCAGTCGGGATGATACCCCAAATTCTGCGTCGCTTCCTTCCAGCTGTAGCAGATGACGGGTTTATTGACATAGGCCGTCGGGTCTTCTGTCAGATGGACAGGCGCCGTCCCGAAGACAACCGGCAAGCCGGAATCAGTGGCGACAGTCGCCACAATCGAGGTCGGGACTTCGCTTGCTTTTACGCCGTGGAAAAATGCCATTTTATTTACCTCCGTGTAATGCCATGGCCCGTTTATACATGATGTTTCTCAACGAGCCTGTAGATTTAACTTCTTTTTGTGCCGCATCTAATTCGCCCGCTGTGACGAACAGATGCTTATATACCGGGTCGTCCTTATATTTTGCAGGAATCCCGTCTGCGAAAATCTGATTCGTGTGGATTTCCGTGTCTTTATAGGCTGGGCCGACGTAGATGACCGGCCTGCTGTTTTCATTCATCGTATCTGCCTCCTAAAACCTCCCAATGAGTTTGACGTGGCTGCGGAATGAATACGTCGAACTCAATGACACCTACCCATTGTGGGAACGGCTGGTCATCGGGAATCGTCGTCTTGATATTCCCGTCATCTATATCAATGAACCATTTCTTGGCAATGGGATTGTTGGCCAGCAGGTGATAGCGGATGAATTCGAGGAAATGGAACAACATATGAGCTCCATAGGTCATATCTTCATCGTAAATGGTCGCGTAGATGACGATAGACGTAACGGACTTATCCCGGTCGTCTGTCGTAGCTTCTGGCCGTACCACGACGGCCGGACAAAGTTTCTTTTGGTCTGCCCGGTTATTCGCCCGGGGCAGGAATCCGGCGTATACATTTACATCCGTATCGACACTCGAAAAGATATTTTCTGGCCGGCCTTCACAATATTCCTGGTAAGCCGTGAATTTTTCTTTCAAGAATTCCGCGATACCTTCCGCGCATTCCAAGGGGGTCATCGCATCACTTCCCTAATCTGTATTCGATTTCATGTTCCAATCGTTCTTCAAAGACGTCACTGCCACGATCCATCATGACGCTCAGGACATCGGGATTGCCGAATAACTGCGGCACCGCCGGCCCATAGATACCTTTCAGCGGGTATCTTTCCTTGCCCTTACGGGCGACGAATGCCCCGCCTAGGCTAAAGCCGCGGGGGACATGCGTCATTTTCCCTCGTTTTACAGATATGAAGACGCCGTCCCGCCGCTTCTTGGCCTGGTATTTATGGATTGCCTCGGGCGCCCCTTTGACAAGGATGGTAGCGCCGTCTTCATCGGCCCGGATCTGCGCCTTGGCTTTCAGGTCTCCGGCCTTCATGGTATAAATGCTTCGGATTTCCTTCGTTCCGGCCTGCCGTGCCGCTCTGGCCGCCCGCTTCCCGGCCGCTACGGCTGCCCTGGCGATCTCTTTGTCGCTCAGAGTGGACAAGGCATCCATTATTTTTTTATTTCCCTGGATGTCGATTTCTACGCTCATAGGCCCTCCTAGTGATTCTTGTGCAGGGTCATCGTTAAGATTCCCATGTCGTCGATGACATTATCTACCAGGCAGTAATCACCATCGACAGTAAAGCTTTCTCCTTCCGCTGGGACTTCTCCATAATCGTCTTTAGCGATATGAATGATGATGACCTGGCCGTGGGTGCTCTCGAAACCAGAATAGATTTCCTGTGTCTGGAACATCGCATCTTCTTTGGGACTCTGCACGATGCATGTATACTTCTTGCCATTCAGCTCATGCGTCTCGGCGAATTCATCGGCATTGAGAAAAGCCGGAATGTCCGAAGCTACCATTTCTTTGAACGTGCTCATTTTTGGACGGCTGCGGCGGCATCAGCCTGGGGCAGTTCCATCCCCGGTTCGTCTGCCGGCGATTCTTCCGTCTCTGGCTCATTAGCCGGGGCCACTTTGTCCCCAACCAAGGCAACAACTTGTTCATCGGCCCGTTCCATGAGTTTTTCCGCTTCATCGTCCGGCAACTCGAACGAGTCGCCAGTCCGATATAAGTGCTTGCCCATGGAAACGCAGCCGTATGTAACGACTAACTTCATGGTCATCCCTCCTATTTCGCTTTGATGACGGCCCAATCGTCGACAAACTGCGGAGCCAGGACACAACGGCAGTACATGTAGAAGCTCAATACCTGCGTATCCTTGTTGCCGTTATAGTACGGCACATACGGTGCAACGAAGGTTTCGTAGGCCGTGCCGGCATCATTGAGCAGGGTGCAGGCGCCGTGGAGCTGACTGCCGCGGCCCGGAATGGCGATGATGGCCGTATCGGGGTCGATGAAATACTGCGATTTCCCGGCATCGTCGGTGTACGTTTCTGCATAGGTATAGACGTCGAGGTTCAGCGATTTGATGCGCCCGACGTGAGTAATCTGCGGGCTGATGATCTGCGGCTGGAAGCCCATGAGGGACAGATTGTCCGCCGTCGGAACCATCATCCATTTCATGATCTGGTCATTGCTCAGCAAATAATCTGCGATATTTTTCCCACAAATCATCATGGTCGGGACGATACCGGCGTCTTCCTGGATGAGTTCCGAAGCGTTCTTGATGTCGCTGTAAATCGTCGCGCCGGCTTTATCCCAGGTTGTCGTCGGCGTGACTTTATGGTCAAAGTCAAACGCAATGGTGTCAATCAACACCGTCTTGCCGTCATCGGCATAACCTTCGATGTCGCATTTACCAGTCTGCAAGATATCCGCCGCCATCTTCGCTTTGCGGTTGATGATTGCGTTCTGCAAATCCACCATATCTTCAGCCTGCTTGATGGCTGCGCGCTGGGCCGGTGTCGTCGTGCTGTAGATGTTTTCGCCAAAGCCACGTTCCGATAATTCTTCCGGATCTACTACCTTACTCGGCCCCATCATCGGCGGCTGGTAGATAGCGATTTTAGAGCCCGTGTCTTTCAGGCTCGCTCCTTTTGCGCCACGAACGACAAAGGGGGCCAGCTGACGGCCACGCTTGCGGTATTCTACGGCAATTTTGGTCGTAACGGCTGTCGCCGGTACAAGCGGGAAAAAGGTATCAAGCAAAAACGATGCCGGCGGCGTAATCCGTTCCATTGCCTGCATCAACGATACAGTATCTCTCAATTCAATAGCCATGTTCAGTTCCTCCTAGTGTACAGATGTTAAGAAAATACCGGCATTTCGTAACTCTTCTTCGTGTGCGTCAACCGTATCTTCGCCGGCGGCAATGAGGTATTCGCGATGGAATCGGCCGGAAACATAGACCGTCGCAACGGTGGCTTTATCATCCACGTCGCAACTCAAAATAGCATTGGCAACAGCGGCTTTAGCCGTAGCCACAGCGGCTGTCCCGGTAACGGTCATCAGCGTGCCGCGTTTCATGGCCGTTCCAGCCGTTAAGGTGACGTTCTTGAGCAAAATGGGAATTTCCGGCCCGCCGATAAGCTGGTCGTGTTTAATGTCGATGACTTCTCTGATTGCCATTATTTTGCACCTCTCAATCTATTCGCTGCATTGACTACATCTTCAATGTCCTGAGCTTTCTTTACGGCTGCCTGGTTCTGCGGCATTCCTGTTTTCGGCACTGGCGTTACCTGTTCAGATCCGGACTGCATCTGTTCCATAATCATGGTGCGTACGCTTGCTAGTGCCTGGTCACTCGGCGACTGTACGCCGGCGACGGCTTCGATATAGGGAGCTACATCATCCGCTGTCCGACCGTCGCTGATAGCCCGGTCAATCATGGCATCGGTGTATACGTTCCCGTTTTTCAGTGCCTTCAATTCAGCAATTCGCTTCGATTCATCCGCATCCTTGTTCGCGTTCTGCGGGTTCAACCCCAATAAGGCTGCCAGTTTGCTGGCTAAGGTTTTATCATCCATATTTTTTTCTCCTTTGTTGATGATCTTTTCAAGCTGTGCCCGGTTCTTCATGTGACATGGGCAGGAAATATTATTGACAATCAGCATATTGTCATTCAGGCTGGCCGTGACCTGATAGTCTTCGTCGATGGCGTCGATGAAACCATTTTCCAGGGCCTGGTCGGCCGTCATCCACGTTTCATCGTCCATCATCTGTGCCAATTCATCCGTTGTCTTATGGCATCGTTCTGCATAGACGTTCAAAATCGTTTCTTTCGTCGATGCCAGCGCTTTCTGTAATTTGGCCAGGCCCTGTTCATCATAGCCGCCGATGAGAAAGGATGCCGGGTTGTGAATCATGTACAGTGCATTCCGCGGCATTTCGACGCTGTCGCCAGCACAAGCGATGATAGTGGCCGCACTGGCACACATCCCGTCGATATGCATGGTCTTCTTGCCGCTGTAGCCTTTGAGCATCGTATAAATGGCCTGGGCCGCGAACACGTCGCCACCGGGACTGTTGATGCGTACAGTCAGATTCTTGCCGCCACATTCTTTTAAATCGTCGTTGAACTGGCGCGGCGTAACGTCATCGTCGTACCATGACTGCGACGCGATGGCGCCATACAGCAGCAGTTCTGCGTTGTCGTCGCCCGCTTCATTGACGAAACGCCAAAATCTTTTACTCTTCATGGGTTGTCTCTCCTTTGTCGGCCAGCACTTCCGGGCTTCCGATAGTCAGACCGTATTTTTCAATCATCTTCTGTTCGTACGCCAGCTGTTCCAGATTTTCTTCCAAGTCCGTGCCTGTCAGCTCAGCCGCTTCTCGTTCTCGTGTGCTCAGACCGTATGTCGTCCGCAAGGCGCTGCCGTTGACATCTTTTACCGGGTCAAGTATCGTCATGGTCGGCCCGTACCAATCGGCGTTGCACCAACATTTCCGAATCAATGGATCCGTGAAGAATCCCGGGGCTTTGACGCGTCCGATGGCAATGGCTTCGGCCAGCCACATTTCATAGACAGGCTGGCAAAAATCGCGGGCGAACCAAATGCGCCGGCGCTTATATTCTTCCCACGCCTGTAGCATGGCGGCACGGGAGGCCGAATAGGATGACGTGAAATGCTTCATCAGGACTTCGTAAGGCTGGCCGATGGCACTGCCTACCATTTCCAAGAGCTTCGTCGTGAAGGCGTCAAACGTCGACATGCTACGAGACGCATCAATGCTTTTGACATCGACGCCACGAGGAAGGGCATTGATGGTCCCAGGCCCTAATGCGTATTCGTCCGGGTCGATGACGGGACCGCCCTGGGGGGCAATGGTTTTGCCGATGAAGTCATTCAGCGTGCCGCCTGATGTCTGGGATTCCGTGAAAAACAGTGAGAAAAAGGACTTTACAATGGCGGCTGTCAGCTCAGCCGTTGTGTAACGGCTGACTTGTTTCAGCGTCTCAATGACAGGGGATAAATACGGCGCTCCCCGATATTGTTCCGGTCGCTGGTCGTTGCTGGTCTGTATGATGTTTGGCATGCCGCAAATGTCGCCCCATGCTTTGACGCGGGTCCAGGTGGCAATCGTCCCTATGTCTACTGGGTCGCCAGGTACTTTGTTTGATACCCAATAGGCGGCGACAGCTCCATCCGGGTCGATTTCTACACCGGATATGATTTTGTTCCCCGGTGTGGGCGCCGTCATTTCGACGGCATATGGACCGGTAATGCCATAGTAGTCCCGGCCATAGGGATTGCTTACCCGGTTGCCTTCCAAAAGTTGCAGGCGCAAGCTGTACGGCATATCCGCTGTCGGCGGCCGGCGCTTGAACAGGCAAAAGGCATCGCCATCCACGAGATAACCCGTGTAGTTGATGTCCTGCATGTCGTAAAAATTATTGCGCCTCGTCAAATCGCACTGTGTCGAGCTGGCCCACAGGTCGAATTCCTGGGCTACATGGCGTGACCATTCCCGGGACTCGTCGGCTGTCATACCTAACAGCTTGTACTTGGGGCGCGGAAACAGATGCAACCCCGCCCCAATCGTATGCAGTGAACTGGTCATGATAGCCGCTGCCCCAATGGGCGTATTGATAGACTGGTCGGCACTGCGGTTGCGCAACGTATACAGATTGGCGTTTACGTCTGATTTTGCGGAATATTTTCGCGGATTGTAGGCTTTTAGAATATTGCTTTCATGTGAAGCCCCGCCGTTTGAATAACCGCTGTTCTGGATTGTCGGCGTCCGCGCCTTTTGTCGTGACCGTTTATTTCGTTTTGCCATGGTCGGCCCTCCTTAATCGAAAAATACAATGCGCTTCCCGCGCCCTTTCCCTGGTGTTTCGCTGTCATCCAGCGTCGCCCCGCTGGCGATCAGGTTGTCGATGGCGACGCGGATACTGGACAAATCCGCCCTTGTCAGGGTCCGGTTCCCGATGGTATACGACTGTCCCATCAAAACGGCCTTCTCGGCTTCTACATACCGGGCCAGTCGTTCATTTTGCAGTTTACTCATTAGTTCCTCCTACCAAATGTTCGTCTGTTTGCTGACCCGTCGTTTCCTTGCGGGCTTAGGTGGTTCTTTTCTGACAACCGCTTCCTGCGCCGGCTGTTTCATGATAGTTTGCAGTTCATCCCATTGCGGATTGACCGACAACATGCATCCCAGGTTGTAGACTCGAAGATCCAGAGGTTCGTTTCGGACACCTTTTGTTGGCTGCCATATCTCTCGAATGCTGCCATATCGTCTTATCTTTACCTTTCGTTCAGACATAATTCCTTTGAAGTAGATTTCATCATATCCCCTATTTTGCAAGCCTTCTTGGTCTTCATCCAATGGAAAATGCATATATTGTGCTCCTGGTGATTTAATGGCCAGGCGGTTCATGACCTGCTGTTTGCCATCGTCGACACCGAGGATGACCAGTGGTATCGTCGTCCCCGATGCCTTCCCGATTTTGTAGTTCAGCGGAATTCCTGGGCGATTGCTATATCCTTTGATGGCAAATCGCTGTTTAATGAAATTTTTTTCGCAATAGCGATAAACATGACCGGTATAATGACCGCCAGAGTCGATGAAAGTCCGGACGATTTTCAACCCGGTCCCGTTTTTAAACCGGTATACATGTTCAAGTATTTTATCTAGTTCACTCCATGTTGATTCCCAATCTGGTTGCCCTAAGATAATTCCCTTGCGGATTCCCCACGACTCTTCACCGGCTCCCCAGCCGCATACTTCATATTCCAGTCGATTGTCCTGGGTGTCGACGGCTGCCGTCAATAACAGCACGCCATCGGGCAATTCTGCTCCATATGCTTCCCGGCGTCTAAGAAAGATTGTTTCATCCTCGAAAGCGCCTTGTTCATGATAACTTTCTCCAAAACGGGTATTAACAACAACCATTTCTCGCTCTGGATTTCCCTTGGCTTCCATCCACTCCCGCATAATATCATTCCAGCCAATCCAAGGAGAGGTAAAGGCATTAATAAAAAATGAGCGTATCCCATTAAACAATGCTTTGGGATTTCGGGCCACATACATCTGTTTCGCATTTCTCATTTGTTGTTCTGTAAACTCAAATCCACAATCAGGGCATCGCCATTTTACGCCATGAACAATTACCTGACGGCGCCCGCTTTTATCACGATGTTCCTCCGCATCTGTTATCATATCCAAATAACGAATCAAGTGCCATTCGCCACAATTAGGGCATTGATGCTGCCATTCTTCTTGCGTGCCTGCATTGTATTCAATTTCAATCCGGCTATCGCCCTCTATAGTTGGTGTACTAAACAAACCCATGACATAATTCCAGAATGTCGTCATACGCTTACTAGCAAGATCCACCGGATCGCCTTCATTTCCAGCTGATTCAGGAAAACGGTCCACTTCATCAGCCAACAGAATCCGTACCGGCCGGCTGGCCAGTCCGGCTGGACTGTTAGCTCCACACATGACCAGTCGGCCGCCTGGGAAGAATTTCGACAGAATCGTGTTGTTTCCGTCCCTGGTTTTGGCCGTCTTATCCCCGGCCCGCTTCACATCGTAGAACAACGAACTCAATACGGGCGTGTCGCGTATCATGGGAGCAATACGTGATTTGGAATAATCCTGGGCCATGTCTACTGTCGGCTGTATCATCATGATGGAAGCCGGGTCCAGGTGGGCAAAGCGGCCGATGACGTTGTTCATGATGTCTGATTTGCCAATCTGCGCCGCCGACTTGACGACGACGCGATGTACGCCGGGTTCTGTGAAGGCATCCATGATGGCCCGTTGATACTCTGCCCGTTCCGTCCGCCATTTGCCAGGCTCTGACGAAACACCAGCCGACAAATAGCGATACGTATCAGCCCATTCGCTGACAGACGTCTTCGGCAGCGGTTTCAAGCCGTGCCGGGAAATATATTGCCATAATTCTTTCGCTGACTTCATGGCTCGTCCTCCTCTTCTACTTCTTCATCGGTGAAGAGATCCGGGCTATATTCACTCAGCTCAGATAGCTTTTCTTCCAATTCTTTCGTCAATCTGGCGTAAATTTCTTCTTTATTTTTTCCTTCCAGCTGTGGCGCCAGTTTTGTCGGCAGTCCCAACAGCTGCGTCCTCAAGTTAGACAACATTTCCGTCATGACTAATTCGACCGTTTTGGCACTGTATACGCGGTGTTCCATCTTGGCCAGGCGTAATTCAGCGATTTCCCGCTTCGTCTTTTCATGCCTGGCCTTTTCGGTCATATAGTCGATGTCTTCATCGCCACCGCTTCCTTTGGTGGCGTCTTTGTAATTGAGGATGGATTGTACCAAAAAGACGCCGCCACTCTTGTCTTTTTCATCGCGAATGACGACGCCTTCCTGGATTAACTGAGATATTCGGGGAGGGGTTAAGCCGATTGCGTCGGCCAGCGAACGCTGAGTAACCGTGATTTCACGGGCTTTCCCGCGTACTTTCATGACGCCCTCCCTCCTCTCTGACTTAACATTTGGGTTTGTTTATGCGAACGCGTGAGCTATATAAATAAATCATATCCCGCTTCACATAAAACCATTTGAAAATATAAATTAAGGGCTGAATTTTACTAAAATCTAGATTTTTTTTGGGCTCGCCTCGGTGAGCGCAAGGCTTTTGTTAACCCAGAAGAACCTAGTCAAAAAAAATCCAGAAATAAAAATTTCCGGACTCATCGAATCAAAAATCTTATTTTCCTCAAGTTGACCAGAAACCTTCGCAAAACCTTTCTGTTTTGTATCCAGCGTCACCGATGCGCACAGCATACAGGCAAGGTACATCCTGTGTATCGACCCATGGCGCATGGCCGCTGTCCGGGTAGTACAACACCCCGTCTATGTGGACGGGGTGCTGCTCCTTGCGTGTCTATCTATTCTTGAGGGGTGAAAACAATCATGTGCTCTACGCCATTCCCATTGCTTCACATATACACTATACCACAGGTCTAACCTGAACTACCATGAACTAGCATGAACTAATTTTATTTTTTTTGAAGATTTTGTCGAATTCTTCCAGCGCTTGGGCGCGCAATCCGTTTTCCTTCCGTCGAAGCCAGCTGTCTGAGCAGATTCCTTCGCAGGCTTTTTCCCAGGTTTCGTGCCACAAATAATGCCGCTTCATTATCGCCTGCATCCGTTCGTCATCCATACATTCGACGAGCTTCTTGAATTCCCATGGGCGGTTTACGGTCTGAAGGTATTCACGTAACATTTGGTCGCGTTTGTCCAGAAATCCGATAATCCGGTCTTCCATTACGTTCCGCCCGTTCCCGCCGCTGACTCGCGGCTTTTCATAATCAATGGCATTCAATGCCAGCAAGTCGTGTTGGATCTGACTGATTTCTTTCAGCAGCATGTTGGCTTTTTCTTCCGACTCATAGACCAGTTTGAGATACTCTGTGCTTGTCACGCTACCCCTCCCTTTAATTTCTGTGCCGGCGTTTCCGCTTCAATGTCCAGCGTCATCTGCGCCCGTTTTCCCTGGATGAATAATTCCGCTTCCTTCATGGCGCTTCGCACGGCATTGTCCAGCTCCATCCAAGCTCTAGCATAAATCTTTTCCGTCTTGAATGTAGCGACTAATCCGTCATCGCCGTGCATCGCTCCGGCTAATACGTAATTATCGACGCTGTTGTCCCGGTTGTATTTAATTACGATGTCTTCAATCTCCCCGTCGCATACCGCGGCAAAGCAGGTGTCCGCATTGGCCATAATTTGAAAAATATTTTCCATGGCTTTATACAGCTCTGGCCGGGCCAGTTCTTTGCTTTTCAGTACATATTCCCGCGGCGCTTCTTTTTCGTTTTCGATGTATCCGATTCGGACAACATTACTGCGCACGCAAATCTTGTGGATGATCATAACTTCACCTTGCTTTCGATGAACGTAATGTGCACCTTGAATCCGCAGATAGTCGCAATTTCTTCCAGCGCCCGCTTCAACAGCATCCGGCGTATACGATACCTACGGTTCTTCCGCTTCTCCTGCCGCTTCTTCTCAACCCGGCTGATTGCTTTTTCCGCTGTCGGGTCTTGGTAATGTTCACTGTTCATTCGCCTCGCCTACTTTCCGAAAATCTTTTCCGACACTTCGTTCATGTCAATATCTTCCTCTACGTGCTTCTTCGGTCGTCCTGGATGTTTCTTGGGCTTGGCTGGCGTTTCCAGATTGTCCAGTATGCCGCCGCCCGTCAAAATGTCCAGAACTTTTTTTCCGGATTCGTCGTCCCCGGTAATGCTGATATGCACTTCCATCGTCTCACCTCCTATTCTTTACGTGCGCCTGCCTCCCCATAAAGAGTTCGTAAGTAGGCCACGCACTTCATTCGTATTTCTGCCGCCCTGGCCCCGTGGTGGCGCTCGTAGTGGCATCGCTCACAAAGCGTGACGGTTTTATTGATTTCATCCGACTTATAAATCCCGCACGGCTCATGGTGCATCTTTTCCCCGTCGTCGATGTAGCTCCCGCAGACGATGCACTTATACCCGTCTCTTTCGTGTACGCTGTCGTTGAGCCGTTTTAGTTTGACTCCCCGGAGGCGTACTCTTTTTGTCTTTGCAATATACGTCGCTATCCCTCCTCGTCATTTTTACCGTGATATGCCAGCCCGTCAATTCATTGAACGTACTGCTGGCTTCGATGAATTCATATCCGGGATATAATTTTTCCCATACGTCCCGGCAGTCAGTTTGCCCGGCCAGTTCTTCCAGCTTGCGGTGCGTAAACGCCCAGTCTGTTTTCGTAACCTTCGGGTTTTCCAGGTTACGTGAACAAATATACGTGTTCTCAAATTTCTCTTTATCGCGGGCTTCCTTCATGATGTACTGACAGAGCCGCTGCATCAATTCTGCATCGTCTATCCGCAACCGGCTGGCATTGCTCAGGCCATTGCCCCAAACGTCTTCCAGCTCGTTACGGTCCAGGCCCCCGCTGATGATCAGGTGAAAATGAATATTCGTTCCCTTTCGTTCGATGGCTCCCATATACTTTGCCGAGGGAAGCCCCGCTTTTTTACGCCGACGGTTCACGCGCTTGATGAAATTATGGAAGTCTTTCTTGGCATCCTTCACGTTGTCCCGTTTGTGCAGCGTATCATAGGTCAATGTCAAATAAACATCGTCTCCCGTGAAATTCGTTTTTACTTTCTGGCAGAATGTTCGCAATGCCTTCTTTTTATTTCGGCGTACTTGATCCGGCGAAGACAGGTTGACTTTCTTTTCTCTCATCTTCTTTCCACGTTTCCCCATATCGGGAACTTCAAACAAATCCGTTTCAAAATATCTTTTTCCGCAGAAATATTTCACATTACGAACAAACCCCATGGTCTCACTTCCTTTCCAGGTGGCACTAAATATAACGCCTACTACAAGCCCCAATGGGCCTGTGGCCCATCACTTCCTTTATATACATATATATGGAAAAATGGAGACGCTCGAAATGAACGTTTCCATTGTCCCTTTTTAATTTAAGATGTGGGCCAGAATATAAATAAATCCGCCCCAAAATAAAAGACTGATGATAATCATACCCCGCCATACTATGGCCCTGAGTTCATGATCTGTTACGTGCATTGTGCTTTCCATTCCTTCCGTTCTTTGCTGTTCATCCATGTCGGATAGTCCATGTGGTGAAGTTTCGCCTGTTCAATATCGAGACCCAACGGCGATAATGGCTTCTTGAGTTTGCGCCGGGGTACGGGCTGTTCCTTCCCATTCCCATAGCACATCTTTTCTTTCCATTGCTTATTTGCCTGCCGTGACAGCCGCTGCTTTTCTGTATGCAAGATATTCTTGGCAATATTTCCACATTCATGGCTGCACACATATGGCGATGTGTAGTGTTCCAGTGGCCGCCCACATACGATACACTTCTTCAGTTTCTTTCTCGTCTTCATGCGCCGCCACTTTGTATATTCATCTAAGATGCGATGCCGGCATGATTCGCAGTACTTTCCATTTCCCTTGGCCTGGAATTCCCGGCCACAGCAAGGACAAATCATATTTCCACCCCTTATCCATAAATCTTTACTTCTCCGTACTTTTCTTCGCAGGCAATCAGCCCCGGATATACCTGACCACATTCGACGGCCATACATTTCATAAATTCTTCAATCCCCGGCTCTCCTTCGCGGATACAGCCGGCATAGAATTTGATTTTCTGCTGAATGGCTTTGAGACGCTGCGCCCCGAAACCGAACAATTCGTGAATGGCCAGGAACAGGTGAATGTACGATGCTTCGACGCTGGCCATCGCCGACGTCCGCTGATAGCGCCCATTCAAGCCCACTCCGGATATAATCCAGTTGATAAAGTCCCGTTCCAGTCGTTCGCTGACTCCTAACGCCTCCATTTTCTGTCTCATCGCAATGAAGGCCGTCCCTTCGAATGTAGGATCATCTTTTATTTCCTGCCTGTTGTATTCATTGCATTTCATTTTGATTCGTTCCAGACGTTTTTGGCCGAAGCCATAGTCATCATGAAGGGCCATGAATACGAGTGTTGCCGTTGTCGTTTCGCCGGCATTATTACCGATGGTTAGGTTCTGCACTTTCGTCCGCATCTTTCGTGCTCCTTTCTACATATTTGATGATAGTATGTACTATTTGCTCCGCTTCTCCTGGTATGCATAGGTTGCCGAGCCGTTTTATCGATGTGCGGTTCATAATGGCTCCGAAGCCTACCTGTGGCAATACCGGGAACTTGACCTTCCCGGTTAAATTATTTGCTTCCAGCGTGGCCATCTCATAGCGGCAGCGGTCCGGCTCATAGATGACGATTGCATAGCTTGGCTTGCCCATGTCGATTTCGATGACGTCTCCATCGAAGATATCCTTGTTATCGCCGCCGACGATGCCGATGCTGTGGCGGCATGTTGTGCTAAATATTTCATTTTTTGGTGTGACCAGGTATTTCATTGGTGACCTCATTTTTCTGTATTGGTCAACAACATAAAGGACCGCTTCCCGGATATCTTTATCTTCCGGTTCTGTTTCTGGTTCTTCGTCCAGTTCTATTTCTTCATCCGCTTCTTCCGGCAGCGTTTCTTCTGGCTTTTCGTCTTCTTCTAAATGCAACGCATCATTTTGCGTTCCATGCGTTACTTTGTGTGTTGCCGGCGTTTCTCCCTGCGTCTCTGGATAATAGACGGGTTCTGTCTTTTCCGGTCCCGCCACGGGCGCGATGAAGACTTCGATGGCTTTCAGCGTGATTTCCGTGTCGTCTTTATGCTGTTCATAGAATTCTTTTTGCATATCCGGCGTCAGCTTCGACAGCTCATAGGCTGCCGAGATGCCAAGCTTGCCGCTTTTCATCCAGTCTTCGTAGTACTTACGCAGGTTATTCGAGATGGCCGAGTACCTGGCAATGTTGGTCTTGCTTTCGTGCAGTGTCTTAGCGATGGCATCGCGCTTGCGGCCTGTGATTTTCCCGGTCATGACGCCGTATTTAAACAGACTGTTGAGCTGTTTATACTGTTCGACTCGTTCCCAGGCAGTCAAGTCCCGGGACGTACTGTTCGTATCGATAAGCAGCAATTGATTTCCATAATGGTCCGTAGAGATTTCGCAAGGTACGGTATCGGGAATCCCCACAGTCTGCTCTTTCAGCAGCTCTTTGACGGCCTTGCACCGGCGATGGCCGGATACAATCATGTACCGTCCGTCTTTCATCGGTTCGACAATCAAGTTCTGACGGACGCCGCCGGCGGCGATAATCGAGTTCTTCAATTCTTCTACATCGCCGACGATATAGAAGTTATCCGGGTTCTCTACGAGCAGATTGACCGGAATCTGTTTAATAGTTCGGTCCTTGTCCTTGTTGACGAGGCCCATGTTTTCCATTAAGCTCATTCTTTCACCTTCTTTATGATTTCATTGGCTAATTTTCTATATTGCCATGCTGGTTTGAGTGTCATACCGAGTTCGGCCAGCGGCTTGCACATCAATGTACTGTCGATGATCCAGCGGCTCCGGCTGATTTTCGTATCGAAGACAGGGAAGCTGGCTCTTAGCAGTCCTTCCGCTTCATCGCTCAGCGTCGTCCGTTCGTCATGCGTGATGAGCACGCCCAACAGTTGGAGAGCCGGATTGATTTGCAGGACGTCCTGAAGCTGTGTGTCGAGTTCCACCAGCCCCTGGCTGGAAAAGGCGTCCAGCCGCACTGGGATGACGATAAAGTCCGCAATGCTCAGCGCGTTAATGGTCAGCATGTTCAGTGCCGGCGGGCAGTCGATAAGGACAATATCATATCCGCTGCCGATGTCGGCCAGAGCATCGACGGTCTTGCTTTCGTAATAACTGCGTTCCAATTCATACAAATCCATATTTCCCGGCATGAGCGACAGAAACGGCCAGTCCGTGCCGATGATTTCTTTTTCCCGCATCCCACACGGAGCTGACTGGTCGTACCGTTTGTAGAACTGTGTCAGATTTCCTTGCGGGTCACAGTCAATCATGAGTACTTGCGGTGCCTGGCCGCGATGACTGCCGGGCACGTGATGCGTCCGTTGTGTAGCGTAAAGGTAGGCCAGGTTCGCCGTCGTTACCGTCTTACCGACGCCCCCTTTTAGGTTGTAAATAGCGATTTTCATGTGTTTTCTTCCTCTCTGAATAGCGGCAACTCCATAACATCTTCCCCATGAACCACGGACAATCTTCGCAGTGGTCCTGGCAGATGTCCCTTTTATATTTGCGGCAATAGATCCAACTGTGCGTCGGCTGGCCGCATAGCGGACACGGGTCCATTAGTATACCGTCCCTTTGACGATATTGTAATGAGCGCAATGACCGTCTTGCCAGCGGATGCAGGGAAAGCCATCTTTGTAATACATTTCCTCGGCGTACCCGTGCCAGTGTCCGGCATGGATTTCTTTAGTCGCCAGCTTGATGGCCGCCTGGGCAATGTCTTGATGGACGTTACGGTTCTGCATCCGCCGGAACCACTTGCTTTCATCCTGTTTTTTCATGGCTATTCCCTCATTTCACAGGCGTATTTCTTTTTGATTTCGTTGAGGATATCGACGTATAACATCATCCACCGTTTTTCATCCAGTTCATCGCCGAAGCCGTGTTGGTTTTCGATATCCTGCTGCATGATCATCAGCGTGTCCAGGCTCAGTGCCGGCAACACCTTCTTGATATAGTCGGCGACTTCATAGACGATGTGTGTTCGCCGTCCCAGGGCATAGCGCATAGCACAGCAGAGTATTTTTTCATAGGCTTCGTCAACCGGCATAATATTCACGTTATTTTCCCCTCCTTGGCGTCGATGCTATCGGCGCCCAATACTGTACCTCTTGCATTGTGACAAGGCGGATTTCCCCGTCTACAATCCAATGATCCATACAGAACGTTCCTATTGCAACAAATTCCCAGTCTGTGCCTACATTCATTGCGACAAGTACCCTGCGATGCAGGGCCGGTAATTCATAGCGTGTGTCTACCCATTTCATCAAGCATGCCTCCTTTTCTTCCTTTTGTGCCAAGCTGGCAATGCTTCTATGGCCTCCAGTGCCTTTCAGAAATTAATGACTAACCGCTGCCCAGGGCGGATGTCGTCCGTGCTATTGATATCGTTATTCACGCTGATTTCATAGATGACTTCGCGGATATCCATACCGCGTTCATCCGCAATGGGCCTGGCGATTTCCCACAGTGTTTCCCCCTGGTCCACGATGTGGACTTGGGCATCTTCTTGGGCTTTCACGGTTTCTCCCAGTGAATGTCCTGCATACAGACCGACACTGCAAGCCACCGCCAGGGCAAGTAAAAAACGTCCAATATGCCTTTCTCGTTTCATCGATTTCCCTCCTGTTCACGCTAATTCAATGCCCGGAAATACGTCGTCATAGACGTTCTTCCTGGTCATACCGATACGATTAATAGCCCGTTCGCGAAGCCAGGCAATGATGCTTGTCCGTTCAAATACATAGGTATGCCCTTCTTTGATGCATGGCGCACCTTCGTAGATCCATTTATCCACGATTTCCTGGCTTCTCCCTGTTACCTGTGCCAGCTCTTTTCGATTCCACGTGAGCTGGTCGCACAGCTTCATCTTTTCCATTGGCTTTCGTTCCATCTTCTTCCCTTCCTTCACTTGTCGTGCTATAATGTAGCTATCAACTTTTTTCCTTAGAGCCGTCCGGTTGCCGCCGGGCGGTTCTTTTTTTGTGTCCGTTTCGGACACGTTAGCCAAAGTGTCAGCCCTCGTCCTGCCAATTCAAAGATCTTGTCGATGAGCGGCTGTATGGCTAAGGCTTCGTATGCGTCGATTTTGTCGTCACAGCAGATTTTCTCCAGCTTCATCGAGTCGTTATTGGCTTCTGCCAAGGCGATATGGTATTGCATGGCTCCGGCCGCAACGCCTGGCAGTTTGCCGATTTTCGGCAGAATCAGCCGGCCGACTTCCGATTCCTGCGAGAGATAGGTATATCCCAGGCAAGGATTATCGAAAATATTCATCATGGCTGCTACCATGTCATCGCACGGTAGGATTTCGCCACCTTCGTATTTTGCATACGTTCGCACGGAAATATTTAATGCTTCCGCTGCCTGCTCCTGCGTTAAGTCTGCCCCTTTACGGGCTCTTTTTATTTCAATCCCGAACCTTTTACTCATGTTCATCCATCTCCTTTCCGTTATAATGAAACTGAACATCAAAGGAAACGTTCCATGTCGCTGGCATCATACGCGTCTATGACGTCGATTTTATCTACAATCTCTCCGTCGTTTGCGTTTATGACGGCCAAATATACACCGCCACCAAATGTACGGACCAGGTAATTATGAATGTCCACGAAGGTCAGGTTTCCACCTTTCGGGCTTTTGAACTGCGTTACCATGGTTCCAGTGCAGTCCCGAGTATTTTCCATTATTAGTTTTCTCATAATATCACCAGCCCTTAATGCGGCCAATTCAAACAGTATACGTCTTGCTTGGCCTTTTGTTCGATACGGTCCAGCCAGTCATCGGCCATATCCGGATAGGTATCCCGGCTTCCTCCTCTAAGTATGCTTCCGGCCAGCTCTTCCACTCCGACATATATGAAGTATGTATTTGGCGTTTTAGATGGATCAAGGTGAAGGTCCATGTAATACCTGTATGCCGCGTCATATACTTCTTGCCGAAGTACCTCGATTGTTGTCATGCTGTCCATTATGGATTTCCTCCCATATAATTCGTTAATCCCGTCCAGCCTTTCTTGGCCGCATATTCATCAAGATCTTGTTTGGCTTCGGCCAATGTCATGCGCAACATCATCTGTTTCATCCGATGCCAACCGCCACCGGGTGTACGCTGATAGCAAGGTGCGTATGGTTGACCGCCGATAAGCGGCATAGCTCGATAATGCCAGCCACGGCTGTCTACGTATTCGTTGTAATGTTTCATTTTCTCATCTCCTTTAACCTCAGTTTCTCCCTGTCAAAAGCAGAAATTCCAGAAACGTCATGTGCTCCTTGAACATCCCGGTGTCGTATATCCAGTACTCGATGCCCAGGGCCGCAAGTGCGAACAGCACGATGGCCATAATTTTTAGCTTCATCATTTCTCCCATTTTTTCTTTTTTACAATTTAGTACTAATTGCCTTTTAACAATTTAAATTAGTTAAAAATATCAGGAAAAAGTGTTTCGATTGATTGATTACTCATTTTGGCAATCTTTTGCATAGTCTTAGCCGGCGGCGTTGCTCTTCCTACTTCCCACGCGCTCCACGTCTGCTGTGAAACTCCGAATAACTTTCCCATTTTTTCTTGACTACGCACTCCTCGATATGCAATTAATGCTTTACGCATTTACATCACCTTCTTTCTTTTTAACTAATTTATTTTGTAATTGCATTATATCACTAATTTAATTAGTATTCAATAGTATATAACAATTTAAATTAGTTTTTATTTTACTAATATTTTTAGTATAATGAGGTAAAATAGGATTATGACGATTGGGAGGGGGTTAAATGAGTATCGGTTTAAATATAAAAAGGAACCGTGAAAGATTGGGATTGTCACAAGAAGCTTTAGCAAAAAAGATAGGGGTTAGCCAGCAGGCTGTAGATCGCTGGGAAAATGCAGGCGTTGTACCAAGAAACAAGGCTATCAAAGGGCTGATGACATTATTTAATATGTCGCGAGACGATCTGTTCGGGGACTCTTTGTCTAAAGGGAAAATTCACGGTGTGAAAATTCCCGTTCTTGGTCGTGTCGTCGCTGGTGTTCCTATTGATGCTGTCCAGGAGATTCTTGATTATGAGGAAATCACGCCGGAAATGGCAGCCACTGGCGATTATTTTGCGCTCCAGGTCAAAGGCGCGTCGATGGAACCGACGCTCCGTGATGGGGATATTGTCATCGTCAAGAAGCAATCCACTGTCGATAGCGGCGACATTGCCATTGTCCTCGTGAACGGTAACGATGCCACCGTCAAAGAAATAAAAGAAAGCCCGGCCGGCATCACCCTCATCGGTCATAATGCCGCCATCTATACCCCTCAATTTTATTCAAACAAAGATATCCAAAACCTTCCTATACAAATCATTGGCAAGGTCGTGGAAATGAGGCGAAAATTTTAGAAAGGATTGATGTATATGAAAAAATCAATGTTAGTAGCCGCTTCCCTTTGTGCTTTATTGTCCGTTGTATCTATTGGCGGTTGTAGTAGTGATTCATCTTCTAGTAACTCAAGTAGCTCTCAGCAAACATCGAGTAATGTTTCATCGTCAAATTACAAACTCGTGCTTTCGGATAAAAGACCAACCAAAATGGCCTATATCGCTATTATTCCTGATTCTTCCGTAACTAAAGAACAGCTTGAAAAAATTAGCCAGGAAGTCTTTGATAAGGCAAAAAAAGAAAATCCGAAGGCAACTAATTTATTTGTCAGTTTTACTGATACTGATATTGATGGCGTTCCTTATACATATGGTCAAATACAATCCATTAATGGGAAAGTATCTGAAAGCCTCAATATAGATAAGGATTGGTCAAAAAAGCCGACAGAACGCGACTATCGAACATATATTTTGTATAATAAATTTCTTCAGCAAAATCCCAAATCCAGTTATGAGGACTTCGTCAATTCTTATCAAAATGCCCCCTCAGCTGATGAAATTAAAGCCAGCGTAGAAAAAGTACACGCATGGATCATGATGTGATTTATTGAATAAACCCATTTATACGATATAAAAATAGGAGGTTTTACCATGGGATTATTTTCACACAACAAAGAAAAAGTAGCTCCTGTTTCCCCTATGGCATCTGTATTGGGTGAACACTTATTCTACCTTGACGGGCGCGGGGCAAACTTATTTGTCCATGAAAATTGTATTGTTATTGACCGTACTAAGGGAGGCTTGATGAATTTAGGAAACCGGACATACAAAATTATTCCTTTCCGATATATCGTTTCTATTCAAGTAAAATCCACTGGTGCTACAACTGGTTTCATTGAATTTTCGACTTATGCACACGAATTTACCGAGATGAAAGGTTTTGACCGCGTTAATGATGAAAACACTGTAAACTTTGGCAGCGAAAAATCTGTAGAAGCATGCCGTAAAATAGTGGAATATATTGTTCCTAAAATTCTTTGATTGAAGATTCTTTTAATTAAACTCACAAGATATCCAGAAGATCTCTGCCAAATACCGTTATAGATAATTTATCTTGCGAAATCCATGGCGTTTTCAACAGATATGCAAAAGATATATACAGAACTCGGTAACTACATAGGGACAAATTATCCCCAGGTAACAATGAAAGAAAAACCAACTGAAGAAAAAATAAAAGAAAGGATGAATCCTATGATGAAGAAACTTACCCTGGCCCTGGCTATGATCTGCGTATTGTCCTCAGTCGGCACAGCCTTTGCCGCCGACTACCTGGGCAATCCCCGTTCCATGAAATTCCACTATACCGACTGCCGTACCATCAAGCATCCTGAAAATTTTGTCCCCATCGACTCCCGTGATGAAGCTCTTGCCGAAGGATATGTACCTTGCGGCGTATGTAAGCCGTGAAAAGCCATTAAATTATCTTCTGTACTTGAAAGGATGAATCTGCATGAAGAATATTGAAGCCTGTACTGATGCTATAGTAAATGATTTGTATTCTTTATTAAAAATCGAGGGGTTACCTATTATCGAAATATCTAAACCGCGTCATTATTGGTTTATCCGAACTCAAGGCGGAAGTTATTTTGATGAGTTTTTTCTTGATGAATTTGTCGGCATTGGTCATGAAGATGTTCCTTGTGTAGAAGAAAGTGAACGTACAGATGAATTATTGGAACAGGTAAAAATCAACCATCCTCAAGCTACCCGCGTACTCAATCAAGTTTATAAATTTTGTAAGGAAATGCGTAAAGGAGATATTGTAATCATTCCATCTGCATCGTCTGCTCAATTTGCATTTGGATATATTGAAGACGATGATTATTATACAGTTAACGTCAGTGATGAAGACATTGGTGAAAATAAATGTCCATATACACGTCGCCGTAAAACCCATTGGATTCGGGGTATTTCAAAAGGAAGAGTAGACTCAAAACTCTATACGTTTTTTAGAAATCAGCAAACCCTTTCAATGGTAGATGACTATAGTGAATTTATCGAAAGAGCTATCCATCCATTTTACGTCAAAGACAACATTGCCCATTTAACGCTTGATATTCGTACTCCCGAAAGTCCCAATGCATTTGATATTCCAACTTATATGCAGGGTATTTTATATCGTGCTAAAGAAATCGCCCAAGAATTAAAGCTTCCGAGTAAAGTGGTTTCTGTGCAGTCAAGAACAAATGTGCAATCTGCCGGTTTAATTGAATTACTTGGAAATCCTGTGTTTGTTGCTTTAGCCGCAATCATATTTATAGGTATATGTGGAGGCGAGCTAAATATATCTGTTGTAAAAAACGCTAAAGTAACAATGAAAACGGATGGATTAATCGAAAGTATTACTCATGCGATAGAAAAATATAAAAATCACGAAATTATCGGGGAATCCAACATGAAGAAAATACAAGGTCGACTACGAGTAGAGGATCCGCGCGTAAAAAAAGAAGACCAGGATTAACTGGTCTTCTCCATATTAATTAATTTTAATCTTTTTTATTCCGATCAGCACAAAAGTAATGATTGCTCCTAAAATCCATCTAACGATTTTCATCAACGACTCGTTTCCTATTGGGAATATCCACCATAGAATCGTTAGAACGCAAACAATCGTTGCGCATATTGCCATGAAAATAGCAATATCTGAGACTGTTTGGCGGAACAATTTAATCATATTGCTTACCATGACAATACACCTCCTTTGTGTTTATTATATCAGAGGCTGGAACGCTTTTCCACTGAAATCAATATTCTCCTTGACAATTTAATTAAAATATAGTATGTAAATCCCCCGCTGTCTATATTACTCGACAGCGGGTAATTACTACATATTTGCTTCGATTTTTTCGATAATCAAACGCTGTACCCATTTGGGCGGCATCCGATTTCCGGCGTTCCATTCCTGGACCGTACGATACGGTGCGCCTAAGAGGTCAGCTAATCCTTTTACATTCAATCCAGCTTTCTTGCGCGCATACTTGATAGGATTATTTTCCCGGTCAATGACATCTTGATACGCGTCGGTATCAGCAACCACTAAATTAACGAATCCATTTTCCGGTACTTTTACTTTATCCCGCGGTGTCGGTTCGGGTATAGCCTGCTTTTGCTGTTCCATATTCCAGACCATTAAATTCAAAACATCGTCTGCATTTTCCATTGCTTCGGTCAAGGTTGCGCCATCGGTAAAGCAACCGTCTACATCCGGAAAATTTACGTAATATACTTTGTCTTTTTCATCCCATTGAAATGTAGCTGGGAAAATATATTTGCTCATGACGTCCTCCTTTAATTATATTATACACTTTATGAGTGTATTTGTGAATATAAAAAATACCTTTTGAGTTTATTTTAATTTTTAAAAGAGGCGATTTTTATGAAAAAAAGACCTGATGGACGCTACAAAGTATCGCTAACTATCGACGGCAAACGGCATTGGTTTTATGGCAGGACCAAAAAAGACGCCGAGCAGCGGCGCGAACAATTCAAAAACACCATCCAGGCTGCCCCTAACGTCGATTACAATGTCACTCTAGGTCAATGGCTGTCGATATGGCTACGAGGCGCCAGAGCGACGCTGGCGGCAGATACATATGAATCATACGTATATCAGTTGCGCAGGTATGTGCTGCCAACCATGGCCAAAATCAAGCTGGTCAATTTACAGCCCCATATGTTTCGTAAATTGATTGCTGATTTACTGGATCGCGGATATAGTAATCGGTCTGTACAGTATGCGCTGGCTGTTGTCCGAATCGGACTCAATCAGGCTGTCAATGATGGAGTATTGCCCGTATCTCCCATGCGTGGTGTCAAATTACCGCAAAAGCAGAAAACGCAGGTATCAGCATTATCAAAAGATGAAGCTCAGCGCCTGTTAGGCGTCATTTCTAACCCCTGCCACTATAATCTATACTACGTGGCCCTACACACTGGCCTTAGGCGCTCTGAGCTACTTGGCTTGCGTATCCGTGATGTCAATACAAAAGCATCGACTATTTCTGTCAATCAAACGGTTCTTCTCATCGATAGAAAGCCGGTTATATCACCAACAACAAAAAACGCCGCTTCCCGGCGTACGATTTCCGTCGATGCGAAGACGATGGCCATTTTAAGACGACAAATCATGTGGACGCTCAAAAACAGGATGTCCGCATCAGACTATGAGGATAACGGGTTATTGTTCTGCCGGCGCGATGGTCGTCCATATGATCCAAAATATATCAGTCATACGGCCAATAAATATGGGAAGCTGGCAGGCTTCCACCTTACTTTCCATATGTTACGGCATACCCACGCAACGCTATTGCTAAAAGCCGGTGTTCATTTCAAGGTCGTGCAGGTGCGGTTGGGCCACTCTTCCTTTCAGCAGACTATGGACACATATAGTCACGTTTTGCCGGATATTGAAGAACAAGTCGTGGATAAATTAATTGACCTCGTTTAATTTTGCTTCGTCGCGGGGTCAAAAAGGGGTCAAACGCACCAGACATCGTGGGGTCAATAAAAAAGGACAACCACCGCTGAATGCGATGGTTGTCCCATTGGTGCGAGTGGAGGGACTTGAACCCTCACGCCGTGAGGCGCCAGATCCTAAGTCTGGTGCGTCTGCCATTCCGCCACACTCGCAAGTACCTTTTTATTTTACCATGCTTTCCTCCTATTGGTCAAACAAAAAATATGGTATCATATTTCTATACATATCATAAAGGAGGCTTGTTATGTTATTACAAAGGGAATCGAAATTTGAAGGGTCTGTACTCGGATTTATCGGCTATGGCCTCATCTTAGTCATCATTACGATTTGTACGTTCGGAATCGCCTACCCTTGGGGCGAAGTCATGTTCCGCCGCTGGATCTGCCGCAATACGATTATCGACGGCCAGCGTCTCACTTTTGATGGAACAGGTCTGCAGCTCTTCGGCAGCTACATCAAATGGTGGTTCTTCACTCTCATCACGCTGGGCATCTATGGCTTCTGGCTGTTCAACAAGATGACAGCCTGGCGGGTCAAACATACGCATTTCGCAGAATAAAAAAAGGCGCTGTCACACGAAGGCAGCGCCTTTTTAACACTATACAACTTGGAACAAATAGAATTTCAGGTAATTCGTTTCCGGAACGTTCCAGAGGATGGGATGGTCCGGCGACTGCTGGCGCCCTTCAATCTGGCGGAGGCGGACGCCGGCATCTTTGGCGGCATCGTGGAGCATCTGACGGAACAAGTCATCGCGCATGAAGTGCGAACACGAGCACGTAGCCAGATAGCCGCCGCGAGGCAAGAGTTTCATCGCTTTCAAGTTGATTTCCTTATAGCCCCGCATGGCGTTGCGGACGGTATGACCCGATTTGGTGAAAGCCGGCGGGTCGAGGATGATGAAGTCATAGTCATGGCACTTGTGTTCAGCCAGGTCCGTGAGCAAATCAAAGACGTTGGCCTGCTTGGCCGTGACGATGGCTTCCAAGCCATTGCGGCGGATGTTCTCGTTAGTCATGTCGACAGCTTCCTGAGAAATATCGACAGCTGTGACGCTGGCCGCTCCGCCTTTGGCCGCATTAAGGGCAAAGGCTCCGGTATGGGTGAAGCAGTCCAGGACGTGTTTGCCGGCGGCGATTTTGGCAACAGCCAGGCGGTTGTATTTCTGGTCCAGGAAGAAGCCCGTCTTCTGACCATTTTCGACGTCTACATCATAGAGGATGCCGTTTTCGTCGATCGTCGTCAAGACGCTGCCCGGCTGAGGCAGGAAGTCCGCTTCATACCAGCCTTTATACTCTTCCATGCCGTCCAGTTTGCGGACTTTGACGTCATTCCGTTCGTAAATGCCGCGGATGGTGACGCCCATAGCGGCCAGTTCATCGACGAGGGCCTTGAAGATGACCGGTTTCACCTGGTCCATGCCGTAGCATAAAGTCTGAGCGACGAGGACGTCGTTATAGCGGTCTACTGTCAACCCCGGCATATCGTCGGCATCGCCGAAGATGAGGCGGCAGCAGGCAAAGTCCTTCTCACCCATGACCGTCCTGCGGTAGTCCAGGGCGTACTTGACCCGGCGCTGCCAGAAAGCTTCGTCGAAGCGGTCGTTGGCATTGCGCGACACGATGCGCACGCGGATCTTGGAAATATCATTGGCAAAGCCCGTCCCGAGATAGCGGTCCTTATCGCTGTAAACGTCGACGATGTCCCCGGTCTGATACGTGCCTTCGACATGGGTCACTTCTTCCCCATATACCCAGGGGTGGCCACTGCGGGCGGCCCGTTCCCCTTTTTTCGTAATCGTTAATTTTGCATAAGGTCGGTTCATAGTACCCCCGTTTTATAAAATATAATGGCTCAAGTCGACGTTCTGGACGACGTCGTTCAGTTTGCCCGAAACGAATCCCTTGTTGACGACGATGTGTTTTTCGTCGATGTCCGGTGCTTCATAAGCTACGTCTTCGAGGATTTTTTCCAAAATCGTGTGCAGCCGGCGGGCGCCGATGTTTTCCGTTTCTAAATTGACGCGGTATGCGTATTCGGCAATAGCGTCGATGCCGTCATCGGTAAATTCCAGGGTGACGCCGTCTGTTTCCAAGAGGGCCTTGTACTGTTTGACCAGGGACTGGTTCGGTTCAGTCAGGATGCGGCGGAAATCATCGACTGTCAGGGACTGGAGTTCGACACGGATTGGGAAGCGGCCCTGCAGTTCCGGAATGAGGTCGCTCGGCTTGGAGACGTGGAAGGCACCGGCAGCGATGAAGAGGATGTGGTCCGTCTTGACCGGGCCGTATTTCGTATTGACCGTTGCCCCTTCGACGATAGGCAGGATATCGCGCTGTACGCCTTCACGGGAAACGTCCGGCCCGTTCGAGTGGCCTTTTTCAGCAATCTTATCGAATTCATCGATGAAGACGATGCCCGATTCTTCCGTCGCTTCAATGGCCTTGTCGACGATGATGTCCATGTCCAGGCATTTTTCTAATTCTTCTTCCTTGAAGATTTCCCGGGCCTTGGCGACGGTCATCTTCTTTTTCTTCTTCTTTTTCGGCATGATGCTGCCCAGCATTTCCTGGAAGTTATTGGTTAGTTCTTCCGTCGAATTGCCCGTCAGGATGCCCTGGAAACCCTGGTTCTGTTCAGCCACTTCGACTTCGATTTCCCGGTCGTCCATCTTGTGGGCGCAAATATCTTCAAACATCTTCTGCCGGCGGTCGGACTTCGGTTCTTCGAGCTGCTTCGGTTCTTCCGGCGTATCGTCGTCATCATCGTCGCTGCTGAAGAAGACGTCCATCGGGTTCTTGACCTTTTCCTTGATGGATTTCTTCGGCCAGAAGACCTGAAGAATGCGCTTGTTGGCTTCTTCTTCCGCCTTTTCTTCATAGCGCTGGCTTTCCTGTTCCTGGACCATGCGGATGGCGTTGGCCACGAGGTCGCGGATCATCTGTTCGACGTCGCGACCGACATAGCCGACTTCCGTATATTTCGTCGCTTCGACTTTGATGAACGGTGCGCCGACGAGCTTGGCCAGGCGGCGGGCGATTTCTGTCTTGCCGACACCCGTCGGGCCGATGAGCAGGATATTCTTGGGGATGATTTCATCCTGCATGTCTTCACTCAGGCGTTTGCGGCGCCAGCGGTTGCGCAGAGCGATGGAAACGGATTTCTTGGCTTCGCTCTGGCCGACGATGTATTTATTCAGTTCCGCCACGATCTGTTTTGGCGTCAATTCTGTTTTTTCCATGGAAATACCTCTTTCTTAGATTTCTTCGACAATGACATTATGGTTGGTGTAGACGCAGATGTCGGCTGCGATGTGCAGGGACTTTTCAGCGATGTCCCGGGCCGACAGGTCCGTGTTCTGCATGAGGGCCCGTGCCGAAGCCAGGGCGTAGTTGCCGCCGGAACCGATGGCCAGGACGCCGTCGTCCGGTTCGATGACTTCGCCGTTGCCGGAAATGAGCAGGATGCGCTGGCTGTCTGCAACCAGGAGCAGGGCTTCCAGTTTGTGGAGGATCTTGTCGGACCGCCAGTCCTTGGCCAGTTCAACGGCACTGCGGACGAGGTTGCCGTTGTGTTCGTTCAATTTCGCTTCGAAATGGTCGAATAAGGTGAACGCATCGGCGACGGAACCAGCAAAGCCGCTGATAATCTTGCCGTGGTAAAGGCGGCGGACTTTCTGGGCCGTCCCCTTCATGATGACGGCGTTGCCCATCGTGACCTGGCCGTCACCGGCAATGGCCGTCTTGCCGTCGCGCTGGACGGCGCATATCGTAGTAGCGTGGAATTCAGTAGACATTAATTCAGACATGGGTAATCCCCCTTCATTTGTTCGATTTCATCGAGCGCCCGCTGAGCCAGCAGGGCGTTCTTTTCTTTCTTCTTCATGCGCTTCTTGATGCCCAGCGGTTCCATGAGGCCGAAGTTGATATTCATCGGCTGGAAATGGTCGTTCGGGCCGCTGGAGATATATTGGCTCAGGCCGCCCATGGCCGTGCGCCTGGAAAAGGTCAGTCCGTCTTCCCCTTGCAGGAGGCGGGCTGCATTGACACCGGCCAAAAGGCCCATGGCTGCCGATTCCAAGTAGCCTTCGACGCCGGTCAGCTGGCCGGCAAAGAGGAGATTCGGCTGCTTGCGCAGCTGCAGCGTCGGCAAGAGCAGTTCCGGCGAATTGATGTAGGAATTGCGATGCATGACGCCGTAGCGGACGAATTCAGCGTGTTCCAGGCCGGGAATCATAGAAAAGACCCGCTTCTGTTCGGGGAACTTGAGGTGCGTCTGGAAGCCGACGATATTGTACAGTGTGGCACTGCCATTATCCTGGCGGAGCTGGACGACGGCATAAGGCAATTCGCCCGTGCCGGGCAGTTCCAGGCCGACGGGCTTCATCGGGCCATAACGCATGGTGTCGATGCCGCGGCCGGCCATGACTTCGATAGGCATACAGCCTTCAAAGACACTGTCGTCCTTCTCAAATTCGTGGAGTTCAGCACATTCAGCCGTCGTCAGGGCCTGCCAGAAAGCTTCATATTCTTCTTTGGTAAAGGGGCAGTTCAGATAGTCTGCCCCGCCCTTGCCGTAACGGGCCGCGCGGTAGACCTTGGTCATGTCCAGGGAGTCGACGGCGACGATAGGCGCTGCGGCATCGTGGAAATGGAAATAGTCTTCCCCCGTCAGGCGGCGGATGGTATCGGCCAGGGCGTCACTGGTCAGAGGGCCGCTGGCGACGATGCAGATCTGGTCATCCGGCAGTTCCGTCACTTCTTCATGACGGATAGTGACCAAAGGATGATCCTTGAGTTTTTCCGTCACATACTGGCTGAAAGGGACGCGGTCGACGGCCAGGGCGCCGCCAGCCGGGACGCGGTGCGTATCGGCTGCGTCCATGATGAGCGAGCCCAGACGACGCATTTCTTCCTTCAAGAGGCCGACGGCGTTTTCGATATTGGCTGCCCGCAGGGAGTTGCTGCAGACGAGTTCAGCAAAATATTCCGTATGGTGTGCCGGCGACGATTTGACCGGCCGCATTTCGACGAGTTCCACCGGGATGCCGCGGCGGACGAGCTGCCAGGCAGCTTCTGAACCGGCCAGGCCGGCACCGATGACTAAGACACTATTCTTCATTCACTACCTCACCTTTTTTATGGTTTTCACACTCTGCATTGCTGCAGAAAATCTTATCAGGCCCTTTTTTATAATGTTTGACGATCATGATACTGCCGCAAACAGGGCATTTCTTGTCGACAGGCTGGTTCCAGAGGACGAAGTCACATTCCGGGTACTGGCTGCAGCCGTAGAAGACGCGGCCCCGCTTGGACTTACGCTTGATGAGCGTCCCCTTGCCGCACTTGGGACAAGTAATGCCCAAGTCTTCGACAATGGCCTTGGTATTGCGACATTCCGGGAAATTAGAGCAAGCCAGGAATTTGCCGAAACGGCCGAATTTATAGACCATAGGCGCGCCGCAGAGTTCACAGACCTGTCCCGAATCCTGGCCAGAAATCGTGACCTTTTCCATCTTTTCTTCGGCTTCGTCCATTTCCGGTTTGAAAATATCATAAAATTCCTGCAGGACGTGGCGGTACGTATCCTGGCCCTGCTCGATGGCGTCCAGTTCTTCTTCCATGTGGGCCGTAAAGCCGACGTTGATGATCTGGGCGAAATATTTTTTCAGTAAATCGACGATGATGACGCCCAGTTCTGTCGGGACGAACTGTTTGTCCTTCTTTTCTACGTAATTGCGGTTCTGGATGGTATCCATAATCGGCGCATACGTACTCGGCCGGCCGATACCCTTTTCTTCCAGCGTCTTGATCAGGCTGGCTTCGGTATAGCGGGCCGGCGGCTGAGTGAAATGCTGCTGCGGCGTGACCGCCTGGTTGTGGACGACGGTATTGGCTGAGATGTGCGGCAGTTCGGCCAGGGTCTTGTCCTTTTTGGCGTCCTCGTAAAGTTCCGTAAAGCCCTTGAACAGGACCTTGTAGCCGGCAGCCCGCAGTTCATAGCGGCCGCTGTTGATGATGATGGCCATGTGTTCCGTTTCGACCGATTCCATCTGGCTGGCCAGGAAGCGGTTCCAAATGAGGGTATACAGGCGCAGCTGGTCGCGGGACAGAAATTCCGACACCTTGTACGGCGTCAGTTCCAGCGACGTCGGACGGATAGCTTCATGCGCATCCTGACTGGTCTGCTTGGTCTTGTAGACGCGGGGCTTTTCCGGGATATATTCTTCGCCATAGTTCGACGTAATGAATTCCCGCGCAGCCTGGACCATGTCGTCGTTGATGCGGACCGAGTCTGTACGCATGTAGGTGATGAGGCCGACATGGCCCTGGTCGCCCATATCGAGGCCTTCATAGAGCTGCTGAGCCAGCATCATGGTCTTCTTGGCACCGAAATTGAGCTTGCTGACACATTCCTGCTGCATCGTCGACGTCGTGAACGGCGGCTGAGGCTGGCGCTTGCGCTTCCGTTTTTCTACTTTCGTAATCGTATCCGGTTCATGGTCTTCCTTGCGGCTTTCCCAGGTCAAGTCATGGGCAATGGCTTCAGCCGCCTCTTGCGTCGGGATTTCCGCCTTCTTGCCGTCGATCTTGGTCAGTTCCGTCGGCAACGTCAGGCCGTCTTCCGTCGTATAGGTCCCGCTGACGGTCCAGTATTCTTCCGGAACGAAGGCCTTGATGGCCTCTTCCCGTTCACAGATGAGACGGACGGCGACGGACTGGACGCGGCCGGCACTGAGGCCCTTGCAGACTTTTTTCCACAAGAGAGGGCTCAACTTATAGCCGACGATGCGGTCCAAGACGCGGCGGGCCTGCTGGGCGTCGACTTTCTTCAAATCGATCGGTTCCGGGTCCTTGATGGCCTCGAGGATGGCTTTCTTAGTAATTTCGTGGAACATGATGCGGCACTTATCGTGCGGATCGATTTCCAGCAAATGGGCCAAATGCCAGGAAATGGCTTCCCCTTCGCGGTCCGGGTCCGTTGCCAGATAGACTTTTTTCGAGCGGATGTATTCGTTCTGCAAATCTTCAATGAGCTTGCGCTTGTCCCACATATTGGTATACGTCGGTACGAAGCCGTCTTCGATATTGACGCCGAACTGGTTACGCGGCAGATCGCGCAAGTGGCCGCGGCTGGCCATGACCTTATAGCCGCTGCCTAAAAAGCGTTCAATCGTCTTGGCCTTGGCCGGCGATTCGACGATGACCAGGTTCTTGGCGTTCTTCGGGAGCGGGTCCAGCTTCTTCAGCGGTTCCTTCTTGGGCAGATTGACTGTGCCGTGGATGACGGTCTTCTCACCGTCGCCTTTTTTCTTGCGGCCTCGCTTCTTCTTTTTGGAATCATCAATAATGATCGTGCGTTTAATCGGAAATTCTAACATCTATCTCCATCCTGCCTCTCGCTGTACACGAAATCTGAAAATGTACTTAAACTATTTTCCATCATACACTATTCGCCGCTACCTTTCAAGGTGTGACTCTCTTTAATACTATAATATAGGTGCAAAAAAAGGAGCTGTCGCATCGTGACAGCTCCTTTTTGAGTTTGAAGTTGAAAGTTTGATGTCTGATGTGGATGTTTTTAAATTTAAAGCAATCACCTCAAACATCATACATCAAACCTCAAACATTAAAGAGAAAAGGGCCTTGCATGATGGCAAAAAGCTTCATGCGACAGCCTCTTTTTGAGTATTAAGTTAGCAGTTTGCAGCCAAACGATTTATTGAATTTTGCTGATGATGACGTCGGTCATCTGCTGGGTGTCGGCTTTCTTGAAGCCTTCTTTGTAGAGGTCCGGTGTGCGCCAGCCGTCGGCTAAAGCCGCATCGACGGCTTTTTCGATCTTGTCGGCCGCTGCGTCTTCATCTAAGGAGTAGCGCAGGAGCATGGCTGCCGAGAGGATGGTCGCGCAGGGATTGGCAATGCCCTGGCCGGCGATGTCCGGTGCCGAACCGTGGATCGGTTCGTAGAGGCTGGTCATTTCGCCGATGGAAGCCGACGGCATCATGCCGATGGAACCGCCGAGGACGGCCGCTTCGTCGCTGAGGATGTCGCCGAAGAGGTTGCTCGTGACGATGACGTCGAACTGTTTCGGATTGAGGGCCAGCTGCATGGCGCAGTTATCGACGTAGAAATGATTCAAGTCGATATCGGGATAGTCCTTGGCGACGTCGATGACCGTGCGGCGCCACAGGCGGGACGTAGCCAGGACGTTGGCCTTGTCGACGGACGTGACCTTATGACGGCGCTTCTGAGCCGCTTTCATGGCAAACGTGCTGATGCGCTGTACTTCCGGGACGCTGTAGTTTTCCAGGTCCCACGCGCGTTCGACGCCGTTGTGGATTTCCGATTCGCAGCGGTCGCCGAAGTAGATGCCGCCGACGAGTTCGCGGACGATGAGGACGTCCGTACCAGTGACGATGTCCGGTTTGAGCGGCGAGTATTCGGCCAGGACTTCCGGCACCTTGACTGGACGCAGGTTGACATAAAGTCCCAAAGCCTTGCGAAGGCCCAGGACGGCCTGTTCCGGCCGCAGTTTCGGGTCGACGTTATCCCACTTGTCGCCGCCGACGGCGCCGAAGAGGATGGCATCGGCCTTCTTAGCCGCTTCAATCGTATCTTCCGGCAACGGCGAGCCGCAGAGGTCATAGGCCGTACCGCCAGCCGGTTTCTTTTCAAAAGTCAGGCCGATGTGGCAGACTTCATCGATTTTCTGTAAAACTTTGACGGCACCTGCCGTGATTTCTTCCCCGATTCCGTCGCCGGGGATGACGACGATATGTTTAGCCATGTTACTTAGACTCCTTTACGTAATTGATCAAGCCGCCAGCCTGGGCGATATCCTGGATGAAACCCGGCAGCGGCGGGGCCTGGAAAGTATCGCCCGTCGTCTTGTCGATGATCTTCCCCGTACTGAGGTCGATGGAAAGGATGTCACCGGCCTTGATCTTTTCGACGTCGTCGCCGATTTCCAGAGCCGGCAGGCCGACGTTGATGGCGTTGCGGTAAAAGATGCGGGCGAAGCTGGCCGCAATGACGACGGGGACGCCCGAAGCCTTGATGGCAATCGGCGCGTGTTCACGGGACGAGCCGCAGCCGAAGTTGTGGCCGCCGACCATGATGTCCCCTTCTTTGACATTGCCGGCAAAAGTTTCGTCAATGTCGACCATGCAGTGCGTGGCCAATTCCTTCGGGTCGAAGCTGTTCAAATAACGAGCCGGGATGATTACGTCTGTATCGATATTATCGCCGTAGCGCCATACTTTTCCTTCTAATGTCATAATTTAACGGACCTCCTTCGGTGCGGCAATCTTGCCGAGAATCGCACTGGCTGCGGCCACCTGCGGGCCAGCCAGGTAAACTTCGCTGTCGACGTGACCCATGCGGCCGCGGAAGTTGCGGTTCGTCGTGGAGACACATTTTTCACCAGCCGTCATGATGCCCATGTAGCCGCCCAGGCAGGGGCCGCAGGTCGGCGTCGAAACGGCACAGCCGGCGGTGATGAAGGTTTCAATATAACCGGCCTTCATGGCTTCCATGTAGACGTGCTGGCTGCCGGGAATGACGATGCAGCGGACGTCGGGATGGACCTTATGGCCTTTGAAGATGTCGGCTGCGATCTTCAAGTCTTCCAGCCGGCCGTTGGTGCAGGAGCCGATGACGACCTGGTCGATCTTGATGTCGCCGAAGGTACCGATGACCTTAGTATTTTCCGGCAGATGCGGGAAAGCGACGACGGGTTTCAATTCGGACAAGTTGATTTCCACAGTCCGGCTGTAATGAGCATCTTCGTCGGCCGTGACGATGTCGTAGCCATCGGGGACGCGGCCCTTTTCATAAGCGATGGTCTGTTCATCGACGGGGAAAATGCCGTTCTTGGCACCGGCTTCGATAGCCATGTTGGCAATGGTGAAGCGGTCGGTCATATCCAGGGCGGCAACGCCTTCGCCAGTAAATTCCAGGGACTGGTAGAGGGCGCCGTCGACACCGATCATGCCAATAAGGGTCAGCATGACGTCTTTCCCGGTAATGTCGTCCGGTTTCGTGCCCGTCAGGTGGACGTTGATGGCATCGGGGACCTTGAACCAGGCCTTGCCCGTCGCCATGGCGACGCCTAAGTCCGTCGAGCCGACGCCGGTGGAGAAACCGCCGAGAGCGCCATACGTACAGGTATGGGAATCAGCGCCGATGGTCAGCATGCCCGGAGCGACGATGCCCTGTTCCGGCAAGAGGACGTGTTCGATGCCGACGCGGCCGACTTCAAAGTAATGCGTAATGCCGTGCTTCTTGGCAAAATCGCGGACGATCTTGGCCAAGCCGGCCGACTTGATATCCTTGTTCGGCGTGAAGTGGTCGGGAACCAGGGAAATCTTGGTCTTATCGAAAACAGGCTTGCCGATCTTATCAAACTGTGCAATGGCCGGCGGTGCCGTAATATCGTTGGCCAGGACCATATCGAGGCTGCAAGTAATTAAATCACCCGGTTTCACCGAGTCGACGCCGGCATGTTTTGCCAGAATCTTCTGCGTCATCGTCATACCCATATGTATATACACTCCTTATGCTAATTAACTCTGAAAGTTATAATATAGTGAATCGCTATCATATTTAAGTTTGATGTGGTAGGTTTGATGTTTGATGTAAGTGATTTTACGTCAAACATCAAACCTCAAGCATTAAACTTTAATGCTGACCCGACGTGGCTTTGAAAGCCGTAATCGTATCCGGCGTGGACTTGAGGGCCCGGAACTTGACGCGCTGGGCCATGCCGTCCATGCGGTTAATGGCCGTCATGAAAGCGAAGATAGAAGCCGTGATGGTGTCCGTATCGACGCCAGCGCCCCAGGTCGTATGGCCGGCTTTATCAGTCAGGCCGAAGTAAGCAATGCCGCGGGAATCAGAATCGCGGTCCAAATCGTGTTCGCTGTAGACGAGGTTGCTGAATTCGATGCCATAGGCTTTGCAGACAGCGTTGCTGACGGCGTTCAGCTGGCCGTTGCCAGCCCCTTCGAGGACGACTTCTTGGTCGTTGGCGCGGACCAGGACTTTGCCGACCCATTTGTCGCCTTTCTTCTTGAGCGAGAAGTCTTCGACTTTCAGCGGCGTTTCGGCATTGAGGTAATTCTTCTGGAAGACGTCGTAGATTTCGGCCGGTTTCAGTTCCTGATGCTTGTGGTCCGAAACCTCCTTGACGAAGTAGCTGAAGTCTTCGCGCATCTTCTTCGGCATGTCGATGCCGTAGTTCTGTTCCATAATGAAGCCTACGCCGCCCTTGCCGGACTGGCTGTTGATGCGGATGACGTCGGCATCGTAGGTGCGGCCCACATCATGCGGGTCGATGTACAGATACGGGCAGGTCCAGTACTGTTCGTTGTTTTCCTGGCGGAAATGCATGCCCTTGGCGATGGCGTCCTGATGGGAACCGGAGAAAGCGGCGAAGACCAGCTGGCCGGCATAAGGCTGACGCGGATGGACATGCATGCGGGTCACTCGTTCGTATGTTTCCACCAGTTTCGGCATGTTAGAGAAATCCAGGCCCGGATCGACGCCTAAGGCATACATGTTCATGCCGATGGTGACGATGTCGGCGTTGCCCGTCCGTTCACCATTGCCGAACAGAGTCCCTTCAACGCGGTCCGCGCCGGCAAGCATAGCCATTTCAGCATCGGCAACACCTGTGCCGCGGTCATTGTGGGGATGAACCGATAAGATGACGTTGTCCCGGTATTTCAAGTTCTGCGACATATAGGCAATCTGCGAAGCGAAGACGTGAGGCATGGACATCTGTACCGTCGACGGCAGGTTGATGATGGCCTTGCGGTCAGCCGTCGGTTTCCAAACATCGAGGACGGCATTGCAGACTTCCAAAGCGTATTCCGGTTCCGTACCGGTGAAGCTTTCCGGCGAATATTCAAAGCGGAAGTTGGCACCGGCTTCGTCCGTCAGGCGCTGTAATAATTTCGCACCGTCAACGGCAATCTGCTTGATTTCTTCCTTCGATTTGCGGAAGACCTGCTGGCGCTGGGCAAAGGACGTGGAATTGTAAACATGGACGATAGCGTTCTTGACGCCCTTCAGGGCGTCGAAGGTCTTGCGGATGATGTGTTCGCGAGCCTGGGTCAGGACTTGGACCGTGACATCATCAGGAATCATATCGTGATCAACTAAGTAGCGCAGGAATTCAAATTCCGTTTCCGAAGCAGCCGGGAAGCCGACTTCGATTTCCTTGAACCCCATACCGACTAAGACTTTATAGAATTCAATCTTTTCTTCAAGGCTCATAGGAATGATGAGGGCCTGGTTACCATCGCGCAAATCGACGCTGCACCAAATCGGCGCTTTATCGGGATATTCTTTCTGTGTCCAGGACATATCGACAACGGGGGGCATAAAGTAACCTTTTTTGTAATGTTCTACGTTTTTCATACTGCATCTCTCCTATGATTATGAAATAAATTTAAAATAAATCATTACACAATCAAAATAAAAAAATCTTCCGCCTCAAAGAGACGAAAGATTATACTTACGCGTTACCACTCTAATTCCTATCCGAAGATAGGCTCTCTACAGGTACGGACAACTGTCGATACCCTCCTGTCTGTTAACGGCCAGGCCCCGGCTCCACCTACTCCTTTTGTTTCAGCGAGCTGCTTAGAGATGAGTTCTGTTCCGTGCCGCTGCTGCCTCACACCACCCGGCAGCTCTCTGGAAACATTCCGGAACTTACTAGTTCTCTTCAACGCATTTTTATTTTGGATTGTTTGTTTGTTGACGCTTTGTATGTTATCATACCCTTTTGTAATTTGCAAGGCTTTTTCCAGAACTTTTCCGAATATTTTTAGCTTAAACGTGGTACTTTATTTAATAAAAACCAGTAAAACCAGGTTTAACGTTTATCTTTATGCAAGTCTTCTCCTATACTCCCGCCCCTATCTTTTTCCCTTGATTAATGCTATAATAAATAAGTTACACAACAAGGAGGAAGTACATGTTAGAACAATTCCAAAATTTGAATATTAGCGAAGTCATTATCCGCGCTCTCAACGAAATGGGCTTTGAAGAACCGACGCCAATCCAAGCTGAATCGATTCCTGTCGCCATGAGCGGCAGCGACATGATTGGTCAGGCCCAGACCGGTACGGGTAAGACCGCTGCCTATGGCATCCCGGTCCTGGAAAAAATCCTGAAAGCCGAACCGTCCAAGGATATCCAGACCGTCGTCCTGTCGCCGACGCGTGAACTGGCCATGCAGGTTGCTGAAGAACTGAACCACCTGGCCCAGTTCACCAACATCCAGGCCCTGCCGATCTACGGTGGCCAAGATATGGAACGCCAGCTGCGCCGCCTGCGCAAATGCCCGCAGATCATCGTCGCTACGCCGGGCCGCCTCATCGACCATATGAAACGCGGCACCATCGATTTGAGTCACATTACGACTATCGTCCTCGACGAAGCCGACGAAATGCTGGACATGGGCTTCATCGATGACATCAACATCATCATGGCCGCTACGCCGAACACGCGCCAGACCCTGCTCTTCTCGGCTACCATGCCCAAACCGATTCAACAGCTGGCCGAAACGTTCCTGCACGACCCGCTCATCATCCGCATGAAGGCCAAAGAAGTCACGATGGACCTCATCGAACAGTCTTACATCGAAGTGCCGGACCGCCAGAAATTCGACATCCTCTGCCGTCTCCTGGACCTGCAGGAACCGGACCTGGCCATCATCTTCGTCCGCACCAAGCGCCGCGTCGACGAAGTATCGGAAGCCCTCAAGAAGCGTGGATATTCCGCCGAAGGCATACACGGCGATCTGACCCAGGCGAAGCGCGACACGGTCATCCGCCAGTTCCGTGAAAAGACCATCGACATCCTCGTCGCTACAGACGTTGCCGCCCGCGGCCTCGACATCAGCGGCGTCACGCACGTCTTCAACTACGACCTGCCTCAGGACCCGGAAAGCTACGTCCACCGCGTCGGCCGTACCGGCCGTGCCGGCCAGAGCGGCGAAGCGACGACCTTCGTCATTCCCCGCGAAATGGAACACTTGCGGACCATCGAACGGCTCATCAAGCGCCGCATCACCCGCCGCAAGGCACCGACCTTCTCGGAAGCCTTGGAAGGCGCCCAGCAGGCAGCCATCCGCAGCCTGATCACGACGACAGAAGAAGGCAATTTCGGGACGTACAAAGAAAATGCCGAAGAACTCCTGTCCAACTACGACTCGGCCGCCCTCGTAGCCGCTGCCATCAAGCTCTTGACGAAAGAACCGGACACGACGCCAGTCAAGATCACCGAAGAAGCCCCGCTCCGCGTCCACCGCAGCCGCAACAACCGCGGCGACCGCAATAACCGCCGCTACAACCGTAACGACCGCCGGGGAGACCGCCGCAACCGCAAAGACGACGGTGAAGGCAACAGTGAACACCGCGGTGAACGGCGCCGCCATTTCGCTCCCAAGAGTCGGGACAACAACCGCAATAATTCCCGCAACAACCAGCGCCGTGAAAATAAACAGCATAAAGAACCGAACCGTTCCGTATTCAAACCTTATTTTAAGGATTGATGTGAAAAAAGGAGCTGTCGCAAAGCGACAGCTCCTTTTGTGGTTCGTTTGGCGTGATTCGTTTGCCGAAAATATGCACAAATACAGCACAGGCTGTTCACAGAATTCGCGCGGGCGCCCGGTATGGGCGCCCCTACGCTGACCTGCGGCTTGCTCCATTACGACAAACGCCCCACGGCAAACGGCAAACGTGGAAAAAAAGCTTCATGTATGACGTCAGAGGCTTTTTCATGCTTACTGCAGCGCGTCCCAGGCGTTGGCGACGTCGGCAAATTCCTGCAGGGACAGGGTTTCGCCCCGGCGCTTGCCGTCGATACCGGATTTTTCCAGTACCTGGACAATCTGTTCCTTGCTCATGCCCGTGTTCTTCAAGGCATTGGCAAAGGTCTTGCGGCGCTGCTGGAAAGCGGCCTTGACGACCTGGAAGAAGCGCTTTTCATCGGTCAGATCCACCGGCGGCTCTTGGCGGACATCCATGGCGACGACGGCCGACGTGACTTCTGGCGCCGGCATGAAGCATTTCGGCGAGATTTCAAAAAGCATCTGGGGCTTCGTATAATACTGGACCGAGACGGACAGGGCGCCATAGATTTTATGGCCTGGTTCCGCCACCATGCGTTCGGCCACTTCCTTCTGGACCATGACGACGATGCGCTTGATAGGCAGCTTCTGTTCCAGGAGCTTCATGATAATCGGCGTCGTAATATAGTAGGGCAGATTGGCACAGACCGTGAAGGGCTGGTGATTCATGACTTCTTCGATATCGATTCGCAGGATATCGCCGTGAACAACGCGCACGTTGTCATAGTGTTCCAGCGTCTTGTCGAGGACGGGCAGCAGATGATCGTCCAGTTCGACAGCCGTCACAGCCGCTCCCGTTTCAGCCAGGGCCTGGGTCAGCGTGCCGATACCCGGCCCGATTTCCAGGACCGGGTCGCCTTCACCGATGCCGGCTGCGTCGGCAATGTCGTCGACGACGGCGTGGCGGATGAGGAAATTCTGGCCCAGCTTCTTATTCATGCGCAGGCCAAAGCGTTTGACGACGTAGCGGACGACGTCGGGATTGGACAAGTCGACTTCTTTCATCTATTTCACCTCGCGGATCTGACGGAGAGCGGCGTCCCATTCGTCACGGGTGACGCCGTAATGATTCAAGCGTTTCAAAAACTGTTTGGCATTGCCATAGCCGATGCCCAGGATGGCCCCGACTTCGGCCCGGCGGTCGGCGGCATCCGGCGTCCCGTTGAGACCGGCAGCGGCGATGTCCTGCATGGTAAAGGTCGTCTGTGGTTCATACGTCGCACAGCGGACTTTGGACAAAGCCAGGCGGATGGCTTCCGGCGAAGCCTGTTCGACCCCCAGGTCATTGTTGGCAATGGCGTCTTTCCGGGGAATGAAGGCGTGCTTGGCCTTCGGGAAGCGGTCGGTCAGGAATTTGCGGATCTGCTCCCCTGCCCGGTCGGGGTCGGTCAGGATGATAATGCCCCGCTTTTCATAGGCACAGCGTATCTGTTCCAGCGTATGGGGCTTCAAATTGAAGCCATCGGTCGTGATCATATCGACGTCGATATGGCTGGCCCGGATGCGGGCGACATCAGACCGGCCTTCGACGACGAGAACTTCCTTAATCATGAGCGGCTCCTTCCCGATGTTCAGCAATGTACTGCGCTGCACTGAGGATGGCCAGGACATTGTGTTCAAAGACGATGCCCCCTTGGAGGTAAATCATATAGGGGTCGCGGATTGGGCCGTCGGCAGACAATTCGATAGATGACCCTTGGACGAAATCGCCAGCCGCCATGATGATCTTATCGGCATAGCCCGGCATATCGTCAGGAATCGGTGTGACATGGGCATCGACAGGCGAGAAAGACTGGATGCCCTGGCAGAAGAGGCACATATTCTGTTCGTTTTCCAGGTAAATCGTCTGGATCAGATCGACGCGCGGGTCCTGGACGGCCGGCGAGACCTTGAAGCCCATCTTTTCAAAGACAGCGGCAGCAAAGACAGCGCCTTTGATGGCCTGGGCCGTGACGTGCGGCGCCATGAAGAAGCCCTGGAAAAAGAGGCGGTAACCAGCCGCATAGGAGCCGAGTTCGTCGCCCAGGCCCGGAGCGGTCAGGTAATCGGCGGCGGCGTGGACCAGTTCTTCCTTACCGGCAATATAGCCGCCTGTCGGTGCGATGCCGCCACCGGGATTCTTGATGAGCGAACCGGCGATGATGTCGGCACCGGCTTCAATCGGTTCTTCTTCGGCAGCAAATTCGCCGTAGCAGTTATCGACAAAGCAAATCGTCTGAGGGCTGACCTTCTTGACAACGGCGATAATCGAACGGATATCGTCGATGGTCAGGGACGCCCGCGTGCTGTAACCGCGAGAACGCTGAATGAGGACCAGTTTCGGCTGCTTTTCAGCCACGGCGGCCTCAATACCGGCCAAATCATAGGCGTTGTCCTTCAAGGGGACTTCTTCATAGCGGACGCCTTTTTCCTTCAGAGAATGGGGCGTTTCATGGGCATAACCGATAACGCCCTGCATCGTATCATACGGTGCGCCGACAAGGCTCATCATGAGGTCGCCTGTCTGCAGCAGGGCCAGCAGGACCGTCGCCAGCGCATGGGTCCCCGATACGAAATGAGGCCGGACAATGGCCTTTTCCGCTTTAAAGACGCGGGCAAAGACTTCGTCGAGCTTTTCCCGGCCCATATCGCTATAGCCATAGCCCGACGTACCGGCAAACTGGTACGACGAAATCTGGGCTTCCTTATAAGCAGCCAGGACTTTCGCCGTATTATGGAGACAAATCGTATCAATCCGTTCAAACTGGTCCGCACATTCGGCCAGCGCTTCTTTTCGTAATGTTTCTAAATCCAAAGACAATGTCATGATTCCTTTCTGTATTTGCTTAGTTTATAATGAAAGGCTCTCCTAATAGGGGAGCTGTCAGCTTTGCTGACTGAGGGGTTGCTTTTCTCTCATACCGTTTGCAGAATTCTGAAAAAACAACCCTTCCGCCTCTTCGAGGCACCTCCCCTATTAGGGGAGGCTTTCTGCTCTTCGCTTTCATTCATCAGGATGTGCACAGGATTCGCGCGGGCGCCCCACGTGGGCGCCCCTACGCTCTCCAGTGAGCGTCTATATCACGGATGACGGCCCGGGCCAGGGCGGCTTCGTCCTCGTACTGGTCTTTTTCGTACCAATGGATGTAGGGCATGCGTTTGAACCACGTGAGCTGACGCTTGGCAAAACGCCGCGTCCGGGTCTTGATGCGGGCCACAGCGTCATCGAGGGTCATCTGTCCCTGGAGATACAGGGACAGTTCCTGATAGCCGATGGCCTTCATGGCCTGGCAGTCCGTCGGGATGCCCCGGTCCAGCAGGGCCTGCACTTCATCGACCCAGCCGGCAGCGATCATAGCGTCGACGCGTTCTTCGATGCGGGCATATAAGACGTCCCGCGGCAGGCGCAGACCGATGACATAGGCGTCATAGACCAGACCGTGAGCCTTGCCGGCACGGACGAAGGTCTTCCCTTCGCCCTGTTCGATAGCACTGACCAGGCGGGTCAGGCGATGTGTATTGGAAAGCAGCTCGTGCCAATCTGGCGGCTGCCAATCCGTTTCCCGGACAATATAGTCTTTCAGCGCCCCTTCATCGAGGGAGGCAATGCGTGCCTGAGCCGCTTCCTTATCGGCCTCGGTCATGCGGGCCGTCTGGAAATCGTAACCTTCCAGGAGGGATTGGACATAGAGCCCTGTGCCGCCGACGACGATGGGGACTTTGCCCTTCCCGTTGACTTCGGCAATGGCCTTACCGGCCATCTCACAAAAACGAGCTGCCGAATAGGGCTCGTCAGGCTCGGCAATATCGATGAGATAATGGTGATAGCGGGCCAATTCGTCCGCTGTCGGTTTCGCCGTACCGATATCCATATGGCGGTAAATCTGGTAGGCGTCGCCAGAAATGAGGTCGGTCCCGTACTGTTCGGCCAGGGCAAAACTGAGCGCCGTCTTGCCGACCGCCGTCGGACCGATGATGGCCATTACTTTTTCCATGAATCACACTCCAATACGGCATAGCCAATGCGGCTGTATTTGCCGCCATATAAAACAGCTTCCGGGAAATCGCGGCAGAGTTGGCGGAAATCCCGCTCCTTGATGACGACCCGGCGTCGGGCTTTCTGCAACGCCCGTTCAATCAGGTCCCGCGTCAGACCGCCGTGCTCCATAATGGCCCGGACGGGCTGGAACTGGCAGCTCGCTTCGACGGGCCGCTGGAACATAGGGTCGAAATAGAGGACGTCGTATACGGGCCCTTCGTCGGATAATAGGTAATCGCGATAATCGCTACGGCGCAGAGAAATCCGTCGCAGTGCCGCCGTGACGTCGTCTTTCTTGTGGACAAAATGGGAAAAGCCCCACGATGTGACCGCTTCCAATAGGGGTGACACCTCCAGGGCATCGACGCGTGACCCAGTAGGCAAGCCAAAAGAAGCAACAGCCGCATCGGCGCCAAAGCCGCAGGTGCAGTCGAGGACGGTGATAGGCAGCTTGGAAGACCCCCTCCCCATCAGCGCTTCCAAGAGATGGTCGCGCTGGCCTTTCCGCAAGTTCTGGATGCGTAGTTCGGCCATGTTGAGACTGAAGAAATGACTGCCTTCCGGACGGTCGATTTGGGGTCCCCGCGACGAATAGACGAGGAAGTCCTCGCCGTATTCATCCATCAAGTCCTGTATAGTCCGCTTTCCCCGCGGCACATAGGTGAAGCCCTGGCTTTCGGCCCAGGCCTTCCCTTCACTTTGTAATTTTTCTTTGGCCTTCAATGAAGGCACGACGTAAATCATATGAGTCATGTCCGTTTAAATAAATGGGCTAATTCTTTCGGTGTAAAGCGGATGATCGTCGGCCGGCCATGAGGGCAGACATAGGGTTTTTCCGTATGGAACAAATCATCCAAAAGTTGTTTCATCTGGCGGATATTGAGGCTGTCGCCGGCTTTGACAGCACCGTGGCAGGACAGATAGGCCAGGGAGCGATGACGGACCATGGCTTTATCCGGTTCTTTCTGATCGTGCAGGAGCAGGCAGATATCTTTCAGGGAATCAGCAATATCGCTGGTCTGCAAATCGCAGGGTACTTCTTCCACGCGCAGCGTCGTCGGCCCGGCTTCAGAATAGGTATAGCCCAGGTCGTTGAAGACGTCCTTCCGTTCCAGCAGAAGCGTCATATCGTCGCTGTCAACATCGACGAACTCCGGCGTCAGCAGCTGCTGGCTCGGCATCCGTTCGACGCGCTTGCAGAACGTATCATAGCGGATCCGTTCGTGGGCGGCATGCTGGTCGACGATATATAAATCCTGGCCCTTCTTGGCAATGATGAAGCAGTCCGCCACTTCTCCCAAAGGAATGAAGACGTCGTCATCGCCATCAAAGACGATTTTCGGGGCCGCCGCTTCCGAAACGACAGACGTCGCTTCCGATGGACCCCCTTGTCCATGTTGAGCCAAGGCCTGGGAAAAGAGACTGGGTTGATCGGCTCCCCCACGTTCTTGGCGGGCACCCCACGCAGGAGACTCCCCTAATAGGCCCTTTTGGGCCCGGTCAGGACCATCCGCAAGAGGCTCCCCTGATAGGCCCTTTTGGGCCCGGTCAGGACCATCCGCAGGAGGGTTCAGGCCGGCTGCCCAAACGGAGAGCCCGGCTGGAGCTGTCCGCGCAGCGGACTGAGAGGTTGTCTTTCCCCACTGCGGGCCGCCCTTTGGGACGGCCCCTACGGTGGTTGTTTTGCCACCCTCTTGCGGGCGGGCGCCCCACACAAGAGGCTCCCCTGATAGGCCCTTTTGGGCCCGGTCAGGACCATCCGCAGGAGGGTTCAGGCCGGCTGCCCAAACGGAGAGCCCGGCTGGAGCTGTCCGCGCAGCGGACTGAGAGGTTGTCTTTTCCTGCGGTCCGGCTGGAGCTGTCCGCTGCGGGCCGCCCTCTGGGACGGCCCCTATGGAGGTTGCTTTCTCCCCTTGCGGGCCGCCCTTTGGGACGGCCCCTACGATGGTTGTTTTGCCACCCTCTTGCGGGCGGGCGCCCCACACAAGAGGCTCCCCTGATAGGGGAGCTGTCCGCGTAGCGGACTGAGAGGTTGCTTTCTCCTGCGGGCCGCCCTTTGGGACGGCCCCTACATCGACACCGATGGTCTTGGCGATGGCTTCGGGCTTTTCCTGGGCCACCAAGGCCGTGACGATACTGTGGTAAATGGCCCGATAAACGGCTTGTTCATCGGAGAATTTGATTTCCGTCTTCGCAGGATGGACATTGACGTCGATCGTCGCCGGGTCGACATGGAGATGGAGCATGGCAAAGGGATAGCCCGATTTCGGCAGCATGGCGTGATAAGCATTGTCGATGGCCTTGAACATCAAAGGATTATGGACGATGCGGTGATTGACGATACATGTCTGCCAGTTGCGGTTGCTCTTTAAGACCGACGGCTTGCCTACATAGCCTTCCAGGCTGATGCCGTCCTGGTCGGCAGAGATGGCAAAGACATCGCGGGCAACGTTGGCCCCGTAGATATTGGCAATCGTTTCCCGCAGGTCCCCTGTACCGCCGGTCTTCATCGTCGTCCGGCCATTATTGGTAAAGGTAAAGGCAATAGCCGGATTGGCTAGAGCCAGTTTAGTCACCATTTCAGAGATTTTCGAACTTTCTGTCCGTTCGCTCTTGAGGAACTTGCGCCGCGCTGGCGTATTGTAAAAGAGGTCGCTTACTTCCATCGTCGTCCCGACCGGTGCACCGGCCTGGTCTTCTGCTGTAATTTCGCCCCCATCGAGGATGAGGTGCGTGGCAAAATCGTCGTCCGCCTGGCGCGTCGTAATCTGCATGTGCGATACGGCAGCAATACTGGGCACGGCTTCGCCGCGGAAACCCAGAGACGTGATGGCAAAGATATCTTCGACAGAACTGATTTTGCTCGTGCCGTGACGGATGATGCACTTATGGGCATCTTCCGGACTCATGCCGCAACCGTCGTCGGTGACCCGCATATAGGACTGACCGCCATCGGCGATTTCCACTTCAATGGCATGGGCACCGGCATCAATGGCATTTTCTACCAATTCCTTGATGCACGACGCCGGCCGTTCAACGACTTCGCCGGCAGCGATCTTATTGCGCGTCGCTTCATCTAAGACATGAATGATTGAACTCACTGGATCCCACTTCCTTCTTTGGCATCTTTTTGCAGATTATATAAGAAAGAAATCGCTTCAATCGGCGTCATACTGCTGACATCGACACTGAGCAGCTTATCGATGACGGGACTGGAAAAGAGACTGTCCCCCATCGGTGACGGCGCAGGGTTCACAGGCGCCTTGGCCGGGACGGGAGCGCCGCCGTTCTTTTCCAAATCTTCCAAGATGACGTCGGCCCGCTTGAGCAGGCTTTCCGGCAAGCCGGCCAGGCGCGCCACGTGCAGGCCGTAGCTGCGGTCGGCGCCGCCGGGAATGATGCGCCGCAGGAACTTGATGTTCTTACCCCGTTCCTTGACGGCGACCGTATAATTCTTGATTTTCGGCGAATCGTCGGCCATGGCGATGAGTTCGTGATAATGCGTCGCAAATAGCGTCAAGGCGTGGATATGCTTCAGGCAGTATTCGATAACGGCCCTGGCGATGGACATGCCGTCAAAGGTGCTCGTCCCGCGGCCGATTTCATCGAGGATGAGCAGGCTGCGGCTAGTCGCGTGTTTCAGGATATACGACACTTCCTTCATTTCCATCATGAACGTACTCTGACCGGTGAGGATATCATCACTGGCACCGATGCGGGTAAAGATGCGGTCTACCGGGCAAATAGACCCTTCCTTGGCCGGAATGAAGGAGCCAACTTGAGCCATGAGGACCAACACGGCGACTTGGCGCATATACGTCGACTTACCGGCCATATTCGGTCCGGTAATGACCAGGATTTCATGGTCTTCGTGGTTCAAAGTGACATCATTGGGGACGAACAATTCATCTTTCAAATACTTTTCAATAATGGGATGACGGCCGTCCTTGATGGAAATCGTCGCCTTCGTATTCAGGCTAGGCCGGACGTAGCGGTTGTCATAAGCCGCGCAGGCTAGACTGTACAAGCAGTCGATGCGGGCAATGGCCCGGGCCGTTGCCTGCATGGCCGGGATATGTCCCTGGATCTGACGGCGGATGTCGCCGAAAAGCTTATATTCCAAAGCCAGCATCCGTTCCTGGCTGGTCAGGACTTTGACTTCAAATTCCTTCAATTCCGGCGTGATATAGCGTTCGGCATTGACCAAGGTCTGCTTGCGTACGTAATAATCGGGAATGGGCTTAGTATTGGCATGGGAAATCTCGAAGTAATAGCCAAAGACTTTGGTGTAGCCGATTTTCATCTTAATGCCGGTCTTTTCCTTTTCCTTCTCTTCCAGTTCCTGCAAAAAAGCATGGCTGTTGGCCGCAATGGAGCGGATTTCATCGAGTTCCGGCGAAAAACCGTCGCGGATGACGCCGCCGTTGCGGATGACCAGGCCCGGTTCGTCCTTGATGCCCCGGCAGAGCAGGTCATACACATCGTCATGAGTCTGCAAGCGTTCATTGAGGTTGTGCAGGAGGTCGGCGCTGGCCCCGGCCAAGACGTTTTTAAGCTGCGGAATGACGGCCAGCGATTCCCGCAGGGCCACCAAATCTTTCGGGCTTACCGTTCCCGTTTCGATACGGGTCAGGATGCGTTCAAAGTCGTAAATACGGTTCAGCACGTCAGCTGTATCCTGGCGCATGATTTCGTGGAGGACGAAGTCTTCGACGGCATCTTGGCGGCGCGTAATATCGGCAATGCGGATAAGCGGCGCTTCCAACCACTTGCGCAGGAGCCGCCCGCCCATAGCCGTCTGGGTCTTGTCCAAGACATCGAGGAGCGTCCCCCGGCGGCCGCCGTCGCGGACGTTCTGCGTGATTTCCAGATGGCGCAGGCTGGCCGCATCGACGACCAGGCGCCGGTCATTGTCGATGTGTTCCAGGGAATTGATGTGAGAAATATCGGACTGCATGACGTCGCTGACATAGGCCAGGAGCATGCCGATGCAGTCGCCAGCCGCTGTGGCAGCCGCAAAATCTTCGGGCGGGAAATAGGACCGGGCCTGTTCGCTATAATCGACGTTGTCATCAGCAGGAAATTCCGTGACCGTACATTGCGCCAAATGGCTTCGCAAGTATTCGCGGACAGCGTCCATATCCTTCCCCATATGGGCGTAAATAAGTTCACTCGGTTCGTAGACGGCAAGGATATCGAACAAGGAATCTTCCATGACCGACGCAGCGCAGTCAGCCCACAGACATTCACCGGTCGTGACGTCCATAAGGGCGATGGAAAGGATGCCTTCTTTTTCATTCAGGCAGCCGATGTAATTGTTCTGCTTCGACGCTACGGCATTTTCCAGGGTAATCGTCCCTGGCGTAATGACCTTGATGATCTTGCGCTTGACCAAGCCTTTCGCCAGCTTCGGGTCCTCCATCTGTTCGCAGATAGCGACCTTATAGCCTTTATGGACCAGCCGTTCAATATAGGTATCGGCCGAATGAAAGGGCACGCCGCACATAGGAACTTTTTCCTTATTGCCGCCAGCCCGGCCCGTCAAGGTCAGGTCCAGTTCGCGCGACGCCGTCAGGGCATCGTCAAAAAACATTTCATAGAAGTCGCCGAGGCGGAAAAAGAGGATTTTATCCTGGCACTGCTCTTTGACTTCCATGTACTGCTGCATCATAGGCGTTAATTTTTTTCCTGCCAAAGTCTCACCTTCCTTTAGTGCACTAAGTGACCTTTGAGGACCCATGTCTGGCCCTTGTCGACCTGGACCGGCACGGTATCGCCGATAGCGACGGAGCCGTCATTTTCCCAAATGATCATCTTGTTGCCCGTCGTCCGGCCGAACCAGTGATTGGCGTCATTCTTAGTCGGTCCTTCGACGATGACATCATAGACATGGTCTTCCATTTCTTTATTCTTGGCTAAACTATAGACGTTCTGTACTTCCATCAGGCGCTGAAGGCGACGGCTCTTTTCTTCCTGCGGGATCTGGTCTTCCATCTTCGCTGCCGGTGTCCCTGTCCGCGGCGAATAAATGAACGTATAAGCCATATCGTACTGGACGCGTTTGAGCAGGTTCAGCGTATCTTCGAACATGTCTTCCGTTTCGCCAGGAAAGCCGACGATGATATCCGTCGTCAGGACCAGGTCGGGCATGCGCTTGCGGGCATAATCGACGAGTTCCAAGTAATGTTCTACCGTGTAACCGCGGTTCATCTTCTTCAAGAGCTCATTGGAGCCGCACTGGATAGGCAGATGCATGTGGTTGACGACCTTCTGGCTGTCGGCAATGGCGTCGATCATGGCAAAGGTCATATCCTTGGGATGGCTGGTCATGTAGCGCACCCGTTCGATACCGTCGATATCATCGACAGCGGCGACGAGCTTGGAGAAATCCGTGCCGTCTTTGAGGTCCAGACCATACGAATTGACGTTCTGACCGAGCAAGGTGATTTCCTTGTAGCCTTCAGCGGCGACCTTCTTGATTTCTTCCACAATGGCGTCGATAGGACGGCTCACTTCGCGGCCCCGGACATAAGGCACGATGCAGTACGTGCAGAACTTGTTGCAGCCGTTCATGATGGGAATCCAGGCAAAGAACTTCTGGAAACGCTTGACCGGCATATCGTGGAAGGCCGGCAGGCTCATGTCGGCAGCCATATAATGGTCGGCCTTGCTGCGCCGTTCCTGGATGAGCTCGATGAGCTTGTGGATATTGTGCGTCCCAATGACCAAGTCGATATGAGGCGCCCGCTGGAAGAGCTTATCCTGCCATTCCTGGGCCATGCAGCCCGTGACGGCAATGATCAAATCGGGGTTCTGCGTCTTCAAATGCTTGAGTTCGCCGATTTTCCCCAACGTCTTGTCTTCCGCCGTTTCGCGGACACAACACGTATTGATGAGGATGACATCAGCCGTATCCAAATCCTCCGTATTACGGTAGCCCAGCTCCTCCAACTGCCCGGCATAATGCTCGCTGTCGGACATATTCGCCTGGCAGCCATAAGAAATAATATGATAAAATCGATTGCTCTGAAAATCCATGTAATCTCTCCGTTTTTCACAAAAATCATAATTTAGGGTTTACAGTATATAATACCATATATAGGCCGCCCCTGTGAAGAGTTTTTTAGGGCCTAGCGGCCCCGTTCATCGTAGGTCGTTCATCGTTTATCGAATTTGGGGGACTGACGGCCCGCCGGTCGCCGGTCGCCTCGAGTGACCTCTGACTCGTAAAAAAAAACCAAGTCGGGGCAATATGATTTCTCATCCGTATTGACACGATTATCACCACATGTCACGGCGGGACGCCCTTTGGGCGTCCCCTACGCACAAGGCCGTTAGCCGTGTGGTTATATTCGGTAAACGGCCTTCCCACTCATCGCCTGTATGCGATATGTAGGGGCCGACCTGTCCAAGGCGGCCCGCTGTGACTTATGTGAATAACCAAAATTCATGACAGATAACACATGGTCGTAATCAAATCATGAGTCTGTCGCGGCGGAACGCCGCATCTGAGTCCGAAAAGGGACTGTGCATGATAAGCCTATGCTTTCACGCAACAGTCCCTTTCCTATCGGCTAAATGCCGTATTCCTTGAAAAGTCTTTCACGAAAACCAGCATCAGCAGCCGCTTTGTTCGCATCGTCGTAACGCTGTTCTCCCAACAATCGTTGCATTAAGGTACCCCAGCGTTCATCAGCGATTGCTTGACCTTCTTCGCGTCCCTTAGCACGTCCCTTGGCTTCTCCTTCTTCAAAGGCATCGCGATGGTCTGAGTTATAGTCGAGGATGGCGAGTTCGCGGTTGATGTAGGCCAGGCGTTCGGCATCGTTTTGCAGGAAGGTCCGGGCGGCATCTACGGCTTTATGGATAGCTTCATCGCTCATGATCAGTTCCCCCTTTTCGTCATAACTGAGTTGGTTAGCGAAATAGGCTAACCAGCGTTCCATTTTCGTCATGTCACTGATTCGCTTCTTCGGCGATTGGGTATATTTCGGAATTTCCAGGAAATGGAATACCAAATCCTTATTGAGACGGTCACCCGTTTCGGCGTTATAAATGCTCCACATGGAATGGGCTTCTTCTTGCGGCAGCAGATTGAACCGCAACAGATTAATCGTAATGCAGGGCTTTAAGTCCTGATAGGCGCCACCTGGCGGCAAGGATAGCAGATACAGGCGCGCCCAGTAGCACATGGTCCGGCGCTGCATGTTTTTCTGATTCACAATCTGGACTTCGATATCGACTTGCTCTCCCGTGTCCAAGGTACAGGCCACATCGAGGCGGGTCAGCTTTTCATCGTAATTGTCCGGGACGTTTTCCGTCGGCGTGAAGACGATGTCCGTAATCGGATGGCCCAGGTCTTCGGCAGCGATGGCATTGAGGAAATCAATGGTAATGAGTTTGCGTTCCGGCCGACCAAAGATGAACTTGAACAAGACATCATTCATGGGATTGAAATTCTTTTCCGTCAGCTCGGGAAAATAAGTACGATAGCGGATTTCATTGGCAGTCAGTTGTTCTTTCAACAGATTCACCATTCCTTTCTTTATTATATCATGAAGAACCACGAAAAGGATATATCCTTGATAGTTCCATGATACAACAGAAAAGGAACGGTTCTGAAAAGCTTAATCGTTTCTTAATCGAATTTCCGAATATTTAAGGAACCGTTAATGTAGATTGGGGCCAACTGCCGTACATTACCGGGCCAGGGCTGATTCTTCAAAAGCTCCCAGACATTGGCATCAAAGGTGTGGGATTTATGGTAGCGGATGTCCAGCATCCGTAAAAGGGCCTGGGAAATCTCCTGGATGTCCCCTTTGCGCTTGCGCAGGGGCGGGACTTCAATCGTCGAGTCGGTGGCACCATAGACTTTTGCCAGTTCCTTGACCTCCGTAATAGCCTGAGAAGAGCCGATGATATCTTGCAGATGGTAATGGGCCAGCATCCCGTTCTGCGGGAAGGCAGCGCGAATATTTCCCTGATAACGGTGGTGGATATTCCACAACGCCTTGAAAAAGGCACGGGTAATCCCTTCCCGTCCCGGCCGCAGGGGAATCCAATTCATATGCCGGGCGACAGTCATGGCAGAAATAGCATCGGTCCCGATAAGATCCGTAATCCCTTGGGACGCGGCCCGCCGGATAAGGTCCCGCAATTCCCGTTCATCATATGCCGGCGCCAAGCGATAAAAAGAGACATCCATGACCTGCAACGCATCTTCCAAGTCATGATAGTAATCGCGGAGGGCAAAGGGGATGATAGCCCCTAGTTTCCCGCCTTTAGGGGCAAAATAAATACACCTCAACAGATCCAGGACACTAGGCTGAATCACATAGACCTGTACCTGAGGATAGGAAGCCGCCAGCTTCGTCGCCATCGGTTCCCAGGCAAAAAAAGCGACCACTTCCGAACGGACGGCTTCTGCAATCTGAAGCTTGGCCCCTTTACGCGCCCCGTTAATGAGGATAACCTGTGAGGGTTCAATCCGTCGGGATACCCGTGTCATCTGCTGAACCATGTCATAGACAGCCCCATTCGGCGTGATAACAGAAACTTTTAAGTTTCTGTTTACCCCATCCATGTAAAATATCTCGTCATTCATACCTGCTCCTTTATATTTTTAAAAACGGTCTCCAGCAATATTGAACGTAGTATTAATTCAATATTTGATTTATATTTTGTATTGAATACGTACATTATACAATAACTGAGAAGAAAACACAAAAAAGCCAGTACCGGATGATTTGACTCATCGAGTGCTAGCTTTTTCATGATTTAATGTCTCATATCATTCTGACCTGGAGCCTTTACTTCAAAGGGAATCCGTTGTTCCCGGACAGCGGTCTTGATGAACAAGATAATCGCTGTAGACATGCTCAGTCCAACGGAATCACAGAAGGCTTCAAAGTCTTCTTTCAACTCCTTATTGATACGAAAAGATACTCCAATTTGTGAAGCCATAATAGTCCCCCTTTTTATTTAGCATCGGAAATGACGCGGACGCGTTCGATGGTCGGTTTGCCATTCTTATCTTTGGCAATCGTATCGATGCGGATGTATTTCATTTCCGATGAAAATTCGTTAGCTAATTTATCCAGCGTCCCATCCTGATTCAAAGCCGGGTTGGAAGCGGCGCCGGCCATGATGGCCCGGTAGACGATGGCCGCAAATTCATAGCGCGTCATCATGCGGTCACCATCGAAGTTCCCGTCGGGATAGCCCGTCAGGATACCGGCGTGTTTCAGTTTGGTGACGTATTCATAAGCCCAGTGGTTGGCCGGAACATCGGGGAACAAATCATTTCCCTTATCCTTGATCATACCGGCGTTGGTACCCGTCAATTTGTCAATGAGGGCACTCTGACGGTTGACGATGGCGTTCAAGTTGGCCACATTCTGGCGCAGGTCCTTGATTTCCTTGGCCATGGCGACGCGGGATGTCGAAACGTGGTTGCCCTGGCCGAGCTTGAAGCTGACGCCGGCATTGACCATATTTTCACCGCCGCCGAAGGAACCGCCGACACTGAACATGGTGTCTTCGTTCGGACGGTAGTAGGCACCGACAGCGGCTGCATTGGCACCGCGATAGTTGCCGTAACCAGCAGCGAAGTCCCACTTATCATCCGGGTCGAAATCGAGAGGATGCAAGGCTGCCAGAGCAGCGGCGCCGGCACCGACGCGGTTGACGCGGCTGCCCAGTTTGTTGACAGCACCGCCAATACTGTTAATCGCCTGATCGCGCTGCCAGAGCTGGCTGCCGTTGATGGCGTCCGTCGAATCCTGGCTAACTTTGCCCGGAGCGACACCACTGATGGTATTACCGCCCATATTCACGTCACCCTGTTTGATGGTGATGGCATCATGGCTGTCGTCGCCAGCGATATTGAAGGACGAGCTGTTGACCGTCGTAGCGTTTACGGTCGTCGCTTTGACGCTATTCAGGCCCTCGATGTCCTTGGCCAGTTTTACAGTCAGCGTATCCTTGCCATCAGAAACGACGCCGATGTTGCCATTCGTGAGGGCGCCTGTCGCACCGCCCTTGATGTTGGTCGTGCTGTTCAACTTCTGTTTTAAAGCTTCACCGCTGTCGCCGGCAAACTTCATGCCGTCGTCCGTCGTGGCTACTTCATGTGGCTTGTTATTGTGGTCCGTATAGGAAATGCGGTCCATGCCGTCCTTACCACCATTGCCGTCTGTGCCATCGACACCGACCTGGCCGCTGATGACCTGGATATCAGCTGTAGCATTCTTGCCATCCTTACCAGCTGCTCCGGTGAGGCCAATATGACCTTCCGTACCATTGGCACCATCTTTGCTGGTGATGGTGACGCCAGCCTTGCCATCGGCGCCTTTGATGGAAATACCATTTTTACCGTCGATGCCGACGCCAGATTTACCATCAGCCCCATTGATGCCGATGTAACCGTCTTTACCAGCACCGCCGATATTCAGGTTGTCGTTGAGCTTAAGATCGTAAATCTTCTGCCCATCGTCCCCTGTCTTTTCAGCCAACTGCAGGTTACCGTCACTATAAGCACCATTTGTACCAGCAGCCGTACCACCATTGACCGTGACTTCTGTGTGATGCTTATCAACCGCATCAATCCGGTTGTTCACTTGATCAAATTTCTGATTCGTATTCGTTTCTACCTGATGCAGCTGGTCTTCTGTAGCACCACGGCCACTGACGTACGAACCATTCGAATTCCAAGTCTTGTTATCCAGATTCGTAATATACTTGCCGGCTTTATCAGTCTGAGTTGTAGCCTTACCATCTTTGTCATAAACAGTCAGGTTCTTATCATTAGCTTCGTGGTTGCCAATCTTAATGCCATCGTCACCACCAACTTGAACCTGTCCTTTCGAACCATCAATGGTGACTTTATTAGCCCCATCACCGGCCGTAATGGTTGCCGCATTACCGTTGATATCGACCTGCTGTGCCTTATTGTTAGCATCGCCCATGGTAATATGGTCATTGAGGTTGACTTTGTTGTTGCTGTCAACGGTGATATTCTTACCACTCTGGGCTTTGACCGCATCCGCTGCATCTTTGGCAATATTGGTGACATCGCCGATGTTGGCTGCGTTATTCCAATTTTCATGACCAGCTACTTTAGTATCGTACATGTTGCCATCACGGCCGCTGGCAGTATTCTTGATTTGCTTGCTGCCCGCATCAATCCCCGTATTGGTGATACTCGGACCATTGGTAATAGTAAGACCCGTTCCATCTACGCGAGTAGTGGAAGTACCAGGATTCCCATCAGCTCCCGTAAACGAAGACGTATAAGTGGAACTATTGAGACCTGTCAGATTCTTGTTGAGTTTAATCAAGAGTTCGCCATCTTCATTGTTCTGGTTAGCAACGACAGCAATGTTATTGTCGACGAAATCCGTTTCTTTGGCATTTTTCGCCAATTCACCTCGAATGGTAACGGTCTTATTCAACTTGACAGCTGCACCCTGACCGAAGTTACCAGCATATTTCATGCCATCGTCAAGGGTTGCAACGGTATAATCTTTGCCATCTTTGCCGTCATTGTACACGATCCGGGTAATGCCATCCTTACCATTGACACCCGGTGTGCCGTTAGTGCCGTCTGTACCATTCTTACCGATGGTCCGGATGATGGTAGTCACGGTGCCGTCTTTGCCATCCTTCCCAGTCAAGCCGATTCGGCCGTCTTTCCCATCCTTGCCTGTTACGGTCACGGTCTGGGTCTTCAGGTCATCTGCCAATTTGAAAGTTACACTGCCATTTGCAGCTGTCGTTATAATCTGGTTAGCTGTGCCATTGAAAGCAACAGCATCGCTGAGTTTGTTCTGGCCTCTGGTGTTATTGTCCCCTGTGTATTTCAGGTCCACCGCACCGGCTGCCTTGCTGTAATCTACAGACAGGTCATAATCATGGCTGGTGGCATTCGGGTCATTGGCGTTCTTATCAACTACAGTAACTGTACCATCACTGGATTTTACGGTTGTCTTGCGGGCATCGGCAATATGCTTCACGTCGCCGATATTGGCTCCGTTGGTATCTACGTCATAGGTATTGGTCGTGCTATTGATGCCACTGCCCATGTTGGTAACCTGGTTGCCACCGAACTGAATGTTACCATCTTTGATGACAATGTCTTTGTTGGTATCGTTGTTCGCATTCTTGATAGTAATGCCGTTGGTTTCCATAGTGGTGTTGCCGGCGGTGACGCTGTTCAGACCAGTCAGTTTATCTGCCAGTTTGATGGTCAGTTTGGCATTATCACCATCTTTTTCTGCTTCAACACCGATGTTGCCAGTCGTCAAAGACTTTCCTTCTCCGGTTTCGCCTTTGATATTGACCTGATTGTTCAGTTTAACAGAAACAGGCGCATTATCCGTCTTGTTGACGTCACCACCATATTTCATGCCATCATCCATGGTAGCCACATCATGTACGGAGCCTAAAGAATCAGTATACGTAATGCGTTCGGCATTGGTGAACGAGCCTTTCGGGTGATTCTTCTGACTGTCCAGCGTTGCCTGTTTTAGAGCAGTCGAGATGTCGATAGAAGCACCATCCTGCCCATCTTCCCCTTTTGGACCAGTCAGACCGATATGGCCGACACCATCTTTACCGGCAATGGAAACGGCATCCTTACCATCTTTTCCGGAAATACCGACTTTGCCATCAATACCATTGACGCCGTCTTTACCGTTCGGGCCAGTAATGGATACGCCATCCTTGCCGTCTTTGCCTACCTTGACAGAGTCCGCACTGATAGCATTATCCATGAGAACGGTAATCGTCGTCTTGCCATTTTCATCCTGTGCAACCGTCGTCGTCAGGTTATCAGCACTATAGGTATGGCCGTCTTTTGCCTTCGTGCCGACGATATCAATGGTACTGTTCAACTTGTTGCCAACAGGGTTCGTGCCATTTTCAACAGCTGCGTTGGCACCGAATTTCAAACCGTCGTCCAGTGTTGCCACCGTATGCGTTGTCGTGCCGGCTTCGCCGTCTTTGCCATCCTGATAGACGATTCGTGTGATGCCATCCGTGCCATTAACGCCCGGTGTGCCGTTGGTACCATCCGTGCCATTCTTGCCGATAGTCTTGATAATGGTAGTTACACTGCCATCAGCACCATTCTTGCCCGTGATACCAATCTGGCCATCTTTCCCATCCTTGCCCGTTACGGTCACGGTCTGGGTCTTCAGGTCATCGGCCAGCTTGAAGGTTACACTGCCATTTGCAGCTGTCGTTACGATCTGATTATCCGTACCATTGAAAGCTACAGCCTCGCTGAGTTTGTTCTGGCCGCTGGTGTTATTGTCCCCTGTGTATTTCAGGTCCACCGCACCGGCTGCCTTGCTGTAATCTACAGACAGGTCATAATCATGGCTGGTGGCATTCGGGTCATTGGCGTTCTTATCAACTACAGTAACTGTACCATCACTGGATTTTACGGTTGTCTTGCGGGCATCGGCAATATGCTTCACGTCGCCGATATTGGCTCCGTTGGTATCTACGTCATAGGTATTGGTCGTGCTATTGATGCCACTGCCCATGTTGGTAACCTGGTTGCCACCGAACTGAATGTTACCATCTTTGATGACAATGTCTTTGTTGGTATCGTTGTTCGCATTCTTGATAGTAATGCCGTTGGTTTCCATAGTGGTGTTGCCGGCGGTGACGCTGTTCAGGCCTTTCAGGTCCTTCGCCAGTTTCAGTTCCAGTTTGCTGTCGTCCCCAGCCTGGGAAGCCACCACGCCGATGTTCTTTTCATTGGAAACCAAATTGTCCGGGTTGGTTTCCCCGCCGGTGACCGTGACTTTCTTGTTCAACTTCACGGAAGAGTTGCCCTTATCGCCAGCAAAATCCAGATGGGCGTCATCCAGGGCATTCTTCACCTGTTTCAGCTGGGCCACGTTCACGGCGTCCGTATCGTCAGAGCCGGCTGCCAGATTGGTCAGCTGACGGGTCTGGGAACGGTTGGCATTGCCGATGGAGACCGCGCCGGCCGTGGAAGTCCAGGTGCTGGCCTTGTCCACCGCAGCGGGTTTCAGATAGGCGTCTTTTACGGTACCGTTTTCTTTGTTGCCCGCCTCCCGGGTGGTGGCGGACTGGTAACCCAAAGCCACAGCCCCGTTCACATTGGCACTGGCCGCAGCCCCCAAAGCCGCCGCATTGGTAGCCGTCGCTCTGGCGTAATACCCCAAAGCCACCGTCTGCGCTCCATCGTAGGTAGAAGCACCGGCAGAAGCGGGATCCGATTCGTCAATGCCGGCCAGGGCGCTGAGACCGATGGCCACACCGTAGCCCCGGTTCACCTTCGTGCCGCTGCCGATGGCCACCGCCGAGGCTTCCGTGGCGTGGGTATCATACCCGATGGCCAGAGAAGAATCCTTCGTGGCTTCCGTATGGGAACCAAAAGCGATGGAATGCTGCCCGGCAGCCTGGGTATCCGTACCGATGGAAACAGCACTTTCTCCGGAAGCCGTGGTCTGGGTCAGGGTCGTATCGTCCTTTTCCACGCCGCCTTCTGTCACTTTCCCTTTCACGCCGAAGCCGATGGCCAGGGATCTGGCGCCGGAGGCTTCCGCATTTTCACCGATGGCCACAGAAACTGCGTTGTCCTTATTATTGGCTTTTGTATTTTTACCAAGGGCAATGGAATTGGCCGTGGTAGCGGTGCCGCCCAGCCCGGCTAAAGAATTGTTACCGGAAGCCGTGCTGCCGGTACCGAAAGCCAGGGAATCCTTCCCGCTGGCGATGGAATCACTGCCGAAGGCCGTGGCACTTTCTCCGCGGGCCTCCGTCCGTTCGCCGAACGCCGTGGCATAGAGGCCGCTGGCTACAGTGCCGATTTTAGACGTGGTCCCATTTCCATTGTCGACGGTTTTATCTCCGCCGCCCCAGGCCGTGGCATACTGACCAGTTGCCTGGTTCTTATTGCCAAAGGCTGTGGCTCCTGTTTTGGAAGCAATGCTTTCATTGCCAAAGGCCGTGGCATCGTTGGCACTGGCAACGGTCCGTTCTCCAAAAGCCAGGGAACGGCCGCCGGTGGCCTTCGTCCCATTGCCGAAAGCTACGGCATTCTGCCCCAAAAGATTACCTTGGTTATCTTTCTCAGTAGAACCGGCCTGGGTATTTTCCCCAAAGGCCAGGGTACCTTCGGCAATAGCCTGGGTTCCTTCCCCAAAAGCCACCGAAGCGACGCCGCTGGCAGTATTCCCTTTTTGGTCTTTATTATATCCGCCGCCAAAGGCCAGTGAATTTTGGCCCGACGCCGTATTGTACTGCCCAATAGCGGTAGCCCCAATTCCATCGGCCTTGGCATTGGTACCGAGAGCAATGGAGTCCTGTCCGACTGCTTGGGCCCCGTTACCAACAGCTACCGAATGGGCACCAGTGGCCGAGGCGCTGACGCCCGCAGCCAGGGCATTATCGCCGGTAGCACCCTTATTATTGTAGTTGGTATCCGTATCTGGTTTGACCGATTTCACGCTGTAATCGTGGACGCCACTGCCGCCGGTTCCGCTTCCGCCACCACTAAATTGGGCTACAGCCGCTTTTAGCTGAGCCACGTTGACAGCATCGGTCAAATCAGTACCCGCTGCTACGCCTGTAATTTGCCGAGTTAAGACACCATGCCCATTCTGTCCTTGTCCTTTACCATTCGCATCGGTATCTGCATTGCCAATAGCCATGGGATTGGCCGTAGCTTTCCATACTGCATTCCAGTATTCATCAGTAAATGCCGTCGAAGGTTTGTCACCTTTCCTATCACTCAAATAACCATCTTTTCCAGCTCGCGTATTGCTATAAGAATATTCACCTAAAACGATTCCTGCTGGAATGTATGTATCCTTGTCAATATAATACCCTGCAGCATTACTATCTGCCATAGCACCATTACCTATAATGACAATACCTTGCCCAGAACCATTGGCTTTTGTATTATTACCGATTAAAACAGATTGGGATGTATCAACAGTATTATTAGTATTTCCGATAATAATACTGCCAATAGCACCCCCATTTGCTGTACCCTGTCCAATGATAATTTTGTTTTCAGCATCACTCTTCGCATTATTCCCTATGACAACACTGTTCGTATTGCCTATATTTCCTTTACCTACTACGACAGCATTTTTCGAATTATCAACAGTATTTCCTGCCCCGTAGATAACACTATTTTCACTTTGATTCTTAATAGTATTACTACCAGTCATTGTAGATGCCTCATCGTTAGTAATATTTCCATGAACATCAGCTGCCCAAACCGGCACTGCCGCCAGCGACGTCGTCAGGGCAAAGGCTGCCAGAACAGCGGCTTTTCGACAACATCCGCTGCGGCTGCGACGTACATGGCCGTCGTCATGGCTCTTGGCCAATTCTGAGACGACGACATAACAATTTCTTGCTTTACTCCAAATAACTTTAAAGATTTTATTCATAGGATATCCCCTCTCTTTGAATATATTTCATAATAAGATATATGAAATATTTGTGCCAAATAAAGGGAATTACAAATAGACGGGTCTATTATGCCATTATAGCCTCGTTTTGCAACGCGTATAAAAGTGTCATATTGTTGCTAAATGCAACAGTTTTATGGCAAAAATATTATATTGAGACAGGGCATAGTAAAAAAGCTTGCCGCATGTGCGACAAGCTTTTTAAGTGATTAGTGGTTAGCAGATGGCTTTAAATATAAAAACCATTACCTCAAACATAGGAGAAAGGGACCTTGCATGATGTTCGCTAATTTCGCGCTACATATCCTTTTTATTTTGATATTTTTGCCGCATCCGGTAAATCGTCGAGCGGCTGATGCCGAGTTCTTTGGCGATATCCGATACGCTTTTACCGTCTTGGTACAGTTTTTCAATGTAATCATACGTCATGGCCTTGAGATTCCGGTCGCGGACATTCTTGTCCGGCACGACGGGCGGATTGGGCAGGACCCAGGCTAAGTCGGGCAAGGTAATCTTTTCCTCACGGACGACCAGGGACAGGCGTTCGATGGTATTGGCCAGCTGACGGACATTTCCCGGCCAGGGAAGGGTCTGGAAATAATCGAGGACGTCCTGCCCCAAATCATGAGGCTGACCGTATTGTTCATTGAACCGCTGAAGCAGGGTCCGGGCAAGGACGGCCACATCCTCTCTGCGCTGGCGCAAGGGCGGCATGTGGATGAGCAGGACGGCCAGGCGGTAATAGAGGTCCAGCCGGAAGTGGTGCTCCTGGACGGCCTGTTCTAAATCCTTATTCGTCGCGGCAATGATACGGACGTCGATGGGAATGACATTGTGAGCACCCAGGCGGCGGACACTGCGTTCCTGCAAGACCCGAAGCAAGTGGTTCTGCAAATTATACGGCATATCTCCGATTTCGTCGAGGAATAAGGTTCCCCCATTTGCTGCTTCAAAGAGCCCTTCACGGCCATCACGGCGCGCTCCCGTAAAGGAACCGCCGGTATAACCAAAGAGTTCACTCTCTAAGAGGCTTTCTGAGACGGCCCCACAGTTGATGGCGATGAACGGCCCGTGGCACCGGCTGCTCAGATTGTGGATAGCCTGGGCCATCATTTCTTTTCCCGTCCCCGATTCACCGGTAATGAGGATGGTCGATTCCGTAGCGGCATAAATCCGGGCCAACCGTTTGACTTGCTGCATCATAGGCGAAGTACCGATGATATCGTCCAAATGATAATAGGCCATCATCCCGGACCGCGGTGAAATCGTCCTTCCCGGGGCCATCCGGGATTGACGCAGGCTCCACAGGGCTTTGAAAAAAGCCCGCACGAGGCCGCCCCATCCTGGCTGCAAGGGAATCCAGCCCAGTCCTTCGCCACGAGCATACGTTTCGATACCGGCACTCCCGACGACATACTGGATGCCTGAAAGTGCCGCCTGATGGACGGCGGTCTGCATCGCCCGCTCATCGCTATCCGAGGCCAGGCAATAAAAAGTGACCCCCATCGCCTTGAACTGCACCTCTAAATCATCATAATAGGCGCGCAGCGAAAAGGGAATGATGACACCGCACGACATCCCCTTAGGGACCTGACGGATGCTATTCAGCAAATCAAGGACGCTGGGCTGAACGACAAAAACTCGTTGCTGCGGATACGTGGCGGCGACAGCCGAAGCCATCGGGTCCCACAAAATGACGGCATCCCGGCCGGCCTGGATACTTTTCCGGATCCGATACGCCGCATCAGCCGCACTGCCATCAATCAAATCAAGATGGGCCAGCTTCCGCTTCTGTGTCGCAGGCAGAAATTGTTCAATTTTTGTATATAACTGGGATGATGGAGTAACGATAGAAATCTTAAAAATTTCTTGTACCCCCCCCCGCATTTTTTCTGTTTTCATGGCTTATTTTTAAAAATTTAAATCATATTCTACTGTTCTATGATTACATTTCATATTGCAAACGGAGATAGCCATATTATATCATGTATTTATAAAATTTATATAACATTATAAAACTAATTGTTATTAACTGATTTATGGATTTTATATTTGATTAATGTTTTTATATAATAAGATAATATAGATATCATATAAAATATTATTTTATTCATACATTATCATACGAAAATTTTATAATTCAGCTTTGAAAAAAGACCTCGCATGGACATAGTCATTATCATGCGAGGTCTTTTTTAACCTGATTCTGCAAGAAGTCTCCCGCCTATTTAGGCGGTGAGATGAATTGCAGGTTTTTCTGAGGGCTCGATGCCATCAGAAAAACAATAG